>OHDC01000016.1_pt1 | contig 168772 bp, 121 predicted proteins | sample 1566851 | NCBI WGS metagenome assembly OHDC01 (sample SAMEA3879590, study PRJEB24766) | human gut metagenome | biome: human-associated habitat; feature: feces | place: USA | collected 1985/1987 | reverse complement strand
ACACATTTTAGTTATCACCTTTCCCGCCTGCAGTCGCGACAGGTCGCGACCCTATAGCCCTGTGATGACCACCATCCCGATGCGCGGAGGCGATAGTCTCAAACAGAGCAAAAGCCGGGTCAAGCCGAAAACACGGTGCATTTACTTATTGCAAACAGAAGTCGTATCCATAAAATCGTAGGGACATGCCTTTGGCATGTGAATCAGGCGTGTGCTAATACTCAGTGAATCAGCGTTGTTTTACATGCCAAAGGCATGTCCCTACAAGTTGGTGAAAGCATTGTTATATTAAAACTGCTGAGATTTATGCATTGGACCATCGGCGCGGAGGCGGAAAAATCTGCTTTGGGGAAGATAAATTTTGAAAGGTCGGTTAAAATGACTTATCTTTGTGAAAACAACCTTTAAAATATACGGATTTATGAAATTCGCTGAAAAATGCAACGAGATTTTCGATAAGGCCACAGCGGCATATCATGTCACCGACCGGGTTGACGCCCCTTACACCAATCCTTATCCCGCAGGGTCGATCGAGGCCATCCTCTTCGACAAGAACTGGATTGACGTGAACCAGTGGCATATGGAGGACCTCATCCGCGACCCCCAGATCAATCCCGCCGAGGCTGTGGTGCTCAAGCGCCGCATCGATTCGTCGAATCAGGAGCGCACCGACATGGTGGAGAATATCGACTCCTGGTTCCGCGACAAATATCAGGACGTGAAGGTGCTCGAAGGCGCCACCATCAACACCGAAAGCCCGGCATGGGCCATCGACCGCCTGTCGATTCTTGCCGTAAAGATTTACCACATGCGCGCCGAGGCCGAACGCGAGGATGCCACCGACGGCCACCGCGAGAAGTGCTCGGCCAAACTGGCCGTGCTGCTTGAACAGCGCGTGGACCTGACCGATGCAATTGACACGCTGCTCGACGACATTGCCGCAGGCCGCAAATACATGAAGGTCTACCGCCAGATGAAGATGTACAACGACGCCGACACCAATCCGGTGCTCTACGCGTCAAAAAAATAATCGTGGATTACGACATATGCAGACTTCGGTCTGTCTTAGCGACGGCGCGCCAACTTTTATGGCGCGCCGCGTGTTGTAGAATTGAAATGCATCATCACTGCATCGCACGTTTCACTGTTTAATTCATCATTCCTGACAATTGAAAAAGGCACTGAAATATTGTCTGTCCACGCTCAAATGGCTCCTTATAGGAGTTGTGGGGCTGATTCTGCTGGCCGTATTCCTCTTCTATCTGCCGCCGGTGCAGGATTTTGCCGTGCGCAAAGCTCTGGATTCGGTGAACGCGGGAGGTGGGATGCACATCAGTGTGAAAAAGGCACGGATCGGATTTCCGCTGCGTCTGAGTGTGGATTCGCTGTCGATGTCGACGCCGGGGATGGAGATAGCGGCTGCGCGTGTGCGTGGCGATGTGGCCATGCTTCCGCTGCTGCGTGGCAGCGCGGAGGTGAAAACGCTGGCACTGGCAGGTGCTGTGGTGAATCTGGGCACTCCCGATTCGGCCCTCTACATGAAATCGGCCATCGCTGTTGCCGCTCTCGACAACGCCTCGGTTGGCCTCATTTCCAAAAAAATCGACATAGAGCGCCTGCGTGCGCGCAATGGCCGTGTCACCATGGTGCTTAAGCCCGATACGGCCGCGGTGGAGAAACCTGCCGGTGAACCTGTGGAGTGGGACATCAATCTGCATCAGACCGTGCTTGAAGGGGTGTTCTACCGCATGCAGATGCTCCCCACCATCGACGACCTTCAGTGCGCACTCCCCAAGGCCGAGATGCTCGACGGCAGCATAGACCTGAAAAACAGCCGCATCAATGTGGATGAGCTGCTGATTACGGGAGTGGATGCACGCTACATCGTGCCTACCCCCGAATTTGTCAAGGCGCATCCGGCCCCGGTGATTCCAGCCGACACGGCCGCAATGAAATCTGCCCCGTGGCTCATCAACGCGCGCAAACTGCGCCTCACAGGCTCGCATGCCGTATATGCCACGGCCGGTGCGGTTCCCATGTCGGGCTTTGATCCCGAATATATCGAGGCATCCGAAATCATCATTTCCGTCGATTCGTTCATGAATCACGGCACCGCTATCCGTGTGCCGCTCACAGAGCTGAAAGCCAGGGAGCGGTGCGGAGTGTCGCTGAGCGCGTCGGGTGTGTTCGAGATGGATTCCACCGCCATGTATGCACGCCGGTTCTCCATCACCACCCCGGCATCTTCCATAGGGCTGGACGCAATGATGGGTCTGTCGGCCCAGAATCCGCCTGTGAAGGCCGCACTGACGGTGTCGCTAAGTCCCGACGACGTGAAGCTGCTGGCTCCTCCTGCAGCGCAGCCCATTGTGGCGGCGCTTCCGCCCTATACGCCCATCGAGGCTGAGGCCGACATCGAGGGACGTATGAACAATCTGGAAGTGCGCAAGCTGCGTGCAGCAATTCCCCGCCATGTAGAGGTTGCCCTGCAGGGCAACATCGCGGATTACAATGATATCAATGCCGCCCGAGGCAATCTGCGTCTCACCGGGCATATCACCGACGGCAATTTCATAAAACCCACCCTGCTTGCCGCCAAGATGCAGAAGCAGGTGAACATCCCGCCGCTCAACCTTCTCGGCAATGTGAAGCTTGCAGGAGGCATTATCGACGGCGATCTCAGGGCTGTGACACACGGGGGCGACGTGGCCCTCTCCGCATGGTGGAACAACCGCCGTGTGGCCTACGACGTGGCCCTTGACATGAACACGTTCCCCATCCAGAGCATCCTGCCGCTGAGCGGTCTGCGCGACATAGATGCCTCTGTCGATGTCACCGGCAACGGTCTGGACTTTTTCGCACGCTCAACCAAAGTGGATGCTGCCGTGAATCTCAAGAGCATGGTGATCAACGGGCGCCAATATTCCGACATCACCCTCGATGCCGCGCTGGCCGACGGGCATGCCGACGTAGAGGCGAAATCGGCCAATCCCAAAGCCGACCTCAACCTTACGGCCTCGGGTAATCTGGCGGGTGAGGTGTTCAACTGGACTTTCGCCGGCGATGTGCGCAACATCGACCTGCAGGCTCTGGCCCTGTCCGATACAACTGCCGAGGGCTCGGTGAATCTGGCCGGTACGGCCTCGTTCCGCCCGGCTGTGGCCGCCACGCGGCGTGCACCGGGGCGCCCTATGGCTATTGCCGCCGACGTGGATGTGAAGACCCTGGCATGGCGAATGCCGGGCATGGAGATTCACGCCGATTCGCTTCTGGTTAAATTCGCAGCCGATTCGTCCACGTCGGCGCAGGTGACAAACCACGACCTGCGGCTTACGCTGCACTCGCCGCAGCCGCTCGACACCATCATGCAGCGTGCCACATGGACCTCGCTTGCCCTCGACCGCGACATAAAGCGGCGCAGGCTTGCCATCGACACCATTGTGCGTGCCATGCCGCGCTTTGACCTCACGCTCGACGCCGGCACCCGCAATGTGCTCGCCGACTATCTCAGCCAAAGCGACATGTCGGTGAAACAGCTGCACCTCAAGGCTGCCAACGACTCTGTTTTCTCGCTCGGTTCGCAGATAATCGAATTCACCACCGGTAAGACACGCCTCGACACCATCCGTTTGGGCATGCTTCAGCGCGGCAGCTACCTGCTTTACGGAGCAAGAATCAAGAACCGGCCGGGAACCATGGACAATTTTGCCCGGGTAGACGTGAACGGCTACGTCAACGCCGACCGTGTGTCGCTCATTCTCAAACAGCAGGATATAGCCGGTGAAACGGGCTACAGTTTCGGTGCGCTTGCATCCGTCAAGGATTCCACGCGCATCAACCTCAAGTTCGTGCCCTATCACCCCATCATCGGTTACAAGGAGTGGAATGTCAACACCGACAACTTCATAGAGTACGACCTGGCCACCCATCACATAGATGCCAACCTGAACCTGCACAATGATGTCAGCTCGCTGCGTCTGTTCACCGAACACAACCATAACGATTCAACCGCCATGGCCGGAGGCGATGACGTGATTCTACAGCTCAAGGATATCAAGATAGCCGACTGGCTTGCCATCAATCCCTTTGCGCCGCCTGTCACAGGTGATGTCTCGGCCGACATGCGTCTGTCCTGGCATGCACCCGACCTGAACGGCTCGGGAACGGTGTCGCTCACGGACTTCAACTACGGCCGACGCAAGGTAGGCGATTTCGAGCTTGCCGTTGACCTGGCCACCAATGCCGCCGGAACCATCCGTGCCAACACCTCGCTGCTGGTCAACGGGCAGAAGGCAATGACAGCCGTCGGCAATCTCAACGATTCCACAGCCGCCAATCCGTTCATGCTCGATTTCCGCATGATCCACTTCCCGCTGACGGTGCTCAATCCCTTCCTGCCCGAGGGTACGGCGAGTCTGAGCGGTGTGCTCAACGGAGAGATGGACATAACAGGCGACATGGGAAGCCCCGTGTTCAACGGGTTCCTCGACTTCGATTCCACGAAGGTCAATGTCGAAATGCTCGGCACGCCGTTCGTGTTCTCGGAAGCCAAGATTCCGGTGGTCGACAACCTTGTACAGTTCAACAATTTCGCTATACGCGGCGTGAACGACAAGCCTCTGACGATCAACGGCACGGTTGACATAGCGTCGCTGGCGTCGCCGCGCATCAGCCTCAATATGAAGGCGCGCGACATGCAGATTGTCGGTTCGAAGAAGCAGCGCTACAGCCAGGCCTACGGCAAGGCGTTCATCGACCTCGATGCCGACATAAAAGGCAACCTGCATTTCCTCGACGTTGACGCGGCCCTCGAACTGTTGCCCGGAACCAACGTGACCTATGTGATGGCCGAAGCCGCAAGCAAGCTGCAGAGCCGTTCAAATCAGGATATGGTGAAATTCGTGAATTTCAACGACACCACAAGCGTGCTGCAGGCCGACACTGTGGCGCCGTCCGCCATGCTGATGGATATCGACGCCAAGCTCACCATTTCGAGCGGAACCACCGTCACCGTCGAGCTTGACCCGTCGGGCAACTCAAAGGTGCAGCTCAAGGCTAACGGAACGGTGAACTATTCGCAGGACTATATGGCTGACCAGCGTTTCACAGGACGCATCAATCTGAACGGTGGTTTCGTACGCTATGCGGTACCCCTTATCGGCGAGAAATCGTTCGATTTTCTTGAAGGGAGCTATGTGGAGTTCAACGGCGACATGCTCAATCCCATCCTGAATGTACAGGCGGCCGACGATGTGAGGGCGAATGTGTCCGACGAGTCGGGCAACTCCCGTGTGGTTAATTTCGATGTATTGCTCGACGTTACCGGCACACTTAACGAGATGAACGTGGCGTTCGACCTCAGCTGCAACGACGACCTCACCATAGCCAACGAGATAAAGTCCATGACTGCCGAGCAGCGCGCCAACCAGGCCATGAACCTGCTTCTCTACGGCGCCTACCGCAGCGGTGGCACACAGACCATCACCAGCGGCAGCATGGGCACCAACACGCTCTACAGTTTCCTGCAGTCGCAGCTCAATTCGTGGGCGGCATCGGCAATCAAGGGTGTTGACATTTCGTTCGGCATCAATCAGTACGACAAGACCGTGCAGGGCTCCAACACCACCGCCATGAACTACAGCTACCGGGTGAGCAAGTCGCTGTTCGACGACAGGTTCAAGATTGTGGTGGGCGGCAATTATTCCACCGACCCGGATGCCGATGAGAACTTCGCCCAGAACCTCATTGCCGACATATCGTTCGAGTATATGCTCAACAAGGCCGGAACGATGTATGTGCGCATTTTCCGCCATACTGGCTACGAGAGCATTCTTGAGGGCGAAATCACCCAGACCGGTGTGGGCTTCGTCTACAGGAAGAAGATTCAGCGCATCGCCGACATATTCGGCTTCATGCGGCGCCACCATGAGGAATCAGCGCCACAGGCATCCGGCTCACAGCTTCCCGATCCGGCCTCGCCGCAACTGCCGCAGCCGCAGCCGGCGGTGGCTCCGGGCGTAAACACATCCAAATCCGACCAGAACAATGAAAATCAGAAATAGACATATCCCGGTTCTGCACGGCCTGTCGGTGGCGGTGACGTTGGCCTTGGTCACGGTGGCGATGTTGTCGTCGTGTTCCACCACGCGCCGCATCCCCGACGGCGAGCAGCTGTATGTGGGCCTGAAAAAGGTGGAGATCTCGGGCTACGATAAAGAGAAAGTGCCCGAAGGCGTTGCCTCGCAGCTTAACGAGGCTGTGGCAGTTGCGCCCAATAACGCAATATTCAAATCGCCTTACTACCGCTGGCCGTTCCCCGTGGGGCTGTGGGTCTACAACAACTGGGACAATCCGCCGAAGGGGCTGAAACATAAACTGTACGAAAAACTGGTGGCGCAGCCGGTGCTGGTGAGTGATGTCCGCCCCAACCTGCGAGCCAAGATGATGGACGAGATTCTGGACAACAACGGATATTTCCGCGGCCATGCGGACTATGAGGTGATTGACCAGAAGAATCCGAAGAAAGCCAAGATTTCGTATAAGGTGCTTACCGGACCGGCATATACGCTCGATTCCATCTGGCTGCTTCCCGACACGTGCCGTTTGAACCATCTGATTGATTCCATCGCTTCGCGCGACCCCTATCTGCGTCCCGGCGTGCGTTATTCCACCGATTCACTTTCGGCTGTGCGTACACGCGTGGCAAATAAACTGCGCAACCGCGGCTACTATTTTTTCAAGCCGGAGTTCATTGAGTATCTTGCCGACTCGGTGGCCAAGCCGCTCTCCATCGACCTCCGCATGGCGCTTGCCTCAAATGTTGCCAAGCCGTTGCTGCAATGCTACACGGTGGGTGATGTGACCGTGCGCGTGTTCCGCAACAAGGGTGGCGGCACGCCCGACACCATACAGACTTCGCGCGGCACGCTTATACAGATGATGCCTTCGCGCCTGCGCCAGAAGTTGATCCCGGAATGCGTCACATTGCGAAAAGGGCGGGTATTCTCCGTGCGGAGCATGAACAGTACCCAGACACGATTTGCCCGGCTGGGTATATTTAATGCGATCAACATAAATGTGCTGCCCGATTCGGGGCAGGTGCTGAATGTGGACATCGACTGCACGTTCGACACTCCGCTTGAGGCCACCGTAGAGCTGAACGCCTCGTCGAAAAGCAACTCTTATATCGGCCCGGGCATGAAGGTGGGGATTACTAACCGTAACATCTTCGGCGGCGGCGAACAGTTCAACGTGACGCTTACCGGCAGCTATGAGTGGCAGACCGGAAAGGGCAGTTCGTCGGTGTTCAATTCCTACGAATACGGCATTTCCACATCGCTGTCTGTGCCGCGTCTCCTCGCTCCGGGCTTCATCAAGCGCCGCAACCGCAATCTCAACTGGACGCGTTTCACACTTAATTTCGAGATGCTCAACCGTCCGCACTATTTCAAGATGGCGCAGTTCAACTTCTCGTTCAACTACGACTGGCAGTCGAGCCGCTATTCGTCGCATACGCTCACCCCGTTTAAGCTTACGTACACGAATCTGCTCCACACCACCGAGGCATTCGATTCAATCACCGGCGCCAATCCGGCCATAGCGTTGAGTTTCCGGAGCCAGTATATCCCCCAGCTTTCCTACACCTACACCTACGACCGTCAGTTTGATTCGGACAACGGTATCAACTGGCAGTTCACGGTGCAGGAGGCGGGCAACCTGTTCTGGAGCGTATATGAGCTTGCAGGCAAGCATGGCGAAAAAGAGCTGTTCGGCACCCCGTTCTCGCAGTTCGTGAAGGGGCAGACGCAGCTGGTCTATAACCGCCGCCTGTGGGGCGACAACTGGCTTGTGAGCCGCGTGCTCGTCGGGGCCGCCCATGCCTATGGCAACGGCAAGGAAGTACCCTATGCCGAGCAGTTCTATGTGGGCGGAGCCAACTCTATCCGCGCTTTCACGGTGCGCTCGCTCGGCCCCGGCAGCTACCGTCCGCCTGAGGATGTGCGCGACAGCTATTTTGACCAGACCGGTACGTTCAAGTTCGAGGCCAATGTGGAATACCGTTTCCCGATTATCGGGCCGCTGCATGGCGCCGTGTTCATGGATGCGGGCAATGTGTGGCTGCTCAAGAATGACCCCCTGCGTCCGGGCGGTCAGCTGAAGGCTTCATCGTTCCTGCGCGACCTCGCTTTGGGCACGGGTATCGGACTGCGTTTCGACATCGGAATGCTGGTGGTGCGCGGCGACCTCGGTATCGGTATCCATGCGCCCTACGACACCGGCAAGAGCGGTTACTACAACATGGAATCGTTCAAGAAATCCCTTGCCTTCCATCTCGCCATCGGCTACCCCTTCTGAGATAGATATAGACATTGAATATAAAAAGAGCGGTGCCCCGTAATTTCCGGAGCACCGCTTTATTTTTGGTACGCACCTGAAGGTGCGGCAACGGGTTTGACGGTATGATTAGCCGTTAACCTTCTTCATGTGGGCGATGAGATCGAGCACTTTGTTAGAGTAGCCGATTTCATTGTCATACCACGAAACAACCTTAACGAAGGTCGGGGTGAGCTGGATACCAGCCTTAGCATCGAAGATCGATGTGAGGGGGCAGCCGAGGAAGTCGCTTGAAACAACAGCGTCTTCGGTGTAGCCGAGGATGCCTTTGAGTTCGCCTTCAGAAGCTTCCTTCATGGCAGCGCAGATTTCCTCGTAAGTAGCGGGCTTAGCCAGGTTGACGGTGAGGTCAACTACAGATACGTCGAGGGTGGGGACACGCATCGACATACCGGTGAGCTTTCCGTTGAGTTCGGGGATAACTTTGCCTACAGCCTTGGCAGCACCTGTGCTCGAGGGGATGATGTTGCCCGAAGCAGCACGGCCACCGCGCCAGTCTTTCATCGAAGGACCGTCAACGGTTTTCTGGGTAGCTGTTGTAGAGTGAACGGTTGTCATGAGGCCTTCAACAACGCCGAACTTGTCGTTCAGGACTTTGGTGATGGGCGCAAGACAGTTGGTGGTGCAGGAAGCGTTAGAAACGAACTGTGTGCCCTTAACGTAGGTCTTTTCGTTAACACCGCAAACGAACATGGGGGTGTCGTCCTTCGAGGGAGCCGACATAACCACGTATTTTGCGCCGGCTTCGATGTGAGCCTGAGCTTTTTCCTTTGTCAGGAAGAGACCGGTGGATTCAACCACGTATTCTGCGCCTACTTCGCCCCAACCGATTTCTGCGGGGTTCTTGCATGCTGTTACGCGGATGGGCTTGCCATTAACGATGAGGAGGCTTTTTTCCATGTCGGCTTCAACGGTGCCGTCGAATTTGCCGTGCATTGTGTCGTACTTGAGCATGTAGGCCATGTAGTCAACGGGGAGAAGGTCGTTGATGGCAACTACTTCAATGTCGTCGCGCTTGGTTGATGCGCGGAAAACGAAACGGCCGATGCGGCCGAAACCGTTAATACCAATTTTAGTCATAGTTAGAATGAATAAAAATAGAGTTGTTTTGTTGGGTTGTTGTCAAATATTGTTAAAATAGCTGGATCTCAGCTATTTGTGGTGCCGGCAGATATATAACAAACTTACCGGGTGTTTTTAGCATTGCAAAGTTACTAATTTTTCCGAAAAAATCTTTACAGCCACCATGATTTTTTTGCGTGGTGACACGAGGCGCCGGCAACCGGCACCTGTAATTTCATTGGTAAGCTAAGATGTTTGGTGTCTGAGCCTTTGCGGCAGGTCAGGATGTGTGTGGGCTATCGGTGGGAATGCGGAAAATGGAGAAGTTTACCGAGCCGTAGGCGCGGTGGTCGATGAAATGGGGAAGGCCCGAAAAATCGTGGTTGCGCGAGTGCTCTATTATGAACACCGAACCGGGGGCGAGCAGCCGTGATGAAAGCACTTTGCCGGGAATTTCGGCGAAGCCGGGGAGGTCGTAAGGTGGATCGGCGAACACAATGTCGTAGGGTGAGCCTGCGGTGTCGATGAATTTCAGCGCATCGCCGCGCAGAAGCGTGTGCTGCTGTTCTACTCCGAGCTGCTGGGCCACCTTGCGGATGAATGCAGCCTGTGTGGCCGCTTTCTCTACGGATGTGACTCGCGAGCATCCGCGCGACAGGAATTCGAACGACACGGCGCCGGTGCCGGCGAAGAGGTCGAGTGCCGACGGCTCGTCACCTTCGAAGTCAACGAGGTTCTCGAGAACGTTGAAGATGTTCTCGCGGGCGAAATCGGTGGTAGGTCTTGCTGTTATGTTGGTCGGTACGTCGAAGCGCCGGCGTCCGAATTTTCCACGGATTATGCGCATGGTCAGTAGTATTGTTGATGTTGGCGTTTTGCGTGAGCGGGTGTTATGTTCCGGTCGACGTTATTGCGATTCTGTGTGCATCATCGGAGCCACGATTGCCTCGAACGGGGCGTCGAATGCGGCGCGGCCGGCCCGGAACATGGAGGAGGGGAAAATCACCGGCATCACGAAGCGCACATAGCGCCGCAGCAGGGCGCTGGTCTGTGCGCGTAGTTCACGTTCGCCGGCGATGAAAATTTCGTCAGTGTCGGGGAGCCGGTGTGTCTGTCGGGCGGCAAGGATATAATAGAGCGCATCAGCGGCGCAGGTGATGCTGTAGGAGTTGATTGCAAGCGGGGCTTCCTCGCCGAGGATTATCAGATCCAGGCGGTGCGGCCGCAGGTTCACAAGCGTTTTTCCGCGCCGGCGGTTGGGATGTCGTGTGCGCATCCATGTGGCAAGAGGGGCGAGCGGGTGCATTATCTCCGCGTTATGGAATGTGCGGTTGATGAACCCCAACTCTGCCTCCGGCACCGCAAAAGCAATGGTGCATCCGAGAACCTCGATAGGATTCTGCACGGTCTGCGCCCGCTGTATGGCATCGGCCGAGAATGCCTTGGTCAAGATTTGTGGCGCAAGTGGCGACATTTCAGACGGCAACGGCATGAAGTGGGGCGTGTCGTAAATCACCTGCACGCTCTTGAAATCGAGCAGGAGCATGGGGTTGTTGTAGACGGCGTCCTCCAGCGCATCGAGGTGAGGCCTGGCGGTGCAGTCGAGCGGAATCTCCTCGTGTATGAGCGTGTGGCTTTCGGTGGGTGAGAATGCAACGGCCGACAGTGCCGGAGTTGAAACCTCCAGCACCAGTTGCCATGCATGTGGCCGTGCTATGAGTTCTTTTGCGAGCAATGCGGTTGCGTTGTTTGGGTTATAGAAAGGTTATGCTGTCGGTGAGCCGGAGCGGCCTCAGCCAGTGTCAGCGGGCAAGCTGTGCTCCGTTGGAGCTTCTCACGCCACCGGGTCGGCGGCGGTTGTTGTTATTGCGGCGTGCGTTGTTGTATTGCGCTCCGTTGCCCCACGATTCCTGGTCGTAGTAACCGCTGTTGCCGAATCCGCTTTCGTCGTAGAATTCGTCCTCTTCGTCATAATCGCCGTCCTGGCCGTTGCGGTTGTTGTCGCGGTTCTTGGGCTTGTTCTTCTTGATGTCGTCGGGTTTCTGGAGGTCGACCGGCGTGCCGAATAAAGCCCATTCCTGAGCTATGTCCCAGTTTTTGCGGAGGGTGAGTTTTTTGGGATAATAGAACACATCCTCGGGCTGGATGGAGTCGGCCACCACTCCCGTGTCCCATTCGCCGTTGCGGTTGAGGTCGATATAGGCACGGGCGTAATAGGTGTCGGGATTAACGAAGTCGAATGTCACCGAATTCCCCGTGACAGTCTTGGCTTTCACCGGTTTGTCCTGCTTGTCAAGCAGTTCCACCACCAGAGCGGCCGAGTCGGGAATCTGGGCGATGTCGGTTATGTCGAAAATGATGTTGCCGTAGTCGTTCAGGCTCTTGGTCTTGAACTCTGTCTGCAAAAGCTTGTTCACATGGCCGTAGATGTCGGTCATGGCGGCCGAGTCGGCCACGAAGCGGTATTGGGTTTCCTCGGCCCATGGGACGTCAAGCAGGTAGCCGCGCACGTTCGATGAATCCGGACGCAAGGAGTATTTGGGTGCGGGAATCCACAGTGTGTCCGATTTTATTTCCAGACGCCAGAGTGTGGAGTCGATGGCTGCCAGAGGGGTGGCTGATTCAAGTATGGCCGGTACGTTCAGGTCCTGTGTTCCGGATGCTTTGAATTTCAGGTCGATATATTCCACCGGGGGGAGAAGGGGCGGAAACACGCTGTCGGGAAAATCCTTCTGTTCCTTTTCGCGTTTTTTCTGTTCGTCGGCCCACTTTTTGGCGGCCTCTTTTTCGGCTTGCCGGGTGGCTCCGCGTACAAAGAGTTTGAGTGTGTCGGTGGTCCATACGAGCTGTTCGAGCGTGTCGGTCTTCTGATAGCGTGCGCTCACCAGCAGTGAGTCCTGAGCCACAACCGCCGTGTCGCGTATCCAGTATACAAGTGAATCGAGCCCCTGACGTGCTTCCAGCACTGAAATGTCGGACAGGAGCCGTCCCTGGGCAGGGCCGTTGAGCACGGTGATTTCGGGGAGCGTGTCGCTGACTGAACCGAATTTCATGGTCACACGACGGCGGTCGGTACGTTCGTAGTCGCGCAGATACTGTGGCTTGTATTTTTCGGTGAACCATGTGAGCAGCAGGTCGTCGGGGAGATAATGATAGGCCGTGCGTGTCACGATGGAGTCTGTGCCGGTTGATGAAGCCAGAGTGTCTGTCACTTCCACAGGCACCACCTCGGGGCTGACGGTAACGGTGGAGAAGGCTACGTTCTCCGAGCGGTCCCAGTGCCAGTCGTGGTTGCGGTCGTCGAGAGCGAAGATGCGGTAGGTTCCGGGTTTGAGTCCGCGGATTGTGAATTGTCCGAGTTGGTTGGTTTTCGCCACGCGCTCAAGCGGAAGGGTGGTTATGGCTGTGTCGGAGAGGTTGCTGTAGACGCCCACTATCATCCCCTGCGCCGGTTCGAGGTTGCGTGCCTCGAACACCATGCCGGAGATGCGGAGCGAGTCGATTACATCGCCGGTGGAGAAGTCCATGGCGAAACCGTCGAGGATGTTTCCCTCGTTGAGGTCGCGGATGGCGTCGGAAAAGTCGATGGTGTAGGTGGTGTTGGGTATGAGTGAGTCGCGGAGGTCGAGGGTGAGGCGCCGGCCGTTGGCACGCGCCACGGGCTGCTGTTTCTGTGTGGGCGACACCACGAGCTTGTTCTGGATGTCCTCAAGCTTGATGTTCTCGTTGAAAAACATGTCCACGCGCTGCTTGTCGTGGTGCAGCGAGCCGGGGGCCGGGTTGGAGCGTACGAATTCGGGTGGCGTCTCGTCGCGTGGCCCACCTTCGGGGCGTCCTATCGATGCGCATGCCGCAACCATCGAGGCTAACGCCCCGACAGCAATGGTCCGCATCCAGTAAGCCGCTTTCAATTTGTTCCGGTAAAATTGTCTGTGAGTATGTCAGGATTTCACGCATACTTCATTTGTACCCCGGAGCAGAATCGAACTGCTATCAAAAGTTTAGGAAACTTCTATTCTATCCGTTGAACTACCGGGGCATTATCTCTCCACGCAGAGAAGCAACCGCTCTTCGTTGTGCTCTCTCCACGCAGAGCGTTTGCGACACAAAGTTAGGAAAAAGTTTTGTATTTCCTAAGCTCTTCCTCCAATGATGCACCGTTGTGTACAAATCTGTGTGGGCATCCCTTTGGCATGTAAAACAAATTCGGAGGGGTCAGGGTTGGGTGCGGGAGAAGCGGAGGAAGCGGAAGGGGATGCCGCTTTTGGCGCTGGTGAGGTGGTCGCCCAGTTCGGTTATCTGCCACTGTGAGGGGTCGATGTCGGGGAAAAATGTGTCGGCATCGGCAGGGGTAGGGGCATCGATCATGGTGAGGTCGAGCACGTCGGCATGGGGGAGGAACGCGCGGTAAATCTCGCCTCCGCCTATTATGAATACTGTCCGCTCGGGGGTGGTAGCAGCCAGCTGCAGGGCGGCTTCGGGCGAAGGTGCGGTTTCCACTCCCTCGGCACGGAAGTCGGGGTTACGGGTGACAACGATGTTGCGGCGGTTGGGGAGGGCGCCTTTGGGGAGCGACTCGAAGGTGTTGCGGCCCATCACCACGGTGTGGCCGGTGGTGAGTTCCTTGAAGTGCTTCAAGTCCTCGGAGATGTGGAACAGGAGGTCGCCACGGCGGCCAATGGCGGCGCGGTCGGAAGTTATGGCGGCTATTATCGAAATCATAATTGACGGGGTATCAGTGGACACAGTTTAGTCGTATTTCATTTGTAGGGTCGCGACCTGTCGCGACTGCATCCCTGCGGAATCTTCGGTCTGTGTTGGGATACTTTACTCTCTGAGTCCCATTTGCAGTCGCGACAGGTCGCGACCCTACACAAATTTTTTCAGAGGCTAATTAATTTATTGATATATTGGCGGGGTCAAACCGAAACCTCGGCCTTGATGTGGGGGTAGGGGTCGTAGTCCTGCAGGGTGAAGTCGGAGTATTTGAAGTCGAAAATGCTCTTCACGTCGGGATTTATCACCATGCGGGGCAGCGGACGCGGGGTGCGAGTGAGCTGCAGGTTAACCTGGTCTATGTGGTTGTTGTATATATGGGCATCGCCAAGGGTGTGGATGAACTCGCCGGGCTGCAGTCCGGTCACCTGCGCCATCATCATAGTCAGCAGGGCGTAGGATGCGATGTTGAACGGCACGCCAAGGAAAGTGTCGGCGCTGCGCTGGTAAAGCTGCAGAGAAAGTTTACCCTCAGCCACATAGAATTGGAAGAAGGCATGGCAGGGGGGAAGGTTCATGTTGTCGAGGTCGGCCACGTTCCATGCGCTCACAATGATGCGGCGCGAATCGGGGTTGTTCTTGATGTCGTTGACCGCCTGCGAAATCTGGTCGACGAAGCCGCCGTCGTAGCGCGGCCACGAACGCCACTGATAGCCGTAGATGTGACCCAGGCTGCCGTCGGGGGCGGCCCATTCGTTCCATATGCGCACGCCGTTCTCCTGAAGGTAGGCCACATTGGTGTCGCCGCGCAGGAACCACAGCAGTTCGTGGATTATCGATTTGAGATGGAGCTTTTTGGTGGTGAGCAGGGGGAATCCGTCGGCGAGGTTGAATCGCATCTGGTAGCCGAACACGCTTCGGGTTCCGGTTCCGGTGCGGTCGGTTTTCTGGACTCCGTTTTTGAGGATGTGCTGCAGAAGGTCGAGATATTGTTGCATATGGGGTTCTGTAAGGTTTTACATGATAGTGTTGCGGAGGGGAGGGGTTTCACGGGCTGCATGAGTGGGATTGACAGTTTCTTGTGGCGCCAGGTGTAGCGGATGGCGTCGTCGGGGCATATATCCACACAATTGAAGCACACCACACACCGCGAGGAATCCACCACGTGGTCACTGAGGTTGATGCATTGCGCCTTGCAGACGTGTTCGCATGCCCTGCAGTTGGTGCAGCGGTCGGTGTCTATATCGAAATGGAAAAGCGGGGCATAACTGAGCAGGCTCAGCGAACTGCCCACAGGGCACACCGTGTTGCAGATTATGCGTCCGTGGCGCCCGGAGATGAGTCCCGTCACGGCAAGAAGGACAACTGCGATGCCTGTTGCGAGCCAGGAGGTGACGATCACCGGCATGCCTGACAGCCATTCGGCCAACGGATGGAGCAACGGGGTTGCCATCCTGCCGAAGATGGTGTACGGGTCTGTCCAGATGATAATGGCAGGCACGCCGGCTATGCAGCATCCTGCAATAAGTGTGAGCCATGTGTAGCGGAAGCGGTTGGCGGCGTTGACGTAACGGTAAGGTCTGCGGGCACGCCGCCGGGGCGTAAGCCGGTTGAGACGTGCGAAGCAGTCCTGCAGTGTTCCCAGGGGGCACACCGACGAGCAGTAGGCCCTTCCGAACAGGATGGTTGCGCCTATCCATACAATCAGCCCCGACACAGCCCCCAAAAAAGCCATTGTGACAATCTGTAAGCTTCCGGCCCAGTGCAATGCCTGTGCCACGCCGCTCCACATGCATGAGAAGAGCACGGTGACAATGATCAGCATTGCCATGCTTACAACCACGCGGATCCATTTAAGGATGCGTCCGGCCGAAAATTTTCTATGTGTGTGCGGTGCTTTGATAGGGATGCTTTATAAGGATTGTTTGCCGGATGCAAATGTACAAAGAATATTTCATGAAAAGAATAGCTACCTGCTGCGCAGCTGCCAGAAGGCCACGGCGGCTGCGGCTGCCACGTTGAGAGAGTCCACACGGTGGCTCATGGGGATGCGTGCCACATAGTCGGTGGAGGCTATCACTTCCGGTGCCAGACCGTCGCCTTCGGTGCCCATGACGATGGCCAGGCGCGGCTCGGCGTTGAGCATGGGGTCGTCGATGGGTACGGAATTGTCGGTCAGGGCCATGGCCACCGTCTTGAATCCGGCCGCTGACAGCGATGCCACAGGGGCGTCGAGCCACGTCCACGGCACGAGGAACACCGATCCCATGCTGACGCGGATGCTGCGGCGGTTGAGCGGGTCGCAACTCGTGCGTGTGAGGAGCACGGCGTCAATGCCAAGCGCTGCGGCGGAGCGGAATATGGCGCCGATGTTGGTGGTGTCGGTCACGCCGTCAATCACCACCACGCGTGATGCCTGCGATGTGACGTCGGTAACCGCCGGCTCGGGGCGCCGGCGCATTGCGCAGAGCACACCGCGCGTCAGTGTGTAGCCCGTGAGTGAGGCAAGCAGTTCGCGTGAGCCTGTATAGACAGGCATCCCCTCTGGGCAGCGGGTTATCACAGCTGCTGCGTCGCCTTCGATGTGCCGCTGCTCGCACAGCAGCGACACCGGTTCATAACCGGCATCGAGAGCCACGTGAATCACTTTGGGGCTTTCGGCGATGAAAATGGCATTCTCCGGGTCGAGGCGGTTACGCAGCTGCGCTTCGGTGAGGCGCGCATAGACATCCAGTGCCGGATGGTGGTGCGAATCAATCTCTATAATGGGCATGATGTTGGTGGTGTCAGTGTTTTTGGTGAAACAAATTTAAGCAAAAAACACGGTATTCGTGAAGGAAACAAAAATTAGTGTTAAAATAAAGGCTCGGGTGTTGGAAAACAATTAAATTATGTATAGATTTGTGCCATTGATGAAACTAAATTAATTAATTTTAAAAACCAATCAATATGAGGAAATTCTACGCTTTGATTTCGATGCTTGCCATCGGCATTTCATCGCTTACAGCAGGCGTGACCCTGAAGGAATTCAACCCTAAGTCAATCCGTCAGGTCGACCTTACAGAATTCGGCGTCAAGCAGGACGCCCAGCGTAATCAGAATGCAGCTGTGGCACAGAAAGCCCCTGTCGCAGCCGCCGACGAGGAGACCTGGACAGACTTCGGCACTGCAAAATTCCATGACGGATGGGTAATGACCGGATTCGGTATACCCCCTCATCTCTTTTCATGGGATGTGCCTGTAAAAAAGAGTAGCCGTGGAGAGATCTATAAACTTATTGATCCCTGGCATCAGTCCACCATCAGCCTGCTGTTTGCTGCCCAGCAGCAGCCGTTCCCGTTTACCGATGCTGCCTACGACATCGTCATCGACTGTACCAATCCAGATATGGTGAAAATGGACTATCAGCCCGGTGTGCAGTTCAAGGCTGGATATCTTGACAGACTGCTTCCTGTGCAGATTTCATTGAACACGATGTACGGGCTTATGAAAGCTAATGGCAAGACCGATGAGGAGGTGGCTCAGATGGGCTATCTGTCGACATTCTACGGAAATGTGATCACCCTTAAAGGCGCATGCGTAGGTCAGGGTAACCAGACCGTTGACCAGGCTGGATCTCGATTCCAGTATGAGGCATATAACACCACTATAGAACTGCCTGGTGCAAAGGATTTCGCGTTTGAAGCCTATGTGACCGATATATGCATGCATCAGGGCGCCAACACAGTCAAATTCAAAAAAGGCGCCGACATCGCAACTGTTAAATATTGTCTGTATGAAGGCGACCGTCTGGGTCTTGCCGACATCTATTTCGACACGCTTGAAGCTCAGAATCAGTTCACAGCTGTCGACGCTGCTGCCACGGAAGTTGCTGTGACCAGTTCATATGAAGAGACAGGTCTGGTGTCAGTGCTCCTTGCCGGATATGACAACGCAGGCCGCCGAGTTGCACAGACAATGTGCTTGTACATCCAGCATGCCGATGATTCCGACCAATGGAAGGATCTTGGTGAGGCAACCTTTACTGAGGATCTTCTCGGTCAGGTATACACCAATTCCGCCAACAAACCATGGGGAACTACAACTTACAAAGTGAATGTTCAGGAGAACAAGTCCACCAAGGGGCTCTACCGCATTGTGAATCCCTATAGGGGTGCCTGGCCTCATGCGTCGAACAACAAACATGAGTCGACCCATGACTATTATCTCACAATCGATGCCACCAACTCCGCTCAGGTCTATATCCCCTATAGCTTCGTCGGTTTTGACAGTGGCGATGACTATGGCTGTGACTATCTTATCAGTGCCAACGCCTATGAATCCAATCCGAATGCCGCACTGTGGGGCAAACTTAAGGATGGCGTCATAACATTGCCTGCAGAATCGGTTTATGATTTCACCATTTACGATTCGACTCCTTATCCCACCGGTGCCGGACAGTTCAAGCTTGTGCTCCCCACAGGTTCGGGCATCGAAGGTGTTATGGGCGACGGAGATGCCGATGCTCCTGTTGAATATTTCAACCTCCAGGGCCAGCGCATCCTCAATCCCGCTGCCGGTCAGCTCGTAATCCGCCGTCAGGGTGGCGAGGTGACCAAGATGGTTGTCCGCTGATGCACTACGGGACGCCCCGCAGGGCGTGTCCCCCTCTCATAAGAGTTTATTCATCACATTTAAATGCAACGAGGCGATGCGTCGGATTATCCGGGGCATCGCCTCAATGCTTTTATGAGAATCCCTTGTCTGGCTCCCCGACCATTTAATCTTGTCTGTGAGTTGGAATTTACATGCCGATAGGCTATCTTTGTGAATCATGCTGCTATATATGCATGGGGCAAAACTGATTGTTGATATGGAAAATGCTTTTAAATATATTGTTGACGTGCTTAACTCCACCGAGGTGAATCTGGCCAACTCGGTGTTCCGGTTGGTGCTTTCGATGATTCTCGGAGTGTTTGTAGGAGCCGAGCGCAAACGCAAGGGCCAGATTGCAGGGGTGCGCACTTTCGCCCTGATTTCCATGGGTTCATGTCTGGCCATGCTGCTTTCGGTCTATGTGCCTCAGGAATATTTGGGTCTGAAGAATGGCGACCCGGGCCGCATTGCCGCGCAGGTGATCACCGGCGTGGGTTTCCTCGGCGGCGGTGCCATGATTCACATGCGCGGATCGGTGCGCGGCCTGACCACGGCTGCCGGCATCTGGATGACCGCCGCCATCGGTATGGCTGTGGGCGTGGGCATGTACTGGTGTTCCGTGATAGCCACTGCATTGATTCTTGTCACGCTCGTACTGTTTGAATCCTATGAGCAGCGCCGCAACATGGGGCAGGAGAACCGTGCCCTCAAACTGGTTGTGGACGGAATAGTGACCGATCTGGACGCATATAGGGAGGTGTTCAGACAGCATGGCGTGCATCTGAGCACTTATTTCCTGCAATACAATTATTCCGACAACACCACCCAACTCAATTTCGTGGTGCTTGCACCGTCGCACCGCAATTATCTCCCCATGTTCGAGGATATGCGTGAAATTCGTCCCACGCGTTCCCTGATTCTTACCGCGCAGGAGTGATTAACAAATGTTAAAAATGATTGCGTTTTCAAAATGTGTCAATGCTGTAACAACTGCGTAATAATGCCATTGTAAATTTGCATCGCAATCGGCAATAGAGCATTAGCTCGCCGCCGGTTCTCCGAAATAGTCATACCACCTAAATCTATCGAAAAAACTCAGCATACTCGACAGTAATTTAGAGCAAAGTAAATAACATACTTCATTATCCCTTAAGAACGGGTCGTCGTTGATGACGCTCCGTTTTTTATTTGGATATAACAGTTGTCTCCTGAGGGATGCAACACCCTCGCTGCTAATATCCAGTGAATCAAAGCTGTTATCGAATTGTAGGGACATGCCTTCGGCATGTGTAACAGTTTTGGTTTCTGGGCATTATCGTACACCGGCCTCACATGCCAAAGGCATGTCCCTACGATTTGATGGATGTGACTTCTGTTTACAAGAAGTAAATGCACAGTATTTTCGGTTTGCCCCATGATATTTTATATAAATGTAAATACAATCTCAGTTTATATGACAATAACATCTCTTATGTCAATGAAATCTCTCGCTATTTGCGTTCTGTTCACTGCGTTTACCGCCACTGCGCAGACACAGCCTGCCCTTACCCTTTCTGTGCGTGATGCCGGAAGTGCCGGTGTGGTTGTGAGCCGTTCGTTCGGGGGCGTAATGCTCCCGATGGAGCAGCGGGTGCGTTTCGATGCTGACAGCACAGTGTCCTTTCTCTTGAACGGTGACAGCCCCGAACATTTTTTTGTGGTCGTGGACAACAGCCGGGCAAAGGCTCCTAACAGCAGTATTTCCCTTTATCCTGCCGGCGACGCAGCTCTCCGCATCAGTCCTGCGGCTGATAAGGAGTTTGATGTCTCGGGCCTTGGCGAAGGGCAGAGTGAGGGGGCCAAGGCAGCGGGAGCACCTTATCGGCTTTTCTGGGATTATGTGACGGGTGCCGGCGATAAGCTTGGGCTGAGGCAGGACACGGTTCCGGCATCAGTTGAAAACAAGCTGCTCCAGTTTGCCGATAGTCTTATGACCATAATCAACGCCACAGATGAACCTGTGCGTACGGCGCTGCGTCAGGAGATGGCGCTCAACACACTGACGTTATGGAACGAGATATATCTGGGAGCGCTCTATCGTGCCGGACTGAGCGTGAATTCTCCGGCCGGGGGTGAGGACTGGAAGCAGGCCGACGGGCGAATGGTCCGTTGGGCGCGGCTCGACAGCGATGCCAATGCCATGTCGATGGTGTTCGGGGATGTTGCGTCGAACGAATGGGGCAAGCATCTAACCGATGAATATCTCGATGCGTTGCGCGCCGCCGGTCAGGAGGCTATGCTGAAGGCCAGGTTCAGCCACTACAGCAATAATTACACAGGCAAAGCCCGAGAATATCTGCTTGCAAATCTAATATATAAGGACACTAAGGACTCGCGTTTTACCGTTGGGCTCGACAGCCTCTACACAGAGTTCACGGCTCTTTATCCCGGCAGTGCGGTTGCTCCGTTGCTGGATGAGGCGGTTGCGAAAAACCTCGCCATAAACTCGCCTGCGGAGGCGGATCCCGAGATACGATTTATAGACGTTGCAGAAGGTGCCACACTTGATTCAATTCTGGACCAGTTTAAGGGGAAACCGCTGCTGGTAGATGTGTGGGCCACGTGGTGCGGGCCGTGCCGCAGAAGTTTCGAACATGCCGACATGATACGTGATTTCGCGCGTGAACATGGCATCGAACTGCTCTATATCTCTATCGACGAGGGCGATAACCGCGACAGCGCAGTGCGTAAGCTTGTCAGGGCCTACGGTCTCAAAGGCAACCACCTGATAATGCCGATGTGGCTTAAACAGGACATATATGCCAGGTTCGGCAACAACAACGGGGTGCTCAATATCCCCTCGATAGCACTGTTCGATGGAGATGGGAAAATGCTGCAGCGTCGTTTTCCCGAATCGGAGGACGCTCCGGCACTCCTCAAGGCCATCGAATCAACTCTGCATCATCCGGCCGATTGATTTCTTTTGGTTCAAGCCGAAAGTTCGGTGCATTTGATTCTCGTAAACCGACGTCGCCTCCATCCACTTGTAGGGTCGCGACCTGTCGCGACTGCAACCTTGCGGAACATATTTGAGCATCAGGCATTCATTTGCAACATCCCGCCTGCAGTCGCGACAGGTCGCGACCCTACAAGTGGATGAAATCATTATCATGGAGAAATGCTGATTTCATGCACCGATATTTCGGCTTGACCCTTTCTTCTCCTCTTCTCACCGGCTGAGGCTGGCGAGGAGGGCAGGGGCATACTGGCGGCCGACTGGGAGGGTGGTGCCGTTGGAAAGCACAACTTCCTGCTTGTTGAAACTGCGTACTTTCGATTTCGACACCACGTAGGAGCGGTGGATGCGGAGGAACTCCTGCTGCGGCAGCATGGCGAAGAGGTTTTTCAGAATCACACGCGATGTGGTGTGGCCGCCGGTGGCACGGAAAATTTTGGAATATCCCATCATCGCCTCGATGTACAGGATGTCGTCAACCGGAATGCTTACATTGTTGTATCCCTGTTTTACCACGATACATTGCGGTGCCGTCACGATCTGCTGCTGGCCGGTGCGGCGCAGGGCTTTGGCAAGCGCGGTCTGGAAACGGCTGTAGGCGAACGGCTTGTGCAGATAGTCGGCGGCATCAAGGTTGAATCCGTCGAGGGTGTATTTCAGATAGGCGGTGGTGAAAATGAAACATGTGCCTTCCGGCAGGCTTGCCGCTATGTCCAGTCCCGAGAGATTTTCCATCTCGATGTCGAGAAACACAATCTGCGGATGTGTCTGCCTGATGGCTTCAAGCCCCTTGACCGGATCGACGAAAGTGGTCAGTTCTATGCCCCCATAGCGCTGGCAGAACTTTTCGATGATGTCGAGTGCGAGCGGCTCGTCATCTATGGCGATGCATTTTATAAGGTCGTTCATCGTGGCTCAAGATTTATTCTCAGTGAAACGGTGAATGTGCCGTCGTGTTCAACGGTGTCGAGCGAATAGCGGCCTGGGAAAATGCCGTTTAGACGTGCCCGGCAGTTGGCCAGCCCCACAGGCATGTCGCTATGGAATTCCGGCGCGTGTTTCATGATGCTGTTGCGGGTCTCGAAACGCAGTATACCGTCGTGCAGGGCTATGCTGATGTTGATAGTGCACTCACGGGAGGTGGAGGCACCGTATTTGAAGGCGTTTTCAACAAATGTCAGCAATATCATCGGCGGAATCATGGTGTTGTCGTTGTCAACGTCACATTCCCACACCACGAGTGTGCAGCTGTTGAGACGTATGGCCTGAAGGTCGATATAATTCCGGATATAGACAATCTCCTCCCGCAGCGGCACGCTTTCGTTGCTTATAGTGGTGTAGGTGTATTTGAGCAGTTCGGTGAATTTTATGAACGCGTCCTCTGTTTTCGGTGAATTGCCGATCACCAGGCTGTAGAGCGAGTTGAGCGTGTTGAACAGGAAATGCGGGCTGATCTGCGCCTTGAACACGGCCAGTTCGGCCTTGTCGCGCTGGTTCTCTATCTGCCTTTTTGCCAGCAGCTGTTCGTAAAGCTCTGTCACAAACGCCGTGGTCAGTGCATAGCAGATCACCACGGAGAACATCAGCCACAGGCTGATGGCCACGTTGTAGTTCCTTATTGTGGTCTGATAGCGGCTCATTACGGGCGTGAGGAAATCCATCTCGGGCAGCGGATACCAGCTCAGCAGGTAGGTGCAGCCGACAAGCACCGCAGCTATGCCTGCGATTTTATAATACTGCCGGGAGAGAATCAGCTTGGGCAGTTTGAGATATCTGGTGATGAAATAGCATCCGAAGAGATACAAGCATACCAGACAGAAAAACAAAGGCCAGTTTTCCAGCCAGTGGCGTGCCGGCCCGAGAATCAGCAGCAGCGGCATGAGCACGATGCAGAAGAACAGGTCGAAAATTAAAGCGGTCTTGTTTTCCAGTGATTTCATGCCACAAAATTAATGCATAATATCAGACCGGTCAACATAAACCGGAGGTGTTTTGGATAGCCAAATCAAAAAATACGCTTATCTTTGTAGTGGAAAACAACTAAAAAGCGGGAAAATGAATAAATGTCAGTTGTTACTTTCGAGTTTGCTGGTTGCGAGTCTGCTTGTGGCATGCGGAGGAAACCGGCAACCGCAGGAACCTGCGTCGCTAATGGAGGCATCGCGTCAGGAACTTGCCACCGCATTGGGTGAGCGCGACGAACTGTTGGCCATGGTCAAGGAGATTTCGTCGACTATGGACCGCATCAAGCATCTGGAGAACGTGGTGTCGCTGGCTCCTGCGCAATCGGGCGAGACCCCCGACAGCCGCACGCAGATTATGTCGGATATCTCCGGCATACAGTATACACTGCGTCAGCGCCGCGAGCGGCTTGATGAGCTTGAGGCGAAGCTGCAGCAATCCTCCACGTTCAATGAAGAACTTCAGGCCACGCTCGACGCCCTCCGGTCGATGCTTGACGCGCAGGCAGCCGAAGTGGCGGTGCTGCATGAGCAGCTGGTGGCCGCCAACATGCGTATAGGCGCACTCAACAGCACGGTCGATTCATTGAATTTTGCCATGGCGGCGGCCGAGATAGAAAAGGATTCGGTGCATGAGTCCTCATTGAAGCTTGAAAATGAGCTGAATGCATGCTATTACGTATTAGCTCCGAAGGAGGAGCTGAAGCGTCACCGCATCATCGAGCCGGGATTCCTTCGGAAAACGCGACTGCTGAAAGGGGAGTTCGACAAGGGGATGTTTGTTCTCGGCGACAAGCGCACCCTCACGTCCATTCCGTTAGGCACGGAAAAGGTGAAGATTTACTCAAACCATCCGGATGCATCTTATGAGATCCGCGATGCCGGCGGCCAGAAAAAGCTCTACATCCTTGATCCGGCCAAATTCTGGAGCGTATCCAACTATCTTGTCATTCAGACCGATTGACGCCTCGCGTTAATCAGAACTCATAAGGAGCTGTCCCTCTGCGGTGGGCGGCTCCTTTCTGTTTATTATCACATTTGCGATGTTTATTTACAGATTCTTTACAATTGGATGCGGCAAAAGTAAATTTGTCTGAAAAGAATGAATTCTGAATGACACATTATCCAATTGCTCTTTTGATATTGTTTGCGGCAGGTGCCGTGCCTATGGCTCCGGCAATGCCGCAGACAATTTCGGAACCTGTGGAAGAGGTTGATCACCGACAGATTACCGGCATTGTGACTGACCGCAAGGGTGAACCGATTGCGGGCGCCACGGTGCAGATGAAGGAGGATACCCGTAAGATTGTAGCCACAGGCCCCGACGGAGATTTCACGATGACAGATGTTCCAGACGCATGCACCCTGCTGGTTTCTTATGTGGGTTATACACCTCAGGAGGTGAAGGTGCTCCCCGGCACAGACAGCTATGTGGTGCGGATGCGCGTCAACCGGACCATGCTCGACGAGGTGGTTGTGGTGGGCTACGCCACACAGAAAAAGGTAGACCTGACAGGTGCGGTGTCGTCCGTGAGTGTCGATGCGCTTGCCGACCGTCCCCTCACCAATGCAACCAACGCGCTTGCCGGTCTGGCTGCCGGTCTGACAGTGACTAACTCCGGAGGAAACACACCCGGCTATGAATCGCAGAGCATTCTGGTGCGCGGTCAGGGCACGCTCAACAATTCCGCGCCGTTGGTTGTGGTGGACGGGATGACAGGCATAGCCTTGAGCGACATAAATCCACAGGACATAGAGAACATCTCCGTGCTGAAGGACGCCGCATCGGCCGCCATCTATGGTTCGCGTGCAGCCAACGGTGTGATACTTGTAACCACACGTCACGGCGCCGAGCGTGCTCCAAGAGTCACCTACAGCGGCAATGTGTCGTTTGAAACGGTAGCCAAGCGCCTGAATCTTGTCACCGATTATGCCGATTTCATGGAGATTCAGAATGCCGGACTTATTGTCAACGGGCAGGCGCCGCGCTTCTCGCAGGGAAAAATAGATGAGTGGCGAAATGACGCGGGCCGCAATCCCACCATATACCCCAACACCGACTGGCAGGACCATATCTACCGCAACCCGTCGGTGGTGCAGAACCATAACCTCTCGGTGACCGGCGGCTCGAAAACCGTGCAGTATAATCTTTCGGTGGGCTATGTGAATAATCCCGGCATGATCTACTACACCGATTACAAGCGTTATCAGCTGCGCACCAACGTGGATGTCAATATCAAACCGTGGCTTGGCGTGGGCGTGAACCTTTTCGGATATATCGACAAGAATAACCCCTCGTCGGAGAATGCAGCTGCCGGAGGCGATGTTATTTTCGGTTCGGGCGCATTCAACACCGTTCCCGGCATGACCCTCTACGACCCCGCCACCGGGCTGTACGGCGGTATTCAGAATCCGGAGGAGGAGAACGTGAGCAACTTCAATCCCTATCGCCGCCAGTGGTTCTACAAAACCGAATATCCCACCAAGACCAAGCGCTCCGTTACCAAACTCTATGCACGTGTGATGCCGGTGAAGGGGCTGACCATACAGGGGGCATTCTCCTATAACTTCTGGGAGCGCAACATAGAGCACCATCTCACCGACCGCGACCTCTTCCGTTTCACCCCCGAGGGCCCCGTGCTTATCCGTGCGGGCGTGGTGCGCACCTACATCCGCAGGTATAATTACAAAAACACATTCCGCTCGTCCGAACTGACGGCGCGTTATGACTTCAACGCAGGGCGGCTGTCGGCATCGGTGTTTGCAGGCATGAGTCAGGAGTACAACAAATATGACCATGACTACTACATAAAGTATGATCTGGTCGACCCTTCGCTCGGCGCCATCGACGCCGGCATGACCAACGGAAGCATAACCGGCAATTACGACGAATGGGCAATGCGCTCCTATTTCGGGCGCCTGAATCTTTCATGGGCTGACAAGTATCTGTTCGAGGCCAATCTGAGGGCCGACGGCTCTTCGAAGTTCGCGCCCGGCAAGCGGTGGGGCTATTTCCCTTCGGTGTCGGCCGGCTGGCGCATCTCCGAGGAGAATTTTCTCAGGAATTCGGCCTCATGGCTCAATCAGCTGAAACTGCGCGTGTCCTATGGCTCGCTGGGCAACAACGCCACCACAAGCTACTACATGTACCAGTCACTCTTCGCCACGGCCAATTATGTGCTCAACGGAAGCATTGCGGGCGGTCTGGCACAGAGTGTGCTTGCCAACCCCGAACTGACATGGGAGAAAACATACATGACCAATGTCGGCGTTGACTACGCCATGTTCAACAACCGCCTCAGCGGCTCTGTGGACATATACAACAAGGATACCAAGGGGATTCTGATATCGCTCCCCGCGCCGTTGGAACATGGCACGAGCACTGTGCCCAACCAGAATGCGGGCGAGGTGAACAACCGCGGCTTCGAGTTCGACATACGCTGGAACGACCGCATCGGAAAGGTGTCGTACAACGTGGGCTTCAACATGGCGTTCGTCACCAACAAGGTGACAAGGTTCCAGGGCGATGTGTCCTCAATCAACGGAGTTTACAAGACTCAGGAGGGGCGCCCTGCCAATCAGCTTTATGTGATTACGGTTGACCGCATCGTGCGCGATCAGGCCGATCTGGATTATGTACAGTCGCTTGTGGACAGGAACCCCGATTATTTCGCCACATACCAGCGTCCGGAACTGGGCGATTTCCTTTACCGCGATGCCAACGGCGACGGCAAGCTCGACACGAACGACCGCGTGGAGATTGGGCACGGCACCGTGCCGCGCCTCACCTACGGCGCCAGCCTTGGCCTGAGCTGGAACAATTTTGATTTCAGCATGCTGTTTCAGGGGGTAGGCAACCATCAGGTGTACTACAACAATCAGGCATTCCGCTTTGTCACCGTCATAGGCCAGTCGCTTATAAAGGATATCACCGACAACGCCTGGACGCCCGACAATCCTTACGAATCCATCTATCCCGTTCTCCGTAACAGCGCCAACGGCAAGAACAACATAGCAAGCGACGCCTTCGTGCATAATGCGGCATATTTCCGGTGCAAGAACATTCAGCTCGGTTACACCGTGCCGCGGAAAATCACCAAGAAATTCTTCGTCGAGAATCTCAAGGTCTACACCAGCATCGACAATCTTTTCACCATCACCAGTTTCCCAGGTCTTGACCCCGAGGTGGCCGCCAATGTGGGTTATCCCGCCGTGCGGCAGTATTCCGTGGGTGTCAATGTATCGTTCTGAATGTACCACAAGCCAGTTGAATCATGAGATTAAGATATATAGCGTTATATGCCGCCATCGCCGTGGTTTGCGGTGGATGCGAGAGCCTTGATTACACCCCCGGCGACCAGATGTCGGGCCAGACATTCTGGCAGACCGAGGACCATGCCCGCCAGGCGGCGGTGGGGATGTATGCCGCCATGAAGGAACCGTGGTGCTTCGGCATGGAGTTCACGTTCGATATGTGCAGCGACCTGGCCGACGGCACTTCGCCGTGGTCCGATGTGTCGCGCGGCGATGCATTTTCCTCCAACAGCTCCGGAGTGCAGAATCATTGGCAGTACCTTTATGAGCTGGTGCACCGCGCCAACACCGTGATCCGCAATGTGGCAGGCATGCCGATCAGTCAGGAAACCATCGACCGCGTGACCGGCGAAGCCCGTTTCCTGCGCGCCATGGCCTATTTCCGCATGCTCAACTGCTGGGGCGGCGTGCCTTACTACGACGAGACCTGCGACATAAACGAGGAGTTCGCGCACCTTGATGCCCCGCGCTGCACGGCCGATGAACTCCGCGGGCATATACTTGACGATCTGACCGACGCCATCCGCAAGCTTCCCGTGAGCTGGGACGCCGCAAATCTGGGGCGCGCTACCAAAGGGGCTGCCTACGCACTGCGTGGGAAAGTCTACCTGTTCAACCGGCAATGGGATGAGGCCGTGGCCGATTTCGAGGAGATTGTGTACAACAAGACATACAATTACGGATACTCGCTCCATCCGGACTACAACGACCTTTTCCGCCTGTACAACGGGCGCCATAGCGATGAGATGATATTTTCCATTCAGTCAATCGACGGGAATACGGCCGGATATGCCCTCGACATCGTGTCGTACTTCGGCAACAAATCCACCATGCGTCTGATAGCAGGCAACCGGATAGTCCCGTCAACTACACTTGTCGACATGTACGAGAACCCCGACGGCTCGCAGTTCGACTGGGATGACGTGTTTCCCGGTTTCAATGCCGGCGATTCGCAGATGCGCCGCCGCCTCATGTGCGTGGCCATCGATCAGGGGAGCACGGAAGTGACGAGCACACTCGACAGCGACACGACAAAAGTGATGGACGCCTACCGTTTGCGCGATCCTCGTCTGTGCCTCAATGTCATCACACCTTATTCCCATTATCTCGGCACCGACGCAGGCTCTTCGCCCATGGACAAGCAGTTCGTGCTTGCCGACCCCACAAAAGGGGGCGCGCCGATGGAGGCCATGGCCTTCATACGCAATTCCGAAGGGTGGAATTCGTACTTCTGGCGCAAATGGATACCTACGGGCAACCTTGACGGATATTGGGGTGAATACACACGCACACCCTATGAATTTCCGCTGATACGTCTGGGCGATGTGCTGCTCATGCTGGCCGAAGCCTACAATGAGTCGGGCGCCACAGACAAGGCCGTGATTGAGCTGAACAAGGTGCGGGAGCGCGTGGGTATGCCCGGCCTTGACAGCGGTGCGGCATGGCTCGCCGTGAGCGGAAAGGAGGATATGGCCGAGCGCATCCGCCGTGAACGTGCGTTCGAACTGGTCGGTGAGGGACAGCGCTATTGGGATCTGAAGCGTTGGGGACTGCTGGAACAGTCCGTGAAAAATGCCACCGACATTTTCGGAGACCTCATGTACACACGTACATATCAGGAGCGGCATCAGCTGTGGCCTATCCCGCTTGTGGAGATGGAGCGCAATCTCAACCTTACACAGAACCCGGGGTGGTGATGCGGCCCTGACAATGCCTGCGGCTGGGGCCGTGGGCATGCCTGCATGGAGTGCGTGGTGTTGAGCGCCGCGCACTCTATGCACGTATATTGATGTGTGTAACCATAAGGTCTGATAAGTTCGGATAAACTCTTATAATTCTGATAAGGTCTGATAAGCTCTTATAAGAAATTATCAGAATTATAAGAGCTTATAAGAATTTATTATCCTAAAGTCCCTGATTATGATGACATCAATATACAAAAAGATTCTGGCGGCATGCTCTGCGGCCGCTCTTAGTGTTACCGGCGCATGGGCGCAGTCCGTGGTTCCCGGGCAGCACGCGGGAAAACTCAAAGTTGAAAACCGGGTAGCAGGCAAGGCGCAGAGCTTCGATCTCCGCGAAGTGACGCTGCTTCCCGGCCGTGTGCGCCATAATCTCGAGCGCGATTCGGCCTGGATGGCTAATATTTCTGTGAACCGGTTGCTCCATAGCTTCCGCAATAATGCCGGCGTATTTGCCGGACTGGAAGGTGGATATGAGAGTGTAAAGAAGTTTGGTGGTTGGGAATCGCTTGATTGCGATCTGCGCGGCCATACCACCGGCCACCTTATGTCGGCCTACGGACTGATGTATGCCGCCACAGGTGCCGATGTGTTCAAACTCAAAGGCGACTCCATCGTGGCCGGCCTGGCCGAGGTGCAGGAGGCACTTGGCCCGTCGGGATATCTCAGCGCTTTCCCGGAGGAACTTATCAATAGAAACCTCAAGGGGAAAGGCGTATGGGCGCCGTGGTACACGCTGCACAAAATAATGTCCGGACTGATTGACCAGTATCTTTATTCCGGCAATACTCAAGCACTTGAAGTGGCAACCAAAATGGGCGACTGGGCTTACGGAAAACTCATCGGTCAGCCCGAGGAAACTCGGCGTCTGATGCTCCGCAATGAGTTCGGCGGAATGAACGAGGCGTTTTTCAATCTTTATTCCGTTACAGGCGACAAACGTTTCAAGGAACTTGCCGAATATTTCTATCACAACGCCGTGCTCGACCCGCTCCGTGAGGGGGATTTCGATATGGGCACCAAGCATACCAATACTTTTATACCCAAGCTGATTGGCGAAGCCCGTAATTATGAACTCACCGGCAGCGGCGACAGCCGGCGCATGGCGGCCGATTTCTGGGAGTGCGTGGTTGACAAGCATTCGTTTGTCACAGGTTCATGCAGCCAGAAAGAGCACTTCTTCGACACCTCCAGGTTCTCAAAATTCATCAACGGCTACACCGGCGAGACATGCTGCACGTACAATATGCTGAAACTCAGCCGGCACCTTTTCTGTTGGGATGCCGCACCCGAGGTGGCCGACTACTACGAGGTGGCTCTGTTCAACCACATCCTCGCCCAGCAGGACACCACTTCCGGCATGGTGTGCTATTTTCTCCCGATGCTTACGGGGGCATATAAGGTGTACAGCACTCCGGAGCAGTCGTTCTGGTGCTGTGTGGGGAGCGGTTTTGAAAGCCACTCGAAGTATGCCGAATCAATCTATTTCCACAATGACAACGGCGTGTTTGTCAACCTGTTCATCCCCTCTCGCCTTATCTGGAAAGAGAAAGGGCTGACATTGCGTCAGGACACCCGTTTCCCTGAATCGGAGACCACCCGCTTCACCATAGAGGAAGCTCCGTTGCAGGCAATGGGGCTTTCGCTCCGCTATCCTGCATGGAGTGGGCGTCCGGAAGTGAAAATCAACGGCAAAAAGCAGGCGGTGCATGGCGGTCCGTCCTCCTATATCACCTTGAACCGCAGATGGAAAGCGGGCGATGTGGTTGAGGTGACCTATCCAATGTCGCTGCATGTGTCCGTCACACCCGATAACCCCGACAAAGGCGCAATAATGTACGGCCCAATTGTACTGGCTGCCAACCTCGGTACCGAAGGGATGACTGCACCCGCCCCTTTCTCTGACCCAACTGTGCGAAACGACTACTATACCTACGATTATCATGTCCCCCCCGGTACGCCGACCTCATTGCCTTTCGGAATCGATGAGGTGGCACGGAACATGAAACGCACATCCGGCGGCCTGACGTTTGTCAGCTCAAACGGCCTGACATTCGCTCCGCTTTACGATCTGCACCGCTGCCGCTATGGGGTGTACTGGGATTTCAAAAAATGATGAGTTGTCTGCTCTGTCAAATAAGGGAAATAATTGTAGGGTCGCGACCTGTCGCGACTGCAGCACGGTCCATTGGCCCCGTAATTACCAATTGGAGTTCTAAAAGTTGCAGTCGCGACAGGTCGCGACCCTACGTCTGAAATGATTTTTTTAATAGGGTTATGAAAAGAATTTTGCTGATTTTGTTGCTTGTGCTTCCGGTTTTGGCGCAGACGCTTGAGGCTCGCCGATGGTGGACGTGCAGTGTGACAATGCCGGAATGGGTGTCAAACGAGACCGGTGCCGGGGTAGAGGCTTTCATGCAGCTGCCGGAAACGGACAGCGTGGCTGCCGTGATGTTCGCCTTTCAGAACATGAATGAGGAGACGCTGTTTAAGATGGATACGTTCCGCGAGCGCATGGCGCGTGCAGGGGTCGCTCTTGTGTGGATTGTTCCGGGCTGCGGACAGGAATGGGACGTAAGCACCGGAGTGCAGGAGAATTTTAACCGCATGCTGTCGGCACTTGCAACTGAAAGCGGCCATCCGGAAATTGCTGACGCACCGCTTATCCCGTTCGGCCATTCGGCGCAGGCAACGATGCCCTGGAATTTCGCCGCATGGAATCCTGAGAGGACACTGTGTGTGATTTCATATCATGGCGATGCTCCGCGCACCAACCTGTGTGGCTATGGCCGCGCGAACATAGAGTGGGGGCGCACCCGCAACATCGACGGCATCCCGGGGCTGATGGTTATGGGCGAATATGAATGGTGGGATGCCCGGTTGCGTCCGGCTCTTGCGTTCCGGATGATGTATCCCGGGAGCTGTATCTCGTTTCTCGGTGATGCCGGGCGCGGACATTTCGACCTTTCCGGCCGTACGGCGGCATATATGGCCGAGTTTATAGAAGAAGCGCTTGCCACTCGCCTCACTTCAAACGGCCTCATGCCAGTGGATCCCGCCGACGGCTGGCTTGCGCAGGCATGGCACCCCGGCTGCACAGACCGCACCGCTCCCGCACCCTGGAAGGATTATTCGGGTTGCCGCCACGAGGCTTTCTGGTTCTTCAACCGGGAGATGGCAGAGGCTGCTGAGGCGCGGTATGCCGAGACGGCAGGAAAACAGCCGCGTTGGATAGGCTTTGCCGATGACGCAGGCAACCTGTTTGCCTATAATCCGGCCGGCCATTGCAAAATCAATGTCAGAATCAAGCCCGATGCCTCGGACACGTTCACACTGCATGCCGTATTCACCGACAGCACACGCACATCCAAGACTGCGGGGATGCAGACCTCGATAAAGGTCCGCTATGTGAGCGGCCCGGCTGAGGCAGTCAACGATTCAACTTTCCGTGTGGACAGGGAGCATCCCACATGGCGAAATCCGCGCCGCCGCGCCAAGGTGACACTATGCGCCGAGGCGCCATCCGATACCATCTATAAGGAGACAGTGCAGTCCATCTTATGGAATCCAATAAGAAAAGCGATGTGCCGGTGGGGCACATCGCTGTAAGGAAACCTAAACAATACGTTTACTATTACCTTTGAATTTACCTATACTACTTACCTTAAATCTTTACCATTATGAGTTCTCAATTATCTATTATCCAGGAAGATTATGCATAATGCCTAATCCTCATGTATTCCTTTGCGGTTTAAAGCGCGTTGAGTTCGTAAACGCGGCTGCTGAGATCGCGGGCGGTGAACATGGGCAGTCCCACTGTCATTAGATACTGGCCCGAATAGTTCTTGGCATTGTTGTCTGCCGAGCAGTCGGCACGGTTGATCTCGCTGACCTTGTAGGTGGCTTTGGGGTCGAGACCCTGCAGTTTCACGTTGTTGAGTTTTTCGTTGTAGCGGGGATGAACGTCGAATGCGAACACCACTGCATTCCTGTCGGCTTTGTCAACGAACATGGTGGCTGCGTGGTTGCCTTCGTAGGGTGATACGAGGCGGTACTGGTCACCTTCGAGAATCACCGGTTTCAGACGGTTGTATTCCTTGATTGACTGCTTGCAGTAGGCGAGTTCGTCGGACTTGAGGTCGTGCAGGTTGAGGTCGAATCCGAGTTTGCCCATCATGGCCACGTTGGTGCGGAATTTGATGGGGGCCTTCTTGTTCCAGGTGGTGACATGCGCGCACTGCACCTTGGCGGGGAATGCCTGTGAATATCCGTACTGGATGAACAGGCGTTCGATGGGGTCGGTGTTGTCGCTGGGCCACATTTCGGTGAAGTATTTCAGCCCTTCGTAGTCCGTACGTCCGCCGCCGCCCGAGCAGAGCATCATGGGGAGGTCGGGATATTTGGCCTTAAGTCTGTCAAGAACGTTGTAGAGACCCTTCACATAGTCTACGTAGAGTTTCTGCTGCTCTTTGCCTTCGTGGTTTGAGTAGATGTTGGTGATGGGGCTGTTGCAGTCCCATTTGAAGTAGGCGATGTCGGGATACTTGGTTTTCAGGTTGTCCACCACGTCGAACACAAAGTCCTGTACTTTGGGATTCGAGAGGTCGAGTACCAGCTGGTTGCGGAAGTAGTATTCCTCGCGGTTGGGAAGGGTGATGACCCAGTCCTTGTGCTGCTCGTAGAGTTCCGATTTGGGATTGACCATCTCGGGTTCGATCCAGAGACCGAATTTCACACCCTGTTTCTTTGCTTCCTCGGTGAGGCGGCCGATGCCGTTGGGGAGTTTGTCGGCGGTCTCGTCCCAGTCGCCAAGACCCTGAGTGTCGCTGTGACGGGGATATTTGTTGGCAAACCATCCGTCGTCGAGCAGGAACATATCAACGCCGAGTTCTTTGGCTTCGCCGATGAGCGAAACGAGTTTGTCCTCGTTGAAGTCGAAGTAGGTTGCTTCCCAGTTGTTGAGCAGAGTCATGCGGTTGCCGTTGCCGTCTTTCACCTGATGGTTGCGCGCCCAGTCGTGAAGGTTGCGGCTTGCCTGGCCTGTGCCTTCGTCGCTGAGGGTGAAGATGAACTCAGGGGTTGTGAAGGTCTGCCCTTTGGAAAGGGGATATGCCGAGAAGTAGGGGTTGATTCCGCTGATCACGCGCAGGTCGCCGAGATCGTCCACTTCAAACACGAAGCGGAAATTGCCTGTCCATGCCAGTGTGCCGGCAAGAACGTCGCCGGAAGTCTCCGTTGCGGGTTCACCCAGCGAAAGCTGGAAGAAGGGCGATGCGAACATGTCGGCGCGGGCGCCCAGTTTTGTGTCGATTACTTTTTTTCCGAAATGCAGTTCCTGGTTAAGCTGGTTGGCCTCTTTGGCCCATTTGCCGGTGTACTGTGTCAGGAAATACTGCGGGGCGTTGAAATGCAGCATCGAGGATGCATATTTCTCCAGCTCGATGGGCTGCTTTTCGTTGTTGGTGATTTCGGTCCAGGATTTGAACACGTTTTCAGGTCCGAAGGCTGCAATGTGGAGTTTCACCTCGTCAGCAAACTCGGGGTCAGCCATTGTGATGATGGTTTCGGTGTAGCCGTCGTGCTTCACCACTTCATGCTTCTTATATTTGAGAAGGGTGGATGAGTTGGGGGTTGCAGTACGGTTGATATGCAGAGCCGGCTCATAATAATCTTCCATGCCGTGGGTGAGGTAAGCCTCTTTACCGGCAGGGAGGTTTGCGTATTCAGCGGCGTTGTCGAGGCGTTTGCCAAAATAGTTCTGATATACGCGGCCGTTATCTGCCACAGAGTAAACCAGTGCTGTGGCATCGGTCTCTACGGGAATGATGGTGGTGCTGGCGAAAGCGGAGAGGCAGAACGCCATCATGGCACCACTTATAAGGGTCGATTTCATCGTTTAAATTATAAGGTGTTATTATGATTGGTTTATTTATCGGTTGCGAAGGGGGCTACGGGCAGACCTGTGGTGCCGTAAAGGTTACCGCCGGGATAGTCGGCCCAATTGTAGCGGACAACTGTGGGGCGAGGAACTTTAGGTGAGGACAGCTCGATGGTGCGCTCGCCGGTGAGGCGTCCGCAAGCCGGAGCGAAGTTGCCTTTGCCATCCGAAATGATGAATCCGGTGATGGCCACGCTTGTGGGTTTCAATTCGCCGTCGAACGTGAGGATTATCCTGTCGCCATTGCTTTCAGCCTTGGAAAGTGCCGGTGCACGGCATGTCACGTCCTGTCCGTAGTCCTGTGCCATGGCAAGCAGGGCCAGCCGGTGGGCCACATCCTGCTTGTTGCGCGGATGTATGTCGGCGGGGTTGCCGAGGTCGATGGCTGTTGCCATTCCGGTGTGCGGGAGCTTCAGGGCCTTGGCCTGTGCGTTGCGCAGGGCTGCCCATTCCGAATCGGGTTGGCAGTACGAGGGTTTGAGATAACCTGCGAGCTGCACGAAATAGAAAGGCATCTCCTGATTTTTCCAGAGTTTGCGCCAGTCGGTGATCAGGGTCTGGAAAAGGGGCTCATACTGGCGGTCGCGCCCCACGTTGGCACATCCCTGATACCAGATAACGCCTTTCACCGGCATTACCGACAGTGGATGTATCATTGCGTTGTAGAGTACGGTGGGATAACTCGATCCGGTGACCGAGACAGGTTTTGCCGGCAGTTTTGCAAAATCTACCGCCACGTTGTAATTCCAGTCCCCGTCGAGGGGGATGGATACTCCGCCGGCTTCGGCCGTCATTTTGTCGCCGCCGTTGAAGCCGCCGCCTCCGCCGAAATCGGATATGCGGATCTTTATTTCAGCGTTGCCGGCCTTGACCATTTCTGCCGGTACAGAGTAGATTCTCGGGGTGTCGTAGCCTGAACCGCGTGCAATCTCGCTTCCGTTGAAGTAGGTTATGTCCTCGTCGTCAATGGCTCCGAGATGCAGGGTCATTGGTTTTCCGGCTGCAGCTTCAGGAATCTCAATCGTTTTTGATACCCAGACAATGCCGTCGAACGATGCGGGCAGCACCGTATTCTCCCAGTTTGTGCCTGTGGGCATAAGACCGGACTGAGCATCAGGACCTTCGGCCGGTTGCTGCTTTTCGGCGAGTGCCATCCAGTCTGAAAGGCGCTTTTCGTAGTCGTCCTGCAGCCGGGTGGCATCGAAGTCGCATCGTTCAAGTGCGGCGGCTTCCTGCTCGAATCCGTCAATATTCTTCACACCTTCGAAACTTGTCCACGCCTCGGCGGGTGTGCCTCCCCATGTGGCGTCGATGACACCTACCGGCACATGAAGCTTTTCTGCAAGTTCGCGTGCATAAAGGTAGGCCACGGCCGAGAATTCCGGAACTGTGGCAGGAGTGCATTCCACCCATCCACCCATGTTGGTGCGGCAGTCGGACTGCGGTTTCATGGCAGTCTGTTTGGTTATCTGCAGCAGGCGGATGTCGGGATGCTGTGCGGTGGGAATCAGTGTGTCATAACCCATCACATTGGTCCAGCCGTTAACCGGGAATTCCATGTTCGACTGGCCGGAGCATAACCACACTTCGCCTGAAAGAATATTGTTCAGAGTAAGCTCGTCCTTGCCGTCAGAAAGGGTAAGGCAGTAGGGGCCGCCGGCTTCCGGAGTATTGACTGTTGCCGTAAAGGTCCCGTCGGTTCCGGCTTTTGCCTTTATGGTTTTGATGCCCCATCCGGGAGTAATGACAACGGTGGATCCGGGGGCGGCTGTGCCGCGCAGTGTCAAAGATGAATTGCGCTGCACCACCATGTTGTCGGTGATGAATGCCGGCAGCCTGATTTCTGCGGAGGCTCCGATGACGGAGACCATGCAAACCATGGCGCAGGCAAGAATGTATTGCAGAATGTGATTTGTTTTCATTGATATCGATTAGTGGTGTACGGTGCAAAATTAGGGCGCCACCAACGAAAATCTTAATGAAAACAAGCCAAAATTTTGCAATTATTCTTCATCAGGCGCGTTTTTATCATTCACGGAAGCGTTTTTACCCGTTTTGGATTTGCATTGTTTCTCAAAGTCCTTCGGTGTCATGCCGAACTGCTTGAAGAAGATTTTGCTGAAATAGGACGGGGATGCGATACCTACCATATAGCCCACGTCGCTTATGCGGTAGTTGCCTTCGCGGATCAGTTCGGCGGCTTTTTTCAGTTTGATAATCCTGATAAGCTCCACCGGCGAGAGATTGAACAGCGTTTTGATTTTGCGCAGCAGGCTCGAGCGGCTCATGGCCAGACGGTCGCACATTATCTCCACATTGAAGTCTTCCTCGCTCACATTGTCCTCGATGATTTTGCGCACCTTGTTCATGAATTCCTCGTCGGCTTTGTTCATCTGCATGTTGGACACTGTGAAGAACGGATTCTTGGAGAAGGATTCGCGTTCGCGGCGGCGGTTGTCGAGCAGCGACCGCAGCAGCTGCTTGAGATACTTGATGGAGAAGGGTTTCTCCACATAAGCCTCGCCTCCGAGCTGGAGACCCTTCACTTTGGTCTCGAGGTCGTTCTTGGCGGTGATGAACACAACGGGGATGTGCGATATGTCGATGTCGGCCTTCACCTTGCTGCAAAGCTCGAGGCCGTCCATCTGAGGCATCATTATGTCGGTCACCACAATGTCGAACTGGCCGGCTTTCAGCTTTTCGAGAGCTTCAACGCCATTTGAGGCCGTTTCAACGATGAATGAGTTGCTTAGCTGCTCGGCGAGGAACGACGATATGCTTTCGTTGTCCTCGACAAGGAGCACACTGTAGATGTCCGACCGTGGTTTTGTCTGATTGGAGCCTTCCTCCACCATGTAGCCCCCGATTTCGCTTGAGGCAGGGTTGCTTTCCGCCTGAGGTTCGGTGACCGGGAGTGTGAGTGTGAAGATGTTCGTGTCGTCGGGATTGTCCTCCAGTTCAAGTGAACCTCCGAGCAGTGTGGCGAGCGAGCGTGACAGCGACAGCCCGATGCCCACGCCGTTTTTCTCCTCTTCGGCATTGACAGTCTGATAGAACGGCTGGAAAATGCGCGTGCGCTCGTCCGGGGCAATCTTTTTGCCGTCGCTTGCAACGGAAATTATGAAATTGTCGCCACCCTCGGGACGCTTGAATGTGATGATGATGTTGTGTGTGGCGTATTTCAGCGCATTGTTGAGCAGGTTGCTCACTATTTTGGTGAGCGCCTCGCGGTCCACCGACACCACCAGCGGATGTGCGTCGAAGTCGCATTCCAGGTGCTTGCCTGTGAGTGAGATGGACGGCTCGAAACGAGAGACGATGTTGCGCACGAATTCGTTGATGTTGACATTCTCATTCTTGAGAGTGAGGCGTTTGGCGTCGATTTTCTCGAAATCAAGCAGTTGTCCGGTCAGTTCCAGAAGGCGCTTGGTGTTCTGTCGGGTCACTTTTACATAGCGCTCTATGTCGGGGTTGTCCACTCCGATCTCCTCGATGGCTTCGAGCGGAAGGTCGATGAGCGACAGCGGTGTCCGGATTTCGTGGGCTATTTCCGTGAAAAAGTCCACTTTGCTGCGGTAGAGTTCCTTGTCTTTCTTGTCGTGGAAGGCTTGCTCGCGTTCCTTGAGCTTGAGCTCGTTCCGTTTCTGCCACCACATGATGCACAGTATGATTGCGGCGATGAAAGCCATGCCGTAAATAATATAGGCCCATAAAGACTCCCACCACGGCGGGGTTATGCGTATGCCGAGTTGCCGGATGGACGACACGGCTCCGTTGTCGGCCTTGACCTGAAGGGTGTAGTTGCCTGATGCAAGATTGGTAAACGAAATTTCGTTGTCATTCATGCCTATCCACTCCTTGTTGACAGGGAGCAGGCGGTAATAGAATTTTACGCGGCCGGTATGATTGAAATCGGGCGAGGCCACCGAGATTGTGAATGTGGCCTGATTGTAATCGAGGGCAATCTTGTCGGCGAACACGATGTTTCCCTTAAGGGCGGTTCCACCGGAATTTGCCTGTACGGACTCGTTGAGTACGTTCAGCCCTGTGAAATAGATAGGAATCTCCGAGGTGTCTTCCTCGAAATCGTCGGGACGGAAGGCAATCACGCCGTTGATGCCGCCCATGTAGAAGGTGCCGTCGGGGGTTTTGATTCCGGATTTGTAGTTGTACTGATTGAACGGAATCCCGTCGCGGTCGGTGAATACACGTATGTCGCCTGTTGTGGGTGAGAAACGCACAAGTCCGTGGTTTGTTCCGAACCACAGGTTGTTGCCGCTGTCCTCCAGCACGGTGTACACCACATCGTCGGGCAGGCCTTCCGGAATGCCGAATGTCTCGAAACTGTCGGTTTCGGGATTGTATCGGCTCAGTCCGCCGCGCTCGGTTGAAACCCATATGGTTCCGCGCGAGTCCTCCATGATTGAATTTATGGAGTTGGAGCGCAGCCCGGAGGTATTGTCGGCGGTCTGGTGATAGACGTATGGTTTGAATGTGTCGGTCCGCGGGTCATGTTTAAACATTCCGTTACCCATTGTGCCTATCCATATGGTGCCGTCAGAGGCTTCGAACAGTGTATATATCCATAGCGCGGCAGTTCCGGGGATTTCAGAGAATGTGGTTTCCCCTTGCATGCGTCGGAACAGCGAAAGTCCCATGCCGACCCACTCCGTGCCTTGCTTGTCAATCAGGTAGGAGTAAACGTTGTTGTTATGTTCCGTATCGGCCGGATAGACCATCTGCACACCCGATGCATCCGCCCGCTTTAAGCCTGAGCGGGCGAAACTTGTGTAGACCTTGTTGTCGAGAGTGGTCATCGAAAGGACGAGATTGTCATTGGAACTGAATCCCGGTGCGCGCTGGATGGCGCCGGTGGAGGGATCGAGGGTATTCACACCATTGTCCTCGGTGCCTATCCATATCCGGCCTTTGTCGTCCTGCCCCAGGCCGATGATCAGCTGGCTCGACAGCCCGTGGTGCAGGCCGTAATTCGTAAATCCGAATTTTCTGTGAGGCATGTAGTTGACGCCGCCGAACATTGTGCCGAGCCATGCTCCGTTCTCGTTGTCGCGGTAGATGCAGTAGATGGTGTTGTTCGACAGTGAGAACGGGTTGAGCGGATTGTTCTTCAGTTCAATGGTTTCTCCGGAGCAGCGGTTGTAGACGAACAGGCCCGTCTGTGTGCCTATCCACAGTTCGTCGCCGAAACATTCAAGGTATCGCAGATACGTGCCGGCCGGACGTGTGAACGGGATTGGAGTTATCACATCTGTCAGCGGATTGTATTCAAACAGTTTGCCAGTAGGTGTGCCTACAATAAGGTTGCCCTCCGGGTTCTCGCATATACAGCAGAGCCAGAGGCAGTCGGTGTCGTTTCCATTGGAGCGTACGCGGTTGAACCGCTCGGCTTTGTCGTCGTATTTCAGTATGCCGTCGCCGCTTGTTATCACCCAGAGATTCCCGTCGCTTGTCACGCATATGTCGCCGGCATAAGTTGGCTTTGTGTTGCCCGACAGAATCATTGGGAAATGTTTTACCTTCCCGTCGCGATAGCGGAAGATGCCCTGGTTGGGGAGCGCAGCCCATATGGTTCCTTTCCGGTCGCCGGTGATGCGCTGCACCCAGTTGCCGGCTTCCACGCCGTCGTCGGCTTTGCTTTCAACATGAGTGATGACATCGGCATGCGGGTCGTAGCGGTAGATGCCGCGGTCTGTGCCGATCCACAGCATTGAATTCTCGTCCTCGTAGAGGGCGCCGATGTTGTTGTTGCCTCGGCCAAGAGCCTCGTCGTAGCAGTTGTACACCTTTATTTTGCTCCCGTCGTAGCGGTTGAGGCCGTTCTTGGTGCCGAACCACATGAATCCGAGCCTGTCGCGCACAATGCATTTCACGTTGTTGGCCGACAAGCCGTCGTTGCTGTCGAGATGACGGAAATTATATTGGCCGCTGTATGCATGGCACATGCTTGCCGCAGGGATTGAAAGCAGCATGGCAATGATGAAGATGATAAAATGCCGTGTAGTCTTCATGGGGATGGTTTGATGTGGTGCTATGCGAAGATACGCATTCCGCGTCGTTTTTTTGCTATGCGGACGCGTCATGTTGCGGCGTCCGCACTATTTTTTTTTCGGCATGTGGCGGTTGTGGCTGCGGATTACATGTTGAAATGCAGGTGTCCGCAGTTCATTATGTCGGCGTAAGTCACGGTGTGGCCGTCAACGCGTTTGCCGTTGAGCTGCACGCTTTTCACCAGATGCCTGTCGGTTGATTTGCGCGATGCGGTGATGGTGAATGTGCGGCCCTCGGGGAGATGGAGCGTGCAGGAGTCGAACAGCGGCGTGCCGAGGCTGTATTCGCCCAAGGCGGGATTCACGGGGTAGAAGCCCATGGCGCTGAACACGTACCATGCCGACATCTCGCCGCAATCGTCGTTGCCGGCATAGCCTGAGGAGGTGTTGTTGTACATCTCGTCCATTATGCGGGCAATCAGAGCCTGCGCTTTGGCCGGTGCGCCGGCGTCATTGTAGAGGTAGGCCACATGGTGACTCGGCTCGTTGCCGTGGGCATACTGGCCGATGCAGCCCGAGATGTTGTCGTTCTTCACACCGCTGGTGTCGGTGATGCTGAAAAAGTCATCGAGTTTGCGCTCGAAGGCTTTCTTGCCGCCGGTGAGGGTTATCAGGGCAGGAATGTCGTGCGGAACATACCAGTAATACTGCCATGCGTTTCCCTCGGTGAAGGGGTATCCGCCGTTGGCGCCGAATTTCAGCGGGTCGAACGGCTCGGTCCAGTTGCCGTGCTCGTCCTTGGCGCGGAAAAATCCTGTTGAACTGTCATGGAGATTGCGGAAAAACTGCGCGCGCCGGCTGAAACGCTCATAATCGGCTTCATGTCCGAGTTTGCGTGCCATCTGGGCCACGCACCAGTCGTCGTAAGCCATTTCAAGAGTGATGCTTACGGATTGCGACTGCAGGGTTTCGGGCATATAGCCGTAATGTTCCCACACGTCGAACGGCGAGTTGAGGTGCGGCTGCAGCGTGGAGTTCCTCACTGCCTCGTAAGCCAGATCGTGGTCGATTCCGGGAATGTCGCGCAGCACGGCGTCGGCTATCACCGGAATGGCGTGGTTGCCTATCATGCAGTAATTGTCCTGCCCCCACAGATGCCACACGGGGAGGTAGCCGTAGTCCTTGTAATGGCGCAGCATGCTGTTGACAAACGAGGCGTTGAGCTGCGGCATCAGCAGCGAGTAGAGCGGATGTGCCCCGCGATAGGTGTCCCACAGTGAGAAGGTGGTGTACTGGGTGTCGCCTTCAGGCACATGGCCTACGGTGTAGACCGGTGTCATGTATTCGCCGTTTACGTCGCTGAACGTGTTGGGCTGAATCATGGTGTGGTAGAGGGCGGTGTAGAATGTTGTAAGCTTTTCGGGGTCGCCGGTGGCTTCGATGCGGCCCAGCTCCTTGTCCCAGCGGGCATCGGCATCGGCTGCATAACGGTTGAAATCGAAGTGCGGGGCCTCGGCATCCATGTTCATGGCGGCATTGGCCGCCGATACTCCCGACAATGCCACTTTCACAGTGACAGGGCGGTTAGCGGAGCTGAATCCGATTCTGGCCTTGAGTGCACATCCGTTGACCACCGAGGCTCCGCGTCGGGGTGTGTCGCCGTCGGTGAGTTCGAGGTCGGTGATCTCCTCGGAGAAATCGGCCACGAAGTAGATTTTACGTAGCTTAGCCCATCCGGTGATCACCCGGTAGCCTTCAATCCGCGACGGTCCGGTGCGGCGTATCTGCGACTGCACCACGCGGCGGTTCCAGCTCCCTTTGTTGGCCGAATGGTCAAGGTCGAGGATGATGTTGCGCTGTGCCCCCTGCGGATAGGTGTAGCGGTGCACGCCGGTGCGGGTGGTGGCTGTGAGTTCCGCGTCAATCCCCTCGTCGGCGAGGCGGACGCGGTAGAATCCGGGCGAAGCCGCCTCGTCATGGTGTGAGAACCGCGAGGAAGTGGCATTGCCGGTGGTGGGGAAGAGGGCAATGTCGATAAGGTCGCTTGCTCCGGTACCGCTCAGGCGAGTGTGCGAGAAGCAGTGTATCACCGAGTCGTTGTAGTCGTAGCCCGAGGCGTTGTACCAGTCGGGGGCCTGATCGGTGTCGGGGCTGAGCTGCACCATGCCGAATGGCACGGTGGCGCCGGGATAGTTGTTGCCCGACAGGCTGCCCTCCACAGCTCCTGTGCCGATGAACGGGTTTACATAAGACGTGAATTTTCCTGCCGGTGCCATCAGTGCCGCCGACAGGAAAACCAGTACCGGAATGTGTCTGCGCATTATCTGAACAATAATTTTCGGTTTTCTGTTAAGCCTGATTCAAGGGTGACGGAGGCGATTGACATGCCGCACCCCATTTTTTCGATATTCAAGGACGCTTCTGTCATGCTTTTCCCCGAAAGGGATATGGAATTGACGGTTGTACCGTCAATTCCATATATTGTGACAGAGCTGATTGGAGCTGCTGCAGAGATGTTGAGATTCTTGCCGTCGACAGTCATGTCGATGCTTTCGGCCGGGTCGGCCACGGCGGCTGCGACACCGCTGTAGCTTGAACGTTCCAGACGGTAGACACGCACATCCTTTGCGGGCACCGAAACCTGAAGTTCAGAAGGCTTGCATGTTGTGCCGGTCCAGAGTTCCTTTACGTTCACGAAGTCAGAAGCCTTGATGCCGAGGCGGTCGAAGTCGGGCTGCTTGTTGAAGGGGTTGCTTGTGTCGTAGTTGAACACCACATAGTAGAATGCCTCGGGTGTGTCGTATACGAACTCGTTGTCCACAGGGATTATAAGCTGCCACATCTGGGTCTGATAGGGCATGGTTCCCTCAATGGGGCGGAAGGTTTTGCCGATGCGGGCAACCTCGGTGAGGTCCTTGTTTGATGCGAACTTCACGGCGCGTGCGCGCTCCTCGTCGGTGCCTTCGATTTTTGTGGGCTTGCCGTTGTAGTTCATCGTACCTCCCTCGTAAGCGTATGTGCCGCCGAACAGGGTGTGGCCGGTAATGATGCCGCTGGTGTAGCGGATGCGGGCCTCCTGCTCATCGTTCGAGCCCTTGCCTGTGAACACCTTGTTGAGGCACATCAGGTCAGGGTCGTTGAATGCGTAGCATTGGTCGAGCCACCAGGAGCCGTTGATGCAGTTGAGGGTGTACATGGAGTTGTTGAGCTCGCCCCAGGCGTCGCAGCCGATGCGGCGGATGTGGGCCTTGGCGGGGAACACGGGTGCGATAGAGAAGTCGAGCACCATGTCGCCGGCCATCTCCAGGATGTAGTCCATACCGTAGTTGTAGGCCATCATGCCGGTGGTGATGTTGGGGTCGTACCAGCGGTCGGCTTCCTGCGAACCGTTGTTCATGAAGTCGATTTTCACGTATTCGAATCCGTCCTCCTTGAATTCCTGGAAGCGTTTGCGGTTGGCTTCCTTCACGGCAGGATGGGTGGGGTCGAGCGAATAGCCTGTGATTTTGCGGGGCTTGCCGTTGGCGGTGAGCACCACATCCTTGCGCGAATAGGTTTTGCCGTCAACGGTTTCGTAGGGATAATCTGTCACTTCATTGTCGCTTCCGAGCCAGATTGAGAAAGGTGTGGTGTAGATGCCGGGGTGATAGCCGAGTTCCTTGCAGCGTTTGGCGAATTCGCGGCGTTCCATGCGGCTCATGTTGTCCCAGAAGGAGTCGAGCACCATCCAGCATGTGCCTTTCTCGTCGGCGAAGTCTACGGGCTTGAGCTCTCTTTCAAAGAAGTCGAGCACCGACATGGCTGAGGTGTAGTTGAGCTGAGCCTCCTGGCCGCCCCAGCTTTGCCAGCCGAAGATTGATTTTTCGTCGTTGGGCATCTTCAGTTTCGGGCAGAGCACGGTGTTGGCGGCGCCGTAGGTTTCCAGACCCTCGCGCCAGTCGTCGAACATACCCAGCATGAAGCGCGGCGAAACCACACGTGCACCTTTCACTGCGCCATGCTTGTCAAAGTCGGCTCTGCCGCTCCCTAAGTTGTTGTCCCATGTGCGCAGGCTCACGTAGCCGGCCTGGGCGCTGAGTTTGCGCAGGCGGTTGGTGGAGTTGGGCTGCACGTTGATGGCCGATTTCCATACGGAGTGGTCGATCGAGCCGATTACCAGACCCTTGCGCGATGCCACGTTGAAAAGGGCGGTTGCCTCGCACGAGGTCATGAGTTGGCCGGTGTTCCAGCGTGTGGTGCTGAATGTGGCCCAGTTGTCGTTGGCGAAAGGCATGTTGTAGATGCGGTTCTCCGAGGTCTCGAGTGGCAGAGTGTTGGTTGTGTTGACCACGATGGGGCAGATCTGACGGGTCGATGTGGTGCCCGAAGGTGCAACCACCGCGCCTTCGAATGTGGCATAGGGGAGCGAGGGGTAAACCGATACGATCTGCTCCAGTGTGGGGCTGCCGCTCTTGGTGTAGGTCCATGTGAAGCGCTTGCCCGATCCGAATGCGTCGGTGATGTCCTCCTCTTTCTTCGTCACGTTGTCGTAGGTGGTCGATTCGAGGTTGTTGTCGTTCTCGTCCCAGGCGGTCATGTAGACGCCCTTGAGGAGCTGAGTGCCGTTCTGTTCCACCGTCATGAGCTTGTTGCCCATGGTGAACTTCCATCCGCCGTATTCAGCGTCCAGTTCCCCTGCGAGGAGAACCGGAGCGCTGGCTACTACAGCTGCAATAATTGCAAGTTGTTTTCTGATGGTCATATTCGAGTAAGGTATGTTTATTTGAGGTAGATCTTGTCCACTTTGTTGCCCTGACGGCGGATGTAGAGACCGTTCTGCGGGTTGGCAACACGTACACCCTGGATGTTGAAGTATTCAACGGGGGCATTGGCGTCGGCTTCGGTAAGCACGTTTTCGATGCCTGATGTGCCGGCCACTGCGAATGCGCTGGCTGCCTTGGCACCGTCGATGCTCTGCACACCCCACGATGCGATTTTGTCGGAGGCGATGTTGAGGGTCACTGTGCGGGCTGCCGATGCGGCGTTAACGTTGGCCGAGCGGAGTTTGCCTGTTTCAGTGTCGGCCGGAACGGCTGTGATGATCTGGCCGTCGGTGGTCTTTACGAAGTAGTTGTAGCGGAGAGCATCGGCGGGAGTGAAGCCTGAACCCTGGGTATGCTTCTCATCTGAACCGGCTTCCCATGTCAGCACTGTCTTGTTGCCGTCGGCAGTGGCTGTAAGGCCGGTGGGGGCGTTGGGTGCCTTGTTGTTCAGGCGGGTGCCGTATCCGTTGTAGAACATGAAGCTCTTGTTGTTGGCGTCGTCATCATTGTAACCCATCAGGGCAATGTCGACAACGTCGTTGTTGTTGAGGTCGTAGGCAAGTGCGACTGCGCCACCGCGGTGACGGCTGAGCTTGTCGGTGTAGGCTGTGAAATTTCCTTCACCTTCGTTGAGCGCGAAGACTGCGCTACCGAGGCCTTGGCCTACGTAAACGAGGTCGACAAGGCCGTCGCTGTTGAGGTCGCACCAGTCACCGCCGCCTACCGAGCAGCCGGGAAGGCCGGTTTCCATCTTTGTAAACGTGTCATCGCCGTTATTCTTGTAGAGATAGGCTGCTTTTTCCCAGTTGTTGGGGCATGATTCGCCTGTAACGAACACGTCGAGCAGGCCGTTGCCTGTGACGTCGACAAAGAACGACTGCCCTTTTTCAGCACCGGCTTTTTCGCCTACGTCCACTTTGGTGAACTTGCCGGAACCGTTGTTTTTCCAGATGTATGTGTGGTCGTTGTCGCCTGCCCATCCGTTCACGAGGATATCCACGGCGCCGTCGGCGTTATAGTCGCCTACGCAGAGTGTGCCACCTCGTTGTGCTTCAATGCCAGTGTTCTCGTCCTTGATGAATGTACCTTTGCCTCCGTCGTTGAAGAACACTACAGGAGTTCCCTGATCGTCACGCGGATTGCCGCAGAATGTTACGATGTCCTGATAGCCGTCACCGTTGAAGTCGGCAACGCCGAGGGTGCCGGTATACCATTTCTCTTGGTCTGCATCCTGGATGGATATTTCCCCTTCGAGCTTGAAGTCCTCGACTTTCTCGAAATTTCCTTTACCGTCGCCTTTCAGCAGTTGTGAGTTGTAGGAGTTGGCGAGCAGCAGGTCAACGTTGCCGTCGTTGTTATAGTCGATGACATAGGCGATGCGTTCCCATGATTGGCCGTCGGGATCGGTGATGTCGGCCGAGGTGGTGAACTGCTTGGTGTCGGCGTCGAGATGCAGTGCCTTGATGGTGATGGCCCAGCTTGCCGCAAGGTCACGTCCCTTGGCAATCAGCTCCATGAGACCGTCATTGTCAATATCTGCGCATATCATGTTGCCGTGTATCAGGCCGCCCGACACGGTGCCTTTCCAGTCGATGTGTGAGTAGTTGGGGATACGGGCTGCGCCGAATGCCGGCAATATGGTGGCAGCTGTTGCGAGTGTGAGTAATATTTTCTTCATAATTAGTGTGTTGGTTGTTGGTTAGGTGGTTTAGAAAAGGATAGGAAATATATGCAGGGGGGAGGATTGCCCCCTGCATATATGAGTTGTACTGAATTTTAGAGGTCGCTTATGCCGGTTTGGTGTTGTGCCGGCAGAATCTTCTGTTTAGATATAGCCTTCGTTCTGGTCGGCGCGGCTGATTTCGTCGTTCTGTTCGATTTCAGTCATAGGAATGGGCCAAACCGAGTGCCAGGGCTGGATTGTACCGGAGCGTTTTGCCCATTTGTTGCGTTCCTTGACGTATTCGTAGAACTTGCCTGTGCGTACCAGGTCGAAGCGGCGCCAGCGTTCGCCGAAGAGCTCGCGTACGCGCTCGGTCATGATGGCCTCGCGGAACGCTTCCTTGCTCATTGGCTGCCACATCTTGTCGGCGGGAAGGTTGAATTCCCATGCACGTGAGCGCACGTCGTTAACCCATTCAACAGCCTCGTCGCCACGGTTAAGCTCGTTGAGACATTCGGCATAGAGCAGGTAGGCGTTGCCAAGACGGAGCCAGGGGATGTTCTTGCCGCAGTACCACATGTTGTTGTAGCCGAAGCCCGACTGGATGTCGGTGCGGAAGTCCTCATATTTCTTGATGTGGGGCTTGCACTCGTCCTGATCCTCTTCGGTGAGGCCTTCCCAGCTCAGACCGGGAATATAGTCGAGGGCGTTTTTACCGTTCCATGTGAATTCGTAGCGCATTGACTCTTCTTTGCGGATGTCGCCGTCTTCCCAGATACCGCCGTCTTCGATGTCGGAGTAAGCCCAGGGGGTGGGAACAGCGTGGTCGTAGCCGGCAAAGTAGCATCCGTCGGCACCCATGGCCGCTGCAGCACGCGAACCGATTTCAAGCTGGATCATGTTGTTGTCGGGGTAAGCATTGCTGAACTGGAATTCGAGGATGGCTTCCGAAGTGTTGGGTGTGGAGTAGTCGAACAGATCATAATAGGGAACCAGAGAGAACGGACCGTTGACAACCTGGCGGAGGCATTCCTCTGCCTTGCTGAAGTCGCGCAAACCGGTTTCAACCGGAGCCGACATGTAGGCGTAGCCAAGGAGCATCAGGCCTGCGTAGCGTGTGAAGCGTCCGGGATTGTTGGTCTCGGGTGCGTTGTTGGCTGCCACGGTGAGGTCGTTGATGATGTATGTCCACACGGTGGTGAGGTCCTGACGGCGTGTGCCGAGTTCCTCAAGGTTAGCGATATCGATTACGGGGATGCGGCCATAAATCATGGTCATGTCCATCATCAGCTGTCCGCGGATACCGGATGCCTCCGCCCACATGGTTTTGGCCTGGGCATTTTCAGCAACCTGCGGTTCGAGAGCGTTGATGAGTTTTGCAGCCTCGGAGATTTTGGGCCAGCGCCAGTTCCAGGTGTTGGTCACATACTCCTGCTCGGAGCTGAGGAGGGCGTCGAAGCGGTCGATGGCACCGTTCTTGCCGCCGTTCTCCTTCAGAGCCTGATAGGCGCCGTTCTGGATTTCGTCGGTACCGTCCGAGAGATAATAGAAGTTGTGGTCGGTCCAGAGGCCGCGCCATTGGGTGTAGAGGCCGTCGAGCGACTTCGATGCTGTCTCGAGGTTACCGTAGATCTGCTCTTCGGTCAGGCCGGTGCGGCTCGGCTCATCGAGGAAGTCGTTGCACGATGCAAATCCGAGAGCTGCAACGGTGGCCACGCCCAGCGATATGAATTTATTATAGATTTTCATGTCGATAGTTTTAAGAGTTTAGAAAATGCTGAATGAAAGTCCGAGGGTGTAGCTGCGTTCGGTGGGATAGAGGTTGTCGCCGAATTCGGGGTCGAAACCTTTGTCCTTGGTTGCGGTGAACACGTTCGATGCGGTGAAGTAGACACGCAGGTTGTTCATGCGGATTTTGTCGAGGACTTTCTTCGAGAAGTTATAGCTGAGTGTGAGAGTTGACAGACGCAGATACGAAGTGTTCTGGATGTACTTGTCGGTGTCGCCGGCTCCGTAGGGGGTGTAGCCCGAAGCGTTGGTGATGCGGCGGGGGAACTCAGCACCGGTGTTCTCGGGTGTCCATGTGTTGCCGATGAGGTCGGGGGATGCATGGCTCAGACCGGTGGACGATACGAGGCCTTCGTAGTAGCCGCTGATGCGGTGGCCGCCGATGCTGTAGGTGAACAGGGCATTGAGGGTGAGGCCTTTCCATGTGAGGTCGGTGTTGAAACCGCCGTAGAGTTTGGGATCCTGGTAGGCTGTGATGCAGCGGTCGTGGATGTCGATCACGCCGTCGGGCACACCGTCGGGGCCTGAGATGTCGAGCGGGAAGATATCGCCGAGACCTACTGTGCGTCCCTGATAGTCAACGCCTTCCCAGATTGCGCGGTTATCCTCGTTGGCGATGCCGCCGTACTTGTAGCAGAAGATGTTGTGGAGGGGTTCGCCTACGAAGAGGTTACCGGTGCGGTCAGGTGTTGAGCTCTGTGATGTGACGCTGAGCTGACGGTCTACGCCACCATAGAGGCTCTTGATTTCGTTGTGGTCGCGAGAAATGTTCAGACCTACGTTCCAAGTGAAGTCTTTTGTAGCAACGGGTGTGGCCTTGATCTGGAGTTCGAAACCGCGGTTGTCGAGGTCACCGATGTTCTCGGTTGTTGTGGTGTAACCGCTTGAGGTGGGGAGCGAGTGGCTCATCAACAGGTCTTTGTTGCGGGTGAAGAACACGTCGGCTGTAACGTTGAGTCGGCGGTTGAAGAACGAGAGGTCGACACCGATGTTGGTCTGTTTCTGCTTTTCCCATGTCAGCGAGGGTGTACCGCGACGGCCGTCGGTAACGAATGATGCCTCGCCGTTCGAAGCTTTGGGATAGTACATTGTGGCATAGAGGTAGTTGCCGATGTTCTGGTTACCTACCGAACCGTAACCGCCGCGAACCTTGATCTGGTCGATCCATGTCAGTTTGGGGAAGAAGGGTTCGTTGGTGATGTCCCATGCCAGCGAGAACGAGGGGAAGAAGCCCCACTGGTGGCCTTTGCCGAATTTCGACGAACCGTCGTAACGGCCGGTGAATGTGGCGAAGTAGCGGTACTTGTAGTTATAGTTCACGCGGCCTACATACGACATGAGCGATGTAACGGTGTGACCGCTGTCGGGACGGGAGTTTTCCCAGTCGGCGGCGGAGCCGAGCTGATCCCAGCCGAGATCGTTGGAGGCGAAGCGCTGGCCGTTGGCCTTCACGTAGTTGTAGATGTTGCGTGAAGCGGATGTACCGAAGAATACGTCGAGGTTGTGTTCGTTGTTGAACGAGCGCACGTACTGTGCGGTGTTATCCCACTGCCACTGTGTGTTGCCGAAGCGCTGCTGTGTGGCATAGGCATCGCCGCCGCGGTAGCGGATGGCTTCCTGGATGCCGGTGGGCTGGTACTGGTTCCAGCTCTGTTCGGCGCGGTTAATGGCGAATGTGGAGCGGATGTTCAGACCCTCGATGGGGTTGATGTTGATGTAGTTCGAGGAGGTGAAGTGGTAGCGCGAACGCTCGGTCTGGATTTCGATAGTGTTGTAGGGGTTGAAGTTGTTGGTTCTCTCGGTGTTGGGGCTCTGCCACCATGTGGTGAGGTACTCTGTCTCGAAACGGGTGGCATCGTTCATGTACGGGTTATTGTCGATCAGCGGGTCGCAATAGTAAGCCTTGTAGTAGGCGTTGTCGTCCGTCATGTTGTCGTGGGTGTAGCTGTAGGTAGTGTTGGTGCCCACACGCAGCCACGAGGTGATTTCGGCCGATGCGTTGATACGTCCGTTGTAGCGCTGCTGGTCAGTGCCCCTCATTGTGCCTTTCAGATCCTTCAGACCCAGAGAGATGTAGAAGTTGGTCTTTTCCGACGCGCGTGAGAACGAGAGGTTGTGGTTTGTGGTGAAACCTGTGCGGGTCAGAGGCTCAACCCAGTCGTAGGATGCGCCCGAATAGTAGGTGTCGAGCTCTTCCTGTGCGAAAGCGTTGTTGGGAGCCAGGATGAAGTTGTTTGTGTGGTTGGCCAGGTCGGCTGCCGTAGCGTTGGGGTTCTCGAACATGTAGCCGTTCTGGTAGGACTGGATACGCAGGTCGCCGAGTTCGTGGGCGTTCATGCGGTCGGGGCGGTGACCAAGGGTCTGCCATGATACCCATCCGTCGTAGCTGACTTCGCCGTTGCCTGTCTTACCCTTCTTGGTGGTGATGATGATCACACCGTTGGCGCCTCGCGAACCGTAGAGAGCGGTTGCCGATGCGTCCTTGAGCACCTGGATGCTGGCGATGTCGTTAACGTTGAGTGAATTGTAGAATCCGAATTCGTTGCCCATAACCAGACCGTCGACTACGTAGATGGGGTCGGAGCCGGCGTTGATGGTGTTTGTACCACGTACCTTTATGGAAGAATCGTCGGAGGGCTTGGAAGCGCGGGTCACGGACACACCGGTAACCAGACCCTGCAGGGCCTCGTTGATGGTGGTGACGGGCTTCTGTGTGAGTTCGTCGGAGCTGATGCTGCTCACCGAGCCGGTGAGGTCGCTCTTTTTCATGGACACACCCACAACGACAACTTCGTCGAGCAGTGATGAGGATTCTTTCAGGATAACGTCAAGCTTGCCAGATGCAGGAACCTTGACTTCGGCTGTTTCATAGCCTACGTAGGAGATGTTAAGGGTGGCTCCGGTCTTGGCCTGGATCGAGAAGTTTCCGTCAAGGTCGGTTGTGACGCCGGTACCTGAACCCTTTAATACAACGGAGGCGCCGGGAAGCGGTTCCCGGTTTTCATCCACCACCGTTCCGGTCACACTGGTCTGTGCCAACGCCAGATGGCAGGTGGCTACAAACAGTAACAGTACACTGATGATTTTTTTCATGATTTTGATTGGTTAAAGTTTCTTCGATGGAATTAGGTATGGCAAAATTACATACTGATTGGTGCAACTTATGGTAAAAGATGTGCCAAAAAATAGAAAATTTAAACCATTTTTAAATCCTTTTTATATCTTTTTTGAGGTTAAAGTGTTGCCTATTGAATTGATTTTCAGTTGTTTCTTGAAGTTGTCGACATCAAGGCCGGTTTTTACATGAATTTTCCTGTTCTTGCCGGGGAGGATGTCGAAATAGTTGTCCGAAAAAAAGTTGTCGATGCCTTCGAGCGAGAGGAAGACACCGCGGGCGAACACGTCGCTACCGATGGTAACGTCGTAACCGTCGCCTTCAGGAGCGTGTGCAATTTCCACATTGAAATCGGGGGCCGGGTAGTTCATGAATTTCTGACGCACGGCGTAGGCGATGTTGGTGTACGGCTCGCTTCCCGGTGTCTCGAAAGTCACGGCGAAAATGAGGTCGCCTTTCTTGCGGTCGCCGATTATCGATTTGAGGTCGGATTCGAAAATCTTTTTCGAGGTTAGAGCCTCGGCTGTGGTGTTCATCCGCTTTTCCCATACGGTGGTCCCGTCGAGAGTCATGGCACGCAGATGGAATTTGCCGCGGGCGTCGGAACGGCGGTCGGACACCAGATTGACCGAAAGTGTGTCGCCCTTAACCACCGGCGACACGAGGATGTCGCGGTAAGCGTTGCGGGCAAAATACTGCTGCGCTTTCCAGCGGCCGTAGTAGTCACGTCCGGCCCACGATGCCACCGGCCAGCAGTCGTTGTGCTGCCACACCAGTGTGCCCATGCAGTAGGGCATGTCTCGGCGGTGCGCCTCCATGGCAGTCTTTATGGCGTCGCCCTGCAGGATCATGCCCACATAGAGGAAATCCTCGAAATTGTCGGGGGTGACGAATTCGTCGTTCATGTATTCGCGGATGAGGTTGTTGGCATATGAGCCGGCGCGCTGGTGAGCCATCATTACCTCGCTGTTTATGTCCCAGTCGCGCTCCTGCGGGGCATAGATTTTCACGGATTCGAATTCGGGGAACGACTGGAAGCCGTATTCCGAGAAGAAGCGTGCGCGCTCCACGTTGTAGTGTCCGATGGAATCGCGGCCATGCCATACGCCCCAGTAGTGGGCGTCGCCGTTGATGCCGTCGCTGGGGGTATCCTCGAATGCAAACGGCGAAGAGGGACGGTAGGCTGTGCCCCCGCCATATTCCTTGACCACTTCGGGGAGACATTTGAAGTACATGTTCTTGAACTGCGATTCAAGCAGAGGCAGCACTCCCTTCTCCTCGTAATACTGTTTGCGGTTGCCCCAGCCGTAGAACACGTCCTGGCATTCGTTGTTGCCGCACCACAGGGCGATGCACGGATGGTTGCGCAGGCGGCGCACATTGTCGATGGCCTCGGCGCGGATGCTGGCTATGAACTTGTCGTCGGCCGGATAGGTGGAGCAGGCGAACATGAAGTCCTGCCATACCATGATGCCGGCGCTGTCGCACAGTTCATAGAAACAGTCGTCCTCGTAGACGCCGCCGCCCCACACACGGATCATGTTCATGTTCACGTCCTTGGCATCAAGCACATGTTTCTTGTACTTTTCGCGGGTGACGCGGGGGAGGAAGTTGTCGAGCGGCACCATGTCCACGCCTTTCATGAACACGGGCTTGCCGTTGACCTCGAAGTAGAGGTTGTGGCCGTACTGGTCCTTGTCGTTGTGCAGGACGATGGAACGGAGTCCGATTTTCTTGTTATCGGTGTCGGAAGCTGTCCCGTCGACGTTCACTGCCGTGGTGAGGTTGTAGAGATATGCTTCCCCCAGACCGTTGGGCCACCAGAGGCGCGGATTCTTCACTGTGGCAGGCATTTTGATGCGGTTCATCCCTTTCTTGAGAGCCACAGTCCTGGCCGCAATCTGCTTGCCGTCGGCTGTGACTGTGAGATCAGCAGCAGGAACATCGCTGTCGGCCATCACCTCGCTCACCAGGGTGAGGTCGGCGCGGCGGTCGGTCACCTTGTTCTGGATTACCTGTACGTCGGCCAGACGCGGGCCGTTCCATGCCTCGAGCACCACGGGGCGCCAGATGCCTGATGTGACCAGACGAGGCCCCCAGTCCCAGCCGTAGTGATAGCCTGCCTTGCGGGCGAAGATACTCACGAGTTTGTCGAATATGCCTCCGTTCTGCGACTGGTCAGGCCCGGTGTTGAACCCGTAGTCGTACTGGTCGCATTTGGGTAGGTCGATTTTGATGGGCGAATGGAAATAGATTTCCAGCTTATTCTCGCCTTGTTTGAGCTTGTCCTTTACGTCGACGCGCCATGTGCGGTGCATATTGTCGGCGTTGAGCAGCGGAGAGCCGTTGAGATAGACGTCGGCATAGGTGTCGAGTCCGTAGAAAACCAGTTCGCAATTGTTGGCAGCCAGTTCAGCCTCGGTGGGAACAAACGTTGTCTGATACATCCAGTCTTCTTTGTCCACCCACTGCACTCCGCGCTCGTTGAGGCGGAAAAACGGGTCCTCGATGATCTCGTTGGCCATGAGGTCGGTGTGAACGGTGCCGGGAACGGTGGCTGGATACCAGATTTCGGAACGTCCCTGCCGGAACTGCCATCCGTCGTGAATGTTGCGTTGCGACACGGCCGCATACGCGGACGATGCAAGCATCATTGCGGCCAATGCCGCTGATATCAAGTGTTTCATTTGAAATTAAGGTGAATTGTGTTTCCTTTCTTAATGGTCAGATTGTCGGCATAATTTTTGACGTTGACGGTGCAGTCGTTGGCTGAGGCGGTGAGGGCGGCATGTTTCATGCGGCCGTTTTCCCATTTCATGTCAACTACCAGGCCGTCGTAGGCGCAGAGACCCTTTACTTCGCCCGAAGCCCACTGGGAGGGGAGTGCCGGAAGGAATTCGATGAAACCGTCGTAGCACTGCATCAGCATCTCGCACATGCCTGCCACGGCGCCTTCAGTTGCGTCGAAGCTGAATATGTCGTACTCGGCAGAGGCCACTCCGGCGGGCGACACTGTCATGAGGTTCTCGCGCATGAAGCGGTTGAAGAGGTTCTGAAGCCATCCGTGAGCGGCTTCGCCATCCTTCATGCGGGCATGGAAGCAGAGCATGTTGGCGGTGCTCCATTCGGTGTCCTCCCAGTTGGGATCGCTTGTCTGTGTGGTCAGCGACTTGCGGCATGCCTCGATCAGGTCAGGATTTTTGGTGAATGAAATCTGGTCGAGCGGGAACAGTGCATGAACATGCGACGAGTGGCGGTGGGAGGGATCACCGCGCTCCACATCGGGCATCCACTCCTTCAACAGACCGTCTTTGCCCACTGCGAGAGGCGGCAGGCGCTTGATGTCGGTGCGCAGACGGGCAGTGAACTCGTCGTCGATACCGAGAATATCGGCCGAACGGATGCAGGCGTTGTAGATGTCGTGAACCATCACGCGGTCGATTGTAGGCATCATGGAGAGGCTGTAATGGCGCCCGTCGGCAGCCTTGTAGCCGTTTTCGGGCGAAACGCTCGGGCCGGTGACCAGTTTGCCTGAATTGGGGTCCTCGGTCATGTAGTCGCTGAAGAACATGGCGGCCTCGCGGAGAATCGGGTAAGCCGTATTGCGCAGGTAATCCTTGTCGGCCGTGTACTGGTAGTGGCTCCAAAGATGTGTGGCGAGCCATGCACCGCCGGTGACGTTCATGCCCCATCCCACACTCCAGCCGGGTGCGGTGTAGCCCCATGCGTTGCACACAGTGTGGGCCACCCATCCGCGGCAGCCGTAGATTTTAGATGCGGCATCGCGGCCGTGGCGGGCAAGCAGTCCAAGATACTTGAAGAGCGGTTCGTTGCATTCGGCCAGGTTGGCGCGGTTGGCCGACCAGTAGTTCTGCTGTGTGTTTATGTCCAGGTGGTAGTCGCATGTCCAGGGCATGTTGCAGGCGCCGTTGTCGTTCCAGATTCCCTGAAGGTTGGCGCACAGGGGCATGTCGGTGGGTCGGGAAGAGGAGATGAGCATGTAGCGGCCGTACTGGAAGAACAGTGCGTCGAAACCGTTGTCGGTTTTCCCCTCGGCGATGGCCTTCATGCGCATGTCGGTGGGGATATGGGAGTTGGTATCCTTGCCGAAATTGATTGACATGCGGTCGTAGAGATGCTTGTAATCGGCTATGTGAGCCTTGCGTAGGCTGCTGAACCCTTTTTTGGAAGCTTTCTCCACGGTGCTGCGGCAGAGGGCCTTGTAATCGGGATGGATGTAGTCGGTGCGGAGGTCGAAAATCAGAGTGAACGCATCGGCGCCGCTGATGTGCAGCCGGCCATCGGCAGCGGAGACTTTGCCACCTTCCACATCGGCTTTAAGGTTGCCGTAGAAATTCACTCCGCCGGGGCCATGCAGCGGGAAGTTGACTTTGCCGCTGAATTCCAGTTCATTGCCAAATGCCTTTATGTCAGCCTCGCGGAGCAGGTTGAAACCGATGGTGGCCGTGAGCGAGCCTTTTTTATCGGCTGTGTAGCGGATGGCTATAACGTCATCGGGGTAATCGGCGATGTACTCGCGTGTGTAGGCCGTTCCTCCGTGGGTGTAGCGTACGGTTGTGAGGGCCTTGTCGAGTTCAAGCTGGCGTGTGTAGCCGGTGATTTCACCGGTGTTGTCGGTGTCGATCACGAGGTCGCCTACAGGCACATGTGTGCCGAACGAGGTCATGCGTCCGGTGAGATACTTTTCGCCGAGGGAGTTCCCCAGGGCATTGTCCCCCTTGAAAAATGCGTCGCGCATCTCGGCGAGAGCCTCGCGTCCGCACAGGTCGTTGCTGGTGCTGTCAGGCTGCCCCGACCACATGCTGATTTCGTTGAGCGCCACGGTGTCGTGACCGGCGCCGCCGTAGACCATGCCTGAAAGGCGTCCGTTGCCTATGGGGATGGCCTGCATCCACTTGTCGGCGCCCTGTTTGTACCATAATTTCTGTCCGGAACCTGTCGGAACGGACAATATCGCAAGAATAATCGAAAATAAAAGGTTTTTATTTCTCATGGTCGGGTATTAGTTTTTGCATGTTAATCCGTCGGCAAAATTAGTTTTACGTCCGCTTCCTCAATGGCCAATCATGGTTCAAAATATAGAATAGATGCATCAAAGTCCGGTTTTGGCTTGTTTGTGGCGCGTTTAGTCAAAAAAAAACATTAGCTTTGCGGTTACAGAAATGCGTACATTTAGTACGGAATACAGGGCAGCAAAAATAACTGTTAACCATGAAAATTTCAATTGAGCAGGGGCTTAAGTCCGTTGCGGGCGATGTTACATTATTCACTATAACCAACAGGCATGGTGCGTCGGTGGTGCTTTCCACCCTCGGGGCCGGTATAATTGCCGTGAATGTCCCCGACCGTGATGGTAATCTGGACAATGTGGTGCTGGGGTATGGCTCTCCGGCCGATTATTTCCGTGACGGCCCGTGTGCCGGAAAAACCATCGGGCGCGTGGCCAACCGCATCGGCAATGCCGCATTTGTGCTTGGAGGGAAGGAGTACCGGCTGCCGGCCAATGACGGAAAGAATTCGCTTCACGGCGGCCCGGACGGGTTCATGAACCGCATCTGGAACGCGGAGGCGTTGCCCGACGGTGTCAGGTTCTGTTATCACAGCCCGGACGGGGAGTGCGGATTCCCGGGGGCGTTGGATGTGTCCGTGACATATACATGGAACGATGCCTGTGAGCTTTCCATCGATTTTCATGCTCAGGCCGACGGCGTTACTGTTGTGAATCTGACCAACCATGCATATTTCAATCTGGACGGAGAGGATTCGGCAAATGTGGGGAGCCACAGATTGTGGCTGAGATCACGGCATTTTCTCGAGACGGACGAAGGGTTTATTCCCACCGGACGTGTTTGCCGTGCGGAAAGTCCCATGGACTTCAGCCGTGGTGAGTATCTTGCCCCATGCCTTGCCTCCGACATGCCTACGTTGCGGCTTAACAGAGGGTTGAATCACTATTTCATATTGGATGAAGCTGACGGTGGAGCCTCGGACGCGCCATCGGACAAACCGGCTGTCTCACTGGCGGCTACCCTTTGTTGCGGGTCAAGCGGCCGGCAGCTGGATGTGTTCACGTCCTGCCCGGGCATAATGGTTTACACCGGCGGCTGGCTCTCCAACAGCCCCGCCGACCGCCATGGCCGTCCGCATGCCGACCATCAGGCTGTGGCACTGGAGTGTCAGGGATATCCCGATGCCCCTAATCATCCGGAATTTCCATCGGTCGTGCTGATGCCCGGCGAGCACTACAGGCACATTTCTATATATAAATTTCACAGTCCCGACGTTGCACATAATAACGAAAATTGCTAATTTTGCGAGGATTATGCATTTTTGCGGCCGCAGCGCGCGGCCTGACAGCATAGAGATATAACCAACCTTATGAATATCAAAGCATTTTTATTCGTTGCATGTATGTTTGCCGGCGCTTTTTGCATGGAAGCAAAAATGACCGACCAGCAGGTAGTTGATTATATAAAAGCCCAGACGGCACTTGGAAAATCGGAGCAGCAGATAGGCCGCGAGCTTGTGGCGCGCGGAGTGACTCCCGATCAGGTGAACCGCATCAAGGAGCAGCATGAAGCCGCGGATCAGCCGACCACGAAGGAGAAAGTGAATCAGAATCTCGCCACGCGCAACCGCGCTCACGGCGAAACGGAGGTCGACGTGGTGTTCGAGGACGTTGAAGAGAATGTGGCCCGCGGCACCGGGGCGGGGCAGCAGCCCAACGAGGTGTTCGGCCACAAGGTGTTCAACTCCCGCAATCTCACATTCGAGCCTAACGAGAACGCCGCCACACCGCAGAACTATCGCCTCGGACCCGGCGACGAGCTGGTGATTGACATATGGGGCGACAGTGAGGACCATATGCGCCACACCATATCGCCTGAAGGAAACATCATGATTCCGCAGCTTGGCCCGCTTTATCTCAATGGTATGACCATCAGCGAGGCCAGCAATCACATCCGTTCGGCCTTCTCGTCGAAATATGCCGGCGTTGACAACGCATCGACCGATATCTCGGTCACCCTTGGCCAGTTGCGCACCATTCAGGTTGACATCATGGGCGAAGTCTCCGTGCCGGGCACCTACAGGCTGTCGCCGTTCTCCAATGTGTTCCATGCGCTTTATAAGGCCGGAGGTATCAACGATATAGGTACGATGCGAAACATCGAGGTGTACCGTGGCGGCAAACGTATAGCCTCTATCGATGTGTATGACTTCCTGTTCAACGGGCGTCAGAAAGGAAATGTGCGTCTGCAGGAGGGCGACATGATCATGGTTCCCCCGTATTCCCAGCTTGTCAACGTTGTCGGCAACGTGAAGCGTCCGATGCTTTATGAGCTGAAATCGGATGAATCGCTCGCCGAAGCGATTGAATATGCCGGCGGTTTCTCAAGTGACGCCTATTCCGATATGGTGCGCGTGGCGCGTCTGAATGGAAAGGACAAGGAGCTTTTCAATATTTCCGCCAAGGAGTTCGACACCTACCGCCTGCGCGACGGCGATATTGTGACTATAGGCACCACTCTCGACCGTTATGCAAACCGTGTGGAACTGCGCGGTGCGGCCATGCGTCCGGGCATGTATTCGCTCGGTTCAGGCATAAAGACCGTGCGCGACCTTATCCGCAACGCCGACGGTCTGGCCGAGGACGCTTACAAGGTGCGTGCGTTGCTCTACCGCGAATCGGACGACCTCACACTCGTGTCGCAGTCGATCGACCTCGGGGCGGTGCTTGCCGGCACGGTTCCTGATATACCCCTGCGTCGCAATGACGTGCTCGTGATTTCGAGTGTGAAGGATATCTTTGAACGCGGCGGTTTCACCATCTCCGGCCGCGTGGCCAACCCCGGCACATATCCGTATGCCGAGAATACCACCATTGAGGATCTGATTCTTGCTGCCGGCGGCCTGCTTGAAGGCGCTTCGTATGCCAAGGTTGATGTGTCGCGGCGCATCAACGATCCGATGGCCACCACTTCGGAAGCTCAGATTGCCGAGATTTTCTCGTTCTCATTGCGCGACGGTCTGCTCATGGGCGACGACAACAATTTCACTCTCAAACCATATGATGTGGTGGAGGTGCGCACAAGCCCCAACTATATGCAGCAGCAGTTTGTGACCATTGCCGGTGAGGTGACATTTGCCGGAGGCTATGCACTGCAGCGCCGCAACGAGCGCATAAGCACACTGGTGCAGCGTGCCGGCGGCATAACCCCCTCTGCCTACATACGTGGCGCGCATCTTATGCGACGGATGACGGAGGATGAAAGAGCCGCACGCGACGAGACACTGCGTCTGGCCATGAGCAGTTCGGGCAACGACTCTATTTCGGTAAGTAAACTCCAGGTTTCCGATTACTACTCAGTAGGCATTGACCTGGAGAAGGCTCTGGCAAATCCGGGAAGCACCGACGACCTCGTGATGCGTGCAGGCGACCGCCTGTTTGTGCCCGAAATGGTCAGCACCGTGAAGATTTCCGGCGATGTGATGGTGCCCAACACTGTCACCTTCAAGGAGGGGCTGAAAGTCAAGGACTATATCAACCTTGCCGGCGGTTACGGCAATCGAGCCAACAAGGGGAAAGTATTCGTGGTGTATATGAACGGCATGGTGCAACGTGCAAAACGTAGCACCGTGGTTGAACCCGGATGTCAGATAATCGTGCCCTCCAAACCCGACAAGAAGGGATTCGACTGGGCGAAGGCCATGACCATAGCCACAACGCTCGGTTCGCTCGGAACCATGTCGGCGGCGCTGGCCACAATGTTTAAATAATATCTTCAGCATTCACCATATGAGCGACAATAAGGATATTACATCTGTCCCCGCAGACGAGGGGAAGGAGATCGACCTGCTTGAATTAGTGGCAAAACTGTGGGGCGGACGCCGCACAATTGTGAAATACGGGTGTATCGCCGCTGTCCTGGGACTGGTGGTGGCTTTCAGCATCCCCAAGGAATACACCACTACCATCAAGCTTGCAGCCGAGGCCAATGCCGCTTCAGGCTCTGGAAGCCTCGGCGCACTTGCCGCAATGGCCGGATTCAACACTTCGAATGCAAAAGGGGGCGACGCGGTGGTGCCGCAGCTTTATGCCGATGTGTTGTCGTCGGTGCCGTTCATGGTGGGACTGTTCGATGTCCCTGTCACGGAAAGCAAGACGGATTCAACCTATACAGTGCGCACCTACATGACCGAACATCAGTCCGCCCCGTGGTGGAGCGTGATTACCGGGCTGCCGTCGATGGCTATCGGTGGTGTCAAGTCGCTTTTCACCTCCGAAGAGGTGGAGGAGGGCGACGGTGTGACCAATCCGTTTAAACTCACACGTGAGGAGATGGTCATTAAGGAATCGCTGAATGGGCGCATTTCCTGCGATTTTGACCAGAAAACCGGTGTGAACACCATATCTGTGACCATGCAGGATCCCCTGGTGTCGGCCACGCTTGCCGACACGGTGGCCACGCACTTGCAGCAGTTCATCACTGACTACCGCACCTCAAAGGCACGCAAGGATCTGGCCTATGCCGAGAAACTCAATGAGGAGGCCCGTAAAAGCTACTATGAAGCCCAGCAGCGTCTGGCGCAGTATCTCGACCGCAATCAGGGGCTGTCGCTCCATTCGGCGCAGGTGACGCGCGACCGCCTTTCTAACGAGGCCCAGCTTGCTTTCAGCCTTTTCAACCAGACTGCGCAGCAGCTTCAGCTGGCCAAGGCGAAGGTGCAGGAGAACACTCCGGTCTATGCCGTGGTAGAGCCTGCCACAGTGCCTGTCCGTGCATCAAAACCATCGAAGATTATGATTCTTGTGGGTTTTGTGTTCCTGGGTGTGGTGGCTGCGTCAGTGCAGATTATTTTTGCCGATTCAATCGAGGCTATAAAGACACAGGTATTTGAAAAGAAATCATAAAGAATTTATGACCGCCGGCGGTTGCATCCGCCGGATCGGCCGCTGGTGTATGGTGCTTCTGTGGTTTGCGTTTCCGCTTATCGCAGCGGCTGAGCCTGCCGCACCCGACACGGTGAGCACCTTTTCGTTTGACCGCATCCTGTCCTCCATGAATGCTGTGTATCTTGAGAAAGATACAGATCCGGAAGTGGATGTGGCTGTGGATGGAACACTCGATTATATGGCGGAACTGTTCTCCTCAGCGCTCGATGTGCCGCAGATTCTTGGCGGCGATGCCGATGCGTTGTCGCACATGGCATTGCCCGAAGGTGATGTGCCTATCAATGTGAGCGAGTTCTATCCCCCCGTAAAGGGTAAGCTGTCGTCGCCGTTCGGATTCCGGAAGCGGTTCAAGCGTTTTCACAACGGCATCGACATAGCTTTGTGCACAGGTGATACCGTAAGGGCGGCATTCCCCGGCACGGTGTCGCTGACACGGTTCGATGCCAGGGGATACGGCTATTATATCATTCTCACTCACCCCAACGGGCTTCAGACCTTCTATGCCCATCTTGACCGTTTCCTTGTGGTGCCGTCCACCCGTGTTGAAGCCGGTGACCCGATTGCCATAGGTGGTATGTCGGGCAATTCCACGGGACCTCATCTGCATTTCGAGACACGCTATTGCGCACGGCCGATAAACCCGGCTGAAATAATAAATCCGCGCACCATGAAACCACGCACGGCCACATTCATTTTCAACCGCAACCGTCATCTCGCCTCCAAAAAATCCGGGAAATAAGGGTGGCATGCGTGTGTGTCAGCGCTGGATTTCGGCCGAGAGCATTTTGTGACCGAAGCGGCAATAGATGCATTTGCGCTTTTCGCAGTATTCACGCCTTAACTGTATGAGGGCCTGTGAGCGGAACGCATCGGAAATGTCAAGCCCCGTGTCGGCAAAGATTCTTGTCACTGAATTATTTTCAGGCTCAAGCTGTTCGAGGAGTTCTATGTTGGATGTTAAGGCAGTGGTGTCACCCTGATAGATGGCATATGCCAGCCTGAGCGGTATGGCTACGTTTATAATCAGTGTGTCGATGGAGCTTTTGCCCAGTGCGCGCGGCGTGTGCGCGCTTTCGCCTGAGAATGTGAAATGGGTTGCCCAGTACCCATGAAGTTCCACGGCCAGTTCGCGGCGCATATCGTCGAGCGTGGCGGCATCGTGGAGCGTGCCGACGAGATGGAATCCCTGATGTATCTTTTCGGCCAATGCGGCCATGCGGCGATGTGGAAGGTTCTGCGGGCGCGTGCGTGCCATTTTCCATTGCAGCGTGAGTGGCCTGAGGGAGAATTTGGCTGCCATGAAGGTGTATTCGCGGCGCAGGGCCTGGATGTAGGCGTCCTCACCCGGGTGCGGTTGCGGAATCAGTCCTGCCTGCCCGAAAAGGAATGCCTCAGTGGTGAGCAGTTCGTCGCGGTGACGGTTAAGAAACTGCAGTGGCAGGTTGCGGGCTACGGTCTCGAACGGCAGGCTGTTAAGGCCGAATCCGAGAGCGCGTGCAAGGGTTATGTATGCCGCGCCTTCCCAATGTCCGCCTGTCTCTTTTACTATTGTCAGTATGTGTTCGCTTTTTTCAAGGAGACGTTCTGCGCCCAGCGATGTGAGCCAGTCGGTGTGATAGAGCCGGGGCAGTTTTTCGATTGTCGAGGCGCATGGCAGCGAGGCAGCCGAATATTCCATCAGGCGGTTGCACCGCCGGGCGGCATCGGGTGTGCAGTTGATTACTATCTGAGGGATAAGATTGCCGTTGCGGCGGTGCACGGGTGCATCGTCAATCTGCACCACATGAAGAACCACCGAATCATATGCCGGGTCGGTGTCGTGATGATGGCGGAACCAGTCGGACGCGCGGACATGAATCTCCACGTTTCCGGCCCACTGCTGGCCGTCAATCTCGATGGTGGCGTTGAAAAAGTCTGGGCCTGCATCTGTGTTGAGTGTACCTGGATGGATTACGCGCACTTTGCGGTGGTCCACAGTCTGCATGTCGGGCCGGAGTGCCAGACGGTGTTGCCATACAAACTGGAGGAGGGCTTCCATGGTGCGTTTAGAGGTGATAGACGGTTGATTCCCCTAAATTACACTTTTTCGTTGAGGTCGGCAAGCATTTGGGCCGGAGTTTTATGCAGCAGAGGATGAATCCATTGCGGCGAAAGTTCCATGAGCGGTTCGAGAGCGAAGCGGCGCAGGTGCATGCGCGGATGCGGCAGCGTAAGGGTCGGGGTGTCTGTCACGGTCTGCTCCATGCAGATGAGGTCAATGTCGATTAGGCGGTCGGCGTATCCCCCCTCGGCATTGCGGTGGGATTTGGCTGAGATAATACGCTCGATGGCCTGTAGCCTGTCGAGCAGCTCTTCCGGTGAAAGGTCGGTTGCTATTTCTACTCCGAGGTTGATGAACCTGTGGGGCGATTCGAATCCCCACGGCTCGCTCTCGATGAAGCCGGACCGGCGAATTGCCGAACCATCAGATGCCAATAAAGCAATCCCGGCGGCAGCCTGCTCTATGAGAGCATGGCTGTCGCCGAGATTTGAGCCTATATTGATGTGTGCGGTCACAGTGCGCGCGCCACTTCAATCTGTTCGAATCCTTCGATGATGTCGCCCGGGATGATGTCGTTGTAGCCCTGGATTGACAGACCGCAGTCCAGACCGGCCACAACCTCCTTGGCATCGTCCTTGAAGCGTTTGAGCGAACCGAGTTCGCCTGTGTAGCGTACAATGCCCTCGCGGATGACGCGGACCTTGTTGGAGCGTTTGATCTTGCCTTCTCGTACGATGGCTCCGGCGATGGTGCCCACGCGCGAAATCTTGAAGGTCTCGAGCACTTCGGCGGTACCGGTGATCTCCTCCTTCATTTCGGGGGCAAGCATACCTGCCATAGCGTCCTTCACCTCCTCGATGGCCTGATAGATCACAGAGTAGAGGCGTATTTCAACGCCTTCACGTTCAGCCTCGCGGCGTGCGGCCTGCGACGGGCGCACCTGGAAGCCGATGATGATGGCGTCGGATGCGGCGGCCAGTGTGACGTCGCTCTCCGAAATCTCGCCCACGGCCTTGTGCAGCACATTGACCTGCACCTCGGGGGTTGAGAGTTTGATGAGCGAGTCGCTGAGAGCCTCGATTGAGCCGTCGACGTCGCCTTTGACGATGATGTTGAGTTCCTGGAACGAACCGAGCGCCTGACGGCGTGCGATATCGTCGAGGGTGAGGCGTTTGGATGTGCGCATGCCAAGTTCGCGCTGCAGCTGCTGGCGCTTGGTGGCTATTTCGCGTGCTTCCTGTTCGGAGTCAAGCACGTTGAAGGTGTCGCCTGCGGTGGGAGCGCCGTTCAGACCGAGGATAAGAGCCGGTTCGGCCGGTCCTGCCTCCTTGATGCGCTGGTTGCGCTCGTTGAACATGGCCTTGATTTTACCGTAGTGTGTTCCGGCCAGGATGATGTCGCCCACATGCAGTGTGCCGTTCTGCACAAGCACTGTGGCCACGTAGCCGCGACCCTTGTCGAGCGACGATTCGATGATGGAACCGGTGGCGTTGCGGTTGGGGTTTGCCTTGAGGTCAAGCATCTCGGCTTCAAGCAGAACCTTTTCAAGCAGTTCCTCCACGCCGATGCCTTTCTTGGCGGAGATGTCCTGACTCTGGTATTTTCCACCCCATTCTTCCACGAGGTAGTTCATGCCGGCCAGTTCCTCCTTGATTTTGTCGGGGTTGGCGGCAGGCTTGTCTATCTTGTTGATGGCGAATACCATGGGTACGCCCGCGGCCGATGCGTGGTTGATAGCCTCGATGGTCTGCGGCATCACGTTGTCGTCGGCGGCAACGATGATGATACACAGGTCGGTGACCTTGGCACCGCGCGCACGCATGGCGGTGAACGCTTCGTGACCGGGGGTGTCGAGGAATGTGATCTTGCGGCCGTCGGAGAGCTTCACGTTGTATGCGCCGATGTGCTGGGTAATACCGCCGGCCTCGCCTGCGATAACATTGGCCTTGCGGATATAGTCGAGCAGCGATGTCTTACCGTGGTCCACGTGACCCATGACGGTAACGATGGGCGGACGTGAAACGAGGTCCTTCTCGTCGTCCTCTTCCTGAGCGATGGCCTCTACAACTTCGGCCGATACGAATTCAGTTTTGTAACCGAATTCCTCGGCAACGATGTTGATGGTTTCGGCATCGAGGCGCTGGTTGATGGACACCATCACACCGAGGTTCATGCATGTGCCGATCACCTTGTTGATGGGCACATCCATCATGGAGGCGAGGTCGTTGGCGGTTACGAACTCGGTGAGCTTGAGCACGCGGCTTTCTGCTGCTTCGAGTTCGGCTGCCTCGCGTTCGCGTTCGGCTATGGCCTCGCGTTTCTCCTTACGCCATTTCACACCGCGTTTCTGGCCTTTGTCCTTGGCCGTGAGGCGTGCAAGCACCTCCTTAACCTGCTTCTGAACGTCTTCTTCGTTCACTTCGGTGTGTCCGGGCACACCGCCACGGCGGTTGCGGTCGGCATTCTTGCCGCCTTTGCCTCCGCGGTCGCGGCCTCCGTTGTTCTGGCCGGGCTGGTTCGAGGTCTTTTCAATATCGATTTTCTCCTTGCCGCCGATGCGTTTGCGCTTTTTGCGGTCGCCGTTTCCGGCTTCGCCGCCGTTGGCGTTGCTCTTGGCCAGACGCTCATTGCGACGCTCCTCCTTGCTTTTTTTCTTGGGGCGTGTGGACTGGTTGATTGCCGAAAGGTCGATTTTGCCGACAACGTTGATGGTCGGACCGCCACTGGGAAGGCCTACGGAGAAAATCTCCTCTTTATCGGCCTTGGGTTCGGCCGGCTTTTCTGCCACTTTTACAGGTGCAGGAGCTGCAGGTTTATCTGCCACCGGAGCGGCTGTTTTCTCAGCTGCAGGCTTCTCTGCCACCGGAGCCGGAGCGGGCTTGGGCTGTTCGGGAGCGGGTTTGGCAGGAGCGGCTGCCGCCTCTTCCTGCTTGGGCTGAACAGGTGCAGCCGGTGCGGGCTTAGGCTCCTCGGTGCGGGGCTTTTCCTCAGCCACTTTGGGCTCGGCCGGTTTTTCAGCAGTTTTGGGAGCCGGTTCGGCAACAGGTTTTGGCCGCAACGGATTGCCGTGGCGGTCGAGTTCTATTTTGCCAAGAATTTTTGGCTTGTTGATTTCCGACACCAGTGTGATTTCCTCGGGCTGGCGCTGTGCGGGTTTGGCTTTTTCCCGGTCGCGTGCGCGGTCGGTTGAAAGCTTCTGCGACTTGTCCTTGATGTCCTTGTCGCTCTTGAAGTGGCTTTCAAGGATGGCCACGACGTCTTCCTCAATGCGCGCATTGGGATTGTCGTCAACCGAAATGTCCTTGCTGCGCAGGAATTCAACCACTGTGGGGAGTGCCACATTGAGATCCTTTGCTACTTTACTTATCTTTATTCTCGGCATGTAGTGAGATTAATGTTTATGCTGTTTGGTTGTTGTGGGTGAGAGATGTATGGCGTCAGGCCTGGGGGGCGTCGGCTTCAGGAGTTTCAGATTTTGCCTCGTTGTCGGCGGCAGGCTGCTGTGCTTCGGGTTCATCCTCGAATTCGGCACGGAGGATGGCAAGAACGTTGTCCACGGTCTCTTCCTCCAGGTCAGCCTTGTTGATGAGGTCCTCACGCGAGGTGTTGAGCACGGCCTTGGCGGTGACGCAGCCCATATCCTTGAGTGCATCGATAATCCACTCTTCGATTTCATCCTTGAATTCATCGAGGTAGATATCCTCCTCGTATGCATCGTCGGTGTCGCGGTAAACGTCGATAACATAGCCTGTGAGCATCGAGGCGAGCTTGATGTTGAGGCCGCCCTTACCGATGGCGAGCGAAACCTGGTCGGGCTTGAGGAATACTTCTGCCTTCTTCTCCTCTTCGTCGATGCGTATCGACGAGATTTTTGCGGGCGAGAGCGCGCGCTGGATGAAGAGGGTGGGGTTGGCGGTGTAGTTGATCACGTCGATATTCTCGTTGCGGAGCTCGCGGACAATGCCGTGGATACGTGAGCCTTTCACACCTACGCATGCACCGACGGGGTCGATGCGGTCGTCGTAGCTTTCAACGGCAATCTTGGCGCGTTCACCCGGGATGCGGGCCACGGCACGGATGTTGATGAGGCCGTCGTGGATTTCAGGCACCTCTATCTCGAACAGGCGGCGCAGGAAGTTTTCGTTCGTGCGCGATACGGTGATTTTCGGGTTGTTGTTGGTGTTGTCGACGTTGGCGATGACGGCGCGTACGGTTTCGCCTTTGCGGAAGAAGTCGCCGGGAATCGACTGGTTCTTGGGGAGAAGCAGTTCGTTCTTGTCGTCGTCGAGCAGGAGGGTCTCGCGGCTCCATGTCTGATAGACTTCGCCGGTGACAAGCTCGCCTTCAAGGTCCTTGAATTTGGCATATACAGCCTCTTTCTGCAGCTCGAGGATTTTGCTCTGGAGAGTCTGACGCAGGGTGAGGATGGCGCGGCGGCCGAAGTTGGCAAAGATAATCTCCTTGGTGTGTTCTTCGCCAATCTCCACTTCGGGGTCATTGTCGGCGCGGGCGTCGGAAAGTGAAATCTGAAGGTTGGGGTTTTCCACTTCGCCGTCGGGCACAACTTCAAGGTTCTGGAAAATCTGAACGTCGCCTTTGTCGGGGTTCATGATCACGTCGAGGTTTTCGTCGGTGCCGAACATTTTGGCGAGCACGTTGCGGAACGATTCCTCGAGCACGCTGATCATGGTTGCCTTGTCGATGTTCTTGAGGTCCTGGAATTCACCAAAACGCTCCACCATATTTGGAGTTTCCTCTTTCTTTGCCATTGTTTTTTCTGATGTATATGTCGTTATTATTATTTTTTATTTCCGGGGACTATCTGCAAATTTTATTCGCTGTAGGGTCGCGACCTGTCGCGACTGCCACGAGGCGAATTTATGCTGACTGTCTTTTCCTGTTTATGCAGTCGCTTTCCTGATTATGCAGTCGCGACAGGTCGCGACCCTACAGGAGGGGTGTATTGCATGTAATCGGTTATTTGAACGAGATGAGATATTTCACCCATTTGGCTCCGCCGATGGGGAGAGTTTCGGACTGCATGGTCACGGTGGGGCGTTTGGCACCCGGCTCCTTGACTTTCACAGGGTATTCGAAGGTGAAATCATCGTCGCCCACCGCGGTGAGCACGGCCTTGATTTTACGGCCGTCGGCGGTGAGAATCTCAATGTCGTTGCCGATGTTCTTGAGGTACTGGCCTTTTACCTTGAACGGGGCTGTGAGGCCGGCCGAACCTACCTCGAGGTCGTAGTCCTCGACGTCGCGGTCGAAATCCTTCTCGATGGCACGTGTGATGGCGGCGCAGGTGTCGATGTCGAGATTGCCGGGCGAATCCAGCTCCACAACAACGTTATTCTGCGGGCTCACGGTGATGTCGACAATGAAAATGTCGGTGCCTTCGATGGCCTTTTCAACCGATTCTCTTACGAGGTTTTTGTCTAACATATGGTTTATATGGGGTGATATGTTGTAATCTTTGTGTGGTTGCACATAACGAAATGGAGGAAGCCTTGCAGCTTCCTCCGATAACTATGTGCAAAAGTAGTGATTTTTGTCGGTTTACGCAACCTGGCGCTGCATGAATGCGGCAGCACGAACAAAAAATCTACAAATATTAACAATATTTAAATTTTAGGCGCTGAATTTCGAGCGCGGAAATGAGTAACCTTCGTGAGGATGTATCAAGATGAGGGGAGTGATGGATGGAAAAATTAAAAGCCGGCAGGGTTGTTATGAAGGGAAATAGCGGGTGAACTTTACACCGGGTTTCAACGGCATGGTGGTGGCCAGAAAGGTGGAGTAGGCGGAAGAGTTGTAGCTCACGTGATAGCGCTCGGATGGGAGGCCTTCGATGGTGAAAACAGCCCGTACGCATGGGTCGGGTGCTCCGAATCCAGGGGTGATACGCTCCTCGATGCTGATATCAAAGCCTGTGCGGGTGATGGCCAGTGCAGCTATGGCCGAGGTGTTTATCCCCGATAGGCCGCAGCGCGAGATTTCAAGTGCACCTGAGGGGGTGCACCGGAATTCGATGCGTGGGGTGGGGTCGGAATCGACATACAGTTCGCCGGTGGCGAACGATGTTTCGGCCACACCGCGGTTGCGTGGTTTCACAATCATCCCTATGAGCAGGGCGGCGAATGTGAACACAAGCACAAGGAATTCGGTGGAATGGAAGAGCTGCGCCAATTTGAGGGTATATCAGTGATGGTGTATCAGCCGAAAATGCTCATGAGCCACGAGGAGATGAGCATGTAGATCATCATGCCGATAATGTCGTTTGTGATTGATATGAAGGGACCTGTGGCCAGAGCCGGGTCTATTTTGAACCGCTCGAGGGTGAGGGGGACGAATGTGCCGAAAATCGAGGCGAACAGCACCACGGCCATCAGCGACAGCGACACGGCCAGTGTGGTTGGGTTGAGTGGCGAGAGCTGGAAGCAGTTGTAGATGAACACCAGCAGCGAGATGATAAGTCCGTTGATGAATCCCACGCCCACTTCCTTCAGGATCTGCTTTCCGGATTCTTTAAGGTCGAGCGAGCCGTTGGCAAGGCCCTGCACCACGATGGCCGAGGACTGGATGCCCACATTTCCGCCGGTGCCGCCAATCATGGGGATGAACAGCGCCATGGCGGGATTGGTGACGAATCCCTGCTCGAAATTGCCGAGGATCAGCGAGTTGCCGATGCCGCCCACGATGCCCATGAGCAGCCACGGCAGGCGTGCCTTGGTCTGAGTCCAGAGGGTGTCGTCCGATTCCACATCCTGCGAAAGACCGCTCGCCAACTGGTAGTCGCGTTCCGACGATTCGCGCACACGGTCCATGACGTCATCGACGGTGATGTGACCCACAAGGCGCCCGATGGAGTCGACAACGGGCATGGCCACGAGGTCGTATTTCTCGAAGTCGATGGCCACATCGTCGAGCGTGGTGTCGGTCTTGACAGCCACAGGCTCGGTTTCCATCACGTTCTTGATTTTGGATACGGAGGGGTGGGTGATAAGCTCTTTGAGCGGGAGGGTGCCGCGCAGGCGGTCGTCGTTGTCGACCACATACACGTTGTAGACCTCGTCCATATCCTCGGCCTGCATCCTGAGCTGCTTGATGCATTCGGGCATGCTCCAGTTCTCGTTGACCACGAGCATTTCCGTACCCATCAGACCGCCGGCGGTGTCCTCGTCGTATTTCAGCAGGTCGATGATGTCGCCGGCCTGGTCAACGTCGTCGATATGCGAGAGCACTTCGTCGCGGTCCTCTTCGTCGAGCTCCTGGATGAGGTCCACGGCCTCGTCGGAGTCGAGGTGACCCACGAATTTCTTGGCGATGTCCTCCGGCTCCATGTCGCTGAGGAGCTTGTGGCGGTCCTCCTCGTCAAGTTCCATGAGCACGTCGGCAGCCTTGTCGCCGTCGAGCAGCCGGTAGAGATATTCGGCCTGTTCCAGGTCAAGAGCGTCGTACAACTCGGCAATGTCGGCCGGGTGCAGCTCCTCGAGTAGCGCCTCGGCTCTGGCGTTGTCGCGGTCGGCAATTATCTGCCGTAGATTGTCGAGATATTCTTCGTTGAACTCTTTCATTTAGCGGCCGGTGAAGAGTGATTGGTTTGATGGTCTGTTATGCTTTGGCAGCAGCCTTTGCGGCGTCCACAAGGTTGGTCAGTTCGATGAACTGGCTGACCGAGAGCTGTTCGGGACGAAGCGCGAGGAGGGGAGAGTCGGGCATCGGCGCACCTGCCGGGAGCAACCCCTTGAGCGAGTTGCGCAGGGTTTTGCGGCGTTGGCCGAAGGTGGTTTTCACAACGGTGCGGAAGAGGGCCTCGTCGCATCCGAGCGTATCGACATTGTTGCGTGTCAGCTTCACGACTCCCGATTTTACCTTTGGCGGCGGGTTGAACACATGCTCGTCGACTGTGAACAGATATTCCACATCGTACCATGCCTGGAGCAGTACGCTCAGAATGCCGCGCGCCTTTGTGCCCGGAGGGGCTGCCAGACGTTCGGCAACCTCTTTCTGCAGCATCCCCGAGCAGCACACCACAAGGTTGCGCCATTGCAGTATGTGGAAGAAAATCTGTGAGGAGATGTTGTATGGGTAGTTGCCTATCACACACATCTTCCGGCCGTTGAACAGTTCGCCGAGGTCAAGGCGCAGGAAGTCGGCCTCGAGTATGTGGCCGTCGAGGGCCGGCATGTTGGCTTTGAGCCACGCCACGCTTTCGGTGTCGATCTCAACCACAGTAAGGTCGCACCCTTTTTCCACCAGAAACTGTGTGAGTACACCCATGCCGGGGCCGACTTCCACAATGGGGAGGTCGGTGAAACCGTCGATGGTGTCGGCTATGCGGCGCGCCACATTCAGGTCGGTGAGGAAGTGCTGGCCAAGGGCCTTTTTGGGTCGGACGTTCTGCATGTCAGGTCTGCTTTAGATTGCAAAGGTATATAAAAAAGCTGAAAAGCGTTTTTCAGTATTGGTAAAAAACGCTTTTCAGCCCAAAAGGGTTTGATTCCGCAGACCTGCGTCAAGAGTTATTCAGCTTTATCAGCTTTTAATCCGAACATGAGACGGGTGGCTTTAAATTTCCTGAAAATATCAGTATACAGCCACCAGGGTGCTGCGATGCCGCATGCGATGATGGCAACGGATGCTCCGATAAACGGCAGTGTTGCCATGGGTGCAGCCACCAGTTTGAAAACCACACTCTTTGCAAGCCCCTCGAATGTGGTGTGAAATAGGTAAATGACGTATGATGCAGCTGCAAGGCTTAATATGGCGCGTCGCCATTGACCGTGTAAAAACTGTTCGATTTTTGAGGATATTGCCGGAAACAAAAGCACAGATAAAAATGCCGGGAGTTCTGCTACGGAAGAGCCAGTTATGACGACTGCTATTTCAGATGCAACAAATATGATCGCTATCAGTGAAATGGCGCCTGATGTCAGTTTGGAAATGATTTTGAAGTCATGAAGCATGACACCGGCAAAGAAAAATACAGCCATGCGTTGCGTTTGCCCAAGACAGAATGTTTCGGGAGCGTTGAAAGGGACATAACTTGCAACTGAGGCAATTATAAAAGCAATGATGCGAGAGTTACTTGATTTAAGTGCAGGCATAATCAGGAAAAGCTCAAATAATGTCCATATGAACCATAGGAAATAACCTGCCGACGGATAGTAGAAAATCCGGAATACAGTGGATGGCGTAACAGGATTTTCTACATATGCAACTCCCTGAGTCAATGTTTTTATCAGGATTATTATCAGTGATACGATCAGATATGGTAGCATCAGCCTAAGAATCTTCTTCCGAACAAGGTGCAGATAGGATTGGGCCTTGTGGGTATGCATGTAGAGGTAACCACTCATTGCTAAAAAAAGTGGCATATGGAACGTGTAGATCACATTGACAGTCTCGGCCCACCATACCGGCGCATTGTCGGGATTCCAGTGACCGACAACGACCAATATAATGGCAAAAGCTTTTGTGATGTCTATAAAAATGAGACGTGAGGCCTTTTCAGGCTGTGCGGTGGTCATTTCTTCTCGATGGCGGTAATGATGTTGTCGGCATAAAGCCCACGGAGTAGCGATTTCAGCTCGCCGCGTTTGATTGTCCGTGATTTCAGGATGACGAGCAGCTCGCATTTGTCGGCGTTGATCAGCGGTTCAAGCACGCCGAGGCGCTGAGGTTGAGGTAGCTGAACAATGTTTAGTGTATTTTGTGGCAACGCTGAGGTGAATGCCGGGTTCAGTATGGCATCATTGTCGGATGGCTGCGGAAGAATTACCACTTTATGACCTATGCGCGAGATGCTTTCCTTCAGGGAGTTCAGGATAGTATCGGCATTGACATCCTTGCCGGCGGCCATAAGCAGCAGATTTCCCTTCTGATTGGCAAGCACCTGTTTGCGCAGGGCATCGAGCGATGCTGTGGTGTCGTCGCTCAGGAGGACAGCGCGTTCCTCAAGGCCGATGGAGGCCAGGTCAGAGGGGTCTTCGATGCGGTTGCGCCACAGCAGGAGGAACAGCGCCAGCAGCGATGGGAGAATCAATCCCATGGCCAGTGCAATGCCCGTTACGGTGTAGAAAGGTGTCTTGGAGGGTTTCAGGGGAGCGTGCGGCGGATCGATGACGAAACCAAGGGTGGTGGTGGATGCCATCTGCAGGGCTGCGTTCTCGCGTTTCTGAAGTAGGAACATATAGAGTTCGTTCTTCAGGGTCTGGTCGCGCATGAGGGTGATGTATTTACGCTCGTATTCAGGCAGTTTTGTTAGGCGGGATTGTGCGGTTGAGTTCAGCGACTTCATCGATTTCAGCCTCATGGCATTCTGGGTAAGCAGCCCGTCGACGTTCTGAAGCACCGATTTTCGGAGGGCGTCAATCTGTTCGTCAAGGGTGTTGAGGGCGATGTTGCCGCTTTTTGCCGATTTGGCAAGGGCCTGCCGCTGCAATATCAGCTCATTGTAGCCTTCGATGAGCGGATTCTTGGTGTCGGAGAGAACCGGAATCAGCTTATAGGATTCCTCGCTGTCGGTTTGCGACAGTTCTTTCCGAACCATGGTGTAGTAGTTCTGAACAGTCTGGGCGGCAGCTATTTCCGTGGTGTTGTCAATGGCGGTTTCCACAAGCAGTTCGGCTTCCTCCTTTATCGCGATAAGGTTGTTTTTGGTCTTGAATTTCTCTAACTCCGCTTCCGTATCGGAAAGCGAGCCGAAGATCTCGGCGATGCGGTCGTCGTAGAACTTCACCTCGTCGCGTGCATTCTCGGTACGGCGCTCGATGCGGCGCTGATTGTACTGATTGAGGTATTCGGTGAGCACATCTTCGCAGTATGCGTCGCTTGGGCCCTTGAAATAGAGTTTTACTGCATTGGATAGCTTGTCGGGTATGGAGGCGTACATGTCGTCCCACAGCTGGTAGGCAGCGGGAATCACTCCGCTCATCACGATGTCGATTTTCTGCGTGCCGTCCGGTTTGGCGGCCGATGCATCCCCCTTTGTGAGGGTTACTTCTCCGTAGGGTGTGGACAGGGTGGCAGGTAGCTCGGCATTCTTGATTTGGTCGAACACGATTTTCTTGAACCATTTCTTGCGCAGGGCAGTGGCGTTCACGCGTCCGTCGGGCAGCAGCTCTGTGCGGATCATGAATGATTGGCGAAGAGTATCGGCAACCCCGGCGGCCAGTGATGCACATATGGGCGTTTCGGGGTACAGCAATGATTTTGAAAGCCCCTTCCGCTCAATGTAGGTGGTGGTGAGGTTGGCGGCGCGCACAGTGCGCTCCGCCAGATCAAGCGATTTCAGCAGCGTAATCTCATTGTTGACCGATGATGAGCCGAAGCCGCCCACGGAGAACATTTTGACCAGTCCCGCCAGACCTCCGGCTTTTGCGGATGTGGATCCGGAATCGGTTGAACTATTCTCAATAAGCATCATGGCGTCTGCACTGTGACGTCGCAGTGAGCGATTATTGTAAATCAGAGCTATACCACAAAGAGCCGTGATGGAGATGGCGTATACCCACCACAAGCGTCGCACTTCCCGGAAAAAGCGCCGCAGATCAATTGTATTTTCAGGCGTAGGTCGCATTATATAACTTTTCTATTAAGATTATCGGAATTGATTTTCTGAGACTTTTCTGGAATCTCGTTATGTTCGGCAGTGTACCTGCCTATATGTTTGCCATAGCCGCAGATTATACCCAACAGCATCATGGCAGTTTGCCCTGAGGGTTGACTTATGGATGTGCCTCCCACGCTTTCAATCAGCAGATAACAGATCAGCAATGAGCCGACTGAAAACAAGGGTATCAGTTTGTGATGACGGACCATTGTCCTCAGAGGGCGGTAAGCAGATATCCAGAAGTATATGAATAAAAACCAACCGGCCACACCATATTGTGCCATTGTGGAATAATATGTGTCCATGATGAAATCGGGCATATCCGGACTAAGTCCGTAAACTTTGTCCAGATTGTATTCATAATAAAGAGTCGAATAGTTCTCGCTTGACGGATATGATCCGAATGATGCGAACCCGGACCCAAAGGGGAAGTAGTCCCATAAGATCAGGAAGCTGGTCAGAATGAGTGCAGCCCTTGCATAGCTTGAAATCTTATTTGGGTCAAATGTGTCGGAGCCGCCAGTGATGAAATAATAGTTGAATTTTTTCCAGGCGACGCCTACGAAAATGATTCCCAATAAAATTAAAATCAGCGCATGTTTGAATTTGAATTTGCGGGTGATGCCTGGCCGGTAAAAATATAGGAAAAAAGAGGCGAGCACGAAACATCCATAATATTTTGAGCGCGTACACAGTAAGCCTCCGCACAGCAACAGAAAGACCACTAATTTGTCGTGATTGGATGTTTCCCCTGAGTCATCGGTTGTGGCGAACCAATAGGACATGGCGCTAATGAATACCACGGCTCCCGAAACTGCGGGATGGCCGAACAAAGCTTTTGTTTGACCAATAAGCATGACCGAGATTGTTATGATGCCTGTTATCAGTGCTAATGTTTTCATCCAATGCTTGTCAAGGGTGGTCAGTCTGGGGGCAATCCCCCAAAAAACGAAGAATGCCACAAATGGCTTTGATTCGATTAGTGCATCTTTTAAAATATATGGTGTGGTGTTAAAATGTACGCAAGCGATAGAGTATGTCACATAAAAACATAATATGCACATCAAAATCCATAGCCCCGAATATCGCTTCCATTCCTGATTTAAAATGCTGTCGATTATGGCCAGAGATATCAGAAAAAGAGAGACGAACTCATCGTAAAACTGTATAAAAAGATTGCTTGCCAACAGCATCGGGATTGTGACAAGGTATAAAACGATGATTATGCGGTCCGCTTTAAACATAATGCATGATAACGTAACCAAATAACGTTGCGCGATACCAAAATATTATATGTATGTTAACGGTCACCGGAAACTATATTCCTTTGTGTAATTCTGTTGGATTGTAAGCGTGTGGTCGTACTGGGCTTATTCCTGGCTGCTGATTTTTTTTCATGTGTTAGATGTAAAAAGTTGAGGATGTCGGAATTCCTGACAAAATAATATTGCAGGCAGATAAAATAAACCGTGAATACCACTGCTCCGATGGCAAAAATCCATCCAGGATTAATCCTTAGATATGTTACAAGAATGAGGACAGGGATAAGGGGCAAATAATATAAGACAGTGGTTTTTGCTTCTTTTGCAAGGTCGGCAAAGGTCAGATACTTGGAAGTGGATGTGATTGATAATGTGAAAATGGTAAACTCTGCGCTTAACCATGCTATGGCACATCCTGTAGCACCGAGGCTGTCTACAAACAATATGTCACAGGCAATGGCGACTCCCGCCGCTATCATGGCATTTCTGAGCAAAAGACGGTCGCGTTTCAGGGGCATTAAAATCTGTTCAATCAGTATTTTTTCCATCCCCAGAAAGTACAGCATTGGGAAGAGAATGCGCATGGATGGAACGGCAGCGTCATATTGTGGACCTGAGACAACATATGTGATCTGGGACGCAAAAATAATGCCGAAGATGATGATTGGAATGGCTAGCTGCGTCACCGTACGGGATGTTCGGGTAATATAGCTGCTGAATTCTTTGGTTTTTTCATCGACTAACAGCGAACACATGCGTGGCATCGCCGCGCTGGTGAAGGCGTAATAAATACCTGTTATGATAGCGAACAGTTTAGCGGAAAATGAAAAATATCCAACTTGGTCTGTAGTGGATAATACGCCCAGAATCATCATGTTCAGGGTATTATAGATACACGTACAAATCATATAGAGTCCCAGAAAAAAGAATGGAGCAACATATGGACGCCAATGTGCTTCAGAAAATTTCAGTCGGACAAATCTGCGGGAGTAATAGAGATTGGCTATGGCATTCGCTGCAGTCATTCCCACAAGCAGAATGAAATAGATGTTGTAATCGTCTGTATTGCGGACGAAAACGAAAACGCCGATCACATACAATACTTTGATGGCGAGAGTGCGTAAGCTTATGAATTTGAATTGTTCCAGACCTGCGAAAAGCCAGTTAATCTGCAAAAATGAGAAGATGACCTTTGCGCATGCCACCAGCATCATCTCCGGGTAGCAGGAAAGATTGGGCAGGAACAAATAAGCACACATCATCAGAGCCAATGCGACGCCGGTAGATATGGTATTCAGTAAAAACAGACTGCTGAAAGTGGCTGAAAGCGCAATCGGATTGTTGCGGTTTATGACAATTTCCCGCACTCCCAGAGTGGTCATGCCCATTGTTGCCAGTATGATGAAATTATCGGCCGTAGCATCAATGAAGTTTACCGCACCGAAGTTGGAAGGACCAAGCACACGCGATACATACGGAAACACAATCAGGGCCATCAGTTGGGAACCGATGGTCAGAAAAATGTTGTACAGGAAATTTGAGCGCAGCGAGTTCATCTCGATTTCACGCTTCCGGAGTTAATAAACACTTTCAAAGGTAATATATTTTCTTGAAAAAAATCTTTTTTGTGAATTAATTTAGTTTTAGGGCTTTCCTGAGAACGGCCTTTGACGCGGTTATTAGTTTGTTATCCAACAGGTGAATCCAATAACTCAGAAATAAAGTGAATCCAAAAACGCACCATACATATAGCCCACTGTTAAATTGAGGATATAATAGTATCAGTATGTTGGCAATAAACCCATGAAGCAGGTAGGTCTCGTATGAAATATTGCCTAATAACCGGGTGTATGGATTCGTCAGGTTGATTTTAATTGTGGAAAGGAAACAGAATATGAGGATAGAAACCCCTAAGATGATTTTCAGCAAATATTCTCCTATAAACCATACATGTTTGAACTGAAGATATAAAAGTCCTAAAATAACCGATGAAATTAAGAAACATACAAATTTAATCGAAAAGTTGGTGACAAGCCAACTCTTGAAGGCGTTGAAATATCGGTAGATTAACAGGCCCCACACCAATCCCATACGTTCATAACACCAATCGGATGGCATGAGATTGTCTTCGTCGGCATTAGCGTTCAGATACAGGAACAAGCTGCTTCCGAATACGCAAACAATGAGTATTATATCACTATAATATGATTTAAATGAAAATCTTAATGACAAATGTTGTACAATAAAATATAACAGACAATATTCCAATAAAATTATGACATAACGGTTTAACGTGAAAATAAAATCCCAGCTTAAATCAATCCCAAAGCTTATTCTTTGGGCTACAAAAGCAAAAAGGTTGATAATGATATTGGGAATCAGTAATGTTGTCAATCTATTTATCGGAAAGGTTGCCAAGTAGTTTGGATTGTGTTCAAATCCGTATTGCATCCCATAAGCTGATATCATGAAAAATCCGGTCACACCGATATATGCGAAGCTGCCAATCGCGTCCTGCATTACATTCTGGTAGCCAACCGGAATGTGGACAAATACAACGACTATAGAGAATATGCCTTTAAGAACGTTCGTATAATCTTTATCAAAGAATATTTCATTGTTCTTGGGGGCTTTCGTATTCCATATGATTGGTAAAAATAAGGCCAACGTTAATAAAAGAGTCAGTATTATATTTATCATATTACGTTATAGTTGATTGGTCTATGACAAGCGGGCGGAGTTCTGGTGCTACTCCGGTTTTTGACGATTCACTAAGTCATTGCAAATGTAATTATAATTTCTGAAATGCGCGTCCCGTCACGAACCACACATAGAGGGTAAAAAACTATGGGCTTCAATTATAATAATGTGTTATAAATGACGTTAAGATTATGGTGTGTTTCTGGCATACTTGACAGAAAGATAAGGTCTATATTAAAAATTGAAATTAAGACTCTGCTGTTTATGAAGAATGTTGTTAGGATGCTTTCGGTTGCAATAATTGTAATGGTGATATTCACCTCATGTTCTTCTGTACCGAAATCTTCTCTCGTGTATTTCCAAGATATATATGCATCGGATAGTATCGGAGAATATCCGGTGCATTCGTATGAATTGCAAATCCAGCCTGGAGATGAACTGGTGATCACCGTGTCGTCGGTACGGCCTGAGGCTACATTGTCGTATAATTTGCCGATGAATAATCCTGCAACATCTTCCACTTTAAAAAGCACATCGCAGGCGCGTCAGCAGACTTATCTTGTCTCATCTGATGGCGAGATAACACTTCCAGTCATAGGCAAGCTTCATGTTGCCGGGCTTTCCGTTTCGCAGCTCACTGATAAAATCACCGAACTTGTTTCAAGAGATGTGGTGGATCCCGTTGTTATGGTCCGGCTGGTAAACTTCAAGGTGAACGTGATGGGTGAAGTCAAGGAACCTAAGCAGATTGAAGTGGATGGTGAGAGAATGTCGATTCTTGACGCACTGGCAGCGGCCGGCGACCTGACGGTTTACGGTAACCGTGAGAATGTGCTTCTTATCCGCGAGGAGGATGGTGTGCGCAAGTATTATCACATCAATCTCAACGATTCCAAACTGCTTGAATCACCTCAGTTTTATCTGCAGCAAAATGATGTGATTGTGGTATCGCCCAACCAGATTCAGCAGTCAAATTCCCGCTACAATCAATTCAATGCCTATAAGCTTTCGGTTATTTCAACCGTAGTGAGCGCCGCCTCGGTGATTGCATCACTTGTTATTGCACTGACTATAAAATAGGATATCGTCAATTAATGAAGATACCTCTTTCCCCAGCCGATAAGTGGTGAATTTTTCCGTGAATTCATTTCTGGCATTTTGAGAGATTCCAGTGTATATTTTCGGGTTTTCACTCAGGACTTTTAATACGTTGTGTAATGCTGTCGGCGTTTTGTCAATTATGAATCCGGTCTGATTGTCTTCCAGATAAAATCTGGCGGTTTTATTTTCAGTGACAATCACAGGTTTGCCGAGCATCATTGCTTGCAGAATTACAAGTTGTCCTGAAGATGTTTCCGTGTCTTTGAGAGGAACTACCACGCAAAAACATTCTGCCATTCTGTGCAGCATCGCATCGCCAAAACAATCGCGAAGCACGGTTATATGCTTTTTGTCAATCTTTGGATAATAGTTGTCTGCCGCGATTACAACCCGGAAGTTTTCCGGCGACGCATTGCAGAGAAAATCATAGTCACGTAGCGACCGTCCCGTGGAAAAAATGAAATCGCCCTTGGTGGTTTCAACAGGAGTGTCATCTATTCCAAGATGGAGGGCAGTAAATCTTTCTTGTGGCAGCCCGAGGAGTTGGGAGTAATGGTTGACTTCACTTTGTGAATACACTGTTACACGCTTCACCAGTTTTGCGCCGAGCGCATATTTTACAAATTGTCGGTAGAGTTTTCCTTTGAATCCATCACGTGGCTTATAGATGAATGTCATTATAATGATCGGGCACTTGATTTTAAGGTGTAGGAACCGTATTATAGCACCCATATAAATGCCGAAAAACTGTTGCCAGGCAACGACAGCATCATATCGTTTGCAGCAAAAAATGGCTTTAATCGCTAATGACAGATAACTTAATTGTCGGCGGAAGTTGCCTAAGCCCTTATGATATTCCGGTGTATTTGAAATATTATTTATGCAATCTACCACATATGATTCTTGAAGAGCAGACGTAAAGCCCCAGCCTTTGCTGATCTCGGTGTCAAGAAGAATGATTATTGTTTTTTTCGTCGCACCCATGTTGATGTGAGGTAGGATTTGTAATGTTGGCTTGGGTTAAAGGGGTATGATTTAAAATTTGTCTGATAACTTGTGATATGCAATAGCTGGTTTACTCGTTGAGGAGGGCGGTGTAGAGGGCGGCGGTGCGGGTGGCGATGTTGTCCCAGTCGTAGCGGCTCATGTCGTAGGTGAGGCGTTGGGGTGGGGTGTCAACCATCTGCTGCAGGCGTGCGGCAAGGGCGTCGATGTCACCGCAGGGGAAGTAGCATTGGGAATCGAGGCCGACCTCGAGGTTGGCGGGGATGTCGCTCACCACCACCTGAGCCCCATAGCTCATGGCTTCAAGCAGGGCTATCGGCAACCCCTCGTGCGACGACGGCAGACAGAAGCACCGGCATGCCGTGAGCAGCGAATGCAGTTTGTCGCCTTTTATGAATCCGGTGAGCACCACGCCGTTGCGTTCAGCTGCCAGTTTGAGTGAGCGGGAATATGCGTCGGGAAATTCGGTGTCGCCCGCAAGAACGAGTTTATACCCCTTCATGTCGATGCGCGAACAAGCCTCTATCAGATGGTGCAGGTTCTTTTCAGGCACGAACCGGCACATGCCGAGGATGAATTTACCGGGCTTGATGCCGAGTTGCGCGAAATAGTCGGGCAGTTCCACCGGCTGTGGCGCAGGCACCCCGTTCGGAATCAGTTCCACCCCTTCGGTACGGCCGCAGTTGTCGGCGATAAGTTTGCGTATCACTTCCGAAATCACTATGACACGGTCGGCGAAGCGGCATCCCATCCGTTCGCCCATGCGCAGGGCGGTGCGTGCGGCGCGGCCCCATTTGTCGCGGTCGTAGTCCGGACCGTGGTGAGTGAACACCACTTTCATGCCGAGCCATTTGGCATAGGGCGTAAGGAGGGCCGGACCCACGGCATGAATGTGCACAATGTCGGCTCCCCGCCGGTGAGCTTCCCTGATGGCGCGGAATGTGTGCACGATGGCTTCAAGTGCCTTGCGACGGGGGGAGGGGATGGTCACGAGTTTCACGCCGTTCCACTCCTGCAGATTGTCGGCGGCGTATGCGCCCCGGCGCATCACCGTCACGTCGAATCCCTGAGAGGCAATCCGTGGAAACAGCTGCTCGCAATGTGTCTCCACGCCTCCCATAATGCGGGGAATGCCCCTTGTGCCTGTCACGGCCACGCGGGGACGGCGGTCTGTGTGTCGGCAGAGGTTCTCGTCCATGTGCATCGTGGATTATGGATGTTATGATATGAAGTTTTCAGGCCAGCGTGAGGCCTTGTTTTGTCTGGCAGGTTGTTCAGGCTCCCTTCCTATTCGGCTGTCTGGCGTCCGAGCGCCGCCTGCGACTTGGCCGAAAGGCCGTTGTTCACCTCCCTGGCGTTCTTTTCGCAGGTGGAAAGGCGGTCGAGCTGCTCCTTGGTCACCTTGCCGTCGCGGTAGTTGCGGCACACCTCAAGCTCATACATTGAGTAGCTTCCGCCCAGCAGCGATTTAAGCTTGTGGCGGATTACCCACCAGAGCGGTTTGCCGATGTATTTGTGCATGGCGGGCGATGCCGAGCCTATCATCCAGCAGTTGCGGTCGCAGCAGCGCACCTTGCGGCGTACGGCCTCGGCCTGCGGAGATGTCCAGAGCTCGTCCCACGTCTGGGTGTTCAGGTTGCCCATCACCTCCTTGTCGCGTGTGCCGTTGCATGGCATCACGTCGCCGTAGGGGTCGATGAAGAAGGTGTCGAAACTCATGTCGCACGGCAGAAGGCGCTTCTGTCCGTATATGTAGTTGATCAGGCCGTGGTTGAAGTAGGCGCGGAACCATTTTTTCGGCGAGTTCGACTTGAGCAGACGGTTGATGAGCCGCTCGAAGTTGGCCGCCACCATGGGGCGGTCGTGGATTATGTTGCGTGCCTCCACGAAGTAGAACGAATTGTGGAGCGAAGCCGTGGCGAACTCCATCCCCATGTCGTTGCTTATTTCATAGAGCGGCACCAGGTCGGAGGCGTTGCGGTCCTGCACGGTCATGCCGAACCCTACATCCTTCATACCGGCCTCACGAAGTTTTTTCAGGGTCTGCAGGCCGCGCTGATAGCCGTTCGACAGGCCGCGGATGGCGTTGTTGGTGCCTTCAAGCCCTTCGATTGAGATGCGGATGCCTATCTGCGGGAACTCCTTGCAGAGGTCGAGGATGCGGTCGGTGAAGAAGCCGTTGGTGGAGATTACTATGCGGTCGCTCTTTTTGTAGAGTTCGCGCACCACCTCCTTGAGGTCGGTGCGGATGAACGGTTCGCCTCCGGTGATGTTTGTGAAATACATCTTGGGGAGTTTCCGTATGGTCTCGATCGAGATCTCCTCATCGGGTTGGGATGGTGCCTTGTAGCGGCTGCACATTGAGCAGCGGGCATTGCACCTGTATGTCACGATTACCGTGCCGTTGAGTTTTTTTTCTGACATTATCTGTTTTGCCGGAGAGAGCAGGATGGTTAGGATTGATAGATGCGCATGAGCGCCTCGTAGTAGGCGTCGCTTGAATAGCGTGCCGTGGCGTCAGCCGCAATTTTGTGAGGGTTGAACGTGGTGGCGAACATGTGGGCTATGGAATGGCGGAGCTGGTCGGTGTCGCCGGGGGTGAAGGTAAATCCGTTCGCACCCGGTTCAATCAGCTCGGGGATGCCGCCGATATGGGAGCCGAGCACCGGAGTGCCCAGGCACAGCGATTCGAGCACCGACAGGGGATTGTTCTCGCTGCATTCCGACGGGATCACCGAGAAACGGGCATGTTCCAGCAGCGGGCGGAACTCATCCCATGCCATCTGGCCACGGAACTCGATGTTGCCGTATGCGCCATATTTGGTTTTCAGTTCGTCGAGCAGATCGCCGCCGCCCACCACTATTAGCCGGTGCGGCAGTTGCGAGGCTGCCTCGCACAGTGTGCGCACGCCTTTCACTGCCGTGACGCGCCCCACGTAGATATAGTAGTCCTCCTTCTCCGTCGACGGATAGGCCACTTTGGCTGGATCCACGAAGTTGGGAAGAACGGTGAATTTGTCGGCATCATAGCCGCCTGCCACGCACAGCTCCTTCAGGAACCTGCTTGGCGGCAGAAACACGTCGGTGCATGCCTGCAGCCGCCGTGCATTCCATTTTTTTGCCTCGAGCCAGCCGATCATGGCTCCGGGGAGCCATCCCGGCATGCAGCAGTGGCGCATCACCGCCTTCTTGTCGGTGAAGCACTCGGTGCATTCGCGGCCGTTGCGGCGGCAGGTGTAGCAAGGGCACACCAGCTTTGTGTCATGGAGAGTCCACACCACGCGTATGCCCTGCCTGTGGGCTATTTCGGCCACTACGGGCGAGAGCTGCGAATGTATGTTGTGCAGATGCACCACATCCGGCTTGAAATCGCGCAGCAGGCGCCTGAAGCTGTCGCGCACCTTGTGCGCACCCATCGGGCGCAGCAGGGCGTCCTTGGCCTTCATCTCCCGGGGCCAGTAGCCGCTCCACTCCGAGGGGAGATTGGAAGGGAACTGCATGGCATAGACGGCCACCTCGTGCCCGTGTTCGAGGAGCATGCGCTCCACGTTGAGGGTTACGATGCAGTCGCCTCCGCGGGGATAGTAAAATTTGTTGACCAGGAGGATTCTCATAGCTCACAAAGATAAGCATTTCCCTCCAATCCTCAAAATCCGCTGACGGCAAGTAAACGGCAAGGCGATGCTCCCGGATGGCCGGGGCATCGCCTTGCGGTAATGTAGTGTAATCGTCGGGTGCGATTATTTTTTGGTCATTGTGTAGGTGGGATAGTTGCCTGCGAAGCTGATGGTGATGGTGTATTCGCCTGCTTCGGTTGCCAAGATGTTGCCACCGTCAACTTTCAGCTGGTTGTCGGTGTCGGCCCCGTAGTTCATCTCCCATGAGGGATCGCCGTTGAATTTGAATTTCCATTCAGTGTTGGCATCGAACGTAACGTCTGCAGTCCATGTGCGGAAGTCTTCCGACGGGGTCATTGCCAGACCGGCATCCCATCCGTAGGTGCCACCGACAATGCCGACGGTGGTGATGGGTGTCAGCGAGTAGGTGAGTTCGGCGGTGTTGACCTTAACCCAGTAGAGGCCTGCGGCGTCAACGGGGATGTCAGATCCGGGTTTTTCGAGTGCGCCGGGAACGATGGCGTCGCCATCTTTCTTTGCACCGTAGGTCTTGGCGTTGTCCCATGTGTCGGTGTCGCCGGCATAGAGCTTGAAGATGCCGGTGAGCACAGCGGCGCCCATGTTGTAGGCTACCTCGACGTCATTTTCAGTCTTCTTCACGAGGCCGAGCCAGTTGGAGGCTGCTTTGTTCCATCCGTTAGAGTTGCCCGGGGTGCTGAGGTATTCGGGAGCCTTGAGCTCTTCAATGGTGTACTCCATGGTCTCCATGTTGATTGTGACCTTATAGGTGCCGGCATTTGCAATCTTACCGGCTTTGGCATCGTTCCCTTCAGCCAGCATGCCTGATACATCTTCGCTACCGTCTACAGTGGGGCCGTACACGTAATCCCAGCTGCCTTCGTCAACAGCTTTCTGGGAGGCAATCTTCCAGTAACATCCATTGCCATCGTTGATGCCTTCGGGAATCTCTACAGTGATTGTGAAAATGGGATCGTCGTAAACATCAGCATCCGAGTGGGTGAATTTAAAGTCGGCTGTTCCTTCTGCCGTTATGCCCCAATCGTTGGTGTTGCCGATAAAGTAGTAGTTGCTGTAGATCACGAAGCCCTGGTCCATGCAGGTTTCCTTCACGGCACCCTGAGCCACGTAGTAGTCGGGACCGCCGATGCGGTATTTCACACCGTCAATGGTTGCGTAGGCTGCGATGCGGTAGAATGCGTCCTTCACTTTGGGCGATTTGCCGAACAGAAGCACATGTGCTGCGCTCCAGCTGTTGGCGTCAACATAGCCGTTGCCGTCTTCCGACATGGTTACGGGCATGGTTTCCATCGGGTCGAAGCCTTCGTTCTTGCCGAGTTCGAACTCATAGCTCATTTTGGCGCCTTCGGGCAGGTCGGTCACTTCGGTGACGGTGAGCACCTGAACGTTCGGTTCGTTTTTGTAGTTTTCAAGAGCGATGGTTTCGTCGGGTGTGGTGAGAACACCTGCAGCGGCACCGTTCACATTCGAGCCTTCGAGCACCGGCAGCTGCGGGTTGGCCTGGATGGGGGCGGTTTCGGGTCCGTCATCGCAGGCTGAGAAAGCCATGGCCAGCGCTCCGAGCAGATATATGCTTAATTTTTTCATTGTCTTGTTATGAATTGTTTTAAGTGATTCTTCGGCCGGGCGACCAGGGATTTGCGCCGAAATGCAAATCCCTGAAGCCGCGGCTGATGGATGTTATTCTTTTACCGGGCGGAGCGACAGGTAGTATCTGCCGGTGGCCTTGATGTAGGTGAGAACTGCGATGCCGGTGAATTCTTCCTCGATCTTGATGTTGCCGTCGGTGCCGAGGGGATACTTCTGGGCGGGAACAATGGCGGTACCGTTGCCGCCGAGGTTCACTGCACTCCAGTCAGCGTCGGCCACTTTGAATTCAGCGTCCTTCTGGATGGTGACAACGCCGGTTTCCCATACGTTGGCCGATTTTGTGGTCTTGAACTCGTAGGTTACGTCAAGTCCGCCGTTCAGCCAGTCGTTCATGCTGCCGCGCAGATAGATGCCGGAAGCCTGACCAGGTGTGGCTGCTTCGGAGGAAACGAATTTCACTTTCCACGCTTCGCCCTTGCCCTGGATGTAGATGGCGCCGGCAAAGTCGTTGGCCATGTTGATGTTGGCCTGGTCGTTCCACAGGCAGTCAATCCATTCGTCCATTGTCGGGCTGGAACCGAGGGTGAGGTTGAGGTCTGCCCAGCTCTGTCCTGCAATCTTGAATGCCTGAGTTGTGGCAATCTCGATGTAGGGGAGCAGATAGGTGTTGGCCTCCTGGGTGGTGAGGAAGTTGTATTTCTCCAGTTCCTCCAGGTTCATCGGGTTAGCGCCGAACTGGGTGTCGAGCCATCCGTTCATGTCACCGCGCACATAGTAGTTGGTGGGCTGGTCCGGAGCAATCTGGGCTGCGGGAGCCATGACAACCTGGATGTTCTTGTAGCAGATGGTGTTGGAGGTGAAGGCCGTGTTGGGAATCACCACGTGTTTGTCGGTAACCACATTGGCACGCAGACGCATGTAGACGGGCATGTAGTCGGTGGGCACCTGTGTTTCCTCTGTGATGTCGAGCATGGTGAAGATTCCCTGTGCAACGTCGTTGAGGGGAACGCTGATGTTGCTGAGGTCCTGGAATGTGCCGAGTTCCACCAGAGCGGGGATTTCGTCACCGGCCACTGCCGGTGTGGTGAAATCTTTGTCGAGCGACATCTGGAGCACATAGTCGACGGTGGCTGCATAGCCGTATTCGGTGGGCTGCGATGCTGTCAGGACAATGTTATTGCCCTTGTTGTCCTCGGTGATCTGCAGGCCGGAATTGGCTTCGGGCGGAGTGTTGAGGAAGTCGAGCACCTGGTCGCCCTCATGTGTAATCAGTGTGGGGTTGTCTGCTTTGGGGTCGTCGCAGGCGCTGAACGCAACTCCGACCATTAAAGCGGCAAACAATATTGATAATTTTTTCATTTCTTTCTGTTTTGATGCTTTGGGTTAATGCTGAATTAGCGTGGTCGGAATCAATTGAATCCGGGATTCTGCTTGAGGTCTGGCTGAGCCGCGATGATGTTGGCCGGGATCGGGAGCAGGTTGTACTGTGAGCCGATAGCGACGCCTTCAGCCGTGTAACCCTTCCAGGGCCATACCATCTGGTTGGGGCCGGTGAAGCGGTCGTTGCGGATGAGGTCGGAGCGGCGGGTGCATTCGTAGTAGAGCTCGCGTGAACGCTCGTCAAGCAGGTTGTCGAATGTAAGGTCGGCCAAGCCCCAGCTGCCCAGGCCGGCACGGTTACGCACGTAGTTGATGCCTGCAAGGGCTTCGGTCTGGTCGCCCACACCGTGCATGAAGCATTCAGTGCGCATCAGGTAGACGTCGGCCAGACGGATGAGAGCCAGGTCGGAGTTGCAGAACGAGTAGGAATCTCTCAGCACGAGGTTCCCGGAGTTGTCTTCTTTCACGAGGTTGGTCCATTTGATGGCCTGATAGCCTGCGGTGCTGAATGTACCGAACGCAACGTTGTCGGTCTCCTTGCCGTCGCGGATCCAGAACTGCCAGCGTTTGTCCTCGGGATTGGATTCGAAGCGCTCCGACAGCAGTTTGCCTGCGGTCAGACATGACCATGATTCGAGCGAGCCGTACATACCCTCAGAGAGTGATGCCAGCAGCATGAACGACGGGCCGCCGTAGCTCTGAGCCTTGATTGCATCGAAAGGCACGCCCCAGAGGATTTCGTTCTCGGCAACGTTGCCGCCGCCGGGCATGTACTCCTCGTTGTTGCCGCAGAACAGATAGATGTAGTGCTGTGCGAGGCCGGAACCCTGATAACCGCCCCCTTTATGGCGGTTGATGATGTTGTTGCAGCGGGTGAGGCACTTGTCCCAAGCTTCAACACCGGCATAAACGGGAGCATTGAGATAGAGACGTGCAAGGAGAGCCTCGACGCCGTCGATACCTACACGGCCGTAGACAGGCACCTGAGGCATGTTGCCGTTGTCCACGATGTCAGTGAGTTCAGCTTCGAGCCAGTTGTAAAGCTCGGCGCGGCTTACCTGGGGCGAGCCTTCGCCGTCGGGCTTGCTTACGGCCAGTGTTACATTACCGAACATGTCGCAGAGCCAGTAGTAGGTGAAAGCGCGGAGGGCGCGAACCTCAGTGCGCATTGCCAGAACTTCGGGGTCTGCCATCCCTTCGGTCACCTCAAGGAAGGTGTTGCAGGTGGCCACGTGCTGATAGAAGCGCTGGTAGGCGGTGAGAACCTGAAGGTTGGCCGAGCCGTAGGATGTGCATACGAGGTCGTCAAGACCGTTGTCTTTCCAGATCCAGAAAGCCTCGTCGGTGGTCATTTCGTTGAGGGCGAACAGCAGACGCACATAGACGGATGCACCTGCATCGGGCACGGAAAGGTTGGATTCGCCGGGGCCGGTTGTGGAGCAGAAGCCGAGGTTTGCATAACATTGGGCGAAAGAGTTCTGGATGAACTCCATGCTGGAGGTGTCAGCAGATGTCTGGGAGGGGTCGATGGGCTCGAGGTCGAGGTCGCCGACACACGAGGCTGTCGACAGGCCAAGACTCAGTGCCACTCCACCAAGCATCAGATATTTTTTGATATTCATTGTGATTCAGTTTAAAGTTTATGATGATTAGAAAGTGGCTACGAGGCCGAGCGAGTAAGTGGTGGAACGGGGGTAGGGGGATGAATCCACGCCGGAGAACACTTCAGGATCCACGCCGTTGTACTTGGTGATCACGAAGGGGTTCTGAACGCCGGCAAACAGGCGCAGGCGCAGGTTGTTCTTCAGGAGGTTGTCCCATGTGTAACCCAGTGTGATGTTGTCGCAGCGGAGGAACGATGCGTTGCGCAGGTAGTAGTCGGAGAGTTCCTGCTGGCTGCTGAAGTAATGGTCGGCCTCAACGAGGTTGTGCAGACCGTACTGGAACATGCGGTCGTAGTAACCGTTCGACGATTCAACGTTGTTGTACAGGTAGTTGCCGATGGAGGCGCGCAGCGAGAAGCCGAGGTCCCATGCTTTGTAGCGGAACTGCGAGCCGAATGTCATGGTCACCTTCGGGTCCTTCTGATGGTTGAGCACGCGGTCGAGGTTGTCGATCTGTCCGTCGCCGTTCTGGTCAACGTAGACACCTTCGAGGGGGGTGCCGTTTTCGTCATAAACCTGCTGGTAGAGCCAGAATGTGTTGGCTGCGTAACCGACCTTGTTTGCCATGGCCTTCTGTCCCTGTGCGCCGATGCCGTCGCCTGTTTCGTAAACGGCGTTGTTGTCGTTAAGTTTGGTAATCTTGTTGTGGTTGTAGCCCACGTTGTAGGTCAGGATCCATGTAAAGTCGTTTGTGACGATGGGGCGTGCGGTAAGGTTGAATTCAACACCGTAGTTCTCGAGGTCGCCGATGTTCTTGTGGAGCATGTTCACTGTCGACGAGCCGGCGGGTACGGTTACGTAGCTGAGAAGGTCGGTGGTCTTGCGGAAGTATCCTTCGATGCTACCCATGATGCGGTTGTTGAGGAAACCGAAGTCGATGCCGACATTGTAGCTGGTGGTTGTTTCCCATTTAAGTTTGTCGTTGTAGCCGTTGGCGAAGTAGGGGTTGTACCATCCGTTGAGACCGTTGGGGTAGAGCACTGAGCCCTGGCTCTGCTGATATGTGACGGTGTAATTGTTCCACGAACCTACGTCCTGCTGACCGGTCTGACCCCAGCCCAGACGGAGCTTAAGGTCGGAGAGCCATCCGGCTGCATCCTGCATCCACGATTCGTTGTTGATGCGCCATGCGAGGGCGGCAGCGGGGAAGTAGCCCCAGCGGTTGTCCTTGTTGAAGCGCGATGTGGCATCGGCACGGAGTGTGAAGGTGAGGAGGTAGCGGTTCTTGAACTGGTAGTTGAGACGTCCGAAGAACGAGAGCAGCTGCAGGTGGCCCTTGCTGTAGTAAACGCCGTCCTCCGAAAGGGGAGAGGGAACGAAGGGCACGCCGATGGGGTGATTGCTGATGTCGGTGGGCACTACATTGAGGATGTAGGGAGCCTCGCCGTTGGCTGCGTTGGGGTTGGGCTGTGCGAAGTAATATTCGTCGGTGTAGGGCACCGAGCCGCTGTTGTGGCTCTCGGTGTAGACGCGGTTCCAGGTGTAACCGGCTGTCACGTCGAGGTCGGATTCGATGGCTTCGAATTCCTTCTTGTAGTTGAGGTAGAATTCGAGAAGGGTGTTGCTGTTGAACTGATAGAGGCCTGCCTGGTCGTTGTAGCCGCCGCCGAACTGCTGGTAGCCGTTTTTCCAGGAGATACCCGAGTTGGCTGCGATCTCGTGGGTTTCGTTGGTCTTGCTGACGTCGTAACCGAGGTTGAGGTTGGCGTGGAGTTCGGGGAGGAAGTGGAACGAGTAGTCGAGCTGCAGGTTACCGTTGCTGCGGTAAACGTTGGCGAAGTTGTTGTTCTCCAGAAGGTTCGACACAGGGTTGATGTCGGCGTTCGACATGAAACCTATACCCGACATGTTGTACTTGCTCTTTGTCTGGGTAACCTGGTAGAAACCGTTGAACAGATACTGCTGACCGGCATTGCCCTGTACGGGGATGTTGGTGTAGACAGGCTGTGTGGGGTTGTAGGAGATGGCGTTGTAGACTGCGCCCGAATCGCCGAAGCGGTTGCGGATGTAGTAGCCTTTCACGTTGGCGTTTACGCTCAGGTGGTTGTCAAAGAATTTGGGAGTGAGGTTGAAGCCCACGGTGACACGGTCCATCTTTGATGTCTTGATGATACCGTTCGAGTTGGTGTAGCTTGCCGACACGCGGTAGGGGAGCCATCCGGCTGTGCCGCCTACGGCAAGGTTGTAGTCGGACGATACGGTGGTGCGGAGCACTTCGTCCTGCCAGTCTGTGTTGGTGTCACCCAGGAAGATGCCGTGGTCGGCGTCGGTGTAGGTGCCCTGAGCTTTCAGGGTAGAGATGAAAGTGTTGGCATCCATCGCCTTCCAGGTTTTGCGGGCGGTGTTCACGTACATGTTGGCCGAGAAGCTTACCTGAGGCTTGCCTGACTGGCCTTTCTTGGTGGTCACGATGATCACACCGTTAGATGCGCGCGCACCGTAGATGGCGGTGGCGGAGGCGTCCTTGAGGACGGTCATGCTCTCGATGTTCTCGGGCGAGATCATTGCCAGGGGGTTCGACATACCCTGAACGCTGTTGGCCGACAGGGGCACACCGTCGAGCACGATGAGGGGGTCGTTGCTGGCGCTCAGTGAGGAACCACCGCGGATGCGGATGTTGGCAGCACCTTCGGGGCCGCCGCTTTGGGTTACCACAACGCCCGGGGTCTGACCCACGAGCATGTCCTGAACGGAGGTTGCCAGACCGGCTTCCACTTCGTCAGGCTTGATGACTGCTACCGAACCGGTGGCGTCGGATTTCTTGACTGTACCGTAACCGATTGCCACAACTTCGTTGAGCATCACGGAGTTTCCCTTCATGGTCACGTTGATTGTGGTCTGGCCATTGACAGCGACTGTCTGAGGGTCGTAGCCCACGTACGAGAATACGAGGGTGGCATTGGAAGCGACATTGATGGTGTAGTGTCCGTCGATGTCGGTCGATGTGCCTGTCGATGTGCCTTGGGCAAGGATACTTGCACCGATCAGCGGTTCACCTGTAGGGTCGGTGACCGTACCGCTCACGGCGATAGTCTGCGCGTTCACTCCGAAGGTGAAGAGCAGACCGATCAGCAGGAAAAATATTTTCCTGGCGATTCCTGTTTGTGAATGTTTCATTTAAAATAGATTTGGTATTAATGAATTTCTTGTAAGATTTTTCTTGATTTCAATGTCCTTTCAATGGTTTGGTCAGTGCTGGTGCAACAGCAGTCTGCGGTGTGCTCGCTCCTCTGAGTGAATGGTGCAGCTACTTGGCTGTCAATGATAAATAGGATACATGCTGCGTAATGGCATGCGCCAGTTCTCACGGACTTGTTAAGGTGCTGTTGAATGTCTACACATTTTTTAAGAGAATCACGTACAAAATTATTTATTTTTAGTCATCTGACAAAGCGGAAAAATATGTTATATAACATAAGGGGCGAAAAAGGATGGCGCGCAACACTATGCGCGCCATCCGGAGCAAAGTAAGTTAACTTGTTTATTATTTAACGAGTTTCTTACGTTTTTGTTTGTGATTTCCTTATGTAAGGGTTGCGTAGTGGTGCAAATATCGGGATAATTTTCAGATTGCACAACTTCCGCGCAGGAATCGCATGTTAAAAATACAGTGCAAAATTAAGTTAATGCGATTCCATGGGTCGCCCGAAACGAAATGTCTACGTATGAAAATCCACATTTCCCCATGACAATGCTTTCATCTAATAGTAGGGTCGCGACCTGTCGCGACTGCAACCCAGCTTAAAAAGCCGTTACATCAGGTATTAGTTTGGGGTCTCCCGCCTGCAGTCGCGACAGGTCGCGACCCTACATCCACCGGACACCCGGAGCGCGTGGCGTGCTATAAATATAAAGCATCGGGAGCATGTGGCAGAGAACTGCCGACATGCTCCCGTTTTGGGGGATTGAGCGCACTGCGCACAGAAATTCAGTGAGGAACTCCCGAATTATGACTCGCTTTCGCCGATGGCGGTGACGATGCTGCTGAAGATGTCGTCGATGGAGCCGGTGCCTTTTATCTGGCGGTATTTCCCCTCCTTAATATAATAGTCGCGCAGGGGAGTGGTGCTCTCGTGATAGACTTTCAGTCGGTTCTTGATGGTTTCGGGGTTGTCGTCGGCGCGGCCTGTCTGCTGTCCGCGGAGAATCATGCGTTCCACCAGCTCGTCCTCGGGCACTTCGAGGCCGATGACGTGATGCAGCTTCTGACCGCGGCGCTCAAACAGGCGCTTGAGGGCGTCGGCCTGTGGCACGGTGCGGGGGAACCCGTCGAGAATCACGCCGTCCTTGGCCTTGGGGTCGTTGTCGATGATCTCCTCGAGGATTCGGATCATCAGGGAGTCGGGAATGAGCTGTCCCTGTTTGATATAGGTGTTTGCAATCTGCCCGATGGGCGTTTTGCGGGCAATGTGGTCGCGGAGCACTTCGCCGGTGGATATGTGGTGAAGTCCGTATCGTTCAATAAGTTTTTCGCTTTGGGTGCCTTTGCCGCTACCGGGGGCACCGAAAATCACTATGTTCATTTTTTACTTGAAATTGTACAAAAGGGGGATGGAAAGGGCGCAGGCCCGGCGCATGTCAGTCGGCCTGTTCCTTGAGCACGTAGATGTCCTGGAGGTTGCGGGCCAGGCCGTCGAGGTCCAGACCGAAACCGATGATGAATTTCGGGGCGATTGAGAAGCCCACGTAGTCGGGTTTTACGTCGCACTGCAGGCTTTCGGGCTTGAAAAGCAGTGTGGCTATCTTCACTTCGGCGGGGTTCTTGGCGCTTACGGTGTCGACCAGGCGCTTGATGGTCTGGCCGGTGTCCACGATGTCCTCGACGAGAATGACGGGGCGCCCCTCGATGTCGTCGTGCAGACCCATGATTTCCTTCACGGTGCCGGTGCTGGAGGTGCCTTCGTAGCTCTTGAGGCGGATGAAGGAGATTTCGGCATCGGTGTCGATGTTCAGGAAAAGCTCTGCTGCAAAGGGGAATGCGCCGTTAAGCACACATACCAGCAAAGGCCGGCGGCCGCGGTACTGCTCGGTGATTTCGCGGGCAAGCTCGAGGATGCGGGCCTGTATTTTCTCTCTCTCAATGAATGGCTCAAAAGTGAGCCCGTTATAGCTGACTTGTTTCATCGGGCAAAATTAGTTGGCGCAAAATTATGAAATGTTTTTGAGGTAAGCGCAATAAAGAATTATTTTTTTGTAAATTTGCCTCAAGGATTCTATTTTGCAAAAGTGTGCGGCCGTCATGTCCGGCGTGCCGCGGATAAGATATATGAAACTTTTCACAACTGAAGAAATACGCGCCATCGACCGTGCCACCATCGAGCGCGAGGAGGTAAGCCCCCTCGAGCTGATTGAGCGTGTGGGCGAAGGCGTGGCCAGCGAGATTGCCACCCGCTGGCGCCCCAACAAGCCCACCATAGTTTTTGCCGGGCCCGGGAACAACGGCGCCGACGCCCTTGCGGCATCGCGGCTGCTTTGGGAGCGCGGCTTCCGCCCCGAGGTCTACCTTTTCAACATCGGTGGCGACAAACTGTCGGGCGACTGCGCCGCCTCGCGCGACCGCCTGCTGCGTGAGGTGCCCGAACTGACGTTCTGCGAGGTGCAGAGCCGCTTCAACATGCCCAAGATCACCTCGAACCATCTGGTTGTCGACGGACTGTTCGGCTCCGGACTGCGCGAGGAACTGAAAGGCGGATTCAAATCGCTGGTACAGAACATAAACGACGAGCACCCCACGGTGGTGTCGATCGATGTGCCTTCGGGCATGTTCGGCGACTGGAACCCCCAGAAGGTGAACCGCAACATAATGCACGCCACGCTGACGCTGGCCATCCAGTTTCCGCGCATCAGTTTCTTCATTGCCGACAACGCCGAGCTGATAGGCGAATGGAAGGTGCTCGACATAGGGCTGAGTGAGGCTGCCATCGCGGCCACTCCGGCCAGTTTTTCGCTTGTGGAGAAACGCGATGTGCACCGCCGGCTGCGCCACCGCAAGGAGTTTGCGTCGAAAGCTGACTTCGGTTCGGCCGTGCTCTATGCCGGCAGCTACGGCATGATGGGCGCCGCAGTGCTGGCTGCCCGCGGAGCCTTGCGCGCCGGTGTGGGAAAACTCACGGTGAATGCGCCCAAATGGGGCAACATAATATTGCAGACCGCTGTGCCGGAGGCGCTTTACCGCTATAACCGTGGTGAGCAGAACATTGTGGAGATTCATCCCGAACGCGACTTCAAAGCCGTGGCCATCGGCCCAGGAATCGGCACAAACGAACTGACGGTGAAGGCACTGGAGGATTTTCTGGCCTCGGCCAACCAGCCGGTGGTGCTCGATGCCGACGCACTGAACTGCATTGCTCTGAAACCGGCCATGCTCAACACCATCCCCGTGCTCAGCATCCTCACCCCGCATGCCGGCGAGTTCGACCGCCTGTTCGGCCCCCAGCCTTCGGCTGAGGCGCGTCTGCGCAAGGCCATTGAGATGGCGAAATATTACAACGTGTTCATCATCCTGAAGGGGCACTACACGGCCATCGTGCGCCCCGACAGCAAGGTGTATTTCAATTCGTCGGGTACTCCCGCCATGGCCACGGCCGGCAGCGGCGATGTGCTCACCGGAGTGCTCCTTGCTATGCTCGCACAGGGTTATCCTGCTGAACTTGCATCGCTCATAGCTGTTTATATTCATGGAGTGGCGGGCGAACTTGCCGCCGCCGATGAAGGAGAGTACGGTGTTGTGGCCGGCGACATCGCCGCCAACATCGGCCGCGCCATCAAGGAGACCATGAAGTGACCTGACCCCGAAAAACAGATGAAGAGCCCAGAAAATTTGCCTCCAAACCACGACCTGTTATGAATCCGATTTATAAACTTCTGCTTATAGGTGCCGTTGCCGTCGGATGCGGCACGGCGGCGTCTGCCCAGAACACAACGCGCCTCTCGGTGACTAAGGCCAACGATTATGCCTTGGTCTACACGCTGCCGGTGACCAACCTGTCGGTGACTCTCGAGGCTGAGATCACCGTAAAGAAGCCTGGTGAGTTCTATAAGTATGCCAAGAAATATCTGAACATCAACGACCCCGTCACCAAGGAATCGCGCACGGCCACGCTGAAATCGGCTGTGGTGTCGACATTCGGACTGCCCGATGCCGACCAGCGCTATGCCGTGCAGTTCAAATCGGGGACAGACGCCTATATGATGCTCTCATCCGCCAATGTGCCCTTGGCGGTGAACACCACGAAGCTGGCTCCAAAGGAGACTGTGACGCTTCCTGAGGCACAGCCTGCGCCACCCACCCCGCTCGAAACCCCGGCCGCCCGTCAGGTGGTGAGCGAGGAGATGATGCAGAGCCAGTCGACGGCGAAACGTGCGGAGCTTGCAGCTTCTGCGCTGTTCGCCATTCGCCAGACCCGTGCCGACCTCATTTCAGGTCAGGCCGAACAGATGCCCCCCGACGGCAAATCGCTACAGCTGATGCTCGACAATCTGGAGGCACAGGAAAAGGCCCTGATGGCCATGTTTGTGGGTACTACCGCGGTGAGCACCGATGTGGCCACATTCAACCTCTGCCCCGAGGGCGACATCAAGCACAAGGTGCTGGCGCGCATATCGCCGGTGGACGGCATCGTGGATGCCAACGACCTTTCCGGCGAGCCGGTATATATAGATGTGGAGGTGACCCAGCGCGGCGAGATGCCTGTCAACGAGAAGGGGCAGCAGCTGGTGTTCCCCAAAAACGGATTCGCCTACTGCATCCCGGGCATGGCTTCGGTGGCCGTGAGCTACGATGGCCGCACCTATGCCGACCGCGATGAGGAATTCGCACAGTTCGGAGTGGTGTATGGCCTGAACCCAAATTCGTTCACCAACCGCAAGGCGCCGCTTTATGTGGTGCTTGACCCGGCCACGGGCGCTATCCTCGAGCAGGGTGTGGCCGCGGAGTAACCGGGAATTATAGCTAAGGTAGCTGAAATAGCTATTATAGCTAAAATAGCTATTGTAGCTATTATAGCTAAAGTAGATAAAAGGCGGCGCCTCATGTGCAATGCACGTGAGACGCCGCCTTTTATGAGTTTTGAGGGTGTCAGTCGATGATGTCGAAGCCTGTGTATTTGCGGAGGCATTCGGGCACCACGATGCCCTGCGGAGTCTGGTTGTTTTCGAGCAGGGCTGCCACGATGCGGGGCAATGCCAGGGCCGAACCGTTGAGGGTGTGGCAGAGGCGGGGTTTCTTGTCGGCATCGCGGTAACGGCATTTGAGGCGGTTGGCCTGGTATGTCTCGAAGTTGGAAACAGATGATACCTCGAGCCAGCGCTTCTGGGCAGCGCTCCACACTTCGAAGTCGAAGGTGATGGCCGATGTGAAGCTCATGTCGCCGCCGCACAGGCGCAGTATGTGCCAGGGGAGGCCAAGCTTTTCAAGCAGACCCTGCACGTGGTCCTTCATCTCCTCGAGCGCGGCATACGAGTTCTCGGGCTTCTCGATGCGAACAATCTCAACCTTGTCGAACTGGTGGAGGCGGTTGAGTCCGCGCACATCCTTGCCATAGCTGCCTGCTTCACGGCGGAAGCATGCCGAGTAGGCGCAGTTCTTTTTGGGAAGCTCGTCGGCGCTGAGAATCACGTCGCGGTAGATGTTGGTCACGGGCACTTCGGCTGTGGGGATGAGGTAGAGGTTGTCGACCTCGCAGTGATACATCTGGCCCTCCTTGTCGGGGAGCTGTCCGGTGCCGTAGGCCGAAGCTTCGTTGACCACATAGGGAGGTTCGATTTCGGTGTAGCCGGCGGCGTTGGCTTCGTCGAGGAAGAACTGGATGAGGGCACGCTGCAGACGGGCGCCTTTACCTATGTATACAGGGAATCCGGCACCGGTGATTTTCACGCCGAGGTCGAAATCGATGAGGTTGTATTTCTTTGCAAGTTCCCAGTGGGGAAGTGCGTCCGCGGGGAGGTCGGGCATGGGGCCTCCGGTCTTTTCAACCACATTGTCGGCGGCGGAAGTGCCTGCAGGCACCATGTCGCAGGGGAGGTTGGGGATGGTGGTGAGGAGAACGTGCTGCTCCTGTTCCACCTCGGCCAGACGCGATGCAATGGTTTTCTGGCTCTCTTTGAGCGCGCTCACCTTGGCTTTGGCTTCCTCGGCTTCCTCGCGCTTGCCCTGCTTCATCAGGGCGCCTATCGAAGCGGCGAGCCGGTTGAGTTCGGCCGCCTGATTGTCGTTGTCGAGCTGGAGGGAGCGGCGCAGGTTGTCCAGCTCCAGAACTTTCGCGATGGGCTCTTTGCCATCGAACCCTTTGATGGCCAGACGTTCGATCGTCTTGGCCGGGTCAGCTTTTATCTGTTGAAGAGTAAGCATCCTTGGGTGAAATTTTGTTGGTTTCTGTTTTGGAACACAAAATTACAAATTTCCCCATAAAATTCATTAATTTTGTAATCCAAATGCTGACAAGTGACCCCTGAAAATCAGACTTCACGTGCCACTGATGTCGGCGGATTGTCAAAATTGCTACTTACCTAACAATTCCATCCCATGAAAAAATCTGGTATAATCCAAGCGGTGAAGGGCCTGGCGCTCGCTTCTGCGGTGTTCGCACTCCCTTTTGCCGCACATTCGGCGGATAAATCGCCGAAAAATGCCCCGGTAACATTTGAAGCCGGAAAGGGCACATTCCTGCTCAACGGCCAGCCGCACGTGGTGAAGGCTGCCGAGCTTCACTATCCACGCATTCCGCGTCCCTACTGGGACCAGCGAATCAAGCAGACCAAGGCATTGGGCATGAACACCGTGTGCCTCTATGTGTTCTGGAACGCGCATGAGCCGAAACCGGGCGAATTCGATTTCACCGGACAGAACGATCTCGGTGAATTTGTGCGTCTGTGCCGCGACAACGGCATGAACGTGATTCTGCGTCCCGGCCCCTATGTGTGCGCCGAATGGGAAATGGGTGGCCTCCCCTGGTGGCTGCTGCAGAAAAAGGACATCCGTCTGCGCGAAAGCGACCCCTATTTCCTTGAACGCGTCGACCTCTTCCAGAAGGAGGTGGCCAAGCAGGTGGAAGGGCTTACGGCAAAGGACGGCGGCCCGATTATCATGGTGCAGGTTGAGAACGAATATGGTTCCTATGGCATTGACAAACCCTATGTGTCGAATATCCGCGATATGCTCCGTAAGAATTTCGGCGATGATGTCACTCTTTTCCAATGCGACTGGGCATCCAATTTCACCAACAACGGCCTTGACGACCTTATCTGGACTATGAACTTCGGAACCGGTGCCAACATAGACCAGCAGTTCGCCCGTCTGAAGGAGTTGCGCCCCGATTCCCCGCTGATGTGCTCCGAGTTCTGGAGCGGATGGTTTGACAAATGGGGCGCCAACCATGAGACCCGTCCAGCCGCCGACATGATTGCCGGCATCGACGAGATGCTGTCGAAAGGCATCTCGTTCAGCCTCTATATGACCCACGGCGGAACCAACTGGGGACACTGGGCCGGTGCCAACTCGCCCGGATTCGCTCCCGATGTGACCAGCTACGACTATGATGCCCCAATCAGTGAGGCCGGCCACTATACACCCAAGTACATGGCGCTCCGCGAAACCCTGCAGAAGTATGCTGACGGCGGCAAGAAACTGCCCAAGATGCCGGCCGAGTATCCCGTGACCTCGATTGACGAATTCACTCTTGCCGAAGTGGCTCCGCTTATGGCCAATCTGCCTGCGGCGGTGTCGGACGAGGAGGTGAAAACCATGGAGGAGTACAATCAGGGTTTCGGCAGCATCCTTTACCGCACCACACTCCCCTCGCTTCCCGAAGGTGGCGTGCTCAAGCTTGATGCCCACGACTATGCACAGGTGTTTGTCGACGGCAAATACATCGGCAAGCTCGACCGCCGCGTGAACGAACGCGAGATGCGTCTGCCGACCGTGCGCAAGGGTGCCACTCTCGACATCCTTGTAGAGGCTATGGGCCGCATCAATTTCGGCCGTGCCATCAAGGACTTCAAGGGCATTGTGGGCGGTGTGCAGCTCACAGCCATGCACGACGGGCGCCCGTTCGTGTGCGACATGAAGAACTGGGAAGTGTTCCCGCTTCCCGATGAGCTGGAATTCTACGCTTCGATGAATTTCGAGCCGGTAAAATCGCTCACCGATGCCGACGGACACCGTGTGCCCGGCGTGTATCGCGGCGTGTTCAACGTAAAGAAGCCTGCCGATACATTCCTTGATTTCAGCACATGGGGGAAAGGTCTGGTTTACGTCAACGGTCATCCACTCGGCCGCATTTGGGAAATCGGTCCGCAGCAGACCCTATACACTCCTGGCTGCTGGCTGAAGAAGGGTGAGAACGAGATTGTGGTGTTCGATATTGTCGGTCCTCGTGCCACCACAGTGAAAGGCCATCGTGAGCCGATTCTCGACATGCTGCAGCAGACGGCGCCCGGAGCGGGGGAGAACAGCCGTCTGGCCAAGAAACTGATGGAAGGAGCCAAGGCAGTGGCCGAAGGTTCGGCAACTCCCGGCAACGGCTGGCAGACCATCCGGTTTGCTAATCCAGCCAAAGGCCGCTATCTGATTCTTGAGGCCCTGTCGGCCCAGGACGGCGGTGACCGCGTGGCTGTGGCCGAGATGTATGCGCTCGGCGCCGACGGCAAACGTCTGTCGCGCGAGCCGTGGACCGTAGTGTATGCCGACAGCGAGGATACCCATGGTGTGAACCGCACCGGCGACAAAGTGTATGACCTGCAGGAATCCACCTATTGGCAGACCTCCAAGCACGACAAATTCCCACATTCGCTTGTGCTTGATCTGGGCTCGGACGAAACGGTGACAGGCGTCGAGATTCTGCCGCGTGCCGAATCCGGCGCTCCCCACGCCATCAAGGATTACCGTCTCTACCTGCGTCCCGCAGCGGCCGCAAAGTGAGACCGATGAATTAATGATATTGTAAAGAGCAACCGGCGATGCGTTGGAGATTACCATCCGCATTGCCGGTTGTGTTATTAATTCTTAGAGATGTGGGAGCGAGGACAACGGAAGGTTGTCAGTCATCGTATTTCACGAATGATCCCGCGTCGTTGAATTTTATGTCGATGCCGTTCGACAGTTCCACATCATAGCCTCCGCGTGTGCGTTCAATTCCTACGATATGCTGCCCCTTGTGCTGATCTTTCACATAACGCTGGGCTGCGGCAGGAACGAAGGCCGATGGTACGGATTTCTGTGCGGAGGTCTCTACCTCTTTCCAGTTGCCCTGACGGTCGAACGATATTTCGGTGCCGTCGGTGAGCACAACGTCGTACTCATCGATACGGCCGAAACTCTTGTCCACCTTTATCAGGCTTACCTTGGCCTTGAAATTCTTGCTTAATGTTGATTGTGCCGCTTTGGGAAGCGAGCTTGAGTCGCGGAGATATTCATCGCGTGCCGATGCCGAAAACGCCACTGCCACTGTGAGCAGAGCGGCGGCCAGAAGCTTTCCTAATTTCATCCTGAGAGAAGTTATTGGTTGTTGAAATTCATGGATTCGCCAGAGCCATCAAATGTCTGCATTCTTTCGTCAGGCATGAATGCTCTTTAAATCCTCACTGTTACTTTCTGTCAGAACGCTCCCGATTTCCCCTTTGTTCATCCGTCTCCAATTATTTGTGTTGCCATACCTGTGGAGAGGATTCAGAAAAGTTCAGAATGAGTGCCGAAACGGATGAGTTTGATTATATCAGCGTCTTTATCCCACCAAATCAATAATGTGTCGTTCTCTACATGACATTCCATGTAGCCCTTGTAATTACCGGTAAGCACATGTGGCCTGTTTTCTTGCGGAATAGCTTTCCCCTTTGCCAGCAGTTGCAGGATTATTTCGAGCCTGTCGATAACATCCGGCTTATGCTTATATCGTTTAAGGTCCTTTTTGAATTGGGAGGTTAGTTTAAGTGTGTTCATAGAGAGTCGACAAAACTGCGGAAGTTCTGTAAATCAAGTGTTTCAAGGGCGTTGGATGTTTCTGCCTCCTTCATGGCAGCAAGGGTTGTCTTATTGGGATTTGATGCAACGAATGCCATTAGAACACTTTCAACCAGGTTGTTTAAACTGCGGTTATGTCGTTTTGCCTCGGTCTGGAGCCGGGCAAGCAGATCTTCGCTGAGGCGAAAAGATGTTTGTTTGCGTATGGATGATGCGGTATTCATAATCAGGTTATATAATAGTGCAAATGTAGTGCATTTGTATAACACTTCAAAATTATTTCGGTTTAAAGATGATGGTAAAGATGATGGAAGGGGGCTTGTTATCGAGTAAGGAGCTGCCGAATAAAAAACATGCGCTGTGCAGAGGTTGTCTGACACAGCGCATGCTGTAGTTGGTGTTTATAAGATTTGTGAAAGGGGGATGAAGGGGGTGGAATCAGGCGAGGAGCTCTTTGACTTTGGCCGAGATGGCGCGGCCCTCGGCTTTACCTGCCAGCTCTTTTGAGGCTACCCCCATCACCTTGCCCATCTCCTTGGGGGAGGTGGCGCCCACTCGGGCTATGATTTCACGCAGGGCTGCGGTGAGTTCTTCGTCGGAAAGCTGCTTGGGCATGTATTCCTCGATTACGGCTGCCTGAGCAAGCTCGGCCTCGGCCAGTTCCGGACGGTTCTGCTGAGTGTAGATCTCGGCGCTTTCCTTGCGCTGCTTGATCATCTTGGAGAGAATCTGCACCGCTTTTTCGTCGGGCAGAGTACCGTCGGAACCTTTAGCTGTCTTGGCTTCGAGAAATTCTTTCTTGATGCCGCGGAGTGATTCGAGGCGGACGGCGTCGCGTGCGAGCATCGCCTTTTTGATATCGTCGGAAATTTTATCGAAAAGATCCATGTTTCGGGATGTATTTTAGGGTTATAATTAACTTGTGACTTAGACTTGTCTTATTTTGTGAGGGGAGAGTAATCCTTCGAGTAGCGGAACATCTGCGGCAGATAGTCCTCGGTGTAGGTAACGGTGATGTCGGTAATATTGCCGTCAGCATCGGTCACAGGGGTGTAAACGGGGTTTACAAATCCCTTGTAGGGGGCGATGTTGAGTGTTGCGTAGCGGTCGAGCACCTCCTTGTGGAGCGCAGGATCCACTTTCACTGCATATTTTTCCACAAGCGCTGCTCCGGCGGCATAGTCGCCTTCGCTCTTTATGCGCTGTATCTCAGCGAGAAGTTCGCCGAAAAGCTCGCGCAGGCGCTTGTAGTCGTTGATCTGTATGTAGGTTTTGCCGTCGCGTTTCACCATTTCCACCACGTTGTTGTTCTTGCCGTGCTCGAGCGCCCATTCGGCAATGAGTTTGCGGTTGCGCATGTGGGCTTCCTCCACATCCTTGCCCGGCTCGATACGCATGAGCTGGGTCATGAGGCCGTTGAGCATGTACTTGTAGTATTCGGCTTTGTAGGCGTCGGGGTTGTCGAGCAGGCCGAGTTCAAGCAGTTTCGGGTCGGCAAGATAGTAGAGCGCGAAGAGGTCGGCGCGGGTTTCTTCGAGTGTCGATCCGTGAGCCTTGAGAGCGTCGGGGTCGACTCCTGGCAGCAGCTGGCCGGAACCGTGGCCGAGGCATTCGTGCAGGTCGGTGTGGAGGTTGTCGGTGATGAAGAGGTATTTGTCGAACAGCTCGCGAGTGGGTTCGTCAATCACGAACTCCTCGTTGAAACCGTTGCCGTGCGAAGCGTCGTCGTAGGCCTGGGTGATGTTCTCGATGGTCACCGATTTCGAACCGTGTGCGGCGCGGATCCAGTTGGAATTGGGCAGGTTGATGCCGATGGGTGTTGAGGGGTAGGCGTCGCCGGCAAGGATGGCGGCGTTGATAACCTTGGCGCTCACACCTTTCACATGCGGTTTGCGGAAACGTGGATCGACAGGCGAATGGTCCTCAAACCACTGTGCGTTGGACGATACTATCTCCGTGCGGTGTGAAGCCGCCTGGTTCTTGAAGTTAACAATCGATTCCCATGAGCCTGTCATGCCCAGAGGATCGCCGTAGCTTTCGATGAATCCGTTGACGAAATCCACAACGGGGGTGGTGTCGCCGGCCCAGAGGATGGAGTATTCGTCGAAGGCCTTGAGGTCGCCGGTGCAGTAGTAGCGGATGAGCTCCTCAATCGATTTTTTCTGTTCGAGAGTTTCGGCGTAGGGGAGGGCTTTTTCAAGATTCTCAACAATCCGCTCGATGGCCGGCGAATAGAGGCCGCCAACCATGTAGGGGAGTTCAACCACCTTGTCGCCGCGTTTTACCACTTTGGTGTTCAGACCATAGGACACCGGAGTGGGGTCGTTGGGGTCTTTGATTGCGTTGAAATAATCCTCGACTTCTTTCTGGGTCACGCCCTCATACATGTTGTTGGCCGATGTGACGATGATGTCGGCACCTTCGGCCTGGTTTACGCGTTTGGCAAGGAATGTGGGGTCGAATATGAGGCGCATGATGCTGGGCATCGCGGGTTTGAGCCGCTGCATAAGTTCGGGCTGCGATTTGTCGAGGTCACCAAGCTGTCTGGAGAACCAGTGTCGGTTGAATTCCGGTGTGAACTTGTCGGTGGAGTAGTGGTGGTAGGCGCCGTTGCCGAATTCCACCTGTTTCAGATATTTTTCGAAGACCTTGAACTGTGGGTCGTTGCGGTCGCCGCTGTAATTCTGATAGACAGCTTCGAGGAGCTGACGGAGGACAAGGTTATAGCGTCCGTTCTGGTCCCAGAGTATATCGCGGCCGGCCAGCGCGGCCTCGGTGAGGAAATAGACGAATTTTTTCTGGTCGAGGGTCAGCTCGTTGAATCCGGGCACGGTGTAGCGCAGAACTTCAATGTCGGCGAAACGGTCGACAACAGTGCCCGACGGATTGTTGGGGTCGGTGAAATTGGCCATGGCTGAAAGTGAGCCGGCGGCGAGTGTGGCCGCCAAGATTGTTCGTAGGTTCATTTTGAGAGTGGGAATTTATGGCGTAATGCCTTTTGGGGTGAGACAGGTCGGGAGGTGTTATTCTACATAAAGCACAAGCCCTTTGAGGTATTCCCCTTCGGGGTGGTAGATGTTGACGGGATGGTCGGCCGGTTGGGTGAGCTGGTGGAGGATGCGTACGCGGCGACCGCTTTGGGCGGCTGCCGAGAATACGGCCAGACGGAACTGTTCGCGGCTCACGGCCTGCGAGCAGGAGAAGGTGAACAGGATTCCCCCCTTGGCAATCTTCTCGAATGCCTTTGCGTTGAGGCGCTGATAGCCGCGCAGGGCGTTGCGCAGGGCGCTCCGGTGCTTGGCGAATGCCGGAGGGTCGAGCACGATTAGGTCGTAGGCGTCCGGTGCCATGTTGTCGAGGTACTTGAATGCATCCTCGGCATATGATTTATGACGGCTGTCGCCGGGGAAGTTAAGCTCCACATTGGCGTCGGTGAGTGTGATAGCCTTTTCGGAGGAGTCCACCGAATGCACCAGCGAGGCGCCTCCGCGGAGGGCATAGACGGAGAATCCGCCTGTGTAGCAGAACATGTTGAGCACCCTGCGCCCCTGCGAATAGTGCTGCAGCAGCGCCCGGTTGTCGCGCTGGTCGAGGAAGAAGCCGGTTTTCTGTCCGCGCAGCCAGTCGATGTTGAACTGCAGGGAGTTTTCGGTGGCCACGGAGGTTTCCATGCTTCCTATGAGATAGTCGTTGCGGGCGTCCAGATGGGCTTTATATGGGAGTGTGGTCTCCGATTTGTAGTAAACGTTGCGCACGCCCAGTTCAGGGAGTGCCACAAGCTGTTCGGCAATGGTCTGGCGTTCGAAGTGCATACCGGGCGAATGTGCCTGAAGCACGGCTGTTGGCCCATAGATGTCAACGACAAGTCCTGGCAGAAAATCGCCCTCGCCATGCACCAGTCGGTAGGCGTTGTTGTCGGGGCGGGCCAGCTGCAGAGCCTGACGGAGGCGTAGCGCCTGCAGAAGGCGGGAACGGAAAAATTCCGCATTTATCTCGGTTGCGGCGAAGTCGAGGATGCGCACGGCTATGCTTCCTATCTGGAAGTGCCCTACGCCGACGAGACGGCCGTTGGAAGTTTCCACTGCCACGGTGTCGCCCTCTTCCAGCCCGTCGGGCAGAGGTTCGGCCAGTGCGCCGGAAAACACCCAGGGGTGAAAGCGGTCGAGCGATTCCTCTTTGCCGCGTTTTAAACGCAATGTCTGATAGCTCATAATCTCGGTTTATTTTATGAGGAAGCGGTAAATGTCGTTTGAATTGGCGTAGATAAGCAGCGCGAAAAGCAGGAACATCCCCGCCATCTGCGCGTATTCCAGGAACTTCTCCGAGGGCTTGCGGCGCGTGACCACTTCCCACAGCAGGAATGCCACATGGCCGCCGTCGAGCGCCGGTATGGGGATTATGTTCATGAATGCCAGGATAATCGACAGGAATGCGGTCATCTCCCAGAAGGTGCGCCAGTTCCATTTGGCAGGGAAAAGGTTGCCGATGGCGCCGAAACCTCCGATGCTCTCTGCACCCTCCTTGGTGAAGATGTGCTTGAGCGAGCCTACATAAGTGACGAGCATTTCGGTGCCGTTGGAGGCTCCGATGGGGATGGCCTGCAGGATGTTGTACTGCGTTGTGTCGCATTTGAACACCTCCATGGGCGCCATCAGGCCGAAGCCGAGTTTGCCGTTTTCGGTAGGGGTGGCGGTGGTCGTGATGGTGTCGGTGCCGCGCAGAAGACCTATCCGGGTGGGCTGGCTCTTATGTGCGAGCAATGCGGGGGCAAGCTCGGTGTATGATGGGGTGGGTGTATCTCCAACGGATATGATGCGGTCGCCCTCGGCCAGTCCGGCCTTTGCCGCCGCTTCGCCCGGCATCACCTGCTTGACGAACACCGGCAGACGGTAGGCCATGAAGGGGTCGTTTTGCGGCAGTTTGGCCACAATCCCGTCGGGGATGTCGATTGTCACGGTGTCGGTGTGGTTGCGCAGCACAGTCACCTTGTCAGCCTCCAGCATGTTGTAGAGAGCCGAACGGTTGCGCGAGTCGATGGTCTGGCCGTCGGCTTCAAGGAGTATGTCGCCGTTCTTGAATCCCAAGGATTGGGCAGCCTCGGTGAAGTCCATCCCTTCGTAGGCGTTCTGGAACGGGATGGTCTTTTCGCCCCAGTACCATGCTATGCCTGCATAAATGATGATGGCAAGCAGGAAGTTGTTGATTACGCCGCCGGTCATCACCAGCAGTCGCTGCCATGCAGGTTTGGAGCGGAACTCCCAGTCTTTGGCCGGCTGCGCCATCTGTTCGCGGTCCATCGACTCATCTATCATTCCGGCTATTTTTACGTAGCCTCCGAGAGGAAGCCAGCCGATGCCGTAGGTGGTGTCGCTGTTCTTCGGCTTCCATTTTGCAAGCGAGAACCATGGGTTGAAGAAAAGATAGAACTTTTCAACGCGTATCTTGAACACTCTGGCCCACAGGAAGTGACCGAGCTCATGGATGAACACCAGGAGCGACAGCGCCACTATGAGCTGCAGGGCTTTTATGAGGAATGTTTCCATCTGTTATAATCGGGGTGTTTGGTCTGTTATTGGAACCTGTAAAATCTGCGGCAGGATGCAGAAAAACAGGCGTTATTTCTCAATAAGGTTTTGCACAAACCGGCGGGTTGCTGCGTTCACTTCAACATAGTCGTCGAGCGTGGGGTTGGTCACCATCGGCATGGCTTCGAGAGCCTCGGTGATGAGCGTGTATATGCGTGTGAAGCCGATGCGCTCGTGCAGGAACGCATCTACGGCAACCTCATTTGCCGCATTGATGATGCAGGCGGTGGTGCCACCGCGCTCAAGAGCGTAATGTCCGAGCTTGATGCCGGGGAAACGGGTGGTGTCGGGCGCTTCGAATGTCAGTTGTGTAAGGTGTGCGAGCGTAAGCGGTGAGTCGGATGTGGCCAGACGGGTGGCCTCGCCGAGTGCGTAGCGGATGGGCAGACGCATGTCGGGCACTCCGAGCTGAGCCTTGACAGCGCCGTCAACGAACTCTACCATCGAATGCACAATGGACTGGGGATGCACAATGGCCGAAATCTTCTCCGGAGCCATGTCGAACAGCCAGCGTGCCTCGATTATCTCGAAGGCCTTGTTGACCATCGTGGCTGAATCGATGGTGATTTTCGCACCCATCGACCAGTTGGGGTGATGGAGGGCGTCGCGCATGGTCACTGAGTTGAGCTGTGCCTGGGTGTGATTGCGGAACGGACCGCCGGATGCGGTGATGATGAGGCGGCGCACACGCGAGGGGTCTTCCCCCACGAGACATTGATAGATTGCGGAATGTTCGGAGTCGACAGGCATGATGCGCGAGGGGCTGTGGCGCAGGGCGTCGGTGACCAGTTCGCCGGCCACAACCATAGTTTCCTTGTTGGCAAGGGCAATGTCCTTCCCGGCCTTGATTGCGCGCAGGGTGGGCGCCAGGCCGCTGTAGCCCACGGTGGCTGTCACTACAGTGTCAAAGCAGTCCGATTCCATAGCGTTGTCGATGGCTTCCTGCCCGGCCGCTGTGGCTATGCCGAGCGGTGCGAGAGCGTCGCGGAGCTTCCAGTAAAGGCTTTCATCTGCTATGATTGCCATCTGCGGACGCCATTTTATGGCCTGCTGAATGAGCGTGTCGGCCTTCCGGCCGGCAACGAGCAGGGTAGGTCTGAATCGGTCGGGGTACTCGGCGATTACTTGCAGTGTCTGCGTGCCGATTGACCCTGTGGAGCCCAGGATTGCAATCCTATTTGGGCGCGTAGCATTATTTGTTTCTGTTGAAATCACTGTGGAGAAGGGTAAAATATTGGGGTTGAATGTCATGATATCCGAGACATTCAACCCACAAATTTACGAAATTCCATTGGATTTATAAAGTTCTGATAAATTCGGATAAGCTCTGATAAGCTCTGATAAACTCTGATAAGTTCTGGTAAGCTCTGATAAGTTCTGATAAGATCGGATAAGCTCTTATAAGATTTATCAGAGCTTATAAGAGCTTATCCGAGCTTATGAGTGTGTGCAACGGGGTGGTGATCAGTAGATGTGGTCGTCGGCGTCGAGTTCGGCGGTGGTGAGGGGCTTGGTGGTCATTTTGTGCCATACGTAGGCGATGTAGCCGATCACTACTGGGAGCAGAACTGTGACCCACGCCATCACTTTGAGGGTGAAGTAGGTGGAGGAGCTGTTGGTGATGAAGAGCGAGCTTTCGGGATGAGTTGTGGAGGGGAGGTAGGCGGTGTTGTTGTATCCGCTGATGCACAGCAGCGATGTGACGGCCATAACCACGCCCACGCCTGTGATCCAGAACCCGGCCTTGAAGCTTCCTTTGAGGAGGGTGGTGTTGATGATGCCGAAGAGCACGAGCAGCACACCGATGAGGAATGTGGCGCCTATCCACCACAGGTCGATGAAGTTAAAGAAATATTTGTATGGTACTGCCACCACAAGACCGTCAGCCTCCATAGCATATCCGGGGCTCATGAAGAGTGCGAACAGGAATGCCAGAAAGAAGAGCACGAAGATGGTGCCGTTGATGAGAGCCTTTGCACGCATGTCGGCCGGAAATCTGGAGCCGTCGGTGGTGCGCACCGACATGCCGAAGAACAGTGCGCTCATGGTGCGTGCCAGGAAATATACGGCTACGCCGAGCAGGAGGTTCTTGACGGAGAAAATCTGCTCCCAGCCGTGTTGCGGGTTCCATGTGGAGATCACGGGCGATGCGGCGTCGAGTATGCTCTGGCGCGACACCTCGAAGTCTGCGCCGAAGAACTGCATCCCCACGGCCACTCCGAGCAGCACACAGCCCACGAATCCGTTGATGAGCAGGAAAATGTCGTAGGTGGTCTGACCCAGCACATTGCCCGGTTTCGACCGGAATTCATAGCTCACTGCCTGCAGGATGAAGCTCAGCAGAATGAGCATCCAGAGCCAGTAGGCACCCCCGAAGCTGGTGGAGTAGTAGAGCGGGAAAGATGCGAAGAATGCTCCGCCGAACACCACCAGCGTGGTGAATGTCAGTTCCCATTTGCGGCCGAGGGCGTTGACAAGGAGGGTTTTAAGTTTGGGATTGCGGGTGTTCCATATCATGGTCTGGCCGCCCTGCACGAAGAGCAGGAACACAAGCAGCCCGCCAAGCAGCGAAATCACCAGCCACCAGTATATTTGTAATGCTTCCATATCGGTTTCAGTTGAAAATTAGAGGTTTGAGGAAAGATAATGGGGTAGTGGCCGTCATCAGTCGTTGTCGGCGAGGATGTCACGCCGCGAAGCCTTGGCAATTTCGCGTGTCATGATGCTCACTTCGGCCACGAGCAGGCCGATGAACACCACCACGAACATCCAGAATGTGAGCTGCACAGAGCCTGCCGAGATGGCGCTGATTGCGGCGCGGGTGGGGAGAAGCCCCTCGATTGTCCAGGGCTGGCGTCCCATTTCGGCTGTGACCCATCCCGCCTCGCTTACGAGCCAGACAACCGGGATGGTGAGGATTCCGAAGAAAATCACCCATCCTTTTTCCATGGTCTCAGGCTTGCGATAGCAGAGGAAAAGCATCACCACGAAGAACAGCAGCAGATAGCCGCCGCCCATCACCATCACGCGGAAGGCGTAGAATGTAAGTGCCACCGGTGGCACGGCTTCATCCACACTGTCGAGAAATCCGTAGCCGAAGAACTGGAAGTCGGCCTTTATGTCGGCCTCGGCGGCTTGCATGGCAGCGGTGTCGTTGGCCTTCATTGCGGCCTCGTAGCGGCGCAGCGCCTCCTGGGCAGCGCGTCCGCGCTCTATACGTTCGGCATAGCTGACGGTGTTGACTGTGTCGCCCTGAGCGTTCACCGAAACGCCGTCGATGAGGTCGTTGATGCCCGGCACAAAGCTGTCGGCATCATGGTTGGCAAGTATGGACAGCCCTTTGGGGATGGCTATCTCGCCGAGTATGGCAGGCTTGTCGTCGGTGCGTTCCTTCGACGGGTTGATTATGCCGAATGCCACAAGCGACTGTCCGCAGGAGCCGTTGTAAAGACCCTCCATGGCAGCCAGTTTCATGGGCTGCACTTTGGCAACCTGAACGGCCGAGCCGTCGCCGGTCCAGATGGTGAGCACAATGCCGGCCAGACCTACCCACGATGCCACTTTCATCGAGTCCTTGGCAAGGGATATGTTGCTTTTCTTATAGAGGAACCAGCAGCTAACGCCCACTACGAACACGGCGCCGAGCACCCATCCGGAAAGCACTGTGTGGAAGAATTTGTTGACTGCCACGGGCGACAGGGCCACATCGGCGAACGATACCATCACGTTGCGCATCTGAGCGGGATCGAATTCCATACCCACGGGATACTGCATCCAGGCGTTGGCCACCAGAATCCAGTAGGCCGACAGGCACACACCCGCTGCGGTGAGCCAGGTGGAGGCCAGATGGAACCCCTTGCTGACGCGGTTCCAGCCGAAGAACATCACGGCGATGAAAGTGGATTCAAGGAAGAACGCCACGATGCCTTCGATGGCCAGCGGGGCGCCGAAAATGTCGCCCACGAACCATGAGTAATTGCTCCAGTTTGTGCCGAACTCGAATTCGAGAATAATGCCGGTGGCCACGCCGCAGGCAAAGTTGATGCCGAAAAGGAGCATCCAGAATTTTGTGATTTTTTTCCAGCGTTCCAGGCCGGTTTTAAGATAGATGCTTTCCATGATGCCCACAATGAGCGAAAGCCCGATGGTGAGCGGCACGAAAAGCCAGTGAACTATGGCCGTCAGGGCGAATTGTCCGCGCGACCAGTCAATGGTGCTGAGAAGATCTTCCATGGTCGGAGTGTTTGGTTGTTATGTAGTGTGTTAGTTGTTTTCGGCCGGATGGCTTGCGGGAGCAGGCTGCGACAGGGCATGGCGCACGGCGGCGGCACGGTCGCGGTCGTTGTCGTAGTTCTCCTGCAGTATGTCGGGGAAAAAGAACAGCCTGAATATGGCGAAGAGAATCACCAGCTTGATGATGATGATGGCCCACAGCCGACGTCCCACGGTCATTGACCGGAAACCGTCGACATACATGTGGAATGCCCGGCTGAAAAATCCCTCGCTCATGTGCTTGTTGATGGTGGCTGAATCTTTTTTTAGGATAACGGCTCCGTTTTTTCTGTTTTTTAATCTAACTTTGCCGCTGCATTTCTGGTTTGGTTGTAGTGTGTAAGCAATACAGCCGAAACAAATTTAGATAACTTTCCAATCTTTACAAAACAATTACAATAAAAATATCATGGCAAGTTGGTTTGAATGTAAAATACGTTACGACAAGACTCAGGAGAACGGTTCAATCAAGAAAGTGACCGAACCCTATCTGGTGGATGCGCTGAGCTTTACAGAGGCGGAGGCGCGTATCATAGAGGAGCAGACCCCGTTCATCAGCGGTGAAGTGAATGTCACCGCGGTGAAGCGCACAAAAATCAGTGAGATTTTCTGGGACGACTCGGCCGACAAGTGGTATCTGGTCAAGGTGGCTTTTATCACCATCGACGAGAAATCGGCTGTTGAGAAGAAAACCACATCGCTCATACTGGTGGCCGGCTCCGATTTCAAGGGCGCTTACGACAACTTCATGGAGGGGATGAAAGGCACAATGGCCGATTTCGAGATTGTTTCGATAACCGAAACACCCCTGATGGATGTTTATAAGGTGAAGGTGAAAGAGGACAAGCCCGCACAGTGAGGCGCACATGCTCCGCATGGGGCATCTCTTTCCATTGCTCAAATATTATCCAAAAACAGGTGAATCATGTCGACAATAGCTGAGAATATATGTAAAATCAGGGAGTCGCTTCCCGAAGGCGTAACACTTGTGGCGGTGTCGAAGTTCCATCCGGCGCAGGCCATACAGGAAGCCTATGAAGCCGGGCAGCGAAACTTCGGCGAAAGCCGGGTGCAGGAGCTTGCGGCGAAGGTGCCGCAGCTGCCAGGCGATATCAATTGGCATTTCATCGGACATCTGCAGACCAACAAGGTGAAGCAGCTGCTGCAGTTGCGCCCGGCGCTTATCGAGAGTGTGGATACCGAACGCCTCCTCGACGTCATCGACCGCGAGGCTGTCAAGCTGGGTGTCACCGTACGTGTGCTCATGCAGCTGCATGTGGCCAGGGAGGAGACCAAATTCGGCTTCTCGCCCGACGAGCTGATGCAATATTTTGCCGACCGCAGGTTCGAGAGCCTTCAGGCCACACATATCTGCGGTGTGATGGGGATGGCCTCGAACACCGACGACCAGACGCGCATTGCCGATGATTTCAATCTGATAGCCTCAACATTCCGCGACATCTGCACGCAGTGCCCCGATCTCCGGGGCTTCGACACAGTGAGTATGGGCATGAGCCACGATTATCCCCTCGCGGTGGATTGCGGTTCAACGATGGTGCGTGTAGGTACGGCCATATTCGGTGAACGTCAGTATTGACATCCTAAGAATCGCTCTTGATTCCGGTAAAAACACAGCCGCCGCGTCAGAAATCCGATTCTGACGCGGCGGACGTGTTTTTGCGGCGGACGCATTTTTATTGGTCCTGGAGCTGTTCCGGGCTGAGGTACTGTTATGCTGTGGGCTCGGACACGAGCACCTTGTCGATGCGTGCGCCGTCCATGTCCACTATTTCGATATTCAGGCCGTTGTAAGTGAGTGTGTCGCCTGCATGAGGAATTTTCTTGAACTCTTCGAGGATAAGCCCGGCCACCGTTGAGAAATGCGCAGGGACATAGTCCTCTTCCCGGTGGAAAAATGTCAGGAAATCGTAAACGGGACACTGGCCGTCCACCAGCCAGCTGCGGCCGTCGGCGCGTGGGGTGATGAACGCTTCGTCGGTGCCTACCTCAACCGGGCCGACAAGTCCGCCAAGCACATCGCAGAGCGTCACGAGACCCTGCACCTCGCCGTACTCGTCGCACACCAGTCCGCAATGCACGCCTTTATGTTTGAGTACGTCGAGTGCATCGTAAACCTGCATTATTTCCGGGATGAAAGTGCCTGGGCGCACCATCTCATTCAGGTTGAAATTATCGCCGCAGATGTCGAACACCAGATCTTTCAGATGCACCACACCTACGATGTGGGTGCGTGTGGCATCATATACGGGATAGCAACTGTGAGTGTCGCGTTTGATGGCGTCCTTTATCTGGCAGGCGGTCATGCCGAGGTCGAGCGAAACGAAATCTATTTTCGGCGTCATGATGGAGCTTATCTTCTCATCGCCCATGGCAAGGGCGCGGAACATGATGCCCTGTTCAAGGTCCTTTACCTCGCCAGCGTCGGTGCCTTCGCGGATTACGGATTTTATCTCCTCTTCGGTCACTTTCTCGGCTTCTTTGTCAAGGCCGAATATCTTTACGAGCAGTCCTGTTGATTTTGACAGCAGCCACACAGCGGGCATGGCTATCACTGACAGCAGCTTCATCGGCTTTGCGACAATCAGAGCCACGCGGTAGGATGCATTGAGCCCTATACGTTTGGGAAACAGCTCGCCCACCACAATCGACAGGTAAGTCACCACAATCACGATGGCCGTCTGGGCTGCCATTTTCGATGCAGAGGCAGGCACGCCGGCCGAAGAGAGCCATCCGGCAACGCTGTCGGCCAGTGCTGCGCCGGAGAACAGACCGGTGAGGATGCCGATGAGTGTGATGCCTATCTGCACTGTGGATAGAAATTTGTCTGGCTCCTCCGACAGTTTCAATGCTATAGCCGCGCTTTTGCCCCCCTTGCGGGCGGCTGTGGCCAGTTTTGATTTACGTGCTGAAATCAGTGCTACCTCCGACATTGAGAAGATGCCGTTGAGCAGGATCAGGAAAATGATTATCACGAGGTCGCTCATATGCGGTTGTGATGTGGTTTACAGGATTTTTGTGGTGAATATTGATTGATGCAGGTGAACATTGGTTTAACAACTGCAACGGGAGCATTGTTTGTAGGATTGCATCCTAAGATGCCGTGAAGATACGAAAAAAAACGAAACCGGGCTCGATTCGCATCGATCCCGGCTCCTTCCTTATTGGCATTTGTATATGAAACAAACTTATCAGTATTCGTTATGAATAGGCCGTGCTGCGTTGGTCAACGAGGCCGTGCCGTAGTTCGTTATATACTCCAATTAATCAATCATTCATTCAATCAATCATTACATTCAATCATTATTATATTATGAGGAACGCTTTTGCCAAGCGTGTGGTTGCTCTATCGCAATGTGCAGCGGACACAGGGGCAGGCATTGTAGGTTGCTTGCATTGCAAGCAAGGCATATCAATCAGAAAAGTTGTCAGTGCCTGGAAGTTTTTCTTGGTATCATTCAAGCACCGGATGTTAGTGTTTTCTGATTTGGTGCCTCCGTTTCCGTTTGCAGAGCAAATTAACGAAAAAAGTATAAACCAAAAAACTGCTTGGTGCTTAAATTATGTTAATGTTGCCATTGCGTCCACATGTATGCGTGTTGTCGCGCATTTTTATGCATTATTACATCTTATTTTCAATATTTTTTTGGTTAAACCGCTCACTGGAAAATGACGCGACGCCCTTATGCCCGGAATCCACAAAATCGTCTTTCCGGCCGTCAGGAGCCATTTTTCGCTTTTTTCAGCCACGGAGAGGTGAGCATTGCTGAATATGTCGCTCACCAGTTTCGTTCCATGCATGCCAAACGGCGCCATGCGGTCAGAAATATTCCATTTTCGTAGCGAGAGTATCCGGGTGTTACCGATTAATGCGTCGAAATCAAGCCAAAGCGTATGGTTGTCGCGCGACGGAGTGAAATCCCGTGGGTCGACGAGTGAAAAATGCAGAGGGAGCGGAGTGTGTACGGTGCCGGCACGAAGTGCGGCGGCTATGTCTATGTCAATCCGCGCGTCGGATTCAGGGCGTATGGCGGATGTATCTGTGGGGATGAGGTGCCCGCGGTCGAGAAGCCATTGGCCGTGGCCGTCGGTGGCAAAAACTTTTCCGCTTGCTCCGGAGTTGTATGCCTTAACGATATTCTCGACTACAGGCATAGGGCAGCCTCCGAATTCTGCATTGCTGAGAATGTGCCACAGCAGCGTTGTGCCGCAACGTCGCCGCATAACGGCCTGCAGGTCGATGCAGCCGGCTGCATCAGTGCATTCTGCAGCTTCGTCGGCCACAAGTTCCGCCAGAAGCCTGCGGTCGGCGTCGAGGTTGGATGCAGTGGTGAGCACACCTGTGGAAAACGTGGGGAACGCTTCGCGGATCTGCGGCAGCAGGCGGTTGCGCCACATGTTGCGTCGGCAGTCCGTCAGGGCGTTGGTCGAGTCTGTCACATAAGGCAGTCCCCGTATGGCAAGAAAATCGAGAATGTCGGCGCGTGTCACCGTCAGCAGCGGGCGCACAAAGCGGTCGCGGTGTGCGGGGATGCCGCACAGGCCTTTCATTCCGGTTCCACGCGTGAGGTTGAGCATGAATGTCTCCACCGAGTCGTCGGCGTGGTGCCCCAGGGCGATGCACTGCAGTTGCCTCGGCGGCTTGTCAGCATGCATGCCAAGTTCTGTGTCGAACCAGTTGTAGCGCAGCCGTCGGCATGCCATCTCCACCGATTCGCCTGTGGCGGCGCGTTCAGCTTCGGTGTCGAACTCCACACACCGGAACTCGCAACCCAGCCGGTCGGCCATGCTGCGGGCAAACTCCTCGTCGCGCATGCTTTCCTGCCCGCGCAGATGGAAGTTGCAGTGCAAAGCCACGCATCTGAAACCTGCGGCAGCCGTGGCGGCAAGAAGAGCCACCGAATCAGGCCCCCCGCTGAAGGCCACGCCAACCGGACGGTCGCTGTGGATTCCCGCTTTGCGGTAAAATTCTGTTACTTCGGCTTGCAGCATATACAATGATGGGCTTGTGTGGACTAAATCTGCATGTGAAGCGGCAGGCAGCGGGTGAGGTAGGCGCGTGCCTCGTTCCAGGGGATTATGGTGGTGTCCGGAGTGTTGGGGTTGATTGCCACCGGAATCTCGTTGAGGTCGAAACGAACATACATGCGCCCTTTGGCCGATTTGAAAAGTATAATCTGCAGATTGGCGGCCATCGGCACGACATCGAAGTCCCTCCAGTGCAGGGCCACGGTGTCGAAATAGTTCGTCAGATAGTAGCAGCCGGGGATACGCATAAGCGACAGCAGCGGCATCAGGGTCTCGGCATGTCCGAAACGCAATTCCACGCTTGCCTTGTTCTCGCCGCGGGCAGCGGCGTCTGTGGTGTCGATCAGATTTTGGAGGAGGTCGGCGGCAATGTCGGCCGGTTCAACCGAGAGGGTCGTGGCCGTGCGCCGCAGGTAATGGCCGAGGTTCTCGCATGCCCACAGGCTGTTGAGTTCCTCAAGTGTGAAATAGTGCAGCAGATTGATGGGTACGCCCATCGCGGGGAGTCCGCGGAGCACGCTGTAAGCATCCCACGAAAGCTTGGCCGCATCCTTGTTTGAAAGATATTTGGCATCGGTGACCAGACGGCGTGCCGGTGCGGCCGGTGCTGTGGTTTCGAAAAACATGTCGTACGGCGCCTCCCAGGGTTTCTGTTTCGCCCATTCCACATAGCTTTCAATCACATCGAATGGTCTTAGCAGCAGGGAATTCTGACGACCGGACGACGTGGCGATCTCTACCGAATTGTTCAGCCGGTCGAGCTGGTGGGTGAATTCGTACATGCTCATGACGCAGCGGGGTGCGTATGAACTGATGGCGTTCACTTTGGTGTCGCGGAAAAGGGTGGGGAACGTGCGGAACATGCGGGATGCTATGCCTCGCTGTTCGGCCATTCCAAGTGAATCGAGCGCTCCCCAGCGGTTGTGCGACATCTCGATTATGTTCCCGACCACGGCAAGCATCTCTTTCCCTAAAGGGGAGAGCACGCCGGCCGAGTCGGCTGCGGCGAGCCTGCGGGCCAGTTTCACCGATGCGTTGGGCGAGGAGAGGAACCGTGCTCCATGCCGGCCGATATGATTGATGAACACCGGTGTCAGTGAATCAGGAACTGCTATGCGTGCTTCAGGCACGGGATATGGTTTGGCCGAACCGAGGCAGTCGTCTGCCGGGTAAGAGGTTGCCGTCGGATCGGTTTGTGCGCCGACGGCCCAGCACATCAATATGGCGGCGGATATGAGTAAAAAACGCTTCATTGTGGTACGCATTAAGCGGTTTATTAGTATCTTTGTGATTATTGTTCAAAAATAGTAAATAATGGCCGAAGAAAAAAATTTAGGTAAAATAAGCGGACCGGATGCCGCCGAGAAGGCTCTGGCCGATATTGACCGCCGCCTGGCGCAGAATCCCGCCGATGCCGCACTGCTTGTGGAACGTGGCAAGCTGCTCTGGGGGCTTGACCGCCGTGGAGAGGCCATAAGCGCGTATGAGCAGGCTGCCGCCATCGATCCGCAGGGACCGGCCGCGCCGCTGCTTGAACATACACGTGCCATCATGGATTTTTTCAATCCCGATCTGCTCAATCCCTGACCGGCATGACCAATGAACAGTTTTTCAGTTCCGGAGTGTAATAATGTCAGCCAAATTTTTTTATCAGTCGAAACACAGAACAATGCAATGAAGTTCAGACCATTCTCGCTAAATCTTAAGGGACGCCTGACGGAATATGACCATCCGGCTGTGATGGGTATTCTCAATGTTACGCCCGATTCGTTTTACGCCGGTTCCAGAGTTACAGGCACTGTTGAGTTGCACCGCCGCGTAGAGCGTATGCTCGCTCAGGGGGCGGATATCATAGATGTAGGAGGATATTCCTCGCGTCCGGGAGCCGATGATGTCAGCCCCGAGGAGGAGATGGCGCGTGTGCGGCGTGGTGTTGAAGCCATACGCCGCGTGTCGGCCGATATTCCGGTGTCGGTCGATACGTTCCGTGCCGATGTGGCGCGCCATGCAGTGCTCGACTGGGGAGCCGACATTGTCAACGACATATCCGGAGGTGCAATCGACAGCGGAATGTTCCCCACGGTGGCTGAGCTGAAAGTCCCGTACGTACTCATGCACATGCGCGGCACGCCTGCCACCATGCAGACAATGACCGACTATGAGGATGTCACAGCCGATGTGGTGGCCGAGCTCTCAGGGCTTATGCACCGGTTGGAGCTGGCCGGTGTTGCCGATATAATAATCGATCCCGGATTCGGATTCGCCAAGACACTCGACCAGAATTACGAACTTATGAGGCACCTGCCGCAGATGGCGCAGCTGCTCGGCAAACCGGTACTTGTGGGTATATCGCGCAAATCTATGATTACCAAACTTCTTTCTGTTACTGCCGACGAGGCATTGCCCGGAACAGTGGCACTCAACACCTTCGCCCTGCTCAACGGAGCCTCGATTCTGCGTGTCCACGACGTGGAAGCCGCCGTGCAGGCTGTCAGAATAGTTTCCCGACTTTCTTGAAAATCCTATAAAGTTTATTTCCGACCGACACCTAACCGCTTTTCCGTCATGATTGAATCGTTTGGCATCAAGGATGTTCTTGACATAGTGATAGTGGCTCTGATTCTCTACTATCTTTACAAGATAATGAAGGAGTCCGGCACAATCAACATCTTTTATGGTGTGCTGGCCTTTATTCTTGTGTGGGTCGTGGCAGCCGAGATTCTGGAGATGAAGCTTATCGGCACGATTCTTGACAAGGTGATGAGTATCGGCCTGCTGATTCTCGTGATTATTTTCCAGGACCAGATCAAACGGTTTCTGGTGGAACTCGGCTCGAAAAAACGCTGGAAGTTTCTCACCGGGATGTTCCATCACCGAGGCAAGGACGGCGGGGAGGACCTGCATTCGCGTGTGATGCCGATTGTGTATGCCTGCATGAACATGTCGAAAAGCAAGACCGGCGCACTCATTGTGATACAGCAGGACGTGCCCCTCGAAAATTACGAAAAGAGCGGTGACATTATTGATGCCGAAATCAACAGCCGCCTGATAGAGAACATATTTTTCAAGAATTCACCGCTTCACGACGGTGCAATGATTATTGACGGTGGCAAAATCAAGGCTGCCGGATGCATTCTGCCTGTAAGTCACGACACCAACGTGCCGCGTTCGCTGGGGCTGCGCCACCGGTCGGCGCTCGGCATTTCGCAGGCTACCGATGCTTTTGCAATTGTTGTGAGCGAGGAGACGGGCAACATCTCGGTGGCGCACCGCGGGCAACTCACCACGCGACTCAGCTCCACAGAGCTTGAAAAACGCCTGAGTCATCTGTCGGTCATCTGACCACCCCACAATCAGTCGAACACATCGGCAATCGATTCTGTGACTTCCTCGCCTTCAGGCACCTCTTCCCAGAATTCCTTGTCGCATAGTCCGGAGAAATCAACGTCAAACACGCTGTTCTGCGAGTAATGCAGCGTGGGGTCGGCGTAAACACGTTTCATGTACTGGCCATAGATGGGGAGCGCCATTGCTGCACCCTGGCCGTTGGCCATGGAGTTGAAATGGATGTAGCGCTCGTCGCCGCCTACCCAGACGCCCGACACCAGATCGGGGGTGAAGCCCATGAACCATCCGTCGGCATTGTAGTTGGTGGTTCCGGTCTTGCCGCCCATCTGTGCCGTAATGTTGTAGGGAGCGCGGCGCACACGGTTGCCCGTACCGCCGTCCACCACATTGAGCAGCATCGACAGGATTTTGGCATACGCTTTTTCCGATATCACCTCGGTGTGGGTGGTGTTGAATTCCGAAATTACGTTGCCGTTGGCATCGGCTATGGAGGTGACGAACACCGGAGTGGCGCGCATGCCGTTGTTGGCGTAGGCCGTGTAGGCTCCCACCATCTCCTTGATCGACACTTCGCACGAGCCGAGGCAGAGCGACATCACTGGGTCTATGTGGTTGGTGATGCCGAAGTTGTGCATGTTGCGCACAAGGGTGGTAGGCGACAGCTGTGCCATGAGCCGGGCCGAAATCCAGTTGTTCGAGTTGGTGAGCGCCCAGCGGAGGTCGACCATCTCGCCCACACGGGCCGAGCCGGAGTTGCGTGGTGCCCAGGGGCGTCCGTTCTCGTCGGTGAACACCGGCTGTGTGTTCGACATCATATCGCACGGGGTGAAGCCCTCCTCCATGGCATATGTGTAGAGGAACGGCTTTATGGTGGAGCCTATCTGGCGGCGTCCGCTCGAAACCATATCATATTGGAAGAACGAGAAATTGGGGCCTCCCACGTAGGCTTTCACATGGCCGTTGCGGGGGTCCATGCTCATGAAGCCTGTACGCAGGAAGTGCTTCTGCCAGAGCAGCGAGTCGCGCGGGGTCATGATGGTGTCGACCACACCTTCGTAGGAGAACACGTTCATTTCGCGTGGTGTGTTGAATGATTTCGTGATTTCCTCGTCGGATGCTCCGGCCGCCTTGAGCACGCGGTAGCGCTCGGTCTGGCGTATGGCATGGTTTATAAGATTCTCTATCTTCACGTTGCCAAGCTCGGTGGCATTGGAAGTGTAGGGGGCATTGCGCTGGCCGCGTTTTTCGCGGAAGAAGGCTTTCTGGAGCGAACTCATGTGCGACTGCACCGCCTCTTCGGCATACTGCTGCATGCGGGAGTCGATGGTGGTGTGGATTTTGAGTCCGTCGGAATAGATGTCGTATTTCGAGCCGTCGGGTTTGGGATTCTTCTCAATCCATCCGAACAGCGGATTCTCCTCCCACGCAATCGAGTCGTCGACAAATTTCTGCATGTCCCATGAGCGGTAGTCGGAGCGCACAGGTTTCTTGGCCGAAAGGATGCGGCGCAGCTCTTCGCGGAAATATGGTGCCAGACCCTCCTTGTGGTCCACGCGGTGGAACTTCAGGGTGAGCGGAAGCTGCTTGAGCGAATCGGCCTGGGCTGCAGTGAGCATCCCCTGTTTCTCCATCTGCTCGAACACGGTGTTGCGCCTCTGACGGGTGCGTTCGTTGTGGCGCACGGGGTTGTAGTAAGCGGGGTTCTTCACCATGCCCACAAGTGTGGCGGCCTCCTCGATGTTGAGCTCGTTGGCGTTTTTGCCGAAATAAACGTGTGCGGCCGATTTGATGCCCACGGCATTGTAAAGGAAGTCGAACTGGTTGAGATACATCTTTATGATCTCGTCCTTAGAGTAGTAGCGCTCGAGTTTTACGGCAATCATCCACTCGATAGGCTTCTGCAGGGCGCGGTCGAGCAGGTTGTGGGTTGTGGGTGAGTAGAGCTGTTTGGCCAGCTGCTGGGTTATGGTTGAGCCGCCGCCGGCATTTTTCTGCTGCATCACCAGTGTCTTTACGAACACGCGCATGAAGGCGCGCATGTCGATGCCCGAATGGTCGAGGAAACGGGAGTCCTCCGTGGCTATGAGGGCGTCGATCACGTGCTGGGATATCTCGTTGTAGTCGGCATAGACACGGTTGCCGGAGTTGCGGTAGTAGCGTCCCATCTCCTTGCCGTCGGAAGTGTAGAGCACTGTGGCGAATTTGTCGTTGGGATTCTTCAGCTCTTCGATAGGGGGCATGTAGCCTATCCATCCGTTATATATCAGAAGGAAAAAGACAATCATAGCAGCGAACCCGATGGCAAACGCAGTCCATATGAGTTTTATAATGGAGCGGTTGCGCCGGGCACGGCTGTCGGAATCTATATTCTTTGCTATCATTTTGTTGCCTGTGTGCTATATATGCGAAATGTGTCGATGGTGGATGGCGGCAGGCTCTGTGGCATGCCGCATGCAATCGGCAAAGTTAAGAAATAATCGCTGAAATTGCCCAATCGGCGCCGATAATGAAAGGTTATTTTGTAAATTTGTGGTGAAACACCGTCACACTTTAAATTACTTTACATTTGGATATGCACAACCACCAAGCCACCAATGCCTGCGACTGTGAGCGCGACCTTCCCGAATTCAACCTGATGCAGACTGTGAAACGGCGCTTTTTCGCCATGCGCAACGGGGCGCTTGCCGAGCAGATGCGCTCACGCGGTCTGACGTACCGCATAAATTTCGGGCTTAATCTTCCGCAGATCAAGGAAATCGCAGCCGATGTAACGGCGTCCGTTCCTCACACCAAAGAGCTTATTGACCTTTCAATGGAACTTTGGGCCAATGAGGCCACGCGCGAAAGCCGTCTGATGGCTCCCATGATTTTCCCGGCGGATGTGTTCACCCGCCAGCTTGCGGAAAAATGGCTTTCCGAGGCGCAGACGGTGGAGGTGGCGGATGTGCTGTGCCATGCGTTGCTGCGCAAATGCGGATTCGCCTATGATGTGGCCATTGAGTTGCTGCAGCGTCCGGATGCTTCGGATATGAACCGCTACGCAGCCCTCCGGTTGCTTCTGAACCTGGTGGTTACCGGTGCTGTGGGTGCCGCTGAAACGCAACAGGCCGCCATCGACGAGCAACGGCGGGCCTGCAGTCTCACTCAGGGTGTTGCGGCGCAACTGCTAAGTGAGTTTGAATGAATGTAAGTTATAAGGAAGGAACCGGAATCGGTTGATGATGTACGTGGCATCAGCGGTCCACAATCAGGGTGAGCACGCCTGACGAATCGTAGCACACCTCTTCGAATACGGGGTCGGCCGTATAGAGCCGGTAACCGTTCTTGCTGCGGCTTACCGATTCTATGCTCGATTTGAACCCGTTGTGCACGAGCAGATTGTAGAGCTTGCCGGGCACGATTGCTTTCAGCAGAGTGGGCGAAAGCGAATAGTTGGCCGGGGCCGAGATGCTGGTAAGGTTGCCTTTGGCATCGAACTCCATGTCGATGCCGTCGGCGAGCGAGAGGCTGAAGATGCCTGATATGTAGTTCTTTTCACAGCGAACCACCGCATGTCCGTCGCAATGCTTCTCGAGAAATTTTTTTGCTTTCGACGGTATTTTTGAATAGTCGGTACTTCCGGCTATTGCCGGGCCGACGCCTGTATAGAATGTCGGTGATATCCCTCTCGGCATTACATCACTGCCGGCCTGTGCGAAAGCGCCGGTGATGCTGACAACCGACATGATTGCTCCGGCTATGACAGCCTGGATGCAGCGCAGTGTTTTGACAGTAGTTTTCATATCCCTTAGTGTGTTTTCAATTGAACGCTTTTGTGAGCAAAGTGTTTAATGCAGTGAGTGTTACATCTTTGTCACGTTCTTGATATTAAAACACTTGGGAGGTTTGTGGTGTTCACATCGGGAGATAAAAATATCCGGCTACTTACCTGCAAAAATGCCCGGATTTATTACAAAGGTGTGTAAAAACTTGTGCGGTTGGCCAGTTTTAATGTAATTTTGCAATTAACCCCTTCCCTGGCTGAACTGCGGAGGGCGTATCAATAATATTTATCTGACTTGAACTCAACACGAAACAGATCGGTAGGTGACCATCGGGATGAGGCAGCCGTGCGGCCTGACAACAATCCCCGTGGGCTCAAGCATGTGCTTGCAGTGCGGTTTTCGGCACTTGGCGATGTGGCCATGACTGTGCCGGTGCTCTATAGTGCATGCGCATGTTATCCTGACCTGCATTTTACATTTATAACGCGCAAGTCCATGACTTCGATATTTATCAATCCGCCCGCCAACCTCACTGTGCGTGGCATTGACCTGGAGCATGGCTACAAGGGTGTGAGCGGATTGTGGAAGCTTTTCAGGGAACTGCGCGCAGAGGTGGGATTCGATGGCTTTATCGACCTCCACGATGTGCTCCGCACAAAGATTTTCAGCGTGTTCTGCAGGTTGAGCGGCATACCGGTGTCAACAATCAACAAGGGCCGGCGTGGCAAGCGGGCCCTTACACGGCGTCATAACAAGGTGCTGCTTCCGTTGCAGTCGTCGCGGGCGCGCTACCGTCAGGTGTTTCATCGCATCGGACTGCCTGTGGAAAGCCGTTTCGACGGGCTGTATGGAGAATGCGGAAAGGGTAATCCCGCCGATTTCGCAGCAATAACCACCCCTAAGCTGCCGGGCGAGAAGTTCGTGGGGATAGCTCCATTTGCAAAGCATGCCGGAAAGATTTATCCGCCGGCCCTGATGTTCAGGGTGCTTGAGGGAATTGTAGAAGTGCCGGGCGTGCGGATATTCCTGTTCGGCGGCGGTGGCGAAGAGAGCCGACTGCTCGACATGTGGGCCGGCAAATTCGATAATGTGACCTCACTTGCCGGCAAACGTTACGGGTTTGCCACCGAGCTGGCTCTTGTAAGTCATCTTGACGTGATGGTGTCGATGGATTCTGCCAACATGCATCTGGCTTCGCTTGTGCGCACCCCTGTGGTCAGCATTTGGGGCGCCACGCACCCATATTGCGGATTCAAGGGGTGGCGTCAGCGTGAGGAGGACACGGTGCAGCTGCCAATGACATGCCGCCCGTGTTCGGTGTTCGGCAACAAACCGTGTTTCCGAGGAGATTATCACTGTCTGAGGGGAATTTCGCCCAATGCGGTGATACGCAGAGTGAAAAGGTATATCGCCCCCGACGATGCCGGGCTAAAGGCGAAAAGTTAAAGTTTACGCTTAAATTTAAAATAACGTTCAACCATACGTGGCGATACGGTGTTTTAAATGGTACATCCGTCACGCCTGGAATTCATTCTACAAAACGGCGTGCCTTAAATCAGAACTTTTGAGACAATGAAGCATTTTACACAATTCATCACACGGCGCGTGCTTGCGGCGATGGTGGCCACTGCCTCTATATTGCCGTTTGTACAGGCACAGATACCGGTCAACTACTACAATTCGTGTATCAACAAAAGCGGCGCGGAGCTTAAGACGGCTCTTCATGTGCTGCTTTACAACCACAACGAGGTGTCGAGCTACAGCAACCTGCCCAACTATTTCCGCAAGACCGATGTGTATCCTCCGGGCGATTCGCGCTACGGCCAGTGGTGGGACATGTACTCCGACATCCCCCTGAGATCCTCCACCTTCTCAGGGCTGAACCGTGAGCATGCCTTCCCTAAATCATGGTGGGGCGGCTCGACGGGGACCCCTGCGTATGTAGACCTCAACCATCTCTATCCTGCCGAGGCCAGGGCTAACCAGGCCAAGAGCAATTATCCGCTGGGGGAAGTGCAGCTGCCTGCCCTGTTCGATAACTCCATTACCAAAGTAGGTTATCCCGTGAACGGTCAGGGTGGCGGAGCCAAGGAGGTGTTCGAGCCTGACGACGAGTATAAAGGCGATTTTGCCCGCACATATTTCTACATGGTGACGTGCTACCAGAATCTCAGCTGGAAATACACCTATATGGTGAGCAACAACACCTATCCCACGCTTAACAACTGGTCCATCGACTTGCTGATGAAATGGCATCGTGCCGACCCTGTGAGCGAAAAAGAGAAGAACCGTAACGAGGAAGTATACCGCGTGCAGTCAAACCGCAACCCTTTCATCGACTATCCGGAGCTGGCCGACTATCTGTGGGGCAGCAGGAAGGGCAGCCCTTGGACCCCCGGTTCCGTAGCACCTCCGGTGGGCGAACAGATGCTGATCGCTCCGGTCAACGGTCTTGACCTCGATTTCGGCCAGAATGCCGTGGGCGATGCGGCCACTTCCACTGTGCTGTTCCGTGGAGAAAACCTGCAGACCGACATTGCCGTGGCGATAATACCTTATTCCAGAGGTTCCAACGATGCAGAACGCGAGCAGTATAAAAAGATGGCTTCGATGTTCACCATTGATGTCGAAACCTTGAGCAAGGCTAATATCAATAGCCCGTCGGGTGTTTATCTACGCGTGACCTATACCCCTACGGAGGTGGGCGACCATCTTGCCAAACTTTCAATCGAAGGTGATCCAAACGAGGCTTCGCGTGAGGTGGTGCTCCGCGGAACAGGATGCCCTGTGCCCACCCTCAGCCGTCTCACGGCCTATGAGGCTTCCAATGTCACCTCCACCGGTTACACTGCCACATGGAGCGCTGCTCCTGAAGAGGAGGATGTGGACTACTATGTGCTTACGCGCACAATCATAAACGGCGCAACCTCTACGGTAGAGACCATTGAGGCCGAGACCAACGAATATGAAATATCCGGCTGCACCCCCGGAACGCAGGAGGTGTACACGGTCCAGTCGGCCAAACTCGGCCATCTCTCCGACCCGTCGAATTCCATCACCGTAAATCTCGAATCGAGCGGTATCGTCGACGTGGAGACCGACAATCCTCTTGGATGGGTGGCTTATAGCGGAGGTATACGCATAATCTGCGGAGAACCTCACACCGGTGTCATGATTTACGATGCCATGGGTCGTCTGATCCGAGTAATTGATTACGTGGAGAACAACACCACCATAGATCTGCCCTACGGTGCGTTCTTCATAGTGACCGACCAGCAGCGTACGCCGGCGCGTATCGTGGTACGTCCGTAATCGGGAATGATGCCGTCCAGCCTTCTGGTCGCGGCTACATTCTGATAATTGCACACGCGGCGGGGATACGGCTTGATGCCGTGTCCCTGCTGTGGCGTGAAAATAACGAACCAATCATAAGTTGAATTTTTAAGCAGTTTACATCGGAAATATGCTCAAGAATGACTCGGACCAGCTGATGCTGATAATAAATCCGATTTCGGGCACAGGAACCAAAAAGGGGGTGGCCGGAATGGTGGAGCAACGTTTCTCAGCTCTCGGCTTTGAGGTGGATGTGCGCATCACCGGCGGACGTGGAGATGCCACCCGCCTGGCGCGCGAGGCTGTGGACAAAGGCTATAAAGGCGTGCTTGCGTGTGGCGGCGACGGAACGGTGAACGAGACGGCAACTGCCCTTTGTGGTTCGTCGACGGCGTTGGGCATTCTCCCGGCAGGTTCCGGCAATGGTCTGGCCCGGCATCTCGGCATCCCGGTAGATGTGGAGGCCGCCATCGGAATTGTGGCCGCCGACAACATAGTTGCCTGCGATTACGGCACGGTGAACGACCATCCGTTTTTCTGCACATTCGGCATGGGCTTCGATGCAGCTGTCAGCCACCGTTTTGCCCGACAGAGCCGGCGCGGACTGCTGAGCTATGTTCGGAGCGCAGTGAGTGAGTATCTTCAGTTCCGTCCGCAGACCTATACCCTCAGTGCCAACGGCAAGATTCTCACTGAAAAGGCCTTCCTTGTGGCGGTATGCAATGCCTCGCAGTGGGGCAACAATGCCTATATTGCCCCGCAGGCCAGCATAACCGACGGATTGCTTGACATCATACTGGTGCACAGCGGTTCCCCCATCGATGCAGCCGTGATGGGGATGGATATATTCACCGGGTTTATCAACAAAAACACAATGGTGCATTGCTTCCGTGCGCCTGCAGCCGTGATTTACCGTTCGGCGCCCGGCGAGGCGCACATCGACGGCGAACCGATGATGCTTGACAACATACTCGACATTAAATGCCGTCATGGCAAACTTCAGGTGTACGCACCCGAAACGGACGATACGTTCACACCCATAGTGACACCTGTGAGAGGGATGCTGCGCGATGCTAAAATAACGTTGTCGCATCTTTTCCAGACCATTGTGAAACATTGATGCCTGATCCAGTTATGACGACTCCTGCTACAGCCGCCGCGTCAAATAAGCTGATTACTGTGGTTATTCCTGTTTTCAACCGGGAGCGGCTGCTTGTGCGCACTCTCGATTCGATTGCTGCGCAGGATACCCGCCGCATCAGGCTCATTGTAGTTGACAACGCTTCGGCCGATGGAAGCCGCCGTGTGGCAGAGCAGTGGTGCAGGGCTCATGCTTATGTGGATGCCATCGTGACGGGTTGTGAGGTGCCGGGGGCTGCCGCCGCGCGTAATGCCGGGTTAAGACTTGCCGACACTCCTTATGTGATGTTCTTCGATTCGGACGACGAGATGCTCCCCGGGCATCTTTCGATGGTTCTCCGAGGTATTGAAGAACACCCCGAAGCTGACATTCTGGGTTGGCCTGCCCTGATAGAGGTTGCTTCAGGAAAATCAATCGAAGGATATTTTAATCAGAGCAGTCCGTTGCTTTGGCATCTGGTGCATTCCACATTGTCAACTCAGCGATTTGTTGCCACTGCCGAGCTGCTGCATCGCATAGGAGGCTGGGATGAGTCGCTTTCAGGATGGGATGATTATGAGCTTGGGGTTAGGCTTCTCATGGCAGCCCGGAGTGTGGTAAATATCAATGCTTCGGGTCATCCGACCATACGGGTGAATTTCACTGAGGAATCTATCACCGGCATCGGTTTTGCTGACAATCCCGCAAAATGGGAACGGGCGTTGGACGCCGTGGAGCGAGACCTTGCCGCTGAGTGTCCGCGCATGCTCGGCTGGGTGGATTACCGCCGGGCGGTGCTTGCAGCGGAATATGCCCGTGAGGGGAACCCCGAAAACGCCGCACGCCTGCGGGCCTTGGCGGCCGACAGGCGTGGCAATAAATTGATGGTACGGCTGATTTATTTCATTCACCGGCATTTCGGCCGCGGCAGCTGGCGCGTGGCATCGTTGTTTCTGCCGGGTGATTGCTGATTCAGTCGGCCTGTTTGCTTGGGAATGCGGCACGCAGTGCCTTCAATTCTGATGCGCGGATGGGTATCACGGTGCCGTGGCGCGGGTGAAAATTCATGGATACTTTCTCTGATACGGGTGCGAAATGCTCGAGATCGGTGGTCTCCGCAAATTCATAACGCTTGTTCATGTAGACGTCGTACATGAGGATATACTTGTCCTGACCGATCAGTTTGAATGTTCCGGCACCTTCCACGGCATCCTTTGTCTGCTGCTTGTAGTCGGGCTGTTCGTTCCATTTGCCTGAGGTGAGAGACTTTGTGGTGGCCACCTTTATGCCGTTGCCGTGACCTTCGGTCTTATAGAACATGTGATAACGTCCCTTGTCGAACACAATGTCGCCGTCGATGCACGATTTCTTGTCGGCAGGGATGAACAGCGGTTTCGGCTCGCCTTCCAGGTCGGTGAAGTCGGCATTTGCGTATGCGTAATGGATAACGTCAGGTGTGTCGCCGTACTGGAGCGAGAAGTAGACCATATATTTGCCTGCCTCCGGATCATAGATGGTCTGGGGCGCCCACACGCGTTTCAGATTCTCCTGCCCTGCGTAACGGTCGGGGAAATGGATGGCCGAGTGCTTCCAGTGGATAAGGTCGTCGGATTTGAGCAGGATGAGGCCACGGTTGGAGTCCCATCCGCGGTCAGATACCATGTCGGTCAGTACCATGTAGTATGCGCCGTCCTCGCCACGGAGCAGATGTGGGTCGCGCACGCCTCCGGTGACGCTTATTTCCTTTGAGTCGATTATCGGTTTATTGTCGTTCAAGGCCTTGTAGTTGAATCCGTCCTCGCTCACGGCATAACGCACAGCTTCTTCATCGCCGTGGTTCCCGGTGAAATATGTGAACAGATATGCCACATAGGGGTCTGCTTCAGTTTTTGCCTCATCGGCATGCGCCATGCACGGAATAGACATGGCTGACAATAATAAAATGTTTGCAAATAATTTTTTCATGGGTTGTCGGTGATAGGTTGGTAAAGTTTAGGTACAAATATACGGCAAATTATCCTAAATTTGCAACAGCAATGCCGTTCACCCATCTTAAATCCTGTTTACGCAAATCCTGTTTACGCATGAAAATCTCCAAAATCCTGTTGTCTGTAATCCTCATGTCGCTTGGCGTGACAGCCATGCAGGCCCAGACCTTGTTCGGTAAAGCCACGCTGTTTAACGACGGATGGCTGTTCTCTTTATCAGATGCACCCGAAATGTCTACCGTTGAATATGTGGATTCCGGCTGGCGTCCGCTCACTCTGCCTCACGACTGGAGCATAGAGCATCTGGCCGCTCCTACGCTCAACAGCTGCACGGGTTATTTCCCCGGAGGGATAGGATGGTACCGTAAACACTTTGCCATTCCTGAAAATGCCGCCCCCAAGCAGTTCCTTTACTTTGAGGGGGTGTACAACCGCAGCAAGGTTTATGTAAACGGTCATCTTGTGGGTGAGCGTCCCAACGGGTATGTGTCGTTCGCATATGATATAACTCCGTATCTGAACCCGGTCGGGGAGGACAATGTGATTGCCGTCAGAGTGGATCACTCCCGTGAGGCGGATTCAAGGTGGTACACCGGCTCCGGCATTTACAGGGATGTCTATCTTGTAGGCGCGGAGAAGGCCCGTTTTGACCTTTGGGGTGTGGGCTGGCGCTGTTCCAACCTCACACCTTCTCATGCGGAAGTGGTGGTGGACCTTGAGGCCGTGGATGAAAACCCCGGCTCAGGGCGCCTTACAGCAGAAGTGGAGGTTGTAGATTCGGCCGGCAAAGTGGTGGCACGCGCGCATGGTCGGATTTCAGCCGACCGTAAAAATGAACTGACGCTGAAATGGAAGAATCCCCGCTTGTGGAATATTGAATCGCCTTATCTTTACACCCTCCGCGCTACACTTAAACGTGACGGGAAAGTTGTTGATCAGACCGATACACGCCTCGGATTGCGCACTTTGCACTTTGACCCGGACAAGGGGTTCGCACTCAATGGCCGGAATATGAAGGTGAAGGGCGTGTGCCTGCATCACGATGCAGGTGTGCTCGGGGCTGTGGTTCCCAAGGCCATCTGGCGCACACGTCTTGAAAATCTTAAAAAGCTTGGCGTGAACGCCATCCGCATGAGCCACAACCCGCAGGCACCTGTAGTTTATGACCTGTGCGATGAACTCGGCCTTCTGGTAATGGACGAGGGGAGCGATGAATGGGAATTCCCCAAACGCAAGTGGGTGAAGGGATGGAATGTGGGTGAGCCGTCTTATGAAGGTTCATTCGACTTTTTCGAGGAATGGATTGACCGCGATGTGGCCGACATGGTCCGCCGCGACCGTAACCATCCGTCGGTGTTCATGTGGAGCGTGGGCAACGAAGTGGATTACCCCAACGATCCATATTCCCATCCCGTGCTTGACGGCGCCAATTCAGCCATCAATCAGCCTATGTTCGGCGGCTATAATCCGGATGCCCCTGATGCGAGCCGTATCGGCGACATAGCCCACCGCATAGCCGGTGTGATCCGTTCAATCGATACATCGCGCCCCGTCACCGGAGCTTTGGCCGGAGTGGTCATGTCGAATCAGACCACTTATCCGCAGGCCGTGGACGTAGTGGGGTATAATTATACTGAAAACCGGTATGATGAGGACCATGCAACCTATCCCGACAGGGTGATTTATGGCTCTGAGAATGGCCAAGGCTATGACGCATGGCTGGCCGTGCGCTATAAGGACTTTATTTCAGGGCAGTTCCTCTGGACTGGCGCCGATTATCTCGGTGAATCGGGCCGCTGGCCTTCGCGCGGCCTCGGCACCGGCCTACTCGGTTTTGACAATCTGCCCAAGGGGCGCGGCAAATTCCGTGCATCACTCTGGAGCAATGAGCCTGTGGCATTCCTTGGTGCATATCCCTGTCCGCCGGCTCAATGGGGCGACTGGATGTCGATTGATGCCCCGGATGTTTGGAATTTTAACGAGGGTGACAGTGTGCGCGTGGTGTGCTACACCAATGCACACTACGCCCGGCTGCTGCTTAACGGCAAGGAGTACGGACCGCGCAAGGCATTCGATGAAAAGAAAGGTATGGTGCACTGGGACCTCCCGTTTGCGCCGGGCACACTTGTTGTGGAGGCATCGGATGAAAGCGGCAGGGTGGAGGCCACCGATACCATCGCCACCTCCGGATTGCCGTACGCCCTGCGTGTAACAGAGCTTGACAACCGCGACGGAGTGCTCCAGCTGCTGGTGGAGGTGGTGGATGATAAAGGCGTTGTTGTGCGTCTCGCCGACAATAACATATCCTGCTTCGTGGGAGAGGCAGGCGGGCGCTCCCGCCATCGTCGCGGAAGAGGCCAGGGCCATGCCGGACGTGATCACGGCGTGAAGTTGCTCGGTCTGGAAACCTCAGATAATTCGGATATGAGCGACCATCGCGACAACCGGTGCCGCGCGCACAATGGCCGCATTGTAGCCTATTTTACAATGGATAATAATGCGGTTGATGCCGGCCGTCCGGTTGAAATCCGTTTCACCGCCCCACTGTTGAAGCCGGCGGTGTACAAGGTGGATTAACCTTATAATCCGGAAGGGCCTTTATTCGCCGGAATAGATGAGTGTGCACCCCAGCAGCCGGTCGTAACGTTCGCCTGGCGCGCGGTAGTACACCGTCACGAGGTATTCGTTTACCGTCTGATAGAAGTTGCCTTCCGTCACGGCCGATGAGGCTTTGGCGTTGATGCCGTTGTTCAGCGGCGTGGCGTCGCGGCGTTTTGTGCCGTGCTGCACGCCCGACGGAAGTGTGAGGTACTGATAGTTGTATGCACCCTGTTTAAGAAGCATCTCCTTGTGATACACTCCGGCTTCGGAATCGTAGGCCATCTTTGACGATTCGTCGAAGCGTCTGTTTGTGAAATCACCTTCAATATACACGTCGGCACCCGGAACGGGCAGCATGTCGAGCACGAAATGAACCACCGAATAGTCGGCTTCCGTGTCGGAATCGTCGGCGTTGTATTCGCGGACGAAGAATCGCCCGTGCTGGGTGCTGTCGTACGTGTAGAGCGAGGAGTGCCTTGGTTTATCAAGCTCAACGAAATGGTGGTAGTATGGAGCGAAATAATCGATGTGGTCGATCCGCATGCCGGGGTATTGCATCTGCACTGTCTCCATGCGCCTGTATTCGTTTCCTGCAGGAAATATGAGTTGTGGCTGATGCTCGAACACCAGTGTGTTGCCCTCCATGCGTGATGGATGGCTCACGACGGCAGGATTGTCGGTGCGGCCGTTCTGTGTGATGCAGATGGAGAGGTCGTTGAATGCGTCGCGCACAGGGTAGCGGTTGAGGTCCACCCTGAATTCAAGCTGCTGGTTCGAGCCGTTGTAGTCAATGTCTGTGCGGGATGTGGCGTTGCCGCGTATGCCTACCGCACCTTCCGACACCATGAAGCGCACCTGCAGCAGGGTCTTTTCCGGGTCGTTTTCGGGATAGACTTTCAGCAGATAGTTGCCGGAAATGCGGAACTGGAAGTCGGCGTTGGGAAGCGTGATGGAGTAGTGCACATAATGGGTGGATGTGGCGCGTGAGAAAGCATAATCGGTGATATCGGCGTAGTTGAAACCGTCGAACACCTCGGCATCCACCAGATTCGATGGTTCCCAGCGGGAATTGCAGTGGTATATGGAATAGCGCAGGAACTCTCTGTCCTCGCTCATGCAGTCGAAGCCTATGTGCAGCTGGTCGGCGGAACCGAGTGTGATGACCGGGGGTGCAAGCCGGTTGCCCGACACATCCGTTGTGATTGTGCGGAATTTCGGGTCGAAGATGCCGGTCGATGTGTTTTCGGCGGCGTTCATCGGAAACAGCGCGGCAATCGTCAGTAGTGCCGTGAGGAGAAAGGTCAGATGAGTCATTCTGTATGTGGGATAGATCACCAGTTTATCGGTTCAATGCCGTGTGCCTGAAGGTAGGCGTTGGCTGATGAGAAATGATGGTTGCCGAAAAATCCGTGGTGTGCCGATAGAGGCGAAGGGTGTACGGATGTGAGCACGAGGTGCTTGCTTTGGTCTATTAGGGATGCTTTGCTTTTGGCATAGCTGCCCCACAGGATGAATACAAGGTGCTCACGTTTTGCCGACAGGGTGGCTATCACATGGTCGGTGAATGTTTCCCAGCCTTTCCCCTGGTGCGAGCCGGCCTGATGGGCCTCCACCGTCAGGGTGGCGTTTAGCAGGAACACGCCCTGGCGAGCCCATCGCGATAAATCGCCGTTTTCAGGAATCGGTGCGCCCGTATCGTCGTGTATTTCCTTGAATATGTTGCGGAGCGACGGAGGGAATATCACGCCCGGATTTACCGAGAAACAAAGGCCGTTGGCTTGTCCGGGGCCGTGGTAAGGGTCCTGACCCAAAATGACAACCTTCACTTTGTCGAAGGGGCAGCTGTCGAATGCCGCGAATATGAGTGAGCCGGGGGGATAGACTGCAGTCTGACGGTAGCGTGACGCCACAAACGACGTCAGTTGTGCGAAATATGGCTCGTCCCATTCCTGGCTAAGAGCGTTTTTCCATCCTGGTTCTATTCTGACATTCATATGGTTGTGTTCTGTTTAACGTTATATTTTGTCCCTACAAGTTGATGTATGCTATTACTGAGAGTGCTTCGATTTAGAATTTTCTGTTTTCCCCGCCTGAGTTCAAATTTAGGCAAAAACGGTGAGTTTCACAAACCTGAGTTACATGTGAACAAATAAAAAGGGCGATATGCCGCATTGGCATATCGCCCGATATTTTTACTTTGGTGTAGCACCTACACCGCCGTTGTGATTCTGTCAGATTGCTTATTCAGCAACTTCGATTGTCACGGCGCGGTCGAGTGTGAGGCACTTGTCACCGAGGTCAACACGGTTGCCGTTGTTTGTGGTAGCGTTGAGCTGAGCATCGCTTACGCCATATTTAACGAGCTGGTTCTTAACGGTGTTGACACGGTTTTCGCGGAGACGCTTGTTGTAAGCCTCTGTACCGGTGTAGTTGTCGGCCCAACCTGTAAGAGTGTACTTCTTGTTGGTGTCAGCCTTCATTACGTTGGCAACAGATTCGAGAACCTTGCGGTCAACAGAGGTCAGACGGTAAACGTTGATGGGATAGTAGATTGTAGCAAGGGGAGCCTTGGTTACAACTTCCTTCTCAACCGGACGGCTCAGGCAAGCCTTGAGCTGCGATTCGAGGTCGGCGATGCGGGCATCGGCAGCCTGAAGGCGAGCGCGGTATTCGTCGCAGTTTTCAGCAGGAGGACAAACGGGAACGATGGGGGCATTCCATGTGGTCTTGCCGAACTTGTAGGTAGCGGTGATGAGGGCTTCGCCGATAATACCGGTCTTGTGACCTTCGTCGGTGTGGTTGTCAAGAGCGGTTGCACGGAGGTCGAGACCCAGAGCGAAGTGGTCGGAGAGGTTGAACTCCTGAACGAGGCCGGCACGCAGAGCGATCACGCCGTCTTTAGCGTTCTTCCATTCGAAATCTTTCGAGTTTGCTTTGGGGAACTTGGCCAGAGTGAAGTAGTAAGCACCACCGGCATAGAAGTATGCGTTGTAAACGCGGTGGGGTTTGTAGCCGCACCACCAGTTGGTGAGGTTAACCATTACGTCGAAACCGGGGCCAACATAGTTGAGGCGGGTTTTTTCGTAACCTTTCACTTCGTTCTCCCAGGGACGTGCGCCAAGTGCGCCGTAGTTGTCGGTCAGGCCTTTCACACCCATGAAGTCAGCACCGAGACGGGCACCGAGGATGGGGGAGAACCATTTGCCTACATACAGAGAAGCGGCGGGAGCGAAACGGTCGCCGAACTTACGATGCTGATCGCTGGTGGTGAAACCTACGGCAACACCGCCTTCAGCCTGGATGAACCAGTTGCTCTTGAAGTCGTTGAAGAGTACGCCCTGAGAGGGATCCTCAACATAGGTAACTTCCTGAGCGTTCTGTGCAACAGCTGTGCCTGCGAGCAGGGCAAAGCCTAATGCGAAGATAGAACTCTTTTTCATAGATAAAGTAAAAACGTTTTGTTAATATATATGAAGTTTTAAAATTTTCTCCCTTGTCCTTGTTTTGCTGATTGAGTCTGCGGGCATATGTCAGATTTAGAGCTGTAGAAATGTTCTAACTCAAATGTTTAACTTAAGTCATGCTCACATCTGTCGGGATGTTGCAGAGGCTTGTACGCGAAAAACGATGTAAAGTTAACCATTTTTTTTAAATATTTCACAATTTCGGCAGAAAATACACGAAATAGGGCATATTTGTGTAATAAATCTCGACAGAAATGACCAAACAGCAGAATTTTCGGGCATCTCTTTTGAAGAATAACCCCGAAAGCCGTTACATGGTTTTCGGGGTTGTGTTAAAAAGAGACTTTAACAATTGTTTAAACTTGCACCAGTTTCTTGCGTTGCATCAGATTTTGTGGAGATAGCGGAGCACCTGTTCCAGGATGTTCTGGGTGGTGAAACCGAACTTCTCATCCAGCACCGTGTAGGGAGCCGACGCGCCGAAGTGGTCGAGGCCGAACACCTTGCCTTCCTTGCCGACAACGCCGCGCAGGGTGGAGGGAAGGCCGGCTGTGAGGCCGAATACAGGCACGTGGGCCGGAATCACACTGTTGCGATACTCGCTGTCCTGCTCTTCGAACAGTCCGATGGAGGGCACGGATACCACGCGGCACGGTACGCCGCCGGCTTCCAGCTCAACGGCCACTTCGCACAGCAGCGATACTTCAGATCCGTTGGCCACGAGCACTACCTGCGGGTGAGGGGTGTCCATCACCACATAGCCACCCATGCGTGCGCCCTGAGCTTCCTCGAAGCGGTTGCCGGTGGCGGCGGGGAGATCCTTGATGTTCTGGCGCGACAGGATGAGGGCTGTCGGGGTGTTGAAGTTCTCCATAGCCAGCTGCCAGGCCACAGAGGTCTCTATGGCGTCGGCCGGACGGAGCACGAGCATCGAGGGGCGGCCGGCGAAGTTGCGCAGCTCTTCCATCAGGCGGATCTGGGCTTCCTGTTCCACGGGTTCGTGGGTGGGGCCGTCCTCGCCTACGCGGAATGCGTCGTGTGTCCAGATGTATTTCACGGGGAGTTCCATCAGGGCGGCCATGCGCACTGCGGGTTTCATGTAGTCGGAGAACACGAAGAATGTGCCGCAGGCAGCTATGACACCGCCGTGCAGGGCGATGCCGTTCATGATCGAAGCCATTGTAAGCTCGGATACACCCGCCTGCAGGAATGCGCCTGAGAAGTCGCCCGGCATGAACTGATGTGTCTGCTTCAGGAAGCCGTCGGTCTTGTCGGAGTTGGCAAGGTCTGCGCTGGCCACAATCATGTTCTCCACTTTGCGTGCGAGTTCGGCAAGCACTGTGGCCGATGCGTTGCGGGTGGCGTCGTTGGCTTTCTGAGTTATGGCGGAATAGTCTATCTCGGGCAATTTGTTGTCGAGGAAGTTCCGGAGTTTCTCGGCAAGTGCGGGATTGGCTTCGGCCCATGCCTTTTCGGCGGCATGACGTTCTGCGGCGATTTTGCGCAGTTCGGCGTTACGGTCGGCGTAAAGCTTCTCAACGTCGGCGGGAATAATCCAGGGATTTTCAGGATCGGCACCCAGATTGCGCATCGTGTTTGCGTAGTCGGCGCCGCTCTTGCTGATGGGTTGTCCGTGGGTGGAGCATTTTCCTTCGAAGTTCGCACCGTCGGCTGTGACACATCCGCGGCCCATGACAGTATGACCTATAATAATAGTGGGACGTTTAGTCTCGCTCTGTGCCTGGGTGAGTGCCTTGGCTATGGCTTCGGGATCGGTGCCGTCAACTGAGAGCACGTTCCATCCCCAGGCGGCATATTTTGCTGCCACATCCTCGCGGTCAACGGCGTCGACGTTGGTCGAGAGCTGCACGCGGTTGCTGTCATAGAACATTATGAGGTTGCTCAGGCCGAGGAATCCGGCGATGCGGCCGGCTCCCTGCGAGATTTCCTCCTGAACACCGCCGTCGCTGATGAAGGCATAGGTCTTGTGAGCCACAACGTCGCCGAAGCGGGCCTGAAGGAAGCGCTCTGCAATGGCGCAGCCCACTGCCATGGTGTGACCTTGTCCCAGCGGGCCTGAAGTGTTTTCGATGCCTCGTTCGGGATCGAGTTCGGGGTGTCCCGGTGTCACGCTGCCCCACTGGCGGAACTGCTGGAGTTCGGCCATGGTGAATTTGCCGGTAAGTGCAAGCACTGAATAGAGCATTGGCGACATGTGGCCCGGATCGAGGAAGAAGCGGTCGCGGGCGAACCATGTGGGATTGTCAGGGTCTGTGATTAGGAACTGTGAATAAAGCACATTCACAAAGTCAGCGCCGCCCATGGCGCCTCCGGGGTGGCCTGATTTGGCTTTTTCCACCATAGAGGCTGCAAGCACGCGGATGGTGTTGGCGGCTTTGTTTGTCAGCTCGGTGTTCATAACTGGAGTAGGTAAACGTTTTTAGGTTGTATAAACGGGAAAATGTGTCCGCCTCCTGACGGTGGACACATTTCCCCCCTGTTGTATTGGTTAGGGTTTGCGGAATATGGTTGAGACGGTGATTACAGGCTGTCGATCACCTCGTCGTCCACAGGGATGTCGGTGTTGACGTTCTTCGAGCCGATCAGGCCGTAGAACAGAATCCATGCGAGCATTGCCACAACGAGCCAGTAGGAGGTCATGTACCCGGCGATACCGGCAATCCAGTTCTGAAGCAGTGGCATGATGCCGCCGCCCACAACCATCATCATGAAGATGCCGGATGCCTGGGCGGTGTATTTGCCGAGACCCTCGACTGCGAGGTTGAAGATGCCGCCCCACATAACTGATGTGCACAGGCCGCACAGCACCAGCAGGAATGCGCTTACAGGCACGGTGGCACCACCGGAATAGATGAATTCAGGCACGGGGAGTGTGGAACTCTTGGGGGTGATGATGGCACCGATGACAAGCAGAATGGCCACACTCGAAACGGTGATGATCTGGGTGCGTGTTGACACGGCGCCTGAGATGATCGATGACAGGAAGCGGCCGATGAGCATCAGAAGCCAGTAGATGGCCACGATGGCGCCGGCGATGGTGGATGCTTCGCCGAGAACGCCTGCTCCGTTGGCGCTCTGGTCGGCGAGGTAGAAGTTGAGGGTGCCGGGGATGCCGATCTCAATACCCACATAGAAGAAGATGCCGATCACGCCGAACACGAGGTGACGGAAGTTCCAGGGCGAGTGGCTGTATTTCACCTTTTTGCCGCTCTTGTTGAGGTTGGGCTCGGGGATGGCCACAAACGAGATGATTACAAATGCAGCAGCAAACACGCCCATGGCGATCCAGAGGAGGGGTGCAACATCGCCCATCGAGGTGGCGGGAGTGAGCTGGCCGATGAGTGCGCCCACGAAGAAGGGGGTGAGGGTGCCTGACAGGGAGTTGAGCGATCCGCCGGTCTGGATGAGCTGGTTGCCGCGGTTGCCGCCGCCGCCAAGAAGGTTGAGCATGGGGTTCACCACCGTGTTGAGCATGCATACGCAGAAACCGCAGATGAATGCGCCAAGCAGATAGATGAAGAAGTTCAGGGGCACGGGGGTGCCGGCAATCGAGCCGCAGAGGGTGTCGGCGCCTACGATGCTTGAGAGGTACTGAACGAAAAGACCGATGACACCGATGGCCATTGCCCAGAGGGCAGTCTTTTTATAACCGATTTTGACGAGCAGGTTGCCTGCCGGGATGCCCATGAATAGGTATGCGGCGAAGTTCATCATGTTGCCCATCATGCCGAGCATGGAGTTGCCCGCGAATTTGTATCCCCAGATAGTGCCGATGGGGGCGGCGAGGTTGGTGACAAACGAGATCATCGCAAACAGGAAGAACATTGCGATAATCGCTATCAAATGCCCGTTGGAGCTTTGCTTAGCTTGTGACATAGGATTTGTTGAGAAATTTAATTTAAGGTATTATTGTTTTTTTGAATTGGCATGAGCGCGAAATGGTAGTGACAACAAATTTACGCATTATCTTTTGAATCTGAAATTTTTAGGGTGTTTTTACTTTTTTTTACTTTGTGCACGTGGCCTGTAGGGTGTCGTAAATGGCCGGTATATAGCGTGATGATGCTCCGGCGGGAGGGTGCCGCCGCCGTTACGGATGGCTTTTGTGCGGACGGATGTTGGATAGAATGTGCCGCCCGGTGTGAACTTTGGCCGGCGTTGTGTGGTTATATTATCAAACGTTGCAACTATAGTTTATGAAAGGGACTTTTGGAATTTTATTGGTGATAGCAGTAATGTGCCCCCTTGGCAGCCATGCCATGGGGGTGCAGGCTGTTGCAGACGGCACATCCACCGTGTCGGGCGTGGCCGTGTTGGCCGACAAACTTGACGCAGCCGGCCATTTTGCGGCCGATGCCGCATATGAGGTGTCGCTGGCAATGTCGGACGACGAGGTGGTCTACAATCTGAAGCTTGCTTCTGAGGCGGCGCCTGCCGACACTCTGTTCGGCTCCGATTATCTTATAGACTGGACACTGCCGCGCAACGGCGAAGTGTCTGACGGTTTTCTCGCCTATTTCAACGGACATTGTTACCGGTATCGCGACCACCGGCTTCAGGAATACCATTATGAATGGGACTCCATCCCGTTTCAAACCCGTGGGGGCGGTGTGCAGGCCACTGGGCAGTTCGTGGACCTATTGCCGACAATGCTTGCCCGCGAGCTCCGCGGCATGCTTGCCGATTCCACTTTCACGGTGAAATTCTCGCCCCGGGCTGTGCTCGAAGGGCGCGATGCCGCAATGGTGGAGGCATCTCAGGAGGTGGGCGGTTATGTCGGGCGCAATTACACGTTGTATTGCGACCCGGCCACGGGGCTGCCTCTGCAGATTTACAATGAATACAATCCCGGGCGCGTCAGCGAGCAGAGCGTCAAGGTGTCTTACACCTATCCCGCATCCGATGTCTCGCTGAAGGCTGTGGATGCCGAGGAAAAACTCATGGCGCTTTATCCCGAAGTGTTTGAGAAATATCGTGAAAGCAACTACCGCATAGAAAACATACGCGGGCTTCCGATGCCCGCATTCTCACTGCCTACGCCCACGGGCGAGCGTTACACCCATCAGAAAAAAGCCCCGTTCCGTGCTCCCACGGTGATAGCGTTGCTCGATGCCTCGACCGGTGCCGCGGCTCCTGCGGTGGCGGCGCTGAGAAAAGCGCAGCGCTCTATGCCCAGACAGGTCGACCTCATACTGGCATTCATTGGCTCGAATGCCGATGCCATCGAGGAGGTGGCAGGTACACTCGTCCCCGGCGAGACCCATCTGATGAGTGCCCGCACACTTGCGCGCGACTGTGGCACGAATGTGTTCCCGACCATACTGATTGTCGATTCAAAGGGCATTGTGACCGATGTGGTGCTCGGACTCAACAACTCGCTTGCCCAGGATGTTATACAATCGTTGGCGCTGGTGGACTGAGTGTAGCCAGGAGCACGACTGACCATAGAATTCAAATTTAAAAACACACGATATATGGAGACAATCTATTTCAAAGGCGAACCCTGCCACACTGCGGGTACAATGCCTGCCGTGGGCTCGAAGGCTCCGTGCTTTGCGTTCGTCACCCCTGAACTCAAGGAGATACGTTGCACTGATTTTCATGGCAAGAAGGTGGTGCTCAATGTGTTTCCCAGTCTTGACACCCCGGTATGCGCGGCAAGCGTGCGCCGTTTCAACAAGGAGGCGGCCGGACTGCCCGGAACTGTGGTGCTGTGCGTGTCGATGGACCTCCCGTTTGCCTCGGCCCGTTTCTGCGAGGCCAACGACATAAAGGATGTGATTGCGGCTTCGGCATTCCGTTCGCCCATGTTCGCAGAGAATTACGGGCTGCAGATGGTCGACGGTCCGTTGGCCGGCCTGCTGGCCCGTGCGGTGATTGTGATTGATGGCGACCGCAATATTGTCTACACTGATCTGGTGAGCGAGATTACCGAAGAACCCAAGTATGAGGAGGCTCTCGAGGTGCTTCGCCGATAAATTTTTGCCTGATTCGCAGGAATCCGTTAACTTTGAGGATGTGTCCGGCTTCCCTGCCGGATGCATCTTTTATTTTTGCGATATAATTATGGCCAAAGATAAACATACAGCAGTGGCAAAGACCAATGTGGCCCGTCTGCTCGATAAGGCTAAGGTGCATTACGAGCTGATTCCGTATGAAGTGGATGAGAACGACCTCGCCGCCGACCATGTGGCACGCCAGCTGGGGGAGGATATAAACCGCGTGTTCAAAACTCTGGTGCTTAGTTGCGAATTCGGTGGCGGCCGTGGCACGGGACATCTGGTGTGCGTGGTTCCGGGCAACACGGAGGTCGACCTGAAGAAAGCGGCAAAGGCTGCCGGTGCGAAAAATGCCGAACTCATAACCATGAAGGAGCTGTTGCCGCTTACGGGATACATTCGTGGAGGATGCAGTCCCGTGGGGATGAAAAAGCCCTTCCCCACATTTTTCCATTCCACTGCAAACGATTTTGATTATATTTATGTGAGTGCTGGCATACGCGGCCTGCAGGTGAAGATAGCGCCTGCCGACCTCATCGGATACGTGGGCGCGACGGTGTGCAACCTCGTAAAATGAACAACTGATTATGAACACGTTCGGAAATATCTACAGGCTCACATCGTTCGGCGAAAGTCATGGGCCGGCGGTGGGAGGTGTTGTCGACGGTCTGCCGTCCGGAACGATAATTGATCTTGATGCCGTGCAGCGCTGGCTCGACAGACGTCGGCCCGGTGTGTCGGCGCTTACCACCTCCCGACGCGAGGCTGACAAAGTGCAGGTGCTGTCGGGGTTGATGGCTTACGACAAGGATTCAGGTGAGTTGTCAGCACTCACCTCCGATACAGTAACGGCCGTGGCGCTCGGTACGCCCATCGGATTTATGGTGGCCAACACTGATGCCCGTTCGGCCGACTACGATGCCCTGCGCCATGTCTACCGCCCCTCGCATGCCGATTATGCCTGGGATGCCCGTTATGGAGGCATCCGCGACTGGCGCGGCGGTGGCCGCTCCTCGGGGCGTGAAACCCTGTCGAGGGTGTTTGCCGGCGCATTGGCAGTGCAGTGGCTTGGCGGCAGGGGGATAGAGATTTCCTCGAGAGTGTCGGCAGTAGGGCAGGTGGCCGCTCCCGATGAAAAGCAGCTTGCAGACGAGGTGGCACGGGCCATGCGCGATGCCGACAGTGTGGGCGGCATTGTAGAATGCCGTGTTACCGGCATGACCGCGGGCGTGGGTGAACCGGTGTTCGGCAAACTGCAGCAGATGCTGGCTTCCGCCATGCTTTCCATCGGCGCTGTCAAAGGCTTTGATTATGGCATGGGCTTCGATGGCGTGTGTCATCGGGGCAGTGAGATGGCCGACGAGATGGAGCGGTTGCCTGACGGCACCATACGGATGCGGACGAATCATTCAGGCGGCATTCAGGGCGGTATCTCCAACGGCGAGGATATCTGTATCCGTGTGGCTGTGAAGCCTACCCCTACTATAGCACAGCCGCTCCGCACTGTGACCGACCGTGGGGAAAATGTGACGCTCGAGGCACACGGAAGGCACGACCCGAGCATACTGCTGCGGGTTCCGGTGGTTGTGGAGTCGATGTGCGCCATCGTTCTGATGGACGCTATGCTGATGCGTCAGGCCGGAATGGGGATGATGTAACGGATTGAACTTATGGGACAATTTTACAGGGATTATGCCGATTATCTGGCGGAGCGATTCGAGGGGAAGGTGCAGAAACTTACGGTGAACGCCGGATTCAGCTGCCCGAACCGCGACGGAACGCTGGGCCGTGGAGGGTGTGTATACTGCAACAATGTGTCCTTTTCGCCGCAGATTGCCGCAGGCGATGTGGTGCGTCAGCTTGAGGAGGGGAAGCGCTTTTTTGCGCGTAAATATCCTCACATGCGCTATCTGGCCTACTTCCAGAGCTATACGAACACACATGGCCCCATCGAAGATTTGATGGAGCTTTACGCCCGCGCAGCCGGTGTGGAAGGTGTGGTGGGCATCATAATAGGCACACGTCCTGATTGTGTGCCCGACAGCCTGCTTGACCGCTTGATCACGCTACCGGTGCCTGTGATGATGGAGTATGGGGCGGAAACAAGTCACGACACGACCCTTACTGCCATAAACCGCTGCCACACATGGGCGCAGACGGTTGATGCCGTGGAGCGCACCGCGGCACGTGGCATTGACGTGGGGCTGCATTTCATAATGGGGCTGCCGGGCGAGACGCGCGCCATGATGCTTGAAACCGTGCGCCGTGCTGCCGCGCTGCCGGTGACGACTGTGAAATTCCACCAGCTACAGGTAATTGCCGGTACGCCGCTTGCGCGCGAAGCCGTGTGGTCTGAAGACAAAAGCCGGGCAACCTTCCGCGGGCTGCCCGTACATATGTTTACGGTTGAGGAATATGTGGAGCTGTGTGTGGAGATTGTGCGGGAACTCAGGCAAGCCAATCCGGCGGTGGCCATAGAGCGCTTCACGTCGCAGGCTCCCGAAGGGATGCTGGTGGCGCCGCGGTGGGGGCTGAAAAATTATCAGTTTGTCAATCTGCTCACCAACCGGTTTCGGCAAATTGAAACAGAAAAATTGTAGGGAGATGCCTTTGGCATGTGAGTCAGGCTTGCTCTCCCCAAGAACTATAAACCAGGGTTGTTTCACATGCCAAAGGCATGTACCTGCAAGTTGTAGGGAGTTGAGCCTGAAATAGATAAGTAAATCAGCGGGTCAGGACGATGTTTTTTTCGGCGGCGATGCGGCGCATGTTTAGCACGGCGTAGCGCATGCGGCCCAGTGCGGTGTTGATGCTCACGCCTGTGGCTTCGGCTATCTCTTTGAAGCTCATGTTGCGGTAGAAGCGCATGTCGAGTACCTGGCGCTGCAGTTCAGGAAGTGAATCCATGATGCGGCGCACATCCTCGTTGATCTGCGTGGTGATGAGGATGTCCTCAATGTTTTCCTCGCTGAGGTCGCGGCGGTTGAGCATATCGGTGTCCTCCTGGTCGGCCGACACGGTGTTCTCGCTTTTACCCTGACGGAAAAAGTCGATGATGAGGTTATGGGCTATGCGTGTTATCCATGCCGAAAACTTTCCGGCATCGGTGTATCTTCCCTGCTTGATGGTCGTGATGGCTTTGACGAAAGTCTCCTGAAAGATATCGTCGGCCACATCCTTGTTCTTGATTATGTTTAGAATGTAGGTGAAAACTCGGGTCTGATGCCTGCGGAGAAGGGTGTCAAACGCTTTGTTGTCACCATTGGCGTAGGCTTTTACCAACATCTCGTCGGTTAGCCGGTTCATTTTCTGCATTGTGTCTGTGTTGATTTAAAAGATGGTGTAGAGGTCTGTCTATAGGCTATAGTTTTTAGTGGTTGGGTTGATGATAAATTAAAAATGTTGAATTGATTGACTGACTGTGTCTGAATCGTTTTTAGTTGTTCTTGGTTAAAGTATCTGTTTTTTCTAATACAAAGATATGCAATTTTGCCGACACTTCAAAATCTGTAATTAAAAGTGACGGACAATTTAGCTTTTTTTTGCTATCCGGGGCAATAACCGGCCTGCTCATTCCGTTACGTGGCGGTCCCCTTGCCTCCAAAAAGGATTGTGGCCGAATTGAAAACAAAATTTTAACGGTTGCAAAATAAAACGGCTTTACAGTGCGTTATATAGATGTGATTTAAAAGATGTTCCGGTAGCGATGGCTTCCGGCAATAGATTCGCTCCGGCTGCTGATGAGGCCGGGGTGCATGAACAAAATTCATCACTGAACAATTATTAAACCATACGGTGGTATTCAGCCCCTGTGGCCTGATAACTGCTGTAAAAAGGCGCTTGTCGTCATTCTGCATTGCCTATGAATAATGACTCTACTCCGTTGAAAACATCCTCCAGACCCCGCCGGCAGTCGCAGTCCGGCTGTAACCCTGCCCCCCGCAAGTCGACAATTGCATTTATCCGCCAGTTTGCACGCGCCTATTCATGCGCCCCGACCCTTCCTGTGGCCCTCGGCGGATTTGTTGCCAACTGACATTGCCAACTGCCGGAAAATCTTATGTAGTGCCTTTAATCGTACGACCATATCATGAAAAGAGATAGGGTTATTAAAACTTTGTGTCTTGGAATCGCCCATTTTATAGATAAGAACGGCTATCAGGCGCAGGTTTATAAAAAGCACGGTGAACGGATAAGGTATCTGGTGACGGATGTAACCGGACAGACTAAGCATTTCCGGCTCAAATATGATGCCGATGTGAAGATTGTGCCGGAAAACAAGTTGGGCCGGCTATGGCATACCGTTGCCGCATTGCTGACTTACCGGCCGCACAATGTGGAATTGTATCTGACCGGATACATGGCGCTGCCGTATGCACTCCTTGCAAAAATCACGGGGAGAAATCTGATTGTGATACTTAGGGGCTTGGAATTCAAGTCACACAGGACTACGTGGTACTACGCTTTGGTGCTGAAAATGTCAGATTTGATCATAGCTAAGGAATTTTATCTGAATGAGGGTGCCATCAGGCTTAAACTTGGACACAAAACTCACATGTTGCACAATTGTGTGCCTGATGTTTCGGGAGGTATGTCTCCATATGCCGGCAGGACGATAGATCTGTTGTTCCTGAACACGCCGCGCAGGATGCGCCATGTGCTTTTTCTGGTCGATGTCATAGCAAAACTTCTGGAAAGGAATCCCGGCTTGAAAGTGACCATCGCGGGTTTCGGTGTGCTGGATGAGAAATATAATTCGATTGAGCTTGACTATCAGCGTGAAGTGCTGCATAAGATTGAGGCACTTGCCCTGAAGGATAAAATTGAACTTAAAGGGTTCGTGCGGAATGCTCCGGAGCTGATGTCGGCAAGTAAGGTGTTTATTCTGCCGGCAGATGTGATTTATTGCAATTATGCTTTGCTTGAGGCCATGTCGTGCGGATGTGTCCCGGTTGTGGCCGATGGCGAGGGCGCACGCCTTGTGGTGGAAGATGGAGTGGGCGGATTTGTCAGGCCTCTGTCTGTGCCTGCGTTTGTCAATGCAGTTGAAAGCGCCTTGCAACCGGAAATGTGGGAACGTTATTCCCAAAATGCCAGAAGGAAAATAGACGAGGAATATTCCATTGAGTCATGGTATGCGGGTATCTGCAACATAAGGGGTCAAATATAAGATATCAATGTTAATGTAGACAAATGTCAGGCGAAGAAACTGGTGAATTCGGGAAGATGAACCGATTTGACATTTCTGTTATTGTTCCGTGCTTTAAACCCGAAGCGCGGTTTCTGCGTCAGTGTCTGCATTCTCTGTGCGGGCAGACTTTGCCGCATTCACGCTATGAGGTTATTCTGATACTGAACGGTTGCGGTGAACCATGGCTCTCTGTGGCAAATGATATGATCGGAGCATTTGAGCTGGATTTCAACATAACTTTGCTGCATACCATGGAGCGTGGAGTCAGTAATGCGAGAAACCTCGGGCTTGATGCGGCCCGAGGTGAGTATATTGCCTTCGTGGATTATGATGACTATCTGTCCGGTTCCTATCTTGAATCGCTCCTAAGAGTTGCTTCTCCGACTGTGGTGGCCCTTAGCGATGCTTTCCCGTTTCACGACGGTTGTGCCGGCGTGATGGATGATCGCGAGGCTCAATGTCATAAAGCCTGGTCTCAATACAGAGATGCCGTGTCGCCGTCGTTGTACGATGTGCGGCGTCTGTTCAATGGGCCGTGTATGAAACTTGTTCACAGATCAATTATAGGCCCGACGCGTAACGACCCGTCATTCCCAAGTTGTGGGGATGTGGTCTTTATGTTCGAGATTTCCAGGAATATCAGGAGTGTGAAATTCGTGAGCGACGGTAGCGCGGTGTATTACAGACGATATCACAAAGCTTCCATTGTGATGTCATTGACATTCCGTGAGGTGGTGTATGGCCGTTTGCATTTGTGCATGGCAATCACCCGTATTTGGTGCCGTGCGCCATTCCGGTATAATTGGCCGTTTGCGTTGTCACGATATCTCGGAGCGTCCAAAGCGGTTTTGAACAGGTGTCGGATTGAGCTGAGACGGCTGCTGTTGTTGCCGCGGTGGCGTCGGTAGGTTTTATGACCGGCTGATTGTCTGTCAGAAGGAGAAAATCAGCTGGGTCTGCACGCGGTTGTCGTTGGCGCTGCCGAGGTCGTAGGTGGAGCGGCGTCCGAAATCATATTCTATTCCCCACTGCAGATAGCTGGAGATAGTGTAGAAGCAGTTGGCCGCCACATAGACTGCATGCCGGTAGTTGTTGTCCGACGCCACGCCGTTGTCATCATTGAGTGTGGCGTATTCACCCACGTTCCAGATGCGTGCGTATGAGCCCACAACATTGAATTGCAGGCGCTTGGTGGCGTTGTATGAGGCGCCGAACACAAGACCCATCATCGGGTTGCTTTCCATTTCGCCCACATGGTCGTCTTTCGGGGTGAAAGAAATCTGACGTCCGGCTATGTCCTGGATGTAGTTGGCTATGCCTTTTCCGTAGATGGCCTGGAAGTTGAACACCAGCGGCTTGTAGAAACTGAAGTTGCCCGACAGCTGTGCTCCCCAGCCTGTGATGTGGCGGGTGCGGTCGGCAATGAGGTCGCGGTAGGCGAAATTGCGCAGGATACCGCTAAGGCGGATGCGGTTGTTCTCGGAGCCTTCATACTGAATCCATACCGGAATGTCGGGGATGAGCTGATTGACTTCGTCGGTGACCTTTACGTTGAAAAATTCGTGGGAGTAGTCCTTGCCACGGTACACTCCGTTGGACGAATAGAACGTGGGCACCTCAAGTCCGGCTGCAAAGCTGAATCCGCTGAACGACGGAGATTTGTAGCTCAGCGAGTAGGCTGTGCCACCAACATCGCCGCAAGGTCCTTCAGGGTCGATTGTCGGGGGCTGCACTGCATCGCCGTCCTGCAGCAGTGTGGCTGTCTCACCGAAGGTGATGCCGCGCCAGTTGATGTAGGCGCGTTTGAGCAGGGCGTTGTTTTTCGAACCGTTGGTGCCTATTTTGATGTAACCTGTAATCTGGTTATCAGTCCCTCCGAGCCCCACGATGGTGAAGTCGAAATAGGATTGGAGCGGATTGATGAAGAAAGCTCCCTTCTTGCCCGGCTGTGCCGGAACGGGGATGGCTCCTGTGGTGAAGTCAATGCCTCCGCCGTCGGCGTTATAGAGGTCGTTGCCTATGTCATAACCCAGTATGGGGTTGATTACACCGCCGATTGAGAGCACGAACTTGTTGTCGGCCGTGCGAATGGCGAACTTTGGTTTGGATACGGTTTGCGGCTCGGCCGGACGTCCTTTTTCAAGAATCTCGGAGAGTTCAGGGCTTACATGCACAATTTCGAAGGTGGAGGTGCTGAGAATCACATCTTCGTCGGGGGCGGAGTTCCCCTCGGTCTGTGCGTGTGCCGGAGTTGCGGCGCATGCGACAATGATGGCCGGCAACATGAGGTTGCGTGTGTTCATAATATAAATTATTGAAAAGAAGTATGATGTAAGTATGAATTATTACAAAAAAGAGCACTTAAGTCTGAGATCGTAATCCCTGACTATGAAAATAAAATGCCTGAACCGTGTGAATGGTTCAGGCATCATGGCTTTTTAACTGTGGGGCTGAATTGGAATGATATGTGTTCAATGTACAGGGGTGAGACCGAGCTGGTCGGCAGCGTAGCTGAGCATGAGGTTGCGTGCAGCCTCGTAGTCGTTGGGAATGACGCCGTCGAGAATGGCATTCTTAATGTGTTCCTTGATGAGGCCAATCTCCTTGCATTGTCCCAGTCCGAAAGTCTGCATGATTTCGTTGCCGTCGACGGGGGGCTGAAAGTTGCGTATGCGGTCGCGTTCCTCCAGTTCGGCCATCTTTTGCTTCACAAGCTCGTAGTTGGAGCGGAAGCGTTCCACTTTCATCTGGTTTTTCGACGTGATGTCGGCATTGCAGAGCAGCATGAGGTCGTCGATGTCGTCGCCTGCGTCGAACAGGAGGCGTCGCACGGCCGAATCCGTCACCTCGTCCTCAACCAGGGCGATGGGGCGCATGTGCAGGTCGACAAGCTTCTGAACGTATTTCATGTGCTCGTTCAGGGGGAGTTTCATGCGGCGGAATATACGCGGAATCATTTTGGCCCCCACTGCATTGTGGCCGTGGAAGGTCCATCCGGCGTGGTCGTCCCACCGCTTGGTGACAGGTTTTGCTATGTCGTGGAGCAGAGCTGCCCACCGGAGCCATACGTTGTCGGTCTGTGCGGCCACGTTGTCGAGCACGGCGAGGGTGTGGAAAAAGTTGTCCTTGTGTCCCACACCTTTGCGCATCTCCACACCTTTGAGGGCGGCCAGTTCGGGGAATATGATTTTCAGCAGTCCGGAGCGGAAAAGCAGCATCCATCCCAGCGAGGGCCGGCGTGACTGCATGATTTTCATCAGCTCCACTGTCACCCGTTCATTGGATATGATGTTGATGCGTTGGGCGTTGCGTGTTATGGCCTGAAAGGTTTCCGGCACGATGTCAAATCCGAGTTGGGTGGCGAACCGGATGGCACGCATCATGCGCAGCGGGTCGTCGCTGAATGTCACATCGGGGTCGAGCGGCGTTCGTATGAGCCGCTCCTTGAGGTCGGCCACTCCGTTGTAGAGGTCAATGAGCGTTCCGAAACGTTCGGCGTTGACGCACATGGCCATAGCGTTGATAGTGAAGTCACGGCGCGATATGTCATCGTTCAGGGTGCCGTCCTCCACTATCGGGTTGCGGCTTTCGCGGTGATACGATTCCTTGCGGGCGCCAACGAATTCAAGCTCCATGTCGTGCCGTTTCACCTGTGCCGTGCCGAAATTCTTGAATACCGACAGATGGCTCCCTTTCAGTTTCTTTGCAACGTTGCGGGCCACATCTATGCCGCTCCCTACGGTCACGAAGTCAACATCGGTGGATGGGCGTTGCAGCATGATGTCGCGTACGTAGCCGCCCACAACATAGCATTCGCGGCCAAGTTCGTCGGCTGCTTCCCCTACCATGTGGAACACGGGAAGGTCGATAGCCTGTTTCAGTTGTTCGGGGTCTGTTATGGGGCTTATTGATGGCATTTCTTATGGGCAGTGAGTTTAGTTCAATAATATCTGGATAGAGCGGGGCGCGGTGAGGTGCTCTGGTGGAGGGCGGCGGGAGGGTGAGTGTCACTCAAGCGTCCTGATTTCCTCCGGCGCGTTGGTGAGGCAATGTGCTCCCGAGTGGGTGATGACGTAGGTGTTTTCAATACCTACAGCCCCGGTGCCTGGAATCACGAATTTCGGCTCGAGGGCTATCACATTGTTTGCTTCCAGGATGTGCTTGCTCCGTGGAGCGATTACCGGCAGTTCGTTGATCTCGATTCCCACTCCGTGGCCGATGAAGCCGGCATGCTGGCGGTGGCCCATGAAGTAGGCCTCCAGGCCGCGATCCTTCACCATGTCGAGGGCCTTTTCATAGAGTGCCTTGGCTTCCACGCCGGGAAGAGCTTCACGCTCGAACATGCGGCATATGTCGATTGAGCATTGATGGGCATCAATTGCCTCCTGAGGGAGGGAGCCTACGGCGAACACGCGGGTCATGTCGGTCATATAGCCGGTGAAATTGCCGTTGAGGTCCACCATCACTGCGTTGTGTTCCTTTATCTCCTCGCCGGCTGCTCCGCCGGGGATGGAGGGGTTGAGTCCGCGTCCGCCCATAGCGAAATCGTAGGGCGCGGGCACATCGGCGTTTTTGCCGGTGAGCACGTTGCCCATGAATATCTCCATCGACTGTCCGGAGATGCGGAACATGCCCAGACAGCCTTCCAGTCGGCTCAGGCGTTCAATCTCAATCTGAAGTTCCACATCGGTCATGCCGGGGGTGTAAAGTCCGGGTATTTTCCGGTAGACCTCCTCGTGCTTGACGCCTGAGAGGCGGATCTGTTCAATCTCTTCGTCTGTCTTTACGGCGCGAGCTGTGCGCAGCAGTGCTGAGCAATCGGCAGTGGATGCTTCGGGGAACACCGCCTGCAGGCGTGTGGCCATGCTGTAGGGGAGGAGGTCGAACTCCAGTCCGAGTTTATGCGGCATCGGGTTGCCGAACGCCTCCAGATGTTCCGGGATGTTTTCAGGACGGTGGATGTAGGCCACGCGGTTGCCTTCAAGTTCTACGGGCCGGCGTATGAGCCACGCCGGTTGGCCTTCGGCGGGGATGTAGGCCATGCCGGCGAACACGCGTCCGCAAAGATAGAAGATATTGGCGTTGTCAGTGACCAGAATGGCGTCGAGATGTTGCGCACGTATCAGGGTCTGCACTTTTTGAAGTCTTTTGGCGGCTTCCTGCGGTGTGAGCAGAACAACATTCTCATTCATGACATGTGAAAATTAATCTAATTATAAACCTTCAAATTGATATCAACAATGGATTTCCATAACGGATTTGATAAACATGGAAATACATCCGGACCATACACAGATATGTCCGAACTGTTTACTTTATATCGGGAACAAAGAAGATGCCGAGTTGGTTGATGCCGCGGAGGGTGTCGCAGCGCATCATGTGGCGGATTTTAACTTCCGAGCCGGAGGCATGGAGCAATGTGGACACCGTGTCGGTGGTCTGAAACGAAGCTCCTATTCCTTTCCCGAGCCACCGTCCGTAGCGGTCGGAGAGCGGGATATTCACCGTATCGTGCTTGATGTTGCTGTTGTCGGAGAATTCCACCTCCACGCACACAGATGTGTATGGGTAATCGGCGGAATGCCGGAGGCCCACCACCAATGTGCCTCGGCACAGCGAATCGGCATGCACGGGGGCATACGTTTCGATGTCGCGGTAGGTCCAGCCTGATTCAGGCAGACGGTGATACTCACTGTAGCTGTTGAGCACCTCGTCGCCGCATCCCGACGCCAGCAGCAACACTGCCGTCAGCAGGCTCGCTGTGAGTTTCCGGCGCGTGTTCACGATTCTGGTGGTGTCGGTTTTTGTGGCTTGTTGTTGGGGCGGCGGTCGTTACGGCGGTTGTTGCGCGGGCGGTTCTCGCCCTGTTTCCGTTCGGGGCGCTGTTCCGGCCTCGGCTCTTTGGGCTCTTTGGGTTCGCCTTTGGCGGCTTTCTGTTCGGTGTCGGGCTGTTGCTGCCGGGCTTTCTTGTCCTGCTGGTTACCGTTGCCCTTGCGTTTCTTTTTCTTCTTGTCGAAGCGTGTCAGGGAGTCCTGACCGAGAATGTCGGCGTATTCCGAGGTTTTCTTCTCCTTCTCGTTTTCCTCCTTTAGCGACAGCGGCTTCTCTCCGTTCTTGTTGAGTTTGACCACATTCCAGGCTTCGGCAGCGGTGAGTGTTACCAGATTGGCGGGCACGTGCTTGTCGGTGGAATAGGTGATTTCGCCCTTGAAGATGTCGGATTTGAAGAAATAATATGTATTGTCGGCGGTTTCCAGCTTGATTTCTTTGCCGGGGAGCTTGCGTGAAGCCTCCACGTAGGCGTCAACCTCGAAATTCAGGCAGCACTTCAGTTTGGCACACTGGCCTGCAAGTTTCTGAGGGTTGAGCGATATGTCCTGAAAGCGTGCCGCGCCGGTGGAGACGCTTACGAAGTTGGTCATCCATGTAGTGCAGCACAGGGGGCGTCCGCAGGGGCCGATGCCGCCTATGCGGCCGGCTTCCTGACGTGCTCCGATCTGCTTCATCTCGATGCGCACCTTGAAGGTCTCGGCGAGCACCTTGATGAGCTGGCGGAAGTCCACCCGCTCGTCGGCGATATAGTAGAATATGGCCTTGTTTCCGTCGCCCTGGTATTCCACATCGCCTATCTTCATGTTGAGCTGCAGGCTTGATGCTATTTTGCGGGCGCGGATCATGGTGTCGTTCTCGAGCGCCTTTGCTTTCTCGAAACGTTCGAGGTCGGAGGCCTTGGCCTTGCGGAACACGCGGCGTTTTTCGGCATCTGGCTTGATGCCGGCCTTGCGCATCTGCAGGCGCACAAGCGCGCCGGTGAGCGACACCTGACCTATATCGTGGCCGGGAGCAGCCTCTACGGCCACCATGTCGCCCACTTGGAGCGGGATGTTGGCCGAATTGAGATAGAAGCCTTTGCGGGTGTTCTTGAACTGCACCTCCACCATGTCGTCGTCGGCATATCCGCCGGGGATATCCTCGAAGTAGTTGAAGCTGTGCAGTTTCGCCCGTACCTCACATGTGCCGCCGCAGGCTCCGCAACAGTTCCCCTTGCTATTGCCCGTGCCGCACCCTTTGCCCGGTTCCGTGGCTGACGGGCACGACGCGCAGACTCCCGCGTCTTCCTGGCGCCGGGTGCACCCTTCGCAGCCGGAGCCGCAGCAGGCTTTGGCCTGGCCGTCGTCGGTTTTACCGGATGTTTGTGACATGACAGTTGGGAATTAGGTTTGCGTAACGGATCATTTTGCGAAGCTCACGGCGCGGGTCTCGCGGATTACGGTGATTTTCACCTGTCCGGGATATGTCATCTCGTCCTGGATGCGTTTTGCTATTTCGTTTGAGAGGCTTTCGGTCTCGGCGTCGTCAATCTTGTCTGCGCCCACAATCACGCGAAGCTCACGGCCGGCCTGGATGGCGTAGGTCTTGATTACTCCGGGGTAGGAGAGGGCCAGCTGCTCAAGGTCGTTGAGGCGCTTGATGTATGCCTCGACAATCTCGCGGCGTGCGCCGGGACGTGCGCCTGAGATGGCATCGCACACCTGTACGATAGGCGCAAGCAGTGTGGTCTGTTCCACTTCGTCGTGGTGGGCGCCGATGGCGTTGCAGATTTCTGGTTTTTCCTTGCAACGTTCGGCAATCTTCATGCCGAGGATTGCGTGCGGCAGTTCGGGCTCTTCGTCGGGCACTTTACCTATGTCGTGCAGAAGGCCGGCACGGCGTGCTTTCTTGGGGTTGAGGCCAAGTTCAGAGGCCATGATGGCACAGAGGTTGGCCGTTTCACGGGCGTGCTGCAGGAGGTTCTGTCCGTAGCTTGAACGGTATTTCATCTTGCCGATCATGCGGATGAGGTCGGGGTGCAGTCCGTGGATACCGAGGTCGATGGCTGTGCGTTTGCCGGTTTCCACAATCTCTTCCTCAATCTGCTTGCGCACTTTGTTCACCACCTCTTCGATGCGGGCGGGGTGGATGCGGCCGTCGGCCACAAGCTGATGTAGGGCGAGGCGGGCTATTTCGCGGCGAACGGGGTCGAAGCCGGAAAGCACGATGGCTTCGGGGGTGTCGTCGACGATGATTTCGATGCCGGTGGCAGCTTCGAGGGCGCGGATGTTGCGTCCCTCGCGGCCGATGATGCGTCCTTTGATTTCATCGGAATCGATGTGGAACACTGTCACGGAGTTTTCGATGGCTGCCTCGGTGGCCACGCGCTGGATGGTCTGCACCACAATGCGTTTGGCCTCCTTGTTGGCTGTCATCTTGGCTTCGTCCATTATTTCGTTGACATACTGTGCGGCGGCTGTCTTTGCCTCATCGCGCAGCGACTCGATAAGCTTTTCTTTCGCTTCTTCCGAGGAGAGACCGGAGATGTGCTCCAGGGTGTCCTGAGCCACACGCTTGAGGCGGTCGAGTTCCTCCTTGCGGTTTTCGATCACTGCCTCTTCGGCATTAAGGCGCTGGCGGGTGGCCTCAAGGTCGTTGCGCTGGCGCTGGTTCTCGCTCTGCTGCTGGTTGAGCTGCATTTCGCGCTGTTTCATTTTGGATTCCACCGACTGCACTTTCTGCAGGCGCTGTGTGGCCTGTTTCTCGGCTTCGTCCTTGATTTTGATGCCTTCCTCGCGGCCTTTGAGCAGCTCTTTCTGTCGGATTACTTCGGCTTCGCGGTTGGCTTCGTCGATTATCGCTTTGGCGCGGCTGCTGGCCATTGATTTCTGGATGGCCACGGTGACGAGCGAGCCTATGGCCAGCGCCACCACTGCAACTGCAAGATAGATTATTGGGTTCATATCAGTCCGGGTTATTGTCGTATGATGTTGTTAGTTGTTTTGGTTGTTCATTAGTGTCTGTTTCCGTTGCCGGATTATAAAAATTATAAAAAGGTCAGGGTACAAAAAATGCGCCCCCGGACTCGGCTGGTGTGCCGCTGGTGCCCTGCATGGCACCGGCCTGATGATGGCCTTTGGTGCGTGTGCAGCGGTGGCAAGCGGCGCCTGCGTCTGTCCGTAGCGCGGGATTGCGTTCGGCGTTGTGCAAATATAACTGCCTATTCTTCGCCCATGTCGAGCAGAATCCGGTCGAGACTGCTTTCAAACGTGCTGATGGCTTCGTTGGTGTTCTTGAGCACTTCCTCCTGGGTGAAGTAAAGCTCGGCGAACCTGAACGCCACCATGGCCAGCACTTCGGTTGCCGACCGGTTCTTGAATTTCGTGGACCACGATTTCCAGAGCCTGTTGACGTGGAATTCGGCCTTTCGTATCACCTCCTCGTCGGCCGGATTGATGGCCAGCGAGACTGGTGCCTGATTGGCTATGCGTATTGATATGGTCAGTTTATCATTCATAGTGAACACACCGGCTTCGTCGCGGTCTTGTAGGGGATTATTCGTTGAGGTCGGTGATGCACTTGTCGATTTCCCGCACTAATCGGGTAAGCAGTTCACGGGTGCTGTTCACATCGTTCCTGGTGGGGGCGATGGTAGTGGCGATCTTCAGAAAGTCGTTCTCCTGCTGCAGCCGGCCGTTTTCTTTTCTGAGTGTTTCAATCTCAGCCTGAAGTTCGGCAATCTGCGCCAGATCAGACTCGCGCCGCTGCAATAGGATGGTGTAGCGGTCGAGCAAAAGCTGCGTCTTGGTGTTGACGCGGTCGATTTTTTTTTGAAGCTCGCCGGCCATAAGCATTCATGAGGAATGGTTAACTGCTTATCCAAATTTCTACAAAAGTAAGCATTTTTTTTCAGAATGCCTGCAACTGACCCCTAAAAAAAGCGGATTATGCGCGCCGGCTTCGTTTTGAAAAGGCTATCTGCCTGTTGTAGATAAAATTGCAAAGGGTATAGACGCACATGCCACCGAGTGTGGCCACACCGTAGCCCGAGAGTGTGAAGCCTTTGATGTCCCATTCCATGGCGCCAAGCGGGGTGTGCGATGTGAGTGCCCATACAAACAGGAGCTGCAGCGAATAGCACCCGGCGAAGCCTGCGAGGAATTTCATGGCCTCGGCGCCGGTGCTCCCTTTCGACCGGAACACCCATGCCTTGTTCCAGATGAACGAGTTGGTCAGGCCGGCCACATAACCCAGGGCGTTCGACAGATAGGGGTTTAGTCCAAGCAACGATTTTGTGGTGAATATCGCCACAAGAGTGACCATGGTGTTGATCATTCCGACGATGATGAACTTCAGGAATTCAATCTGTTTGGTGTGGTTCATGGCTTGTGGCTGTGTTTTGTTTTGCGGTTCTCGGGAACATCGTAGGATAGCACCGGGAGCGACCAGTTCCAGCGCAGGGCGCAGGTGCGCAGTGAGATGACAATGATGGCGCAGGTGAGTTGCTGGGCTATCTCAGAACAGCCGAGTGCCCTGACACCCCAATAGGCAAGTCCTCCGGCAACGCAGGCTGTGGCGTAGATGTCCTTGCGGAAGAAGAGCGGTTCCTGGTTGATGAGGATGTCGCGCAGCACGCCTCCGAATGCACCGGTGATCATACCCATCACGATGGCCACCCACATGGGATAGCCCACGGCGAGCGATTTCTGGATGCCTATAACCACGAACAGTGCCAGTCCGAGCGTGTCGAACACGAACAGCATCTTGTTGTTGCTGACAAGCAGTTTACGGAACATGATGACCACGGCAAGAGCCACGCCGGTGACGCCGAGATAGAACCATTGCTGCATCCAGAACACGTCGATGCCCAGCAGGAGATCGCGCAGGGTTCCGCCTCCGATGGCTGTGACAAGGCCCACGGTGTAGGCTCCGAACCAGTCGAACCGGCGGTAAGCGGCCAGACGGATGCCGCTTATGGCAAAGGCGAATGTGCCTATTACTTCAATGATAAACAGGAATGTAGACTCCACTTCAGGATAATCTGTTGTGACGGGGTGGCTGAGGGTTATTTGCCGCGTTTGTTTTCGGTGGTGCCGGAGGCTGATTTTGCGTTTTTGGAATAATAGCGGCAGACTTCGGTGAGGGTGCAGTTGAGGCAGTCGGGCCGACGGGCCTTGCAGGTGTAACGGCCGTGGAGTATGAGCCAGTGGTGGGCTTTGGGGATAATGTCCGCCGGGATGTGGCTCACGAGCGCCTTCTCTGTCTCATATGGTGTGCGGGCGTTGGTGGTCAGTCCGATACGCTCCGACACGCGGAACACGTGGGTGTCAACGGCCATGGCAGCCTTGTTCCACACCACGGCCAGCATGACGTTGGCTGTCTTGCGGCCCACGCCGGGGATGCGCATGAGGTCGTCGATGTTGTCGGGAATCTCTCCGCCGAACTCCTCGCAAATTGTGCGCGCCGCTCCCAGCAGCGAGCGGGTCTTGTTGTTGGGGTATGACACCGATTTGATGTATTCGTAGACGGTCTCTTCGTTAGATGCCGCCAGGGTGGCCGCATCGGGAAACGCGGCGAACAGCGGCGGTGTGACCATGTTCACGCGTTTGTCGGTGCACTGGGCCGACAGAATCACGGCCAGTAGCAGATGGAACGGAGTGTCGTATTTCAGCTCGGTCTGCGGCTCGGGGATGGCCTCGGACAGCAGTTTGAGTGCGCGTTCGTAACGTTCTTTGACGGTCATGGTACGCGGCATCAGTGTGCGTGGGTGAATTCACGCAGGAAGCGCACGTCGTTCTCGGAGAACAGACGCAGGTCGTTGACGCGGTATTTCAGGTTGGCGATGCGTTCCACGCCCATGCCGAGTGCGAATCCGTTATATTCCTTGGAGTCGATGCCGCAGGCGTCGAGCACATTGGGGTCGACCATGCCGCAGCCAAGAATCTCCACCCATCCGGTGCCTTTGCAGAGGCCGCAGCCTTTGCCGCCGCAGATGGTGCAGGAGATGTCCATTTCGGCCGACGGTTCGGTGAAGGGGAAGTAGCTCGGACGCAGGCGGATCTTGGTGTCGGCACCGAACATCTCGCGTGCGAAGTAGAGCAGCGTCTGCTCGAGGTCGGCGAACGATACGCCTTTGTCGACATAAAGACCTTCAACCTGATGGAAGAAGCAGTGTGCGCGTGCCGAGATGGCCTCGTTGCGGTAGACGCGTCCGGGGCAGAGGATGCGGATGGGGGGCTTGGAGTGCTCCATCACACGGGTCTGCACCGACGAAGTGTGGGTGCGGAGCAGCACGTCGGGGTTGCGTTGGATGAAGAAGGTGTCCTGCATGTCGCGTGCGGGATGGTCCTCGGCGAAGTTGAGCGATGAGAACACATGCCAGTCGTCCTCTATTTCGGGGCCTTGTGCCACCACGAATCCGAGACGGCGGAAAATGGCCACGATTTCGTCGCGTACAAGCGACAGCGGGTGACGTGTGCCAAGCTCCACAGGAGCAGCCGAACGGGTGAGGTCAATCTCGTCGGCCGAGTCGTCGGCCATTTCAGTGGCCTGCTTCAGTGCGTTGATCTTGTCGGTGGCAAAAGTCTTGAGCTCGTTGATGGCCATGCCGATGGCTTTCTTCTGGTCGGCCGGCACGTTGCGGAAATCGGCCATCAGGGCGTTGAGTTCGCCCTTTTTGCTGAGATATTTGAGGCGGAGGGCCTCCACTTCATCGGCGTTCGAAGCCGTTGCGGCTTCAATCTGAGCCTTCAGTGCATTTATTCTGTCGAGCATATCTGTTCCGGTTGTTTTTTCGTAGCTGCAAAGATACGCAAATTTTCAAAAATCCCCTAAAATTTTCACGGCCTGACAAATATCCACAGTCACAATCCTTTTTATGGAGGCTCTCAGCTATATAGAGAGAATACTTACGGTAATTCTAAAGTGGTCTGATTCGACCACTTTAAGCCTGTTTCGGACTTTTACAATAGTTTTGCTTTATGCGAAACTTGGTTATAAAGATGCTATGTTAACTTTGTTTATGGGAGGTGTGAAATGTTTTGGCACGGATGCGGGGTAATTTTGCATTGTAAATCAACAGAAACCCCTAAAAGGCGAAAAATTATGTACACCAACAATCTTTTCACTTTAAACAATATCTCCACCATATCTTCTGACATTGTTTCCACGCTTCCGATAAATAAAATTCCCACCCTCGGTGAGGAGGGCGGGAATTGTGTGGTTGGTGCCGGTGCTTCCAGGGCAGTGTATGCCGTCAGGGCTGCCGACATGGTTTATGTCAATGTGGTGCAGTTCGGCAAGGTGCTGCTCAATGCGCCCATGTGCGGGTTCTGTTCGGTCGAGGCGTTGCTCGCCGGGGTGCGCCGCAGACTGGGTGAGGTGTGCGGGGTGGTGACGGTGAATGTACGCAACTGCACTTGCGGCTGGGCGATGAAGCGCACCGTAAGGCTTGGGCGCCCTATGCACACCATGCTTGCCGGGGCCTGAGCTGCCGTCAGGCGAATATCAGAATCAGGGCCTGGGCTGCCACCACGCGCAGGAACATTGTGAGCGGGTAGACGGTAGAGTAGGCCACGGCCGGAGCGTCGCTGCCGGTGGAGTTGTTGGCGTAGGCGAGGGCGGGGGGATCGGTGTAGCCGCCCGACATCATACCCATGATGGTGAGATAGTTGAATTTATAGACACCGCGTGCGATGCATCCCACAATCAGCAGGGGGAAGAAGGTGATGATGAAGCCCCAGATCACCCACCACATGCCCTGGTAGTTGAACACGGTGTCGGCGAAGCCTTTGCCGGCGCCGATACCAACGGCTGCGAGAAAGAGGCAGATGCCGAGCTCGCGGAGCATCAGCGATGCCGACGAGGAGGTGTAGGTGACGAGTTTCACTTTATATCCGAAGCGGCTCAGGAGGATGGCCACAACGAGCGGACCGCCTGCCAGACCGAGTTTCATGCCGAAGCCCACGTTGATTGAGCCGAGGATGATACCGAACAGGATGCCGATGAAGATTGTGACGAGGTTGGGCTGGTTGAGGCGCTTCATGGAGTTGCCGAGCTTGGAGGCAAGGCGCTCGATGTCGTTGAGGTCGCCCACCACGGTGATGCGGTCGCCCATCTGCAGGCGCAGACCCGGTGAGGCCAAAAGGTCCACTCCGGCGCGGTTTACGCGGGTGCAGTTGAGGTTGTAGCCCTTGTGGAGGCGCAGGGCGCCGAGGGCGGTTCCGTTGTATTCGCTGCGGGTGATGAGGATGCGGCGCGAAACCACGTTGGCCGGTGCCACGGCTTCCCATTCCTCGTCGCCCATCTCGATGGGCTTGCCGAGAACGGCGTCGAAGCTGTGCTGGTCCTCTTGCGACATGACCACGTAAAGCTTGTCGCCCACATGGATTTCTGTGCTTGATTTCGGGATAATGATTTCACCGCCGGTGACCATCAGACGTGACACCACGAAGTCGCAGTGGATGATGTCGTGAAGCTGCAGCAGGGTTTTGCCGTCGATGAGGTGGTTTGTGACTTCGTAAGTGACAAGATGCGGTTTCGACTGGCTTTCCTCCTGTTCGCGGTTTATCTCCTCAATCTCTTTGTCTATTTTCACTCCGAAGATGGCTTTAACAAGGAGGATGGCTGTTATGATGCCGAGCACGCCAAGGGGGTAGGCTGCGGCGTAGCCCATCGACATGGTGTTGACAGCTTCCAGGTCGGCTGCGGCTTGCTGAGCTGCGGCAAGTCCGGGGGTGTTGGTCACGGCACCCGACATGACGCCCACCAGAGCGTTGATTGAGGTGGTCCCGTCTATGAAATAGATGGCGATCACGATGGCCACGTTGAGGAGGATGCCCAGTGTTGCAAGCATGTTGAGCTTGACTCCCCCTTTCTTGAAACTGGAGAAGAAACCGGGACCAACCTGCAGACCGATGGCGAAGATGAACAGAATCAGGCCGAATTCGCGCACGAATTTAAGCACCGACGGTTCGATTTCGTAGCCGAAATGTCCCATCAGGATGCCGACGAAAAGCACGAATGTCACTCCGAGCGAGATGCCGCCGAATTTGATTTTACCCAGATATATGCCAACGGCGATCACAAACGACAGGAGCACCAGGGTGGCTGCCAGTGACGTTTGGCCGGGCCAAAGCAAATCTTTTAGAAAATCCATGTTGATGAAATTGATGAGTTTGTACCTTAAAGTGTTGGAAATTAACGCCTTGTTGTTATGTGTGCTAACACGGGTGCAAAGTTACGCAAAGTTTCATGAATTATAAGGATTTTTACTCCATCATTTATTATCAATTCGCCCAAAATCCGCAAAAAAATGGTCAGAGGGCGAGGTTGAGGAGGTCGTCGGTGGTGGTGGCTATGTGGTCGGCATAGTTGGCGCGGAGTTCCGAGAGGGGGCGGAATCCCCACGATACTCCGGCCGATTCCACACAGGCGCGGCGTGCAGTCTCCATGTCGATGCCTGAATCGCCCACATAGAGCACGTCGGTTTTCGGTGTGGGACATTTGCCCAGGATGCCGAACACTATCGACGGGTCGGGCTTGACCGGCATTCCGGCCTTGTGGCCTTCAACAGCGGCCCATTCAATGTCGGGGAAGAAACGGTTGATGAGCGTTTCCACCGCTTCCTGATATTTGTTGGATGCCACTGCCACCTTTATGCCGCGGGATGTCAGGGTTTCGAGCAGCTGCGGAATGCCGGGATAGGGGGTGGTCTCGTCGGCTATGTGCGCCGAGTAGTATTCCTTGAAGTAGGTGCGCATGGTCTCTACACGCTCGGGGTTTCGAGCGCTTTCGGGAAGCACCCGTTCAAGAAGTTTGGTGATACCGCTTCCCACGAAGCGGGGATAGGATGTGAGCGGATGCGTGGGGAATCCGCACTGCTCCAGCGCATAGTTGGCGGCGTTGCCGAGGTCGGCGATGGTGTTCAGCAGAGTGCCGTCGAGGTCGAATATGACGAGCTTTTTCATATTGTCGGAGTGCTTTTAGTTGTAAGTGTCCGGCAATGGAGTGCCGGGGCACGTTTGGGAAACATTTCGGTTGGCAAAAAGGTTGTGGGCTGTGCTAACCGTCAGAACGGATAACCCACAGAGAAATGGAACGACACGTCGCGGTTCCACGACGGGTCGAGCAGGGGCCAGCGGTCCTGTCCGCGGGCCGGGTTGTGGGCTTTCACACCCATGTCGAGGCGGAGCAGGAAGTAGTTGAAGTCCATTCGCAGGCCCACGCCGTAGGCCAGTGCAATCTCCTTGTAGAATGAATTGAAGCGGAACACCCCACCGGGTTGGTTGGGGTAGTCGCGGATGGTCCAGATGTTTCCGGCATCGACGAACACGGCGCCTTCAAACACCCAGAAAAGCTTGTTGCGGTACTCGAGGTTGAGCACCAGCGAAATGTCGCCGCACTGGTTGATGAAGTCGGTCACGGAGTTGCGCGAATCATAGCTGCCGGGCCCGAGGGTGCGCACGCTCCAGCCACGCACGCCGTTGGCGCCTCCGGCATAGAACCGCTTTTCGAACGGCACCATTGAAGAGTTGCCGTAGGGGAATGCGATTCCTCCGCCGGCATGGAATGATATGGAGTTGCGCGGGGAGAAACGGTGGTTGATGGTGTAGTCGATCTCGCCTTTGAGATACTGGGCGTACTGTATGCCGAAAATCTTGTAGGCATCGTCCTCGCGCTTCTGTTGGAAGAGCTTAGACATGGCGTAGAGGAATGCGCCTGCGGTTTCCACTGATGCACGCACAGTGTAGGTGTTGGTCTGGAAATCGTTGCGCTCGAAGGCCGAAGTGGCCATGCGGCGGTTGGTGTTGTACCACGTGTAGCCCATGCGCATTATGAAGTGGTCCTCATAGCTGTAGCGCAGCAGGGGATTGTCGGGGGCAATGTTGTCGATGAAGTTGATGGTAGAGCGCGGAAGATTGACCACATTGATGTCGATGAGGTCGAGAGTGCGGCGTGTGCGGCCTGAGCGTGCAGCCCATTTGTAGCGCCATGCGCCGCCTGCGATGATGCGGGTGTATTCAGGCCGTTCCTGGCGGACGAAAGTCAGCGCGAACTCGGTGGAGGCACGCATGCGGTGCTTGAACGACGAGTGGAGGAACGGCGCCATGAATTTCGGGAAAGTGATGCCCACTTCCGATGCCACTTCTGTGTAGCTGTCGTTGATCAGGTCCTCGAAATCGCCCGAAAGACTTTCGTAGGCGCCTCGCAGTTTGAATGTGAGCATTTCGCCGCCACGGGCAAGGTTGCGGTGCTGGTAGGTGACGCCGCCGCCCACTCCGAAGTCTCCCTCCGAGTTTGTGCCTTCAAGCTCGAGGGTGACGCCCATCTTTTTGGTGCGCGACAGCAGTATGTAGGCGTCAAGCATTTCGGTGTCGCCCTGTTTGCCGGCGGGACGCGTGAGGATGTTGACATAGCGGAGGATGGCCAGACGGTTGAGCGCTTCGTAGGTCTTGTCGATGTTGGAGGTGGAATAATATTCGTCCGGACGGATGAATATCTGCTGCGCCAGGGCCTGCGGTTTCAGATAAGGATCGGGACCATAAAGAATTTCCAGGCCCTGATAGTTCACGGTGTCGCGGTGGGCGAAGCTGAAATCGGAAGTATTGTCGCCCGGAGAGAAGTCCGGCACCACCACCACACGCCTGAAAGCATAGCGCTCGTGGGCATCGGGCGCAGGGGTGTCGGCCGATGCCGCGTGTTGCCTCGGCTTGTGCACCACCATTGTGAGGTCAACGCCGCGCTGGCCGGCTACCGTGTCGGCCACGAAACTTATATCCTCCTTTGTGAAGGCGAAGTAGCCGTTTTCGCGCATCCATTCGGCCACAAGGGTGCGCTGGTTGTCGAGAATGTTGAGGTCGAGGTTGCCTCCGGTCTTCATAGGTAGCGACATGGAGTCGCTGTACACAATCCATTCCAGTCCCGGCTCCTCGAATTCATATGCGATTGAGTTGACCACGAACGGTTTGCCGGGGTGCAGCCGGTAGGTGACGTCGATTTTTTTCTTTTTGCGGGGAGTGACGTCATAGTCAACCTGTGCATCGAGGTAGCCCTCGTTGATGAGCGCCTGACGCAGCTGCCGCGCCGACTGGTCGGTAAGCGCCGAATCGAAAATCACCGGCTCCTCGCCCACTTTTCGCAGCCACCGGTTGAAGCGGCCGGTGGAGTCGGTGCCCGACATGTTGTAGATGCCGAGCTGAAGGCGCGCGAAGCCGAGCACCTTGTGGTTCGGGAGCTGGCGGAGGTAGTTGTAGTAGCGTTTTGTGGGGATGCGGGTGCTGTCGTCCACCACGATTCTGGCATTGTCGAGCATGTAGCTGCCTGCAGGCACATGGCGGGTGGAGCTGCACCCCGCAAGCGCGAGGGCAGCTGCCAGTGCCAGTGCTATATGCTTCACAGATAGCTTCAAAACGTGGAGATGGTGGACGGGGTTGGCGGCTATAGGCCGCAGTTGGTGTCAGTCCATGAGTTTGCGGTAACGGCGGCGCGGAAGTTCCTTGCCTCCGTTCTGAGCTTTCTTGTAGGCCTCGTAGTCGGAGTAGGAGCCTTCGTAGAACACAACGTTGCCGTCGCCTTCGAACGAGAGGATGTGGGTGCAGATGCGGTCGAGGAACCAGCGGTCGTGGCTCACGACAACGGCGCAGCCTGCAAATTCTTCGAGGCCTTCCTCAAGAGCACGGAGGGTGTTGACGTCGATGTCGTTGGTAGGTTCGTCGAGCAGGGTGAGGGGAGTGTGCAGGGCTAAGGCATACGCCAGCATCGCTTTCTTCTGTTGTCCGTAACCTACAACTACTACTTCTTGAAGTAGTTGGGTGTCTTCTGCTAATTTTACGTTGATAGAGGATTTTCCGTTTACAGCAATTTTCTGCGTCTGATAGCCAATGTAGGAGAATGTGAGAGTCCCGTTAGAAGGAACATTAGTGAGGCTGAATTTTCCGTCAAGGTCTGTAATACATCCGTTAGAGGTCCCATCTACAACTACTGAGGCGCCAATTACAGGACCAAAGTTGTCTGTCACTGTACCTGTTACCGTGATTTCCTGTGCATTTGCCTGTGTGGCAAATAGTACACAAAGTAACATAATACCAAATGCTTTTAGAAAGCAAGATTTTTTTTCCATAAATATTAAATTTATTAATTAGTAATAAG
>OHDC01000011.1_pt1 | contig 196500 bp, 182 predicted proteins | sample 1566851 | NCBI WGS metagenome assembly OHDC01 (sample SAMEA3879590, study PRJEB24766) | human gut metagenome | biome: human-associated habitat; feature: feces | place: USA | collected 1985/1987 | reverse complement strand
TGGCCAGCCGGATGGTATCGCTGCTTCTGTGGAACCTGCTGTTCGGGCTGATGGTCGCCGTTCCGGCGCTGCTCGCGTGGATGCAGGCGGCGAGGGTCTCGGCGGGGAGGCGCGAGGACATGGCCAGGGCGGCCTCGGCGATGAGGTCGGAGGCGTGGGGGCCGCAGATGTGGCATCCCTCAATGAGGTGGGTGCTGTTGTTGATGATGAGTTTTACCATGCCGTCGGTGTGGCCCATGGCGTTGGCTTTTCCGTTGGCGCGGAAAAAGGCTTTGCCTGTTGTGATGTCGATGCCTGCGGCAAGGCATTGCTCTTCGGTGCGGCCCACCATGGCGCATTCGGGCATGGTGAACACTGCCGAGGGGATGACCGACATGTCAACGTTCTCGCCCATGGCAACACGAGCCTGTGCCGATGCGGCATGGGCAAGCTGGCAGATGCCGTTGCAGTCGCCGATGGCCCGGACGCCGTCGATGTTGGTGCGGAACGCGCCGTCAACCTCGAATCCGCGCCGTCCGATGGCGTAGCCGACTTCAGCGGCGCCTTGCGGCACAACGGCCTTTCGGCCCACTGCCATGAGTACGATTTCCGATTCTACGGTTTTCTGTTTCCCCTTTTCGTTGAACACCACGCGCTTCATCACGCCCTCTGCTTGTTCTATGGCGGTGACTTCTGCGCCGGTGCAGAATGTGATGCCGCGTTGTTTAAGCGTGGTGCGCAGGCGCTTGGCAATGTCCTTGTCGAACGGCGGGAGGATTTCGCGCGCATATTCCACCACGGTGACGTCGCTTCCGAGTGCGTTGAAAATCGATGCGAATTCCATCCCGATCACTCCGCCTCCTATGATGGTGATGGATGCCGGCAGAACCGTTATGTCAAGCAGTTCGGTGCTTGTGAGTGCCAGATGCGCTCCCGGAATGGGGAGGATGGCCGGTTCGGATCCGGTGGCTATCAGGATGTTCGGCGCCGTCAGCTCGCGGCCTCCGGCCTCGATGGTTTTCGGCGCGGTGAACCGTGCGTCGGCATGAATCACCTCCGCATTCTGCACGGCCATGGCTACGCCTTGGCGCAGCTGTTCCACAATGGCGTTTTTGCGCCCGACAATGGCCGGCATGTCAACGCTGAATGCGCTTTCACCAGCCGGTGCGTGTACCCGCAGCCCGAATGTGTCGGCTGTGGAGATGGCGTGAGCTGTTTCTGCCGAACTGCAGAAACTCTTTGTGGGGATGCAGCCTCGGTTGAGACATGTGCCGCCGAGGTGGTCGCGTTCAATAAGTGCCACCTTTTCGCCGCGTGATGCGGCAATTGCGGCGGCCTCGTAACCTGCGGGGCCGCCGCCAATTATGATATGGTCAAATAATTCAGCCATAGGTTGGTGTGTGTGCCTTTGATGGTTGAAATGTCACTGCGCCAGCAAATCATCGAACGTGAGCACCGGATGGAGTGCGGCGCCGGTGTCGTCGGGATGTGTGATGGGAGTGTTGTGCGGGGCGTTGATCACCGTTTCGGGTGTTTCGCGTGCCTCGCGTGCAATGTCGCGCATCACATCCACAAATGTTTTCAGCGTCTCGAGGCTTTCCGTTTCGGTAGGCTCAATCATCAGCGATTCGTGGAACAGGAGCGGGAAGTAGATGGTGGGGGCATGGAAACCGTGGTCGAGCAGACGTTTGGCCACATGCAAAGTGGTCACGCCGGTTGATTTGTCGGCCAGTCCGTCGAACACGAATTCATGCTTGCACACCGTGGGAATCGGCAGCAGATAGTCGTCCTTGAGCTGCTCCTTGATGTAGTTGGCGTTGAGTGTGGCAAGCGGGCCGGCCTCCATCAGACCCTCGGCGCCAAGCGACAGGATGTAGCTCAACGCGCGTGCCTGTACGGCAAAGTTGCCGAGTGTGGCCGAAACCGAGCCGAGTGCTTCGGGCGACGAGGTAAGTTCGAACCGCACAGTGCCGTCGGCCTCCGCGTGGCGTACCACCCGCGGATTGGGCAGGAATTGCTCAAGCCCGTGGCGCACGCCCACCGGCCCGGAGCCTGGGCCACCGCCGCCGTGTGGGGTGGAGAATGTCTTGTGCAGGTTGATGTGCATCACGTCGAAGCCCATGTCGCCCGGACGGGCCATGCCGAGCATCGGGTTGAGATTGGCTCCGTCGTAGTACATCAGTGCACCGGCATTGTGCACCATTTCGGCTATTTCGGGGATGTTGCGCTCGAACAGGCCGAGTGTGTTGGGGTTGGTCATCATCATGGCTGCCACGGTGTCGTCGAGCAGCGGCCGGAGGTCGTCAACATCCACCGTGCCATCGGGGCGGCTCTTTACTTCCACCACTTCCAGTCCGGCCACGGCGGCCGATGCCGGGTTGGTGCCATGTGCCGAATCGGGCACAATCACCTTGCGGCGTCTGGTGTCGCCGCGCGAATCATGATAGGCGCGGATCACCATCAGGCCGGTGAGCTCGCCGTGTGCGCCTGCAAACGGGTTGAGCGTGAATTCGGCCATCCCGCCGATTTCCGACAGGGCGTTCTGCAGTGTCCAGTACAGCTCAAGATTGCCTTGGGCTGCATTTCCGGCGGCTGGATGCATCTGTGAGAATCCCGGGTGAGCGGCCATCTCCTCGTTGATTTTCGGGTTGTACTTCATGGTGCACGACCCGAGGGGATAGAATCCGGTGTCAACGCCGAAATTGTTGGTCGACATGTTGTGGTAATGGCGCACTATGCTGAGTTCGTCGGCTTCGGGGAGGTCGAGCGGTGTCTGGCGCAGCAGGTCCTTGCCTATGGCAGGGGCATGCGCGGGGGCCGGGGTAGCGTTTTCAAGCCCGTTGTCGGGCAGCCGGTAGGCGCGGCGTGAGGGGTGAGAAACCTCAAACACCAGCGTTCCGTAATATTTGTTGTTCATCAGAGTGTAGTGATTTAAAAGGTTCTCAGTCCTTGACCGGGCCGTTGGCCCCGGCCAGACATTGACGGTAAATTTCAACAAGGCGGTCGGCGTCCTCGCGTGTCTGCATCTCTGTAGCAGCCATCAGCAGGCCCTTGGCGTCCACGCGGATGCCGGGCAGAATGGCGGCTTCGTCCATGCAGCGGTCAATGAGCATCTGCGGGTCGAAATCAAGGTCGAGCAGGAACTCGTTGAGGAACGTCGCGTCGGGGTAGCGCAGACGGCATCCTCCGGCGGCAAGCATGGCGTCGAGCAGATAGGTGGCCAGATTGTGTCCCTTGAACGCCACTTCGCGCAGACCGTCGGCACCCATCAGGCTCATGTAGGCTGCCACGTAGAGTGTCATCAGTCCCTGGTTGGAGCATATGTTGGATGTGGCCTTGTCGCGGCGTATGTGCTGTTCGCGGGCCTGGAGGGTGAGCACAAAGCAGCGCTGCCCCTTGGCATCGGTGGTGGCACCAACGATGCGGCCCGGCATTTTGCGCATCAGGGCGCGTGTGGTGCACAGGAAGCCGAGATACGGCCCCCCGAAACTCAGCGGAATGCCCAGCGACTGTGCGTCGCCGCAGGCTATGTCGGCGCCCCATTCACCCGGGGTGCGGAGCACCGCCAGGTCGGCGGCTATGCAGTTCATCACAAGGAGCGCCTTGTGGGCATGCACCATGTCGGCCACGCCGGTGAAATCCTCCACAATGCCGTAGTAGTTGGGTGTGGGGAGAATCACGGCGGCCACATCGGCATGAGCCTCAAGCAACGAGGCAAGGTGAGCCTTGTCGGTCACGCCGTCGCGCTGATTGATAGTCTCGATATCGATGTTGTGGTAGCGGGCGTAGGTGTCGACCACGGAGCGCACGGCGGGACTGAGGGTGGCGGAAACGAGCACACGCCGGCGCTTGCGGAGCGATGCCACGGCCATCATCATGGCTTCGGCGGTGGCAGTGGCGCCGTCGTACATCGAGGCGTTCGACACGGGCAGCCCTGTCAGGCGTGCCATCATGGTCTGGTACTCGAATATGTATTGCAGTGTGCCCTGCGATATTTCAGGCTGATAGGGGGTGTAGGCGGTCAAAAATTCCGAACGTCCCGTTATGGCAAGCGCAGCCGACGGAGCCATGTGGTGGTAGAAGCCACCTCCGGCAAAGCATACGTCCACCGGGGCATTTTTGGCTGCCAGGCGGTTGAAATAACGGCGTACGTCGTGTTCGCTGAGCTGGCCGGGAAGATTGTAAGGCTTCTTAAGGCGCAGTTCCTCCGGGACGTCGGCATACAGGTCGGCGAGCGATTTCACTCCGCAGACTTCAAGCATCTCGGCTATGTCGGCCCGGGTGTGTGGAAAATATCGGTGCATGTGGGTGAAATGTGTGTTGGAAAGACAAACGGTTGGTTGGGCTGAATCAGTGGGCGGTTTCGCAGAATGCCTTGTAGGCTTCCTCATCCATGAGGTTGTCAAGCTCGGAGGGGTCGGAGAGTTCCACTTTTACAATCCAGTTGGCCATAGCGTCCTTGTTGATGAGCTGGGGATCTGATTCGAGGGCTTCGTTTACCTCAACAACGGTGCCGCTCACGGGCGAATAGAGGTCGGATGCGGCCTTTACGCTTTCGATGGCGCCGAAATCCTCGCCGGCGGTCAGTTCGTCGTCAACTTCGGGCATGTCTACATAAACGACGTTGCCGAGCTGATGCTGTGCGTAATCGGACACACCGATGTAACCGAAATTATCTTCAACACGTACGTATTCGTGGGTTTTGCTGTAGCGGATCATAGTTTTGGTGATTTATCTGGTTGATATGTTTGGTTTATTTGATTGGGGAGAAAGGTTATTTCTTGTATGACTTTTTGTAGAAGCGTTTCGGCACCACAGTGCAGGGGAATGTCTTTTTGCGGATTCGTACTTTCAGCGGTGTGCCGTTGGCGGCATAGCGGCTGTCGACCAGCGCCATGGCCACACTCTTGTCGGTGGAGATGGAGTGGTAGCCTGTGGTGACGTAGCCTACCGTTTCGTCGGCTTCGTTGAGCACTTCGTAGCCGTGGCGCGGAATGGCGCGGTCGGTCAGCTCAAGGCCGACAAGCTTGCGCGGAGCGCCGGCAGCTTTCTGTGCCGACACGGCGTCGCGTCCCATGAACTGAGCCTTGTCGAGTTTGACGAACATTGTCAGTGCGGCTTCCACCGGGGTGATATCGTCGGCCAGTTCGTCGCCGTAGAGCGGCAGACCGACCTCGAAACGCAGGGTGTCGCGGCATCCCAGTCCGCACGGCATGCAGCGGCCGGATTCCATCAGCTTGTCCCAAAGGGTCTCGATCACTTCCTCTGCGGCGTAGATTTCGAATCCGTCCTCGCCGGTGTAGCCGGTTCGGCTTATCACGGCGTCGTTGCCGTCCATCTTTATCTCCTTGAAAGTATAGAAAGTGAGGTCGGAGCAGGCAATGGAGAGCACCTCCTCCACAACCTTCTCTGCGTCCGGACCCTGCACGGCGAGTTCGGCCACAACCTCGCTCACCAGCTCCACATCCACACGGAAGGGGAGACCTTCGGCCGAGTCGGGATTGATGTCGTTCATGCGCTCCACAATCCAGTTTTCATCCTTCTCGATGTTGGATGCGTTGATTACGAGCAGACAGCGGTTCTCGTTGAATTTGTAGACAAGCAGGTCGTCTACCACGCCGCCGCGCTCGTTGAGCATCATGCCGTATAGGCACTGGCCCGGGTGCGCAGGTTCCACATCGTTCGAGAAGATGTAGTTGACAAACCGGGTGGCGTCCTGGCCCGATACGAGAACTTCGCCCATGTGCGATACGTCGAACACGCCGCAGGCTGTGCGCACGGCGTTGTGTTCCTCAACGATGCCTTTGTACTGAATAGGCATGTCGAAGCCTCCGAACGGGCTCATCAGTGCACCGAGTGCCACATGGCGGCCGTGAAGGCATGTTTTCTTGGTCTCTTCCATAAACAGGATATGATAGATTTAAGCAGTTGTTGTTTTGTCTGTATTGAGTCTGTGCTGATTCAGAATCAGGCTTATAAGCGTGTCGGTGTCAAGTCCGGGTATCACTGAAGGCACATCCGTGCCGGACAAAGCCGCGGCCATGCTTTCGGCCGACAGCGTGCATCCCGTGAGTGGCCGCACTATAGCGGCATCCACGTCGCCGGTGATGAAGAAATCACCGGAGAGGTCGAGCGCGCCGATTCGCGGCAGCGTGTCTCCGTTTTCTATCGTCAGGTCAATCACGAATTCGCCCACGCCCTCCACGCGCATGGTGGTGGAGTGTCCGCACTTGCGGTGGCCGTAAATCCAGTCGGAGGCATAGTAGCCCTGTTCGATGGCTCGTATCTCCTTCACATCGTCCGGAGTCAGCGTCATTGTGCCCTCGCACAGCTGACGGCGTGCAAACGCCTTGAAGTCGTCCAAAGATATGTCGCAGTGTTCGCGCACGGTGGTGACCCGTTTGCGCACGGATGCCACACCTTTGGCCTCAAGTTTGACTGCCGACGGGGTCAGGGCCTGCATCATTGAGGGGAGGTCGGCATCGTAGAGCATCGTGCCGTGCACCACGGCGCGGGTACCTTTGGGGAGGTTGATGTTGTAGAAGGCGTATCCGCTCACCTTGCGGTCTCCTATCATGATGTCGTTGCGTCCGGTCGAGCCGGCATCCATCCCGAGGTCACGAAGCATCGCGGCCACAGCCGAGGTGTAGCGCGTGAAGGTGGTAGCGACCCGGGCGGATGAAGCCACATGGCTGAACATGATGTTGTTGCGGTCGGCATACACGCACCCTCCGCCACTTTTCCGGCGATACACCTGTATCCCCTCCCGGCGGCAGAACGCGAGATTCACCTCGGCGTCAATCTGCTGGTTGCGTCCGAAAATAACAGTCGGATCCACCTGCCACATGAAGAAGTATTCCCCGTCGCGATGGCGCGCGAGAAATTCCTCCATCGCCAGGAAAAAAGGCAGTTTTTCCTTCTCAGTGGCAAAACCTTCGGGAAGCTCAACGTAAATCATGGCAGTATCAAACTCCATAATGCTATCGGCATTGCACAGGCAACGTCATGGTTTCCCCAAAGGTACTTACAGTTTGTAACCCCACCAAATTTCGCACTCTGTTTTTCAGCAACATTTTCCATTTTCACCTCCAAAGTATATGCAAGCCCGGACGGATGGTATGACCTGCGCGTCACCCTCACGGATGCTGCAGGCAATTCACAGATGCAGACCATATCGCCGGCATCCACCCCCCCCGGCCCCGGCATCTACATCGTCCGCCACGCCGGCAAATCCGTCAAGGTCATCCTCTGACACCTCCATGCAAGAATAAACAAATTTGAAATCTTTGCATCCCCCTGCATTTAGTGGAGCTGGCGGGATGTTCGGCTCACAGCGGCCCTAATATAAATTGTATTTTGCACAGTTAGCACCGGACGCTTGAGCCGAGCGTCCTGCAGTCCCACGAAATTTTGAATTCTGCATTCCAACTGTTGTTTTTATTGGTAAAAAAGTTTTGTCTATAAACTAAGATTTTGTAATCTTTGGTGAAAGTTTTGTCTACGGGATAAACTTTTAGTATATTTGCCAAAAGTTTAGTCTATGAAAAAAGAAAATAGTATAGTTTTGAGGTCATTGTATATGGACAGGATTCGTCCATATATCAACAGGAACATGATTAAGATTCTTGTCGGACAACGGCGTGTAGGGAAAAGTTATATTCTTATGGCCGTGGTAGATGAAGTGCGAAGCAGTAACCCGGATGCCAATATCATTACCATTAATCTTGAGGATTTTGCATTTTCGCATATCACTGATGCGAACAGCCTGAACAATGAAATATCGTCGCGGCTCGTTCCCGGCAAGAAAAATTATATATTTCTTGACGAGATACAGGAGGTGGACGGATTTGATAAAGTTGTCCGGTCGCTGATTCTTGATCCGGATAATGATGTTTATCTCACCGGAAGCAATTCGAGCATGCTGTCGTCTGAAATGGCGTCGCGTCTTGCAGGCCGAAGTGTGGAGATACATGTGCATCCGTTGACGTACTGTGAATTTCTTGAGTTCCATTCTTTGCCCGATTCTGATGAATCGCTGGATATTTATTTGAGATACGGGGGATTGCCGTATCTGAGGAATCTGCCTGAGCGTCACACTTGGGGGGAGTATCTTTCAGGGGTGACCGATGCGGTGGTATATCGGGATGTCGTTAGCCGGCATTCTCTGCGCAATACCGATTTTCTGCAGCGTCTGTTGCTCTATCTTGCAGATAATATAGGAAAGATTTTCACGGCAAAGAAAATTGCGGATTACCTGAAGTCGCAGCGTGCCACTACTAGTGTGACGGGCGTGCAGTCGTATGTTGGTTATGTGGAGGATGCTTTCATCGTAAACAAGGCGCGCAGATGGGATATAGAAGGCAAACGCTATTTCGAAATCGGCGAGAAAATTTTCTTTGAGGATCTGGGCATACGCAATGCGATAATCGGATACCGTCCTAACGATATCGGGGGACTAATGGAGAATGTGGTGTATAACCATCTTGTGGCTTCGGGATATGACGTAAAGATTGGTGTGCTCCAGTCTGGACGGGAGATAGACTTTATTGCTGAAAAAGAGAATGAATGCCGTTATGTGCAAGTGGCCTTGTCGGTGCTTGACCAAGACACGGCCGACCGTGAGTTCGGCAACCTTGCCAGAATACCTGACAATTACGAAAAAACGGTAGTTACGCTCCGGGAATCGACTCCCAATACAAACAATGGCATCCGTCAGCTATCCCTGCGCCAGTTCCTGACGCATTGAGAATTCGGGGACACTTGTATGATATAGGTCTTATTCAATTAAGATTGGAATCTGAGGTGGTGGATGCCGGTTAATGAATTGTTAGATATCGTTGTGGCTACACTTGTGGCTAAGATTCAAGATCGGTTGCGAATGAGGGGGGATTTTCGTAATTTTGTTGCTTTAAGCGTGAGGATGTTGCAAAACATCTGCATTTTGGGGATTTGCAACGGCCTCAGACACCGCGGGAACGTTGTAAGGAACAAGAGCTTTTAACAGGAACCGGATGGAGCAACAGGATTTCGACATACACAACAGCGCCAGCGAGCGCGACGGCGACTACGAACGCGCATTGCGTCCGGGGCGCTTCGAGGCGTTTGCCGGACAGGAAAAGATTGTGGAGAATCTGCGGGTGTTTGTCGCGGCTGCCAAAATGCGTGGCGAGCCTCTTGACCACCTGCTGCTGCACGGGCCTCCCGGCCTGGGCAAAACCACGCTGTCGGCAATCATAGCCAATGAGTTGGGGGTGGGCTTCAAGGTGACTTCCGGTCCGGTGCTTGATAAGCCGGGCGATCTGGCCGGTATCCTCACTTCGCTTGAGGAGAATGATGTGCTGTTTATCGACGAGATTCACCGCCTTAGTCACACTGTGGAGGAGTATCTTTACTCGGCCATGGAGGATTTCCGCATCGACATAATGATCGACAAGGGTCCGGGGGCACGCTCGGTGCAGTTGTCGCTTTCGCCGTTCACGCTTGTGGGCGCCACCACGCGCAGCGGATTGCTCACGCCGCCGCTCAGGGCGCGTTTCGGCATCGACTGCCATCTGGAATATTACGATCATATCACTCTGGAACGCATCATACTGCGTTCGGCATCGCTGCTCGGAGTGAAGTGCAGTGGGGAGGCCGCCCACGAAATTGCCATGCGTTCGCGCGGAACGCCTCGTATAGCCAACGCTCTGTTGCGCCGCGTGCGCGATTTCGCCCAGGTGAAAGGCTCGGGTGCCATCGATCCTGAGATTGCCCGTTATGGGCTGGAGGCGCTCAACATCGACCGTTATGGCCTCAATGAGATAGACAACAAGCTGCTGCGCACCATGATAACCAAATTCCGGGGCGGCCCGGTGGGTCTTACCACCATTGCCACGGCGTTGGGTGAGGATCCCGGCACCATCGAGGATGTCTACGAACCGTTCCTCATCAAGGAGGGTTTCATCAAGCGCACCCCCCGCGGACGCGAGGTGACGGATCTGGCATGGCGTCATCTCGGCTTCGAGGCCGAAGGACTCGGCGGCCTGTTTGCCAATTGATAAAGGCCACTCTGACAGCACCCTCGCCATCAGGTAGTAAAATTGAACGCTGTGTCAAAATGCACGATTTTGACACAGCGTTATTGTAGGGTGGAAATTGAGCAAATGGGGTTGATGATTAACCCAGTTTTAGCTGCTGCCGGATTATTTGCGGACTGCGACTTTCACGCCGTTCACAACCAAAACGCCTGCGGGGAGGCCGGTGATAATTGTGGTGCCGGGATTTACGGCCTGCGATTTCACGAGCTGACCGTTCATGTTAACCACTTTGACAACAGTGGCTTCGGTGGTGGAAACCTCAACGGCGGCTGCGCCCAGGGCTTTCACTGTGAAAAAGCCATTGTCGGCAAGCGTTTCGGCTATCGAGCTTGATCCGATGGCCTTGATGTTGGCTCCGAAATGGTGCCATCCGAGGGCGGATTTATAAGCGTTGATTGACTCTTCGGGAACAAACAGCACACGGTCGCCGTAGTCGTTGTCATCGAAAATGGTGTAGATCTCCTCGCCGTCGAGATAGCCTCTTTTTACGGCCGGAGGTGTCACAGCCTTGCAGGTCACGGTGGTGATCTGAGGATTCCCCTCGAATACATATCCACCGAGATTGGTGGTGGTTTCCGGAAGGGTTATGGAGGTTATTTTCAATATTTTATCAAAGCAATAGTTGCCGATGCTTTCCAGCTTGTCGCTGAAATCAAGTGTCTCCAGTTCATAGCAGTTGCGGAACGCCCAGTGCCCGATGGTTTTCACGCCGGGCATTGTCACCTTTTTAATCCCTTCGCAAGAGTCGAAAGCATAGTCGCCTATCGAGGTCACGGATTCGGGCAGTGTGACAGATGTGAGATAGGTGTTCTCCGAGAATGCGCTTGATCTTACGGCGGTCACGCTGAGCTCTTTCTCTTCATACGTGATTGTGGCCGGAATCGTGATGTCTCCCACATATGTGGTGCCTTTCGCGGGGGTGGTTACTTCCACATTCGTTTTTGTGTTGTTCCAGTAGTACCTTACTCCGTCCTGCTCGATGTAAACGGCTTTTGCAGAAAGAACGCCTGCTGAGGCAACCAACGCCAATGCCAGTGCAATACTTTTGTGTGTATAAAATTTATGCATAAATATGGAATTTATACGAACCGGCAACGTTGCCTGTTCGGCAACAAATTTAAGTAAACTTTCACATTTTACCCCCCCGATTCGTTAAAGTTTGTTAATAGGATGGTTTATTGTTAATTTTTGTCCAATTCTGCTAATTAATTCCCATATGGGTTAATTATTCCATTATTCATAAGATGTGCATAAAAACATTTTGGCGATAGCATGAAGCCCCGATGCATGCGGGCTGTGTGGTGTACGGGGCAATTCGGAATGTGCCTGTCGTTTTTGCCGTGTTATGGAAACATCCTATATTTGCATAACCAAAAGTGATTTTAAGTAACTGGTCGAAATTATTTTGATGTTTGTTCGAGTAAAATTTTTAGAAGATTTTTCTCTCTGAAGAGGTAGTGTAGTGAGCTACACGACTGATGAAGAGAGGAAAAGATTCAAAAATTTTGCCGAAGAAACATTGAAATAAACAGACCGGTTAATATAAAATAATTTTGAACAGTTACTTAACGATATGGCCGGAGTAAAAAGCCTTTTCAAGGACACCGCGATTTACGGTGTGAGCAGCATTGTGGGCCGGTTTCTCAACTGGTGCCTCGTGCCGATGTACACCTATTGTTTCGCGGCGGCACAATACGGTGTGGTGACAAATATCTATGCCTATGTGGCATTAGTTCTGACCATCCTTACCTACGGGATGGAGACCGGATTTTTCCGGTTCGCCAATCATGACCGCTGGACCAATCCCGGGCAGGTGTACACCACGGCGTTGCTCTCGCTGGGCATCACCTCGATGCTGTTTATTGTGGCGGGGTGCCTGCTGTCGCCCGAGATAGCCCGGTGGCTCGACTGCGCCGACCATCCGTCGTTCATATGGATGATGGTGGTGGCCGTGGGCGTGGATGCCTATACGGCCATCCCGTTCGCCTATCTGCGCTACCGTAAACGCCCCGTAAGGTTTGCCACGCTGAAGCTGCTCAACATAGCCATCAACATAGGGCTGAATCTTTTCTTCATCCTTCTTTGCCCCGTCATATGGGAGTCGGCTCCGGGGTGGATAGCGTGGTTTTATGACCCCGATTTCGGCATAGGCTACATCTTCCTGGCCAACCTCATCAGTTCGCTTGCCGTGCTGCTGATGCTCGTGCCGGAAATTCTGGCCGAAAATTACAATTTCAACGGCCGTCTGCTTCGCGAGATGCTGGGCTATTCGTTCCCCATCCTGATCATCGGCATCGCCGGTATCATGAACCAGACCATAGACAAGATTCTCTACCCCATGCTGATTGCCGACCGTCAGGAAGCCATGAGCGGACTGGGCGTGTATGGAGCGAACTACAAGATTGCCATCGTCATGGTGATGTTCATTCAGGCTTTCCGCTTCGCCTATGAACCGTTTATCTTCGCGCAGAACAAAGAGAAAGGCGCCGGAAAGGAACAGGCGTATGTGGATGCCATGAACTGGTTCGTGATCTTCGGCATGTTCATTTTCCTCGGGGTGATGTTCTTTCTGCCGGTGCTCAAATATTTCATTTCGCCTGCATATTTCGAAGGCCTGAAGGTTGTGCCCGTTGTGATGCTCGCCGAGCTGTTCTTCGGCGTGTTCTTCAACCTTTCGCTATGGTACAAGCTCACCGACCGCACCATATGGGGCACATGGTTCTCGCTTGCCGGACTTGCCGTAACGCTCGGTGTGAACATCGCATTTGTCCCCACGTTCGGCTATATGGCCTGCGCCTGGGCGGCTTTCTGCTGCTATGGATTCATGATGGTGGCAAGCTATCTGGTGGGCCGTGTCAAATATCCCATCCCCTATGAGGTGGGACGCCTCGCACTCTATGCAGTGGCCGCAATGGCGCTGTGGGGAGCGGCCACGCTTCTCACCACCGGCAACAACTGGATAGATTTCCCCACACGTGTGCTGCTTTTAGCTGTTTATGCCGGTGTGGTGTTCGTGAACGAGGTGAAAAACCGACGTAAACCTGCTGCCGTATGATTCTGTTCCTCTCCACCAACGACACTCTCGGAGGCGCCGCAATGGTGACCCACCGCCTTGCGTCGGCTCTGCGCCGCACGGGTGTGGATGCCCGCATGCTCGTGGGGCGTAAGGATGGCGACGATGCGTGGGTAGCTCAGGTGGGGAGTTTTCGCCGCAAGCTGGCCAAGGTGGCCGAACGCGCCGAGATTTTTACAAGCAACGGATTCGACAGGGCCGACCTGTGGAAGGTGTCGACTGCCCGCTTTGGTGCTGCCGTGGCATCGCACCCTTGGGTTGCCGAGGCTGATGCCATTGTGCTGGGCTGGGTGAATCAGGGCTTTCTGTCGCTTGGTCAGCTGGATCGCATATGCAGGATGAAGAAGCCTGTGGTGTGGTGGATGCACGACCTCTGGTGTGCCACAGGCATTTGCCATCTGCCGGCCGGCTGCACCCGCTATGAACTGGGCTGCGGCCGTTGTCCGCTGCTCCACTGGGAGCGGCGCATGGGCGATTTGTCGCGTTTCGTCTGGGAGCGGAAAATGGACATTTTCCGCAGTTGTCCTATCAAATTTCTTGCCGTCAGCCGCTGGCAGCGCGAACAATGCCTTAAAGGTTCATTGCTGCGGGGGATGGATATTGAGGTACTCGGCCACGCCTTTCCCGTTGAGGAGTTCACTACGGAACCCGCCGAGGGTTCCGACTGTGGAAAACTGCGCATAGTGATGGGGGCTGCCCGCCTTGACGACCCTGTAAAGGGGCTCCCGGTGGCCATCGAGGCTCTCAATCTGCTTGCGCAGGAGCACCCGGAGCTGGCCGCACGGTCGGAGGCGGTGTTGTTCGGGGGACTGGCGGACGAGAATGCATTCGAGGCACTCCGGTTCCCTTTCCGCTACGTGGGGCGTATGGCACCGGACGAATTACGGAATCTCTATGCCACTGCAACGGTGGTGCTGTCCACCTCCCGGTTCGAGACAATGGGAGCCACCCTCATGGAAGGGATGGCCGCAGGTGCCACCCCGGTGACTTTCGGCGTGGGGGGACAGCCCGACATCGTGACGCATGGCGAGAACGGATATATAGCCGACTACGGTTCGGCCCAGTCGGTGGCACATTGTCTGCGGCTGGCCCTTGAATCGCCGTTCCCGCGCGCCGAGCAACATGCATTTGTCGCCTCGCATTTTTCCGAAAAGGTGATTGTCACCCGTCTGCTCCGCATCATAGCCGCCATGCGCGGCGAATGAAAGCCGGCGCGGCTGTTGCGTGGCTGTGATTAATTCGTTAACTTTGACTGCCACGTACCGATGTGCGCGGAAATATGCTATGACCACTACGAACGATACAATCAAGGGGATGGTGAGCGTGATTGTGCCCAACTACAATCATGCCGGATTTTTGCGTGAACGCATCGACAGTGTCCTGGGGCAGACCTATGGCAATATAGAGCTTATCCTGCTTGACGATTGTTCCACCGACAACAGCCGGGAGGTCATAGAGAGTTACCGCAGCGAACCGCGTGTGAGCCATGTGGTGCTCAACGAGCAGAACTCCGGAAGCACATTCGCACAGTGGAAGCGCGGCCTCGCCCTGGCTCGCGGGGAATATGTGTGGATCGCCGAAAGCGACGATTTCGCCACGCCCGATTTCCTGGCCACACTTGTGCCTCAGCTGGAGGCTAATCCCGAAGCGGCGCTTGCATTCGCCGGTTCGCTGATGGTGGACGCCTTGGGCAACAACATTCCGCACATGGACTGGGACCGTTACTGGCCCGGTCAGCCTGATGTCGAAGTCTATACGGGCCGAGAACTTATGGTGCGAAAACTGTTGTGGACGGCCAATGTGTACAATGCCTCGCAGGCGGTGTTCCGCCGCAGCATGGCTCCGGCGATAGAGGATTGCCAGCTGCGTATGCGCTACTGTGGTGACTGGCTGTTCTGGGTCAACCTCGCCACCCGCGGCGGTGCGGTGGAGGTGCGCCGCAAGCTCAACCGTTTCCGCCAGCACACGGCAAAGGTTTCGCCGGGAGCATCAAAGTCCGGCATCTATTTCATCGAAGGGCTGCCGGTTATGGTGCGCGTGGCCGATTATCTTGACCTTGGCCGGTGGCAGCGTGCCATGCTTGCCGGGCGCACATGGAAGCGTCTGGGCAAGTTTCCGCAGATACTCGCCACCCACCGAGATGAGATAATGGCCAACCTCGACAGGCTCAGCCCAGGTGCGTCGGGCTGTAAACACAGGCTCATTACGCTTTACGAGGCCGACAAATATCTGAATTTCACCCACCTGCAACCCAAATGACACACGCCGTGAAACCCCGCCTGCTTTTTCTTATAAGCCGTTTCCTTGACGGTGGCATTGACACCATCCTGGTGGAATATCTGCGCAACATCCCGCTCGACCGCTATGATGTGACGCTTGCCATAGGCGTGAAGATGGATGAACTCGAGGTGCATCTGCCGCGCATTCCTGCCGGGGTGAAGGTAGTATATCTCGTTGACAATCCGGTGCTCACGCGCTGGCGTAAGGAAAAAATCAGGCACCGTCTGCCCGTGGCTGTGAAGCTTTACGACGAGATTGTGCTTAACCCGATCAGGAAACTTACCACCCGAAGCCGGTTGGACCGCCTCGTGGCCCGGGCTGACATGGTGATTGATTTCGACTGCACGTTCTACAGCCTGCTTCAGCATAGCCCGGTTCCGGTGACGGGATTCTATCATTTCAGTATTCCCGAAAACCTGAGCCGCTGGCCGAGGCACACGCGCAGGCAGATGGAGGGGATGCAGGCCTACGCACATGTAGCGCTCATATCGAATGCAATGGTGGAGGAGGGGCGGCGCCTGTTCCCCGAACTTGCGGCCAAATTCGTGCGCATCTACAACGGGTATAACTTTGATGAATTCCGGCGGCGCGCGGCTGCGAAGTTGCCTGTGGATGCGCCGGCGCGTTATGTTGTTGCCGTTGAGCGGCTTGAAGAGAGCCAGAAGGATATAACAACGCTGCTTGATGCATATGCCCGTGCACTCGCTTCGCAGCCTGACGGCGGCAAGGATTTCCCGGCGCTTGTGCTCGTGGGCGAAGGGCGCGACAGGCAACGGCTTGAGGCGCATGCCAAGGCGCTCGGAGTGGTGGAGAAAACTTTTTTTGCAGGTTTCCAGCCCGATGCAGCTCCCTGGATTGCCAATGCCGAAGCGCTTGTGCATTCCTCGAAATACGAAGGTTTCGGCCTTGTGCTTGCCGAGGCTCTGATTCTCGGACGCCCGGTGGTGGCCACCGACTGTCCGTCGGGACCGGCCGAAGTGCTTGATTACGGCAACGCCGGAATTCTTGTGCCTGTGGGAGATGCCGATGCGCTGGCCGAAGCCATCGCCCGTGTTGCCGGGTCAGCGGCGCTGCGCTCACAGATGGGTGGGCAGGCATTGCGCCGTGCCGCCACGTTTGATATAACCGAATCAGTAAATCAGCTTTTATCGCTATGTCCCATACCGACCGACCGAAAATAAGCGCTGTTCTCAACACATATAATGCTGCCGAACATCTTGACGAGGTGCTGAAGTCGCTCGCCGGATTCGACGAGATTGTGCTTGTGGATATGCACAGCGACGACGATACACGCCGCATTGCGGCCGCACATGGCGCACGGATTGTGGATTTTGAGCGTTGCGGCATCTGCGAGCCTGCGCGCAACGCCGCCATAGAGGCGGCCTCGCATCCGTGGGTGCTTGTTGTGGATGCCGATGAGCTGGTGACGCCGCAACTGCGTGACTATCTGTATGCCACGGCGGCGCGCGAGGATGCTCCGGCAGCATTGCGCATTCCGCGCATCAATTCGTTCATGGGTAGGGAGATGCACTGCCTTTATCCCGATTATCTCACGCGCTTTGCGCGGAAGGAGCGCATTTTCTGGCCGCCGGTGATTCATGCGCAGCCGCAGATTGATGGTGTGATTGAAAGCATCCCGGCATCCAGGCGAGAGCTTGCGTTCGTGCATCTCGAACGCAACACCATAGCCTCACGGCTTGAGAAAATCAGCCGCTATTCCGCCAAGGAGGTTGACCGCAGAGGTTATAGGCATTATTCGGCCCCGGCATTTCTGGTCAAGCCGTTCGGCCGCTTTTTCCGCTCGTATTTTCTGAAAGGCGGCGTGTGCGACGGTCTACCCGGCTTCATCTGGGCATTGCTCGAAGCCCATTACAAGCTCACCACCATGCTCCGCCAGTCCGACCGCACATCCTCCTGATTTATCCTCTGATGTCGGTTTTACCAATCGCTGTCATCAGCCAAGTCGCAATCGTAGTCCCGGTCAAAATCATCGTATGAATCATAGTCCGCATCCATTCCGTTAAGGTAATAATCGGGGTTTTGGTGTATGAGGTCAATGTAGCTTGTTCCATGCGACCTACTCTCCATGATGTCGAGGCGTGACTGGAGTCGGTCTATTTCATTTTCAATGTTTGAGTAGCCGTCTGACAGTATGTCATAGTCATCAAGCATATCCTCCAAATCGTCAATGTGTGCCTGCAGGTCATCAGGGTCGGTGTCATCGTATTGCCGGGCAATCGCCTTGAGGTCACGACGGCTGCTGTCGCCGTTCCACGGTGTGGATTGATTATCTTGTTTGGCGATTTTTCGGTATCGGGCGATTTCATCCTTTGATTCAGCGATTTCCTGCTCCAGTTCCATAATCCGTGCGTCATATGCAGGAGTGTGTGGGGCGCAAAACGGTGCAGGCGGAATGGAATGTCGGGATCTGCGGGAGAATAGTCTGCATACCCATTCCAAAAAGGCGGCTTGGCCTAATAAATTCCAAAAAGACATGATACGGAGAGTTTGGCAGATTGGTTTATATAAAGGGGGTTGTAACCGGATAAGATGTAATGAATGACGTCAGATGTCGGCGCCGTCTTTCAATGCTTGACCGAGCCAAGCGAAAACGCAGAGAAGAATGATTAGAATTGACATAGCGGTAAGATTTTAGGATTTCGAGGAACACCATCATGGTCTTCACCTGCAAAATTATCTCCTGCCAGTGCCAAAATCTTTCACTGCTACGTTAAATAATGTTTGTAGTTATTTTACGCGGCCGGGGTTGCGGGCGATGAATTCTTTCCAGGATTTGGGGCCGGCGGGGAGCGACGGGCGCGAGGATTCGTAGAAATGGCAGAGGGCCACACCGAGCGCATCGGTGGCGTCAAGTTCCGGCAGGAGGTTCTCGCGCGGGATTTTCAGGATGCGCACAAGCATCTCCTGAACCTGTTCCTTCGATGCGGCGCCGTTGCCGGTAATGGCCATCTTCACCTTTCGCGGCTCATATTCGGCGATGGGTACGTCGCGGCTGAGTGCGGCGGCCATGGCAACGCCCTGGGCTCGTCCGAGTTTAAGCATGGATTGCACATTTTTGCCGAAAAACGGAGCCTCGATGGCGAACTCGTCGGGCAGATATTGCTCCACAAGCCCGAGCACGCGCTCGTGGATGCGGTGCAGACGCATGTAATGGTCCTCCATGCGGTTGAGGCGCAGCACACCCATGGCCACGACGGAGGGCTTGCCGCGGAGGATGCCGAGCACGCCGTAACCCATGACGTTCGTACCGGGGTCGATGCCGATTATCACTTTATCCCACATGGGTGTCGGGCGTTTTCACGGGGAGGTCAACCGTTTCCATCGGAGTGGTGAAGAACATCAGATGCTGACCGCGGCGGCGGTGAAGTTCGGCCATGAGTGCCTGTCCTTCGTTTTCGTGCCAGTGCGAGGCTTTCGCCGGGTCGATGGCGGGGAAATGAACAGCTATGCTGAGTGTGTCCGGCTCGATAGAGGTGAGCACACGCGCCACCGTGGGCGTGGCGAAACATCCGCTGGCTGCCGCTGCCGGCAGGAGTGTGCCCGACAGCCAGTCTATGAATTCAGCTTCGATGCTGTTGTGTACGACAAACGTGGTGTTGATGATAAGCATGTGTCAGAAGTGTCGGCGCAGTTCGCGCATGAGGAATTTGAAATGACGCGCCACAGTGCTGCGCACGCCGTAATAGTAGCACATGATGTTGAAGCGCTCGCGCAGCGATTTGAACCGGTTGCGGGTGGTGGTGCCTTCGTTAAGGTAGTCGATGAGCACTTCGGGGATGAGCACATTGCGGCGCGAATGCTGAAGCACGCGGATGCACCAGTCGAAATCGGCCGAGAACCGGAATTTCAGATTGTAGGGCGACGTGATCTGTCTGAGTGCTACAAAAGCCTGATGGCATACCACCATGCCGTCGGCGAAGCTCTGCAGCGACAGCTGTTCGGGTGCGGTTAGGTGGCGCGGACCGATGCGGCGGCGGTCGGCATCAACTATGTCAGTCTGGCCGTAGACCACGCCGGGATAGTCCTCGCACATTATGGTGTCGGCGATGCGTTGCAGCGTATCGGGCGAATGGAATGTGTCGCCGGCATTGAGGAAAATCACGTAATCGCCTGTGGCCTCCGCCAGGCCCTTGTTCATGGCGTCGTAGATGCCGCGGTCGGCGGCCGAACGGAAACGCATGAGCGGATGCAGATTGCGGCGGGCAATCTCTATGGTGCCGTCCGACGAATCGCCGTCGATGATGAGATGTTCGTACAGATTGCATGTCTGCCGGCGCACGCTTTCAATGGTGGCGGGAAGCGTGTCGGCGGCATTGTACGTTACTGTAATGATGGAAAACAGAGGGCGGTTGCCGGGTGAATTCTGGTCCATGTGGTTGGCTGACGGAATGAGAAAAAGAATTAGAGCAAATGAAGAAAAAGGCATCGCGAGGCGTTTATGGCGGCCTTATTTGGCAAAATTAAGCATTCTTCACCTTTTCGGCAACAAATGTGGCGGATTAATTCTGATAATTTCGGATAAGTTCGGATAAGCTCGGATAATTCTGATAATTCTTATAAGAGTTTATCCGAGCTTATCAGAACTTATCCGAGCTTATCCGAACTTATCCGAAGTTATCCGGCCGGGAGCGCCGCTGGCGCCTGCTAAGCGGTGAAATGAAAATTTAACGGGGTGAGGGAGCGGGAATTTGCAAGAATATAGTAACTTTGCACTGTTCAGAGGCCGAGTGTGCTGCGGCGTTGTAGCCGCAGTGCATGCTTTTGATGCCCCAAACGATTGTTAGACAACACATTTGCGACGCTCTCAATTATATATAATCTTCCTGTTTTTAGCTTGTACTGTGGCCGGAAACCTGTTTTCGCGCGACGGTGCACCGGCGTCGTCACGGCTTTTTGATGAAATTCCGGGACCCGACAGCATTGTGCCCCCTGTTGTGGCTCCGGCCGACAGCATTGTGGCCGACAGCACTTCGGCTCCGGTGGATTCCATGTTAAGCGTCAGGGATTCTGTGGCTGCGCTCCTGCCGCCTATCGCGCCCGACACGGTGAAGCCGAAACGTCCGTCGCGTATCCGCCGCGAGAAGGTCGACCTTGACAATCAGGTGGTTTTCAACTCCAAGGACTCAATGGTGATGAAAGGCCGCAACACCGTGTTCATGTACGGTGAGGCGAGCGTTGACTATGGCGACCTCAAACTTAATGCGGCTGAAATCAAGCTCAACATGGACAGCAGCGAGGTCTACGCAGTAGGGCGTCAGGACTCGGTGGGCGAAATGGTGGGTCAGCCGGTATTCGAGGAGGGAGGGTCAAGCTATGAGTCCTCCACCATGCGCTACAACTTCAAGAGCAAGCGCGGTTACATCACAGACGTAATCACCCAGCAGGGTGAGGGTTACCTCACCGGCGGCCGTACAAAGAAAACCGAAGGGGAGGACTACTACCTGCAGAGCGGGCGCTACACCACCTGCGATGACCACGAATGCCCACACTTCTATCTGCAGCTCACACGCGCCAAGGTGCGTCCGAAGAAAAACATCGTCACCGGGCCGGCCTACATGGTGCTTGCCGGGCTGCCGCTCCCGCTGGCCATCCCGTTCGGCTACTTCCCGTTCAGCGACAGCTATGCCTCCGGTGTCATAGTGCCGACGTTCGGCGATGACTACAACCGCGGATTCTATCTCAGCGACGGCGGTTACTACTTCGCCATCAACGATATGATTGACCTTGCCCTTACGGGTGAAATCTACACCAAGGGTTCATGGGGGCTTTCGGCGCAGTCAACCTACCGCAAGCGCTACAAGTACAGCGGCTCGTTCAACATCCACTATCTCAAGACCATCTACGGCGAAAAGAGCGACCCGGACTATTCAAAGGCCACGAACTTCCAGATCATGTGGAACCATTCGCAGGACTCCAAGGCGAATCCCAACATGACGCTGTCGGCGGCGGTGAACTTCACCACATCGGGCTACACGCGCAATGCCCTCAACAGCTACTACACCAACTCGTTCACCGAGAACACCAAATCGTCGACCATCAACATGAGTTACCGCATTCCCAACTCCAAATGGTCGTTCTCCACATCGCTCAACATCAGCCAGCGCACGCAGGACTCAACTCTGGCCGTGTCGTTCCCCAACCTCAACATCACCATGAGCCAGACCTATCCCTTCAAGCGCAAGCAGGCCGTGGGCGCCGACCGGTGGTACGAGAAAATCCGCATGAGCTATTCAGGTCAGTTCCAGAATTCGCTCACCGCCAAGCAGGACGAATTCTTCAAGAAATCGCTGATAAAGGACTGGCGAAACGGCATGCGCCACAGCATCCCTATCTCGGCCACATTCCCGCTGTTCACCTACTTCAACGTCACCCCGTCGATCAACCTCACCGACCGCATGTACACCCAGAAGGTGCGCCGCTCGTGGGATCCGGCGGCCTCTGCCGAAGTGATGGACACCACCTATTCGTTCTATAACGTGTGGGATTTCACGGCCTCTGTCTCGTTCGACACCAAGATTTACGGATTTTTCCAGCCCCTGCCGTTCCTCGGCGACAAGGTGAAGATGATCCGCCACGTGATGACGCCAACCGTCTCATTCTCGGCGTCGCCCGACTTCTCGTCGCCGTGGTTCGGATATTACGGCCAGTACAACTATATAGACAACCAGGGACGCGAGCAGACGCGCAAATACTCCATGTTCCCCAACGGCCTGTTCGGTGTGCCGGGGCAGGGGAAAACCGGCATGGTAAGCTTCTCGCTCGCCAACAACGTGGAGATGAAGGTCAAGTCGGACAACGATTCCATCGGTGAGAAAAAGGTGTCGCTCATTGAGAACTTCACCGTGAGCCAAAGCTACAACTTCGCGGCCGACTCGCTGCGGTGGAGCAATATCAACACGTCGCTGCTGCTGCGCCTCACCAAGCAGTTCAACCTCAACCTCTCGGCCACATGGGACGTGTACACCTACGCCCTTAACAGCGCCGGAAATCCGGTGCGTGTCAACAAGCTCCGCATATCGCAGGGCAAAGGACTGGGTCGCCTTTCCTCAACCGGAACCTCCTTCTCCTACACCTTCAACAACGACACCTTCAAGCGGAAGAAAAACAAGAACAATCCACCCGAAAACAACGGCGACCTCGGCAACAACCCGAAGGATGACGACTGGGATGATGCCGGCTACGGGCAGCCGGACCGTCTCAACAACGGGAACGGCAATGATGACGACGACCTGAAGCTGTCGCCCGACGGATATGCGGCATGGGAGGTGCCGTGGAGCCTGTCGGTCAATTATTCGGTGAACTACAGCTACGGCGATTTCAACCGCGAGAAGATGGAATATAACGGTAAGATAACGCAGAACCTCAGTCTGTCGGGCAATATCCGGCCTACCAAGAACTGGGAGTTCTCGGCGTCGGCCTCCTATAACTTCGACCTGCACAAGATAGCCTACATGAACCTGAATATAGCCCGTGACCTCCATTGCTTCACAATGAGGGCGAGTGTGATTCCGGTAGGCCCCTACAAGAGCTATAATTTCCATATCTCGGTCAAGTCAGCCCTGCTCAGCGACCTCAAGTACGACAAACGCTCGTCGACCTCCAACGGCGTGCAGTGGTATTGATGCCTTTTTTCCCGCCGACGCAGTTTTAATCCCTTTAATCTGAACTCTGAACTTCGCACAATTGTTTAATTCATAGTGATTTGCATCCGGATTGCGCGCCTTCGGCATGTTCCCGGAGTGATAGCTGCCGCGCATCGGCGGCACAATCAGGCAGATACGCAGTTTTTATTACCTACACATGAACATGAACCATTCAACCATGACTACCGACAATAACAACACAAATCAGAATAATAATACCGGAATACAGAGCCTTCTTGGCATCCGAGGGCAGGTGCTCACATATAAGGATAATCCCCTGTTTGTCCCGGCTGCCGACTGTTACGACTATTATCCGGATGGCCTTGTGGTGGTGCGCGACGGCGTGATAGACGCCGTCGGGGCATACGGCGATGTAATAGGGCGTTATCCGGCCCTCGACCGGGTGGACACTTATGAGAATGCCGTTGTTATGCCCGGATTCGTCGACTGCCATCTGCATTACGTGCAGTCGCCCATGATAGGTTCGTTCGGCGACACGCTGCTCGACTGGCTCAACCGCTACACATTCCCCACCGAATCGAAGTTCCGCAGCCGTGAGTTTGCCGACGAGGTGGCACGTGTGTTTTTCCGCCAATTGCTGCAGCAGGGCACAACCACTGCAAATGTGTTCGCAACAACGTTCCCCGTATCTGTCGATGCGTTTTTTGAGGAATCGGAGCGCTGGAACACCCGCATGATTTCGGGCAAGGTGCTGCAGGACCGCAATCTGCCTGATTCGCTGCGCGACACGTCGGCCGCCGCCTCGGTTGAGGAGTCGGAACGCCTGCTTGAAAAATGGCACCGCCGCGGCCGTCAGCTTTACGCCGTGGTGCCACGCTTCGCTCCCACAAGCACGGATGAGCAGTTGCGCCTGGCCGGCGAGCTATACCGCCGCCATGCCGCCGAAGGGGTGTACATGCACACGCACCTCGACGAGGCCTACGATGAGATACAGTGGGTTAAGGAGCTATTCCCCTGGTCGAAAAATTATACCGATGTCTATGAGCATTTCGGCCTGCTCGGCCCAACGGCAGTGCTGGCTCACTGCTGCATAGTGAAGGAGGAGGAATGGCAGACCATCCATGATGCAGGCGCCGCAGCGGTGCATTGCCCGTCGTCCAACCTGTTTCTCGGCGACGGCGAGTTCCGCTATTGGGATGTCTCCAAAGCCGCGCGTCCATGCCGTTTCGGCATAGGAACCGATGTGGGCGCGGGCACTAATTTCTCCATCCCACGTCAGCTTGGCGAGGCCTATAAGGTGGCCATGATGCAGCAGCACAGTCTCGATGCCGCGAGCAGTTTCTATCTCGCCACTTTGGGAGGGGCAAGGGCGCTCAGGCTTGACGACAGAATAGGTTCGTTACGTCCGGGCAACGAGGCCGATATCGCCGTGCTCTCGCTGGCGCCGACCGAATTTGTGGAATGGCGCATGCAGTTTGCTTCCGATATTTTCGAAAAACTTTTCGTGCTTCAGACCATGGGGCTTGACAACATGAACATAGCCACGTATGTGGCCGGAAAGAAGGTGTTCGACCGAGCATCCGCCAGTTCGTTCGCGATGCCTTGAGTAGCGGATGCCTTTCTCTCTTATTTCAGGATTTCAAGGGCGCGGCGGCGGTCGTTGTCGATTGCGGCTGCAAGGGCGTCGAGCGAGGGGAACCGCTGCTCGTCACGCAGATGCTCAATAAAGTTCAGCGTGATAGGTGAGCCGTACAGATCACCGGAATAATCGATAAGATGCGCCTCGATGGTTTCGGGGACGTCGGCAGCTGTGCCGGTGGTGGGGCGGCTTCCGATGTTGACCACGGCCGGAAGCATCGCGCCGTCGGGCATCAGCGCGCGTGCGGCATATACCCCGCGGCCGGGGATGAGCTGTGACACGAACGACGGATGCACGTTGGCGGTTGGAAACCCTATGGTGCGTCCTATCTCGCGCCCGTGCTCCACTGTGCCCTGCAGCTGGTAGGGATGTCCGAGCATGGCATTGGCTTCGGCGATGCGTCCCTGTGTCAGCAGTCGGCGTATTTCCGACGAGCTGATGCTCCCTTTCCCCTCAAGTTTCTTTTCGGTGCCAAGCACAAGCTCGATGCCTTCCTCCGCAGCCAGTGCGCGGTATGTTTCGAAGTCGGCCGGTGCGTCGTGGCCGAACCGGTTGTTGAATCCGAGCAGGATGGCTTTCACGCCCCATTTTTCGCGCAGCATTGCCAGAAAATCCCGTGCCGGGAGCATGCGCAGCTCGGAAGTAAACGGAATCATGCGCACAGCCACCCGCCTCACGGCAAACTGCAGCATCTTTGCCTCCGGAGCCGACAGGAGCATGGGTGCGCGGTCAGGAGCGATTACCGACAGCGGATGGTTGGAAAATGTGACCACGAGGGGTTGCAGCATCCTTTCCGCAGCCTCGCGGCGCAGATGCTCAAGCAGGTGCAGGTGGCCGAGGTGTACGCCGTCGAACATCCCTACAGCTGCCATTGTGCCTTTGCATTCGTTTGATTTCTTTTCGGGTGTGTCCATCCTCCGGTGTGATATTGGGTGTCAGGTTTTTATGCGTATGAGAGTCAGGCCATCGCGCAGGGGGAGTATCACTTTTTCGAGCGATGGGTCGGCGGCGATGGTGTCGTTGAATTCGGCTATGCCGAGGGTCTGCTGGTCGTGATGGCGTGTGGTGTCGGTCACCTTTCCGTCCCACAGGGTGTTGTCGGCCAGGATGAAACCTCCCGGACGTACCAGCTTGCGCACGAGGGTGAATGTCTCGGTGTACGTGCGCTTGTTGGCGTCCATGTAGGCAAGGTCGTAGCCCGGTTGCAGCGATGGGGCTATGCGGCTGAAATCACCGATGTGCAGCGTGATTTTGTGTCCGTGCGGCGAGCGGCCGAAGCGGCTTCGGATGAAATCCTCCATCTCGTCGTCAATCTCCACCGTATCAAGGTGCGCCCCTTCGGGGAGAGCCTCGGCGATGCATAGCGCCGAATAGCCGGCGTAGGTGCCGATCTCGAGCACGCGCTGCGGTGCCACCATGGCGGTGAGCATTTTCAGCAGACGGCCCTGAACATGGCCCGAGCACATGCGCGGATAGAGCAGCCGCAGATGCACGTCGCGTCCGAGCTGTTGCAGCAGCTCCGGCTCAGGGTCGGTGTGTGCCTTGATATATTCTTCGATATCCATCGGTCAGAGCAGCGATTCGATGCCGAGGCGGTAGGAGTCCATGCCGAACCCCGTGATGGTGCCGCGGCATGCGGGGGCTATGAGTGATGTGTGCCTTATGGCTTCGGGCCTGGCGGCCGTATTGGATATGTGCACCTCCACCACCGGAATGTCGATGGCCCGGATGGCATCGGCCAGTGCGAGCGATGTGTGCGTATAGGCACCTGCGTTGAGCACTATGCCTGCGTAATCGCTGTCGAAGCCCACTTCCTGAATGCGGTCGATGAGGTCGCCTTCGTGGTTGCTCTGATAGTAATCTATCTCCACTCCGGGATAGTCGACGGAGAGGGCGCGCAGGTATTCGTCCATCGAGACGTGTCCGTACACTTCCGGTTCGCGGGTGCCGAGCAGGTTGAGGTTCGGGCCGTTTATGATCAGTATCTTTGGCATGGCGGTGGTGAGAGATTATTATTTTTTGAGTTCCACTTTCTGCGTGGGCGGCAGCTGCTCGTTGCGCTGGGCCACGGCATCGGTCACCTCATGGGCGAGGTGGATGAATTCGTGTGCCATGACGGTATCCTTGAGGGCTATGGGAGTTCCGGCATCGCCGTCGTCGCACACATCGGTGACCAGCGGAATCTGGGCGAGAAGCCGCACGCCAAGCTCTTTGGCAAGCTCCACGCCGCCGTCGCGTCCGAAGATGTAGTATCGCTCGTCGGGGTGCTGGGCCGGGGTGAACCATGCCATATTCTCCACCAGGCCGAGGATGGGCACATTCACCTTGTCGCCGGTGAACATGGCGATGCCCTTGCGGGCGTCGGCCAGCGCCACCTGCTGGGGTGTGCTCACAATCACCACTCCGGTTATGGCCAGAGTCTGCACAAGGGTGAGATGGATGTCGCTGGTGCCCGGGGGCATGTCGATGATGAAGTAGTCAAGTTCTCCCCAATCGGCATCGGTGATGAGCTGGCGCAGGGCGTTAGAGGCCATGGAGCCGCGCCAGAGCACGGGCGAATTTTTGTCGACAAGGAAGCCGATCGAGAGCATTTTCACCCCGTACTTCTCGATGGGGATTATGAGCTGGCGGCCGTCGACCTGATGCATGTAGAGTTCGTCATCCTCCACGCCGAACATCTTTGGCATCGACGGGCCGAAAATGTCGGCGTCGAGCAGCCCCACGCGGTAGCCTTCGCGGGCGAGGGCCACGGCAAGGTTGCTCGCCACGGTCGATTTGCCCACGCCCCCCTTGCCTGAGCTTACGCCGATGATGTTCTTCACCTGGGCCAGCGGTTTGGCGGCAGGTTGCGGAAGGGTGGTGCGCGTTTTCACCGCGATGTTCCCTTTGATTTCCACTTCAGGCGAGATGTAGGTCTCGATGGCCGATTCGGCGGCGCGGACAATCGACTTGATGAACGGGTCGGTGGGCTTGTCGAAAATCAGCGAGAAACTCACCTTGTTGCCGTCGATGCGGATGTCGTCCTCCACCATGCCGGCTTCTACAATGTTTTTGCCCGATGCGGGGTAGCGCACGTTTTTCAGCGCGTCGAGAATGAGGTTGGGATATAGTTGCATGGTTATTCGTTGCTTTGCTGTGAGAATTTAGGGTCGGTTTCGAGAACTCCGCGCGAGAAGCTGCGGTAGGTGTCGGGCGGAATCTCGTCGGTGGGTTCCTGCAGCTCGCCGGCGTGGGCCAGGGGGAACACAAGGTATTTTATGGTAAGCCCGCGCGCCAGCCATTGCTGTTCGTAGTAGGTGCGTATCTGCAGGATGTCGTCGGCCAGGCCGCTGTGATAGAGGTCGTCGGTGTTCACCTCGGGCACTATGCCGTTAAGCTCGGTGAGCAGGCGGGTGTAGGTGTAGAGAAACGGCGAGTCGGTTTTGAGACGCACCATTCCGCCGTCGGCGAGCACCGTGCGGTAGAGGTTCAGGAATGTGGTGGACGTGAGGCGCTTGCGCACTTTCTTCATCTGCGGGTCGGGGAAAGTGATCCATATCTCGCTCACTTCGCCGGGGGCGAAGAAGTGGCTCAGCAGCTCGATGTTGGTGCGCACGAAAGCCACGTTGCCGAGCCCTTCGAGTGTGGCGGCCTTGGCTCCGGTCCACATGCGGGCGCCCTTTATGTCGATGCCTATGAAATTCTTGTGGGGAAAGCGCCGTGCAAGTCCCACGGTATATTCCCCTTTGCCGCAGCCCAGTTCAAGCACAATGGGGCCGTCGTTGTGGAAATAGTCGCTGTTCCAGCGGCCTTTCAGGGGGAAGCCCTCGCGGCTCAGCACGCCATAGGGATACTGGAACACACATTCCATCTGCTCCATTTCTCCAAATTTCTTTAGCTTGTTTTTGCCCATATTTCAGTTTGTTGCGCATTGCGCGGGGAGATGCGCGGGTTATTGATTTGCAAATTTAACTCAAAAATGCCGAAATTTGCGTTTTCGCAACCCCTTTTTCATCCACCGAGGTGGTGCACCCCGCATTTTGGGGTTTCATGCAACACCATCGTTTGTCTGCAATTCTGTTGACTGACCTATGTACTACGTTTCAAAACAGCTCGAAATCTCGGCCTCCCACAGCCTCTCGCTCCCCTATGAGAGCAAATGCACCCGGCGCCACGGCCACAACTGGATAATCACCGTCTACTGCCGTGCCCGTCAGCTCAATGCCGAGGGGATGGTGTGCGATTTCACCCGAATCAAGGAGCTTATTCAGGGGCGGCTCGACCATGCCGACCTCAACGAGGTGTTCCCATTCAACCCCACTGCCGAGAACATAGCCCGCTGGGTGGCAGATTCTGTGCCGCAGTGCTACAAGTGCGTGGTTCAGGAAAGTTGCGGCAACATGGCCGCATATGTTGCCGACGATGTCACCGATTGTGTGTTATGACCATGGCAGTTGACAAGGATGGCGGTAGCGGCTCGGAGGGGCTTCTGCGTGTCAACGAAATATTTTACTCCCTGCAGGGGGAGGGGCATTTCACCGGAACGCCGGCAGTGTTCGTGCGCCTGTCGGGATGTAACCTCCGGTGTCCGTTCTGCGACACCGACCACCATGCGTCCGTAGGGATGACGTATGCCCAGGTGGTGGAGCGTGTGACGGCTTTCCCGTCGCGCCACGTGGTTGTCACCGGGGGCGAACCTTCCATGCAGCTCACCGACGGATTCATTGACGCCCTGCATGCCGCGGGATGCTTCGTGCAGGTGGAAACAAACGGCACGCTTCCGCTCCCTCCCTCGGTCGACTGGGTTACCTGCTCTCCCAAAGATGCCCCGGTGGTTCTTGACCGCATCGACGAGCTGAAGGTGGTTTACAGCGGACAGTCGATGGACAGCTACGCACCGCTGATGGCTATTGCCGCCGAATGGCGTCTGCAGCCATGCGACGTGCCCGGCGATGCCGCCGCCTCCGAACGCCACCTGCGCGCCGCCATCGCCTACGCCCTCACCCATCCCCGCTGGCGCCTCTCCCTCCAGACCCACAAGCTCATCTCCATCCGCTAATTGGCATCAGGTGCGACGTGCATCCGGCTTTATAAAATGTAGCGTATAATGTAAATTTATGGGAAAAATATGGGGCGCGATAGGGGGCGAACGCAGTTTTTTCATTAATTTTGCCGCGTAATTTGTTAACATGACCTCATTTCAGGATATACAGCAGGCGCTTGCCCCCGATCTCAAGCTGCTCAATGAACGCATTGAGTCGGCTTTGTCGTCGCCGAACGAGCTGATGAACAGGGTGGTGCGCTCTTTCCTTGAAAAACGGGGCAAACAGATTCGTCCGATAATGGTGCTTCTCACCGCGAAGCTGCTCGGGACGGTCAACGACGATGTGCTGGCCGGAGCCGTGGCTGTGGAGCTGCTGCACAATGCATCGCTCATCCACGACGATGTGGTGGACGACACGCTCACACGGCGCGGAAATCCCACCATCAACGGTGCGTGGGATAATCATCTGGCCGTGCTGATGGGCGACTTCTTCCTGTCGAACGCTCTTCTGCAGGGCGTTTCGGTAGGGAAAATCGAGGTGGTGCGCTCCATTTCCAATCTGGGGCGTCTGCTCTCCATCGGTGAGCTTGACGAGATCTACACCGCCCACAACAGTCATCTTGACGAGAACACTTATTTCGAGATAATCTACCGCAAGACGGCATCGCTGTTCGTGTCGTGTGTGGAGGTGGGTGCCTACGGAGTGGGCGTAACCGACCACAGGCTTGACGCGTTGCGGGAATTCGCTCGTCTGCTGGGTCTTTGCTTCCAGATAAAGGACGATGTGTTCGATTATTTTTCCGACGAAAAGATAGGCAAGCCCACCGGCAACGACCTGCGCGAGGGGAAGGTGACGCTGCCGTTGCTCTATGCGCTTCATCACAGCGGGTCGGCACAGGCACCGGCAATGATGGAGCTCGCCCGCCAGAGCCAGCTTTCGCCCGCTGAGGTTGACAGCCTAATAGCGTTCGCCATCTCCGAGGGCGGCATCGATTATGCCTACGACACCATGCGCCGGCTGCGCAGTCAGGCCGAGGAGACGCTGGCTATTTTTCCGCCGTCGCAGTGGCGCGACGCAATGCTCACTCTGTTCGATTTCATCATAAGCCGCGAGCTCTGAGGCATCCCGGGCAAGAAAACGGCAGTCAAATTTGATTACTTACTTCACGCAACATTTGCAAATGTTCGCGGAAAAATATATTTTTGTGCTGAAAACTATCCGCCGCCTTATGCAGTCAGGTTTGCATAGGCCGCGCAGAGGGATTTGAAACAATTTTAAACTAACCATATCCAACCAAAACCAAACCTAATCTGTTGTTTTAAAGAATATATTCGCAATCTTGTGCCGCGAGGCATACCAAAAATTTGTGAATGCTCTGAAACTACGCAACTCAAAACATTCTAACCAACATGGAAGCTAACGAAGCTAACAAAAAGACCAAACGCCCCCGCATTGGTCAGGCGGGAGTGCCGGAATCACAGGCAAACCCCCAGGAGGGACATTATGAGAACCGCTACAACACCTCCGGTGAGCCGTCGGCAGAAGGCGGCAATGCCGAAGGTGCATCGGCACAGCAGCAGGGTGGCTATCAGCCCCGTCAGCAGGGCGGCTACCACCGTCAGGGCGGCTACCAGCAGCGCCCCTACAACCCCAACTACCAGCGTCAGGGCGGTTATCAGCAGCGCCAGGGCGGCTACCAGCGTCAGGGCGGCTATCAGCAGCGTCCCTACCAGCAACGCCCCTATCAGCAGCGTCCGGTGAACCAGGATGCCGCCGACAGCGCCGCAGCAACCGAGACAACTCAGACCGAAGGCACAACACCCCAGCAGCCGCAGGGCGGCTATCAGCAGCGCCAGGGCTATCAGCGTCAGGGTGGCTACCAGCAGCGCCCCTACAACCCCAACTATCAGCGTCAGGGCGGCTACAACAATCAGGGCGGCTACAATCAGAACCGTCAGCAGGGTGGTTACAATCAGAATCGCCAGCAGGGCGGCTACCAGCGTCAGGGTGGCTACAACCAGGGCGGCTACAATCAGAACCGCCAGCAGGGCGGTTACAACCAGAACCGTCAGCAGGGCGGCTATCAGCGTCAGGGCGGCTACAATAACCAGGGCGGTTACAACCAGAACCGCCAGCAGGGTGGCTACAACAATCAGGGCGGTTACAACAATCAGAACCGCCGTCCCAACGGCCCGGGCAACCGCTTCCAGAAGGGCCCCGTGCGTCAGGGCAAGAGCTTCACACCGCGTCCCAAACGCATTGAATACGAGCTTCCGCTTCCCGATCCGGACGAAAAGATCCGTCTGAACAAATTCATGGCCAACGCCGGCATCTGCTCACGCCGCGAGGCTGATGAATTCATCCAGCAGGGACTGGTGAAGGTGAACGGACAGGTGGTCACCGAACTCGGCACAAAGATCGCGCACGACGACACCGTGGAATACGATGACAAGGTTGTGGCACTGGAGAGCAAATGCTACATCCTGCTCAACAAGCCCAAGGACTGCGTGACAACAAGCGACGACCCCAACGGCCGCACCACCGTGCTCGACCTCGTGAAGGGCGCCTGCAACGAGCGCATCTATCCTGTGGGACGCCTCGACCGCAACACCACAGGCGTGCTGCTGCTCACCAACGACGGCGACCTCGCCTCGAAGCTCACCCACCCCAAATATGTGAAGAAAAAAATCTATCACGTGTGGACCGACAAGGACATTGCCGAAGAGGATATGCAGCGCATTGCCGACGGCATCGAGCTTGAGGACGGACCCATCCATGCCGACGCCATCTCGTATGCCACCGAGACCGACCGCAACCAGGCCGGTATCGAGATCCATTCGGGCCGCAACCGCATCGTGCGCCGCATCTTCGAGAGCCTCGGCTACCATGTGACAAAACTTGACCGCGTGTACTTCGCCGGTCTTACCAAAAAGAACCTGCCCCGCGGACGCTGGCGCTACCTTACACAGGAGGAGGTCAACTTCCTCAAGATGGGCTCGTTCGAGTAATACAGTTACTTACAGCATATGAAAAGAACAAAAATAGCCGAACTTTTCGCCGATTCCGCCACCTTTCTGGGCAAGGAAGTGTGTGTGAAAGGGTGGGTGCGCACCCACCGCGGCAACAAATACGTGCAGTTCGTGGCGCTTAACGACGGCTCCACCATCCGCAACCTCCAGCTTGTGTTCGACATGGAGGCCTTCACCGACGAGCAGCTCAAACCCCTCACCACCGGCTCGGCGCTCGCCGCCACCGGCATCCTTGTGGAAAGCCAGGGCAAAGGTCAGTCCATAGAGATTCAGGTGAAGAGCCTTGAAATCTACGGCACCGCCGACCCCGAGGCATACCCTCTGCAGAAAAAGGGCCATTCGCTCGAGTTCCTGCGTGAGATAGCCCATCTGCGTCCGCGCACTAACACATTCTCGGCAGTGCTCCGCGTGCGTTCGGCGCTGGCGTATGCCATCCACCGCTATTTCCAGGAGCGCGGGTTCTACTACCTCAACACCCCGCTCATCACGGCAAGCGACTGCGAGGGTGCCGGTGCCATGTTCCAGGTGACAACCATGGACCTCAACAACCTGCCGCGTACAGAAGAGGGAGCCGTGGACTACAGCTGCGACTTCTTCGGCAAGCCTACGGCACTCACCGTGTCCGGCCAGCTTGAAGGCGAACTCGGTGCTACGGCCCTGGGCGCCATCTACACCTTCGGCCCCACTTTCCGTGCCGAGAACTCCAACACTCCGCGTCACCTCGCCGAGTTCTGGATGATCGAGCCTGAGGTGGCATTCATCGACATCGACGAGAACATGGACCTTGCCGAGGACTTCCTCAAATACTGCATCAACTACGCGCTGGAGCATTGCGCCGACGACCTCGAGTTCCTCAACGAGCATTACGACAAGGAGCTGATCGAGCGTCTGAAATCGGTGACATCCGAGGAGTTTGTGCGCCTCACCTACACCGAGGCCATCGACATCCTCGTAAACAGCGGCCACAAGTTCGAGTTCCCCGTAAGCTGGGGCGTGGACCTTCAGAGCGAACACGAGCGTTTCCTCGTGGAGAAGCATTTCAAGCGTCCCGTAATCCTCACCGGCTATCCCAAGGAAATCAAGGCCTTCTATATGAAGCAGAACCCCGACGGCCGCACCGTGCGCGCCATGGACGTGCTCTTCCCCGCCATCGGCGAGATTATCGGCGGCTCGGAACGTGAGGAGAACTACGACAAGCTCATGACCCGCATCAAGGAGATGCACATCCCCATGAAGGACATGTGGTGGTATCTCGACACACGCCGTTTCGGCACCGTGCCTCATTCCGGTTTCGGTCTCGGCTTCGAGCGCCTGGTGCTGTTCGTTACCGGCATGACCAACATCCGCGACGTCATCCCCTTCCCGCGCACACCCAAGTCGGCCGAGTTCTGACACCCTCTCCGGCCGAAATCTGAAATCACTGGCGGCGGCATCCATGCCGCCGCTTTGCATCTCTGCACCTCCCGGCGGAGCGGGCCAGTGCGTCTGCCCCATATGCGTGGGTGGTGCATGATTCGCCACCGACATACCAGAATATGTGACTCAGGCTATCGCCTCCGCGCATCGGGATGGCGGTAATCACAGGGCTGTAGGGTCGCGACCTGTCGCGACTGCAGGCGGGAAAGGAGATAACTAAAATGTGTGGTCTGCGGTTTGTCTCTCAGGGTTGCAGTCGCGACAGGTCGCGACCCTACGTTTGGATGACTGTGCGTACCTACCGTTGGATGGAGGTATGGTTAGGGAGAGGAGTGGAAATAAATGCGCAGAAATTTCGGTTTGGAGGATTTTCATGGCGGTTTGCCGGGGATTTGGTAACTTTACGCAAAACTGTTGCGGTTGCGGCCATTCGTGTGGCGGCCGCCTCAGGGCGGCATCTGTTTTCCCTTTATAGCAATCCATGATTTCAGCATAGTAGTGGTGCGATAAAAATCTAACCACTGTTATTAAAATATTAGTATTTAGTTAAATACAAGAGAACATTGATTTTTTGATTTGAAATTGATTTATTAGTCTTGTTGTCCCCAAACATCAAGATTATGAATCAGGGTAAGTATGTTTTTTCACAGGTCATCGAATTTATACCGCGCTATCAGTTCGATAAGCTTGTAAAGCTGTATAAAGGAGACTGGCATGTAAAGAATCTCAACAGTTACAATCACCTCCTTCATCTGCTCTTCGGACAGCTGACAGGCTGTGATTCGTTACGGGACATCTGTCTATGTCTGGAAGCCCATTCAAAAATTCTATATCATCTCGGTTTTCGAAAAACCGTCAACCACACATCGCTGTCGCGTGCCAACGAAACTCGGGACTATCGTATTTTTGAGGGCCTGGGGATTTATCTCATAGGATTGGTAAGGCCCATGTATTCAAAGGTCAAGTTATCCGAAATAACCATAGACAACCTAATCTATGCGTTGGATTCCACAACCATATCAACAAGCATAAAACTCGCGGCTTGGGCTTTGGGCAAATACAGCAAAGGAGCTGTAAAGATGCACACATTGCTTAATTTGCGAGGCAGTATACCGGCCAACATTCATATCACAGACGGAAAATGGCATGACAGTAATGAACTTGATATGCTCACGCCGGAACCATTCGCCTTTTATGTGATGGACAAGGCGTACGTTGACTTCAAGGCTCTGTTCAGGTTCCACCAGTCACAGGCATTCTGGGTATCCCGTCCAAAAGAGAACATGAAGTTCATAACCGTTGAGCAGATGGAAATCCCTGATGCTAAATCAGCCATCATAGAAGACTCCCGCATTCGGGTCTCCGGATACAAGTCAAGCAAACTCTACCCAGAAGACATGCGGTTTGTGCGAGTATATGACCCGAACAATGACACGATTGTGGATTTTATATCCAACAACTTTGAGGTCAGTGCCTTGGAAATATCCAACCTTTACCGCCATCGCTGGGATATAGAAGTTTTCTTCAAATGGATTAAACAGAATATTGTCGTAAAAAACCTTTGGGGATATTCCGAGAATGCTGTCAAGATCCACCTTTGGACAGCTGTCATTTCCTATCTTACGGTGGCTCGAATAAAGGCTGATTGCGAAAGCTGCTATTCAATCACCGAGGTGTCAACCCTGATCAGAATCTCTGCTCTGGAGCGTGTCAAGTTAAGTCAGCTTATAACCAAGCAAGACTCATCAATCAATCTAAATCAAAATGTCAAAGAACTCTCTTTATTTGATGTTTTCTAAACTAACGCGATTTTATCGCACCAGTAGTAATTTCAGCATATAGATTTTTCAGTGTGTCGTCGCGGCTGCTCCATGTTTTGGGGGCGGCGTTGGCGGTGTGTTTCGGTGTAATAATAATGTGCGGTTGCGACGGTGGCCGCGGAAAGGCCACCGATGCCGCCCTTGCCTCGGCCGAGGAGCTGATGGAGGAACGGCCCGATTCGGCGCTCGCCGTGCTCTGCGCCATCGATTCCACTGCCATTGACAATGCCGGACGCCGGGCGCTCCACGGCCTGCTGATGTCCGAGGCGCGATATAAAAACTTTATCGACGAGACCGACGATTCCATAATCGCCGCCTCAGCAGCATATTTCGGCCGCAAGGGTGACGACCGGCGCCTGATGCGCGCCCGGTTCATTCAGGCCAAAATCCAGTTCAACAACTCCGACTACACCCACAGCATCGTCTCCGCCCTCAAGGCCGAGAAACTGGCCAAACAGGACTCCGACAATCTCTACCTCGCCCGCATCTACGACCACATTGCAGACATCCACAATGCCACATATAATGTGTCTGAGGAGCTGCGGTATGCCCAAATGGTTGTGGACAGGTATAAGTTGACCGATAAGAAAGAGAACTATCTGTTTGCTCTTCATGATCTGGCTCGGGCAAAATGGAACTGTGGAGATGCCAAGGGTAGCCTGCAACAATTGGATAGCTTAATTAAGCTGACAAATCCGACTGATACAGGTTTAATGAGCAATATTTATGTCACTTGCATCAAGGCTGCGATAGAATGCGGGCAACTGGATAAAGCTGAATTGGCCGCGGATAATCTGGAAAAAATACATTGGAAATATAGTGAAGATGAAAAGTGGATTATGCTGTGCAGCTTATATTTAGCTAAAAATGACTATACTAAAGTTGCAGAAATATTGGACTCATTAGATTGTTCTGCCAACACGTTGCTCACCGAGGCTAAATTACAATCTTTTAAAGCTCAGTATAACGAATTGATGGGTGACTATAAATTGTCAAATGAATTTTACAAAGATTTTGTCAAAACAAGCACATCCATTGTAGACAGTTCATTAAATCAAAGCGTAATAAAGGCTCAGCGGGATTATTATTCGGAAAATGCACGTAGCTCGCAGCGTAAAGCCGAGAAAATGCATTTTTGGATAATTATTATATTTATATTATTAATCGTCATTACGATAGGATGGTACATATTGTATCGTCTGCGGATTTCAAGGGCGGATAAAAAGTTGTCCGAATTTATGGGACTGTATCAGGCCATGTCCGAAGAAATAAGAGAGAGGGAAATATCATTAGAGAAACTCAAACAAGAGGTTTCACAGTCTAAAGATCAGATTAACAAATTAACTGATGATGTAAATAATCGTCAACTTAAAATAGAATATTTTGAAACCAAGGCAGGGATGCTTTATCGTCAGCAATTTGCTATATTGAATAAATTGTGTTGGGAATATTATACCAAAAATGAATCTTCCGACAAAGTGAAATTGTCAATTTATAAAGAAGTGGAATCTCAGATTTTAAAACTGAGAGACGAAAGCAATTTTCAGCAGATTGAAGCATCCTTAAACGAGTATTTTGATGATGTAATGGTGAAATTCCGCCAAAGTTTTCCCGGAATGAAACGGGTAGACATGCATTTTGTTATTCTATTCTTTGCAGGATTTTCCACCAAAGCTATTTGTATTATCTGCAATCAGACGCTTGGAAATTGTTATAATAAGCGGCAACGTTTAAAAAATAAAATAGAATTATCTGGCTCTGAATATAAATCTCAATTTCTTGAATTCTTCTCGTAACATAGGCAAAACCAAGCCCCAGATGAGCATAAATAAGGGCTGATTTTATGAGTGATTAATTTTTGAAAAATTAACATTCTTATTTTCAGCGAATTAACGCCCATTTTGATTATTTTTTAAAACGGCGATTTTGGTGACAAATAGGATTTGTTGATATAATTTTGTGAAAACTTAATTTTTTTAGTTTTCACATGAACACATTTTTAAAAATTGCAATCGGAGTATTGTTGTTTGCTTTTATGCCGGACTCAATGGCGGCAGACAACAATCAGAATGGAGGTTCATCCTCCGGAGTAGTAGTACGCATCATTAAAAGAAACTCGGGACCAAAGCCAAGGGATATTACACACGACAATGTCGTAGAGTGTACAGTTGATAACGGATGGCTGACCATTACATTTGAAGAACCGGAAGGTTGGGCTACAGTCACGTTGAAAGATGCCGGCATAAATGTTATGGCATCAGGCACATACGACACTGCCTCCATCATCAAGTTCCCGCTCTTGCATACGGGCAATCCTATCCAGATTTTGATTCACACCACCGAGGGAAATGAGTATGAGGGGTGGATAGAATGGTAATGTGTAACTAAGAAACCAGAGTTTACTTAATTTTCATAACCTATGTGCGATTGGTTGGCTGTTTTGCGCATAATTATTTGCAAATCAATAAAGTTTTTAATAGTTTTGCGAATAGCAACCAATCAATCGTAATTCTTTAACCAATCAACATTTTAATCACGATGAAAAAGTTCCTTAGTCTAACAATTCTTGCGGTGATGGTTGCTGCATGCTCCAGCGAAGAACCTATGCCTGTGACAGAAAACTCCGCACAGCAGCAGGGCTCAGTCAGAGTGACCGTTGAGGAAGCAATCAAGATTGCCAATCAGGCTGCTGAAGCGTTCGACGCCAAATCTGCCCGAGGCGTTTCGCGCAAGGCCTCGTCGGCAGCAATGGTTGATGTGTTGGGGACTAAGGATGGCCGTTCGGGCGGCATTGACACGCTGCTCTATATGGTGAACTACGACAACAAGCAGGGCTATGCTATCGTGTCGGCCTCGCGTGCAGGTGAAACTTTGCTCGGTATCGTTGACGAAGGGGAGTTCAATGCCCTCGAAGCCGCCGAGAACCCCTCTTACAGCTATTATCTTGCAAACGCCCAGAACTATGTGGCCTCAACACTTGATGCAACTTGGGGCGGAGGTACCGGAGGGAAACTTCCTGCATTTACAGAGCTCAAACGATTCGTATATGATGTAATTCCTAATCGTTTAACAGTAGAATGGGGTGAAAAGTATCCCGAAGGGATGTACTGTCCGAATAAACTGGCTGGGTCTGCCCAAGTCGCTATGGCTCAAATCATGTCCTATCTTGAAGCTCCGAATTCAATTAATCTGACTTATTCAGGTTGCGATGCTCCCGGTGTTATGGAGTTAAACTGGACTGCATTGAAGATGCATAAGCAATCAATCAATTCTTATGATTCAGACTCAATTAATATGCATATGGCAGATTGTGAAGTCTCAAACCGGGTGCATGATTCATTGGCCCGTTTATGTAGGCAGTTGGGGGATTTAACTCAGGCGGTATATCATGAGGAGGGTTCTTGGAAGTTTACTATGGCATTTAGCGACGACGTATTGGTCAGATTTCAGGAGTTACTGCCAGAGAAAGAATTCATTCCGTTATCGGAATTGGAAGCCGACATTAATTATGAGTTGCTTTATGAACACATAAAGAATGGGGTAGGTTACATGGCCGGAATTGATGTGACAAATTACCCCAATGCAACAAGTCATGCATGGGTAATAGATGGAGCTGTGCATTCCGGAGAAATTATAACCAGATATTGGAATGACCTGACCATAAGTGGACAACAGCATACCACTGTCACTGATTTAACGAATTATTATTTTCATTTTAATTGGTGCTATAGCGGAGACAACAATGGCTACTTCTTGGCAGGTGTACTGAATCCTTCAGAAAGCACAATTCCACCGGGTTCGGTAAAGAGTAATAACCCTCAGCTCTCTCGAACAGGCTATGACACTCTTGTGCGCTATTTTATTGTAAAGGATTAATTGAATTAGACTCATAAATTGAATTTTTATGCTTATGAAAACTAAGATATTCTGGTTGCCGGCGGTGGCTGTGGCGCTTGCCATGGGGGCGTGCAGCTCGGACAATGAGCCGGTTGTGGAACCGACATTGACAATCGATCCGGCTGAGGAGGTTGAGTTTGAACTGACAGAGGCTGAAAAGGCGGTGGCAAGTAATGTACTCGGTTTCCAGACCGACTTTTTCCGTGCAGTCAACGCTTTGCCGGAAAATGCAGACCAAAATGTGGTTGTGTCGCCACTGAGTGCCCAAGTGCTACTGTCTATTCTGGCAAATGCAGCTGGAGAAAATCATACTGCAGAAATTCTGGAGGCATTGAATTGCAAAAATCTTGACGCGCTTAATTCTCTTGCTGCGAAATATCAGTCAGCCCTCCCGAATATTGATGATGCAGTGAATATGGAGCTTGCCAGCACATTGTGGTATAACAATTTATACGCCATTAATCCTATGCCCGCAACAAAGCTTGAAGATGTTTTCGGAATACATTCTCATCCAGCCGATTTTGCGAACGGGCTTTCGGTGTCCAGCAGTTTCAACAACTGGATAGCAGCTAATACAAACAGCCTCATTAATAGTTTTCTCTCGCCTGACGATATTTCCCCCGACCAATTTGCCGTGATGGCCAATGCAGTTTACCTCAAGGGAGAATGGGCAAATCCGTTCGACAAGAAGGAAACTGAAAATGAATTGTTTTCTTCCTTTGCCGGAGAATCAACTGTGCAGATGATGAAAAAATTTTTCATCCAACATATAAGCATACACGACGATTATTCGGCTGTAAAACTTGATTTCGGGTCGGGCCAACTTAATGCAATTTTTGTGCTTCCATCTGAATCATGGGATATTAATGCGTTCGCAAATGCATTTAATGTAAGTCAAATCGGTGAATTTGAGGATAGGCTAATAACATTTTGGCTCCCCAAGTTTTCAATTGACACACAAGCAATACATCTAAACAAAGTTTTATCGAATATGGGACTGGCAAGTTTAGATGCATATAATCCCACAGTTTTTTTCATGGAGGAAATACCGGTAAAATTTGAAGTATATCAAAAAACTTCAATCTGTTTTGATGAAAAAGGGGCAGAGGGTGTATCTGGCAATTGGGATTACCCTGTCGGAGGGGTCATAAGGATTCCCGAGGTGAAGCTTAACCGCCCGTTCCTGTTCTTCATCAACGAGGCATCCACGGGAGCCTGCATCTTCGCCGGCAAGATGGTGAAGTTCTGACACTATGACCCACACACAAAAGCAACCATACACCCGCAAATGAAAGATTAATAGTTTTTTTCATGATATAAAAATATTAGACAAGCTCAACAAACAGTTATTAAACAGAAATGGAATAAGACAAACTGCAACACAGGCCGGTGTGATTACCTGACAGCCGGCCGGAAAAATGTGAAGCGGCCCTGCCGCCCCCCGCGCGATGCGGTGGGCGGCAGGGCGTATTTTTATCGGGATGCAAATAAACGGATTCCGGAGGCCGCGCGGTGGCTGCGTTCCGGAATCCATTGGTTTCTTTGATGGGGGAGAGTGAGGTGATTTCAAGCTTTAGCGAGCGTAGTGGTATCAGGCTTTGGCAAGGGGAGCCGGGGTGTTGTACACGCGGGCTGCCAGTTCCTTGTCGAACATGTAGAGGCCGTAGCCGTTGTCGCCGATTTTCTTGAGTGCGTCGATGTATTCGCGGGCTGTCTCTTCCTCTTCAACCTGCTCGTTGATGAACCACTGGAGCATGCTCTGGGTGGCATAGTCCTGCTCCTCAACGGCTGTGGCGTAGATGCCGTTGATCATTGCGGTGACTTTCTTTTCGTGTGCCAGTGTGGCCTCGAAAGCTGCCAGGGGCGATTCCCACTCGGTTTCCACGGCGTCGATGGGGGCGAGGAGCACCTTGCCGTCGCGCGAGTTCACGTAGTTCATGAAGATGGTGGCGTGGTCCTGCTCTTCCTTGAACTGGATTGCAAACCAGTTGGCGATGCCGGAGTAGCCCTTGTTGGCGAAGTGCATCGACATTGACAGATAAAGATATGCTGACCAGAATTCAGCATTGATTTGGGCGTTGATTGCGTCCTCTACTTTTTTTGAGTACATAGAAATATGATTTTTGAGGATTAAGTATTTTCCGATAACAAAATTATGTTCGTTTGTCCGTTCGGTGCCTCGTCCGTAGGGTCGCGACCTGTCGCGACTGCAGCCGGGCGCGGGCTGTTCTTTAGTTGGCAGTCGCGACAGGTCGCGACCCTACGGATGGGAATCGTTGGATGAGTGCATGCTTTTTTGTGGATGGGGCGGAGGCGGCGGGATCAGAACTGGTAGCCTATTTTGGCAAAAATCTCGGCGCCGGAGAAGTGCTTTATGAGCACATAGTCGGCGGCGATGCCTATGCGGAGGTTGCCGGAAAGGCGCAGGTTGGCGCCGGCACCGATGTTGACTCCGAAGCGCGATTTGCGTGTGGTCACGTCGTCGGTTTCCGAGGCGTTGTGGTGGAAATTCCAGCTGGAATAGTTGAGCCCGGCGTAGGGATAGATTTCAAGCAGCTGCGACGCGTCGAAGGGGACATGGGCGTTGAGGTTGAGCGTAAGGGCGTCTTTCCCTTTGTGACGGAAGATGTAGTTGGCGCTCGGCGCCAGACGGAAGTGCCGGGAAAAACGGTAGGTGAACTCGAGGCCGGCGAGAGCCGAGGTGTTGTATCCGGCAAATCCGGCGGCGAGGCTGATGGTTTTCTCACCCTTCACTGGAGTTGTGGCTGCTGTGCACGGGGCTGCCGACCATAGGGCTGCAGCCATGCCTGACACGGCAATCAAGAGCTTTGCTTTGTGCATGTGTACTGTAGGACAATGTTAGAAACAAAGTTAGCCATTCCGCTTCATTTAACAAATAAAATAGAAAAAATTTAGCTAACTTCGCAATATGAAAACGCCCTACCGGGTAGTCCGGTTTATTGCGGTCATAGTGCTCTGCGTGGCAGTGCTTGTGCCCGCCGTTGCCTACGTGGCCCTTTCGGTCACGCCGGTGCAGCGCCGTATTGCCCGTGAGGCCGAGGTGCGGCTGTCGCGGCTGCTCGACGCCGATGTGCGGATAGGCTCTGTGGGAATAGCGCCTTTCAACCGCGTGGTGCTCCGGAATGTGACGGTGACCACCGCCCCCGGCGACACCGCTCTGGTGGCGCGCCGGCTCGGCGCCGGAGTGCGGCTGATGAGCCTTGTGACACCGGGGCCCCTGACGGTGTCGTATGTGGAGCTGATTGGTCTTGATGTGAGGCTTCACCGGCCTATGGCCGACGCTCCGCTCAACATCCGGCCGATTCTTGCCGCTCTGGCTCCGAAGGATAAGAATAAGCCTCCGTCGGAGTTCGATTTCAGGGTGAACACCGTGCTTGTGCGTTCAAGCGCGGTGAGCTACGATGTTGATTCGGCCGCACATACTCCCGGGGTGTTTAATCCTGCGCATGTGTCACTGCGCAATCTGCGTGCCGACATCAGCCTGCCCCGGCTGCGCAACAACGATTTCATTGTCGATATAAAACGCATGGCCTTTGACCTCCGGCCGGGCGTCAGGCTGGAGTCGCTGTCGGCGCGCACGCATGTGGGGCGCGATGAGCTGCGGGTGGAATCGCTCGCACTGGCGTTGCCGCGGTCGGAGCTGCATATTGCCGATGTATGCCTCCCTTTGGGAGAGGCCGTCGGAGTGGGGCAGGCGTTGAGGTCGGGGCAGACCCGCGTGGAGATTCTGCCTGACAGCCGCGTTACGCCCGCAGACCTGGCCGGATTCCTCCCTGCACTTGAGTCGTTCGATGTGCCTGTGCATTTCAACCGCTTCACGGTGGAGGGGAATCTCGAACGCTTCAATGCCGATCTGTTCCTGGCCGACGAGGCCGGTTCGTCGCTGCAGGTTGCCGCCGAGGCTGCCAATATGGACCGGCGCGATATGATGGAGATTTCTCCGGCCGATGTGTCGCTTGTGTTGTCGTCGTCAGGTCTGGAACGGCTTGCTTCGGCTTTCCCGTCGATGTCGCCAAAGGCAAGGAGAGTGCTGTCGGCGCTTGGGGCGTTGCGCCTGAATGCGCGCGGCAGCATGTATGGAGATGATTTTGAAACTCGCCTGACTGTGTCGGCCGTGCCGGGAAGCGTTGCGCTTGATGCCTCCGGGACGTTCACCGATGCGCAGCATTGTGCATTGCAGGCGCAGCTGTCAACACCTGAACCTGTGGATGTGGGCGCAATGCTGGCCGACAGGCGGCTGGGTCGTTTCGAAGGCACGCTGGATGCTACATTCGGTGTGGACGGAAAGAAACAGAGCGGCACGGCCGGGCTTGTGGTGGACCGTTTCGGTTTCAACGGATACGAATATACCGGCCTGACGGCCGAGGCGACACTCGACGGCGACATGCTCGGAGCTTCGGTCAGCGTGGACAATCAGCCGGTGTCGGCCGACCTGGAAGGGCGGTTCTCGCTGGCACGCAACCATAAGGTGGTGTTTCTCAAAGGGGATGTGGCGCGTTTTGTGCCGTCGCTGCTCAATCTGGGTGGCGGCGAGGGGAATGAATTCGCGGGGAAGGTGGATGTGGATATGGCCGGTGAGCGTTTTGAAAATATGCTGGGGCATATCAGCGTGTCCGACGTCAGTTTCCGCCGCCCCGACGGATCGGAGCTTGTGGTGAACAATGTATCGCTGAACGCCGACACGGCCATGCTCACACTCGCCAGCGATTATGTGGACGGCTCGATGCAGGGGAGCTTCAATTTCCCGCGCCTGCCGCAGGCTGCACGCCGCATCCTTTCGCGGGTCTATCCGGCACTCGCGGGTCTTCCTGCCGACCTCCCCGCCGGGCGCTCCCTGAGGCGAGGCGTACCGGCGCCTGTTGCCAACGATTTTACGTTCCGCTTCACCGTGAAAGAGACCGAACGGCTTGCGGACTTTTTCCGGCTGCCCGTGAGTGTGATTTATCCGGTGCAGATTTCAGGCATGTTCAGCGATGCCGAGGGGGATATGGCTCTGGCGGTGGATGCTCCCTATCTGAGGCAGGGCAACAAGCTGATAGAGGATACACGCCTGTCGGCGTTCATCGACGGTGGCGAGGGTTCCTCGGGACTTGATTTCACGCTGACAGCACCCACGCAGAATGGCCCGCTGCACCTGATGCTTGACGCCTCGGGCGAGAACGACCGCCTGCGCACCAATCTGCGCTGGGACATCGACCGCGAGCGTGCATACAACGGAAACATCGGCGCTCTGGCCACCTTCAGCCGCACGGAATCGTCGACGCTGGTGAGCGAGATAAATCTACTGCCTGGACAGCTGACGTTCAACGATTCGGTGTGGACGGTGAACCCGGCGCGGCTGTCGGCCTACGGGCCGCGTCATTTCGAGGTGAGCGGCATGAATGTGCACCGTTCCAACCAGTTCGTGAAAATCAACGGCTCGGTGTCGGACGACCCCGGCGCCATGCTCACGCTCGACCTCCTGAACTTCAATCTGGATTATCTGTTCGAATCGCTAGGAATCGACAAGGTGCAGCTCGGTGGTGATGCCACCGGCACGTTCCATGCCATGCGCCTGCTTTCGGACGAACCGGTGATAGAAACCCCGGGACTGCACGTAAGCGCCATCAGCTACAACAAGGTGGTGCTCGGCGATGCGCTTGTGCGCTCGCACTGGGAGAAGGAGCGGAAGGCCATAACGCTCGACGCCGTAATAGAGCAGCCGCACGGCCGGCGCTCGCTGGTGGACGGGGCGATTTTCCCCATGAACGATTCGCTCGACATTACGTTCCGCGTGGACCATGCCAACGTGGGCTTCATGCAGCCTTACATGGAGGCCTTTGCCAGCGACATATCGGGAACGGCCTCGGGACGCTGCCGCCTGTGGGGCAATTTCAAATACATCGACCTCGAGGGCGACGTGATGGCCCACGACCTGCGCCTGAAGGTGAATTTCACCAACACCTACTACACAGCCTCCGACTCGGTGCATTTCCGTCCGGGACTGATTGACCTCAACGGCGTGACCATCCGCGATGCCGAAGGCCATGCGGCCGACCTCAACGGCTGGGTACGGCACAAGTTCTTCAAGGAGCCGCGCTTCCAGTTCTCCATAACCGGCGCACACAATTTCCTGAGCTACAATGAGACTCCGCGCGAGAATCCGGTGTGGTACGGCAAAATCTACGGCGACGGGTCGGCGTTCGTGAAAGGGGAGCCGGGCCGGATTGATATAAACGTGGATATGTCCACGGCGCCCAACTCCATTTTCACCTTCGTGCTCTCGGATCAGGAGGTGGCCGACGAATATTCGTTCCTCACATTCCGCGATAAGAACAGGCTCGGGGCCGAGCTGACCGATACTGTCGTGCTGCGCGACACCTCGATGGACCTCGTCAACCGTCTGAAGGCCATGGTGAATGCCGGAGAGGAGGACGTGCCCAGCGATTACAACATCTCGCTGCAGATGCGCGTCACACCGCAGGCGCAGCTTGTGCTGGTGATGGACCCCGTGGGGGGCGACCGCATCCGCGCATGGGGCAGCGGGCATCTGCGCATGGACTACGGGTCGGCCAACAACGACCTGAAAATGTACGGCACATACACCCTCGACCGTGGCTACTATAACTTCACCCTGCAGGATGTGATCATTAAGGACTTCACCATCAAGCCGGGAAGCGCCATCGTGTTCAACGGCGACCCTTACGGCGCGCAGCTCAACATACAGGCCATCTATGCGCTGAACGCCAACCTCAGCGATCTCGACGAATCGTTCCTGCAGGACAAGGACCTCAACCGCACCAATGTGCCTGTGCATGCGCTGATGAAGGTTACGGGCGACATACGCCAGCCCGAGATTGCCTTCGACCTGGAATTCCCCACGCTTACCACCGACATCTACCGAAAGGTGCGTTCGGTGATCTCCACCGACGACATGATGAACCGGCAGATAATCTATCTGCTTGCGCTCAACCGCTTCTATACGCCCGAATACATGTCGTCGACCACCAAAGGCAACGAACTCGTGTCGGTGGCATCGTCCACCATCTCCTCGCAGCTCAGCAATCTGCTCGGGCAGATTTCCGACAACTGGAACATCGCGCCGGCCTTCCGCAGCGACCGTGGCGATTTCAGCGACGTGGAGGTGGACGTGGCCCTGTCGTCGCGGCTGCTCAACAACCGGCTGCTGTTCAACGGCAATTTCGGCTACCGCGACAACGCTTTGAACAGCAGTCAGTTCATCGGCGACTTCGACCTTGAGTATCTGCTTGACCGCGAAGGACGCTGGCGCCTGAAAGCCTACAACCGCTACAACGACCAGAACTACTACCTGCGCACGGCCAAGACCACCCAAGGCGTCGGTGTGGTGCTCAAACGCGACTTCGACAGCTTCTTCTCCTTCCTCAACCTTTTCCGCGGGAAAAAGAAAACCACCGCACCCCAGCCGTCTGTCCCCAATTCGGCTTCCGCAGCCCCTCTGCCGTCTGGCGCCGCCTCAGACCCTGAGCAGGGAGCGCCCATCCCCGCACCTTCCGACAGCACGGAAGTCGCCCCGCGTCCCATGCTTCAGTTCAACTCAAAGCCTGCCCCCAAGCCCGTCCCCCGTCCCGGGAAGCAATGACGTGGCATTGTGGTTGAGCTGGTCACGATACCAATTTTCCACATTGCTATTAATATAATTCGTGATATTTTCGAAAGCCCGTTGATCGCGAATTATATGTTCGTAATACCGCGGTTGCCATATTCGCCCGTTTGCTGGTAGGGACGCGATTTTTCGCGTCCGCGCTTGGCGTGTAACACCAGCTTTGAAAGCGCCGACGATTGATGCCAGTCGGCTGTTATGGTGAAAATCCTGTGCTTCGGGAGCCTCATGCGAGCGTTGTCTGAGACAACCTAAATTCGAGGCGGACGACCGTTCATTTGCGGACGCGAAGAATCGCGTCCCTACCGCTATTATCAAATGAATATGATTCGGCATGACTACGTAATTCAGGATATCCACATCACTATAATATGAAGGGATTGCTTGAATACTTTCCTCGACGATAAAGCCTAACGCGGACGCGCAGAATCGCATTCCAATGGTTTCGTCAAAAGTAATCTCTCCGAAATAATGTCGTTTTTCAGCACAACAGATTGTAACGAAGTAAATTCCTCCGTTATAGTCATGCCAGTCAGCCCTGAATTGATGCCTGTTTTCCATTGGCGTTTTTACGTAAATCGTCATTAAGAACAAAGCCCTTGATCATGTACTCCTTCAGCACCTGAGTAGCCCACTGCCTGAACTGCACGCCTCGATGCGAGTTGACACGATAGCCCACACTGATAATCATGTCAAGGTTGTAGAAATCAACCTGATGAGTCTTAGTTTTACCTTCAATAGCACCATGTTGAGTGGTAGTTGCATATTTTGCAACTACCTATTTGGGGTCAAGTTCTCCTGACTCAAACACATTCTTGATATGTCTTGAAATGGTCGATTTATTACGCTGAAACAGCTTCGCCATCTGGTCGGCAGTGAGCCATACCGTCTCATTGGAGAGCCGCACCTCAATCTTCGTCTCTCCACCCTGCGTCTGAAATAATATAATCTGTCCGCTATCCATATTCAAACTATAATTATAATTGCTGCCTAGCAGTAGCCTTTTTATATCCCTTTTCAAAGCCTATTCGAACATCATTAAATGTTTCAGAACCATTGGCATAACTCTCCCATAAAGAAATTATATTTTTCAGATCTTCATTAGGCTTATTTGCTGATAAGGCCCCAACAAACTCTAATACAAAATAATATATGTCCGTTCTAATAGTTTCTGATATAGGGAATGTTTGAATTTCGTTGTATAAGGTTTCGAGAGTGTTTGGTAACTTCTTTAAGTGCGTATCGACTATAAATCCACGATAATAAAGAATACACAAAGTTGAGAGTACATTTGAAATACTTTCATTAGTACCAATCTCAATCCGTTTAATCATTTCAGATATTAGGTCTTTAAAACTCGGTGCATTGTCTTTAATAAGCATAGCATTGAGAGCATCATGCCTGATATGATTATTATTAGAGAATATTCTACTTTTCACCAAGTCAACAACATCTTTTTTGCTAAGAACGGGTTTCCTCATCAGAGAATTCAATTTGACAATGGAACCCAATACTGCAAAACCATGTTCAAGATAATTTTGCAATAGCGTAATAATATTACCCAATAAAATATCCTCGAATTGATCCTGGTTCAATGATGATATAAATCTTGTAACTGTTGATATAAAATCACCGCCAAAATCAAAAAATCCATAAAGATCATTTTTCTCTTTGAATAGAATATCCTTATTTTCATTAAGCACATTCTCGATCTTTACCAAGATTTTTTTCTTATTATTAAGGTCCAAATAAGAGGTGACATAGGACAGAAAGCCTAATGTTGAGGTTGCTTTTTGTATAGGCGTAGAATTTGTAGTAATGACTGCATCCACATTCAAGAAATCCAGTACTTTATTCTCAAGATATCCTATGAGGAGAGGTAGTTCCTCCTTATTTGGAGATACCAAATTAAAAGAAACCAACATATCAGGAGTCGGTTTATTGGGTTTTCTCCATGACATAATTGCATCATTAACGCGATTAAGTTGATTTTCATCTAAAATATCATAAAATGATGCTATTCCATTGTATGCCTTCGAAATATCTTTTTTATTGGTAGATAATAACCCGGATAAAAAAGATTTTAATATTTCATCTGTTAATGTTATATCCTTAAACAATCTTTCTGGAAGAGGAATATCCTCTACATCTCGTGTATTCATATAAATGTCCAGAATACGACCATAGAATCCTGAGATTTGAGCAGAAGCCATACAGCTGTATATAATTCTTATATCCTCAGGTCTGTATTCTGTTTTAGATGTATTTACATCAGCTAAATAAGAATTAAGTTGAGCTCCTAACAATTTGGATAAATCGTCATTATCAAGTTTAATGCTAAGTCGTGATAGTATAGAGAGAACGTAAAGCTCATAATTGAATTTATTATCAAATCCTTTATCCCCGTAATTATCAGCCTTAAAGAATATTGAGAAGAGCTCCTTTGCATTTTCTTTACTTATAGACGACAAAAGTTCTCTGTTAAGAATCTCATCATTAATATTCTTGTTTTGTGTTCTTAATAATACCGATATAGCTATTCCCAAAGAATAAGTAAAGAGTTTTGATAAAGCGAGCGTTATACCCTCTGGATTTATATTTAGATGAGGAAGACCATACGGGAAACCTGCCCGTTCATATGTTTTCAGGTATCTGTAAGACTGTAGATATTCCTGTTTATAGCCTCGTCCACCAAAATTTGTTGTTGTTGTAAAACTAGCTATACCAAACTTGTGTATTCTTTGAATAGTAGGCTTCGTTTTATGAGAATATAATTTTAATCTAAAAGCCTCTGTAATTCGATTAAATGACAAATTTTCATTTTCATTTAGATAGCCCGAATTATCCATAGTAAAGTATATCTGGCTTTTAGCTATAGATAGAACCTGTTCTGAAATAGATTGTAATGATAGAAGTTCTTTAGAAGAGTTATCCATTAAGAGCTCTACCTTAATATTCTTCGTACTCTTAGACAGGATTTCAAAGGCTTCTTTGGAATATTCGCCGCCAATCTCCAGTAGAATAGATGATTTCCAAAGAATTCCAAGATAATCAGAATCTAGTGGTTGCCATTCATTCAAAACGCCAATCAGTGCAGGTCTATTTAATGTCACTAAAGCAAATAGCGATTTCTCGTAAGTATATCGACGTACAAGCTCAAAGGCATTTTGCGTAGAGATATAGTTATCTATAAAGGCAGAAATCGTATCAAATCTTTCTTTGTCATAAGAATCACGATATAAAGCAAGTAAACTAATATTTAGCGACAAAAGTTTACGCTTAAGATTACTAGGTAATGTGTCAATCGTATTATTCAGTTTTGCAATACTTTCCTTAAACCACTCATGATTGAAAGGAGAGCATGTAATTTGATTTACCCAGTCTAATTCATATAAAAATTCGACGAGGACACTATCGGACAAATTCCATTTTGAAAACTTACTGTCGATAAACGGTATCTCGTTTATTATATTATCAAAGTTAGAATAGTATTTAGCTGGGAGTAGAAGCCACCCAGGATAAGCTTTGCGTATTGCCCGCAAATCTTTGATCGTTTCCTGTATATTATCAGTATCACTCCATCGATATTTTATATTCGGGTTCCAGATCTGTTCATCATTTAGCCCTTTCGATAAATATGTAAAAAAGAAATCTAGACGTTCCTTATAAACATCATCTTTACCATTATTAGAAATCCAGCCTAAATCGATTATTGAAATACCTCGTTGCTGATTCAGTCTAACCTCTGATTCATGTAGGTTTGAAGAAACATTGACTAAATAAATTGGAGCGATATTATCTCCCATAACATCTCTAAGCCAACCAATCCAACCAAGAAAATTTGGATCATTTCCTGAGAATCCGACAAGACATAATAATCCTTCTATGAGTGATTGTCTAACCGTATTTACAAATTCGGGATGTGTTTGAGGATAAGTTCTATAATCTTCTTCTGAAATCACAAATGGTCTTATTTCCTTAAAGCTACCATGTAATTTTATGATTCTAGGAAACGGCTTATAAAGAAGTGTCTCCCTATTAGTAACAACAGTAAAGGTTGGATTCTCTTTATACGCTGCTCTCTCAATTAACGTGTCATAATTGGTGGTAAATATATCCCTCCACGGCAATTTGACTAATTGATAGTGTAGGTGTCCAGGTGTGATTTTATCATCTGGAAGAGATTTTAGAATTAATTCATTAAGCTCGTTCTTTCCAAAACAAGCCTCAATCTGAGAAGCTAATCTTATTGGATCAATAAGAGTGGCAGGATCTGGATCTTTACCAAATAGACTATGATAAAACATTTTACCAAGCCCATTCCAATCCTTCATATCGGCGGAAGAATCTCTGTTGGCATTTAAACTAAAGCCGGCTCCAACCATTATAGATGCCTTTTTCTGAGAGGCTCCTAAAAAACGCAGTATATGGTCTAACTTCATCTTGACAGATGAGGGAAGCTTATTTATCAGTTCATTATATTTTTGTTCTTCCATACTTATACCAATTTATGCTATGCTTATAACAATAGCGATCTTAAACCTATAGTCTCATATTTTAAAATGCGAAGAACTTGTCTTGCATTCGATTTTTGAGGTTGAACTTATTTGTTGAGGCAATATTGCACTCGATGTATAAGAATTTATTTCTCATAGAACTGAGAAATGATTTTATTGGTTTCCGAGAGAGAATATATGATTTCTTGGTAGTGGCGAATGTCCCCAAATGTGAGTTCCCGACCTTTTCTGTCTTTGAGCCATTTTTGAGCAGGTTGATAGCCTCCGATATAATAGTTAAACGCACTCTCTGAAATATTGTCAAAGTATTGCGCTTCATTTATATAAACACGATGGTCTTTATATTCAACATTCTCAACGATGTTACTACCCACAATCGGATAACCAACTTCAATAGCCCAACTTGGAGAGTTTTCCATTGTATGCAACTCCCGTAATCTCTTACCAATCTCCGATATTCGAGTAAACTCGTCAATATTCTTAGGATATTGCACTCGTGGAAAATCGGCCTTCAAAAAATCTTGGTATTTCTGAATATATGAGGGCATATGGAGAGTCCCATAAATGTAGTCAAACAACTCGATAGGTTTAACCTTTTTACCAACTTTTAATTCTATATTTTGCACTACATCATTATCAAAGTTTGGTGATTTTTCTAAATCATTTGTTGTCCAATCGTTCTGTCTATATAGATATAAAGGAAAGAAAGTTACATTATCTTTTGAGGATAATAAGGTTTTGTCAATCAGGTGTTTTGCGATAAATATGGCGTTTTTATTATCGCGGTTAACACGAATGACACAAAGACTGAGATTTTTACCTAAAAGTAAATGAGAACTTGCTTTTACTCGTGGACGAGCAATAAGGCCATTCGTTTTGCCTGTAAAATATATCCATTTTTCCTCAAATGGACGATATGTAATACGCTGTATTTTAGAAATGTCAAGATATAACCCTACATCTGTTTTAGCTGCATTTATCCATTGTTCAGTTGATTTACTAAAGATTGGTGTCGATAGCAGTTCCGATGTGTTTGTATTAATGAGATATGATATTCTTTCCCTTACAACTTCTTCTGAATTACAAATATTGAATTCATCGAAAGCTGTAGTTATGCCCATAGAACTAACGTTGAATAGTTCATTTATAGCAAAACCCTTGTTATATTCTTTTTCAAGACCATAATCTTTTGGTACAAAGAAATACATCGGTGATTGTGGATTCAACTCCGTATATGGGACGGTAGTGATATTGTTATTGTACAAGAATGAATATTTGGACTCTCTTTTACCGTATAAATCGTAATGGAATAATCGTCCGAGGGTGTTTTTCTTCTTTTTGCCAGTTTTTATAAAAAAGTTTATACTTACACCCTGCATGATGTCAAATACATTCTCATCCTTACTGCCATCAGGCGCTGTTTCTTTCTTCTTAGAATTGCCATGCAAATCAATCGTATATATCGAATCAAACACACGAAGCAGCTCCCATCGCATTCCTCGGAATGTTGGGTTGTCAAGAAATCCATGTGGATTGATATATGCCAATATACCTTCTCCATTTTGCTCTATGAAATATTGTGCCATTCTGATGAATTTCACATAGTCGTCATTAAGCCACTTAGGATTTCTCTCTCTCAAATGATCTTTGCCGCCGGGTTCTTTTTTATATGACTTCATCAAATTTGTTATCCACAGGCCATTGTTTGTGCTTGATCCATTGTATGGCGGATTCCCAAGAATTACCATAACTGGCGTATCTCGTTTTATTCGGCTTGCTTCATTCGCTTCTTGACTCAGCCACATTGAGAAGAGTGTGCCTATATCTTTATGATGCTCTTCTAATGAATTTGTAAGATAGATTCTTATTCTGCGATCAATAGTGTGAGTATAACCTGTTGAATTCAAAATCCAATCCAATTTAAGATGTGCTATTGCATAGGGTGCCATCAGGATTTCAAAACCATTGAGGCGAGGAAGCAGATGTTTTTCAACGTACCCCTGCCACATTCCCTGCATATTTAAAAATTTATTGTATATGCAGTTTATAGCCTCAGCCAAAAAAGTACCTGTTCCGACGGCAGGATCAAGTATTTGCACCCGATGATATTCTTCAAGTTTAGTGCGTTTGCTCCCTTTGACCTTAGGATTGTAATTCTCATTGATTACTTCATGCTCAATTTTAGAATAATCAGCAAGTCCATTTGGAAGATCAAAATCTCTTTTCAGTATTTCGTCTACAGATCTTATTATAAAGCCCACAACAGCAGAGGGCGTATACCATACTCCTTTAGATTTTCTCAATTTCGGATTGTATGAAGCAAGGAAGTCCTCATAGAAATGAATCATAGGGTCTGAGTGCCGATTATTACCTCCATACCCTTTGAGGATCTTAGTCATGTCAGTAGCGGCAAACGAGTGAGCTAAATCATCGACAATCCATGCAATGCGTTCATCAAGATCATAACCCGCTATACTTTGAAATATCTGACGAAGAAACGGATTCGTTTTAGGGATTAAGGTAGCAGCTTCTTGTCGAGAGAAGTCTTCAGGAGTTTTGTCATGCATTCTGGCTGCAAACATTCCGTATGCTATAGTTTGGGCATAAATATCTGCAAAACTCTCATGTGTTATATCATGGAGCAGAACTCTTTTAAAAGCCTCAAATTGCCCTTTAAGTTGCTGGCTGGCATAATCATTTTCATAATCTAAAACTCGCTTAATAGTTTCGGCTAATAACCGTGCTTTCGATGCCATTATCGAGGCAAGTCTTCCTGCGGATACTATCTTTTGTGGTATTGAATTAGCAAAATGTTTAATTATCTCCACAAAATTGTCGAAATTTGAAGCAATTCCGACAATTTTTCCCCCAGCGACTTTTGCTATTCGGATACTATTCTTCAATTCTCTATTCTCATAAAAATGGAAGTCAAGATAATCTGTAAATATTATATGGTCAAGAGACTCCTTATATCGGTTAAATTGTGATTTATGCTGTTTTCGCCCTTCAAGATCCGAATCATTAATGTCCTTAGCTTCGATAAAAAAGACGGGGGTATTATCCGATATGCGAGAGATAATGTAGTCAGGAGCGCCACATTCAATTCTGGCAGGCTCGTTTGTAACCACCATATCTGTCAAGATTGCCGACATTAGCTGCTGCAATGCCGGTCTATAGCTATGTTCTCGAGCGATTCCTGTTCGGAACTGCGTATTTAATTCAGATATGTAGTTTTTTAGAGTCATATTTAAAAACAAAAACTCCGTGGCAGTTATCTGAGGGCTGGCCGAGCCTGCAACGACTGCTTGGGAGTTAGGGATTTGATTCTTTGCACAGCAAAGCGCTATGCGATAAGGGTTGTCGGCTTCATAAGCCGGTTGTGTTTAACCTTGTGGCCGGTTTCAGATGCTTGGGGTTGCTCCAATTACAAAGGTAATCAATTTCGGGGAAAGTAGGGGTGCCGGACATTAAGAATTATCAGGTGGATTTTCTAAGGGATTTTCTGGGGATTTTCTGGGGGAGGGGGTGCGGATTTTGCGGTGATTTGGGGTGGTTGGAGTTGGAATTATCGGGGGATTTTCCGTATCTTTGCGGAAAATTACAGAGGCTGATTTGGCAACGGGCGATTGCGGTTGTCAAGAGGCTGATTATCAGAATATCGTACGAAATTTCACTTACACTCAATATGAAAAAGCTCGAACACCTTCTTGCCGAGAAACTGCTTAACGTCAGTGCAATCAAACTTCAGCCCGAAAACCCCTTCACATGGGCTTCCGGATGGAATTCGCCGATTTACACCGACAATCGCCGCACACTTTCCTATCCCGAAGTACGCACGTTCATCAAAACCGAGCTGTGCCGCACAATCATGGAGAACTTCCCCCGTCCCGATGTGATTGCCGGCGTTGCAACCGGCGCTATCGCCCAGGGTGCGCTTGTGGCCGACAACATGGGTCTGCCTTATGTTTATGTGCGTTCCACCCCGAAGGATCACGGTCTGGAAAATCTGATCGAAGGCAATCTGACTCACGGCCAGAAAGTGCTGGTGATCGAGGATCTGGTGTCGACCGGTAAGAGCAGCCTCAAGGCTGTTGAGGCCATCCGTATGGCCGGCGGTGAGGTTGTAGGCATGGTGGCGATGTTCACCTACGGTTTCCCCGTGGCCGACAAGGCTTTCAAGGAGGCCGGCGTGAAGCTCGTGACCCTCAGCAACTACGATGCCCTCCTGCAGGTGGCTCTTTCCACCGGTTTCATCGGCGAGAAAGACATCGAGACTCTTCAGCAGTGGCGCAAGGATCCCGGCAACTGGACTCCCTCACGCGACAAATCGATTGACTGATTGTGCACCCCGCACGTTTACGTTTAGTGGAAAGAACTGATGGCTACATTCAAAAGTCCGAAAACAGAGATTGGCAAAAGCGCTGACGAACTGTTCGACCGGTTCAGCGACCTGAGCAACCTGCAGACGGTGCTCGACGGCCTCTCGCCTGAACAGCGCAGTCAAGTGGGCGATGTGGAATTCACTGCCGACAGCCTCAAGATAGTTACCCCGCAGGTGGGTGCTATTGAGTTTACTGTTGTCGACCGCGTGCGTCCGTCGAAGATTGTGTTCGGCACGAAATCATCGCCGGTGCCTCTGTCGATGGAACTTGATATCGAGCCTACGGGCGAGAACTCCTCATCAGTGCAGACGCTGATTGATGTGGAGATTCCGGCCATGCTGCGCCCGCTCATCGGTCCGCAGCTGCAGAAGGCAGCCGACAAATTCGGTGAACTAATCTCCGGCCTGAGCCGTTGAGATATAAGGATATAACCCCGCGATACAACCGTTCTGACAGGGCTCCTGCCGGAACGGTTATTGTTTAAGGATGAATGTGATTATGAAGCGACTGATATATTTTTTGTGTGCCATTGCCGCCGTGCTGAGCGGCTGCAAAAGCGTAGACGACGACCGCACGCCCCCTGCAGGGGTGTGGATTGTCTTCCCCTTTCAGCACGACTGGACCCAATGGGGCGTGACTGCCGCCTTGCAGCACCGCGAGTTTGTGCTGCCGCTGGGAATTCCGCAGGGATTCAGCTACTCGGCCGCGTCGCAGACTGGATTCGGCGGGGTGATGCTTGTAGGCGATATCAACGGGATGCCCGCGGCTTACGATATGTCGTGCCCCGTGGAGAACCGTTCGGACGTGCGCATAGCCTATGATGAAAACCTCAACGATGCCTATTGCGCGCGCTGCGGCAGCCGCTATTCCGTGATTAACAATTACGGACAGCCCACGGCCGGTCCGGCGGCCGACAGTAGCCATCCGATGGGGCTTCGCACCTACAACATTGCTGCCGGGCCCAACGGTGAATACCGCGTGATACGCCCGTAACCGGATTGCCCTGCTGAAAAAAACTTGAATAAGTAAATTTGACCACTTATGGAAACGAAACTGATAGCCGAGCGCCTGCGTGAACGACACAACATAGCTGAACTCAACGAGATGCAGCAGTTCATGGCTGCTACTGACCAACGTAAGATTATCCTTCTTTCGCCCACAGGGTCAGGCAAGACGGCAGCATTCATACTCCGGCTGCTGCGCGAACTGAAGCCCTCCACCGGGCAGTTACAGGCCGTTGTCATGGCCCCGTCGCGCGAGCTCGTGCTCCAGATTGCTGATGTGCTTCGTCCCGTGGCTGCCGGGCTAAAGACTGTAGCGTTCTACGGTGGTCATGCCATGGCCGATGAGGTGAACTCGCTGTCGGTTATACCCGATATCATAGTGGCCACTCCGGGCCGTCTGCTCGACCATATCACCCGCGGACATCTGGATGTGAGCGGCGTCAGGGCGTTGGTGCTTGACGAATATGACAAGAGCCTGGAACTGGGCTTTCAGGATGAGATGCGCCGCATAGCCCGGCGCATGCGTTCGCTCGACCTCGTGGTGCTCACATCGGCCACACCTTTGGCTGAGATGCCCGATTTCCTACCCATGAAGGGTGCGGAAACGGTCGACTTCACCGCCGGCGCAGGCCGCAGCAAGCTTCAGGTGGTGCGCATCGACTCGGTGGAGCGCGACAAACTCGGCATCCTTGCCGACCTTCTGCGTGCGTTGCCCGACGGGCGTGCGCTGGTGTTTGTCAATCACCGTGAAAGTGCCGAGAGGGTCTATGAGTTTCTGAAAAAATCCGGTTTCCCCGCAGGGTTATACCACGGCGGACTTGAGCAGCGTGAACGTCAGCTGGCTGTGGATCTATTCAACAACGGCACCACACCGGTGCTTGTCAGCACCGATCTCGGGTCGCGCGGCCTCGATATTGACGATGTGAATTATGTGATACACTACCACCTCCCTCCCACGTCCGAAAGCTGGACCCACCGCAACGGCCGCACGGCCCGCATGGGTGCCGACGGCACCGCATACGTGATAATCGCCGACGGAGAGAATATCCCCGACCACGTGCGCACCGACCGCACTTGGGCGCCTAAATCCGCGCATGAGGCCGGAATACACTCCGATGTGGCCACGCTCTACTTCAATGCCGGCAAAAAGGAAAAAATCTCGAAAGGCGACATCGCCGGATTCCTCATGCAGAAGGGTGGGCTCACCAAGGACGAAGTTGGCAAAATCACCGTCTACGATCACTGGGCCATAGCTGCCGTGCCGCGTGCAAAAGCTGCCGCCGTAGAAGCCGCCGTAGCCCCCCACAAACTCAAAAACACCCGCGTCCGCATCTCCCGCCTAAACGGTTAACCCTTCCACTAAAGTTTTCTAAGACAATATAGAATTGGACTGTTCCAAAACTTAGCTAAAAAATAGAGGTGGATAAGATTTGCTATTTTGAAAGAATGTTCTTAATTTTGCAACAAACCTTATTATAACAACTACATCGATGAGGATAATTGCAGAACGGACCATACGGGAATACTATGAAAAGCATCCTCAGGCAAAAACGGCCTTGGAGGATTGGGTTTCAGTGGTGAAAAAATCTCAATGGAGGTGTTTTGCAGATATTAAAAAGACTTTCAACACAGTAGATAGTGTTGGTAATCAGCATTATGTGTTTAATATCAAAGGAAATGACTACCGGATGGTAGTTGTAATTAAGTTTGTGCCTCAGTTTGTTCTGATCAGGTTTATCGGAACTCATAAGGAGTATGATAGAATAGATTGTGCAACCATATAAATTGCGACCTGAAATGACTAAGATAGAGAATGAAATGCAGTACCGTGTCACGTTAAAACGTGTGGAGGAACTTATGCTTGGATTGCCGGAAGACACTCCGGCTGATGATCCGCGCATGGTGGAGCTTACTCTGCTTGGGAATCTGGTGGCGGATTATGATGAAGAACATTATCCCATAGGGAAGCCTTCGCTTATTGAAGTGATAAAACTGCGGATGTATGAAAGGGGACTCACGCAGATTGCTTTATCAAAATTACTTGAAATTAATCCCTCGAGGATTTGTGAATATCTCTCAGGCAAGAAGCAGCCTACGCTTGAACAAGCAAGGGTGATTAGCCAACGGCTGAATATTGATCCCGCCATTGTACTTGGTGTATGAAGCTGTTAGTGCCCAGGATGGTTTTACGTCCTGGACGGTAGTTTGTGATATTTGATGAGGACTTGCCAAATGGCGGAGGGGAGTTTGCTGCGGTAGGCTTTGGAGTGCATCGATTTTTTGATGAAATGCCGGAGGATGCGGGCTGCCTGATTGCGGTTGGCACGTCCGCGCACTGCCTTGAAGAGAAAATCGTAGTCGGCGCGTGCCATGATTCTCTCGGGATTGGCCGGTTCAAGCCCCGGCACGCACATCGGCATCATCTCTTTCCATTTCCCCTCGCTCAGTCGGAGTGTCTGTTCAACCCAGCGGCTGTCCATGTTGCCGTTCGAGAAGTGGGTTATGTCGGCTTTCAGATACACATAGTTCCGGTGTGTCAACGCCACCTGCATGCAGAAATCGATGTCGTAGCAATGGAAAGCGTCGAGGACAACCTCGTCGAACGGATGCGCCTGCCACACCTCTCGGCGCACGGCGAATCCAAGCCCGTCAACCACAAGCACCGGGGCGAACTCTCCACCTGTCAGCTTGCCGTCTGCCCAAGGCTCCTGATGCCAGCAGATGCGTTGGCCGTCCATTATGTAGTAAATATGTCCCGACACCAGTTCCGAGCATTCGTTCCATCCCGCATATGCCCCCAGCCTGAAAGGTACGCCTATGAATCCTATTACACCGGTTTCCGGTTCTGCGAGTTTGCGTGCCATGGCTACGCCCCAGCCGGAATTTTCAAACAGCACATCCTCATGGATGAAGAGTACGTTGGGGGCGGATGCCACCGATGCGCCGTTATTGTAGGCTTTAGAGATGGGCCATTTTGCCGCAGCGTTGTCAACCCTGACAAATTCGGCGTCAACGCCGATTGTGGCCGCGATGTTGTCGCGGCAAAGATTGTATTTCTCTTTGTTCACACTGCATATCACCACGGAGAATGCAGGTTTGGTCTGTGCGGGCTCGATGGTGATGTGTTGAATGCTGTTCATTGCTGTTGTACGGTCGATGTGTTGAGTTATTTCATTTCCGGAACCTTACCGGTGCATGCATGTATATCCAGTAAAACATGAAATTCACGCGGTTAACCCTCAGTATACTGTCGATGTGGGGACAAAGCTCTTTAACTCTGCTGAGCAGTTCGGGACGCTTGCGCAGGTCGCGGTACGTTCTGTAACGGGCGCGGCGACGCTGATAAGTGGTGAGCAGGTGTGGCACGCTGAGCAGGAAAAGGTCTACGGCCATCTCCTCCGGGCGCCCTCTCTGCGCTGTCGCCGAAGCGTCGGTCACGCTGCGCCCATGCAGACGGAATGAGTTCAGCCGCCGGTCTATGCGAGCCACTTTCCCCTGAAGCATCATCTGGAGCCAGAGCATCCAGTCGCCGCAGTAGCGCATCCCGGTAAACGTGCGGTCCTTTATGTCAGTGTAGCAATCCTTGCGGAATAACACCATGCTGGCGTTGTAGCATCCGTTTACGATTGTCATGTATCTGCGGATAAAATCGCGTCCGTCAAAAAAACGGGTATTGCCGTCCGGCTCGAAATCTTCGAATGGCTTGTGATCTGAGGGATTCCCTTCGCTGTCCACCAGATGCGACATTGTCATGGCCATTGTAATGGTATTGTCGGTCTCAAATGCTTTCATGCAGCTGGCAAGAAACTCCGGATCGGCGAAATCGTCGGCCTCGGCAATCCAGATGTAGCGCCCGCGTGCCAGTCTCACTCCGCGTTCCCATTGCAGGAACGGCGAGCCGGAATTGGTGGCGTTCACTTCTATGCGGCTTATGCGGTTGTCGGTTTCCGCATATCGGCGCATCACCTCCACGGAGTTATCGGTCGAAGCATCATCGAGCAGAATCACCTCAAAATCGGTGAAAGTCTGGTTGAGCACCGACTCGATGCGCTGCGGCAGATAGCGCGCGTAATTGAAATTCGGCACAACCACGCTGACAGCGGCGGGGCAGGGCGTATGTGTTTCCCTCCCTTCTGACAGTATGTTGCGTGATTCAATTCTCATTTCCTGTGTGTCTGCGTTTGATTGACAGCACAAAGTTAGTAATTCTTTTTGAAATGATTTTTACCGATGGGGAGCATATGGATTCCCTAATTACTTCGGAAAGTTGATAAGGTCGAAATACATGGCTCTTGTAGGGGACGTCCTGTCTTTTTCTGAGAGAAACATGAATCCACATTTCTCATAAAACGGTACAGCATTGGAATAAGCATCGACAGTAATGAAACGGCATGCACTTCGGCGCATTGTAGCAAATACGAATTTTACCTGTAGGAGAATCATGCGCCCGATATCCTGTCCTGCATAGTCTTTAGAGACGGCCAAGCGACCTATTTTGACTGCCGGATATTCTTTGCGCCGTTTGGAATTGATGACATGGCGATTCAGCCGGTTCCACAATTTCTTTTCCTCAGGGTCAAAAATAATCTTGTCGTTGAGCAAGCTGTAATAAGCCACGGTTTTTTCCGCCTCGTTATCTTCAAGCAGATAGGTGAGTGCCATCATTGATGTATAGTAGTTGATGGCATCGGAAAATAAAAAGTCATTCAAGTCTGCGTCTCCGCAGTCGAATGACTTTATCTGTGTATCGGCATCAATCTGCCGGAAGGTGAATTTACCAAAGTCCATAATTACATCGGAAATGTGCTTATGGCCTTGAATGCCTCATACGCCTTTCTTGCCGCATCCTTTTCAGCATCGCTGACGGGTGCGGGATTTGCCGTTCTTTTGGCAAAAATCTCAGCGTCCTTGCCCCTCAGCACGGGGGTTTCTTTGATAGGTCGTGCCATGATGATATTCCGTTGTTTTCTATTACTTTACAAAGATACAACAATTTTCTGACTTATAGAGTTGAAATCCCGAAATTCTTGTAAGGTAGGATGGGATTCCGACCTTTTCGCTTTTCAGTCTTTGGTTGATTCGTAGGCGTTGAAGATGGAGCGGAAGCGGGCGTTGACGGCTTCGTAGGAGTTGTGGGCCATGGCTGTGGCGCGCGATGTGGCGCGCAGGGCGGCAAAGGTGTCGGCAGGCATGGCGATGCACTCGTTTATAGCTTTGGCCAGGGAGGCGGTGTCGCATAACGGGATGCGCCAGCCAGAGGTGCCGTTGTTTACAAGGTCGAGGGCAACTCCGGTGGCAAAGCTAATCACCGGTGTGCCGCATAGCAGCGACTGGTTGACCATCGAGGGGCCGGCATCGTCGGTTGACGGGCTGATAAAGGCTGTCGAGGCCTGATAGAGCCGGATGAGGGTCGGGGCATCCACCAGACCCATGTGTTTGACGGCGATGCCTTGCGGGCGCAGTGCGTTGCCGATGGTGTCTTCATGCCCGGCAGTGATTATCAGGATGCCGCTGCGCTGTTCGTCCGTCAGATTTTTCATGACGGAGAGGAATGCATCGATTACATACCGGCTACCTTTGCGCGGGTCGTCGGCCGAACGGCCAAAGAACACATGCTTGACTTCGGGGGCGATGCCGAGGCCGGCACGGATTGACTGAGGGTCTTCGGCCGGGCGGAAGCGGTCGGTGTTCATCACCAGTCCGACATTGAAAATCCTGTCGGGGCGGAACAGGCCGCTGCGTGCCGCACACTGTGTCATCCAGGAGTTGCCTAAGAACGATGCGTCGCACAGCGCATAGTTTTGTTGCTTGGCAAGGAAATTGGTATGGGTGCAGTCGTCCGGATCGGAACTGTCAAGCCCGGGACACATGCCGCATTGGCTGGTGGCATAGCGTTCGCAATGGTTGAAATAGTAGCAGCCGCCGGTCACAGGTGCCATGTCCACAGCATAGATCAGCACCGGACATTTGAATTTGCGGCTCAGGTGCCGGAGGGTTTCGGATGTGAACATCCCTTGCCAGAACAGCGTCACGATATAATCGTATTTGCCGCGTATCTGCCGGGATATGCGTGAGGCCGATTCCTGTGGGTCACGTTCGTCGGGATAAAGCACACGGATGCCGTTGATAAGGGGAGCTCCGCTCATCTCGGTGCGATACATCTTCCGGTAGCGCCGATGCGAAATGAACAGCGCCACGATGCGCTGCCACAGGGTACGGTGCATGTTCTTGATGCCCGGTGCATGCAAAGCGGACGGCCACCGCGAGAAATAGGTGACTTCATCACCGTTGCAGGCAAGGGCGTTCATGAGGTCGGTGCCCAGTCCTGCCGAATGTTCAGGAGGGAGCGACGAAAGGATGAGTATGCGCCGTTTTCGCGACATCAGTCTGTTGTGAGCGTGTTGAAAAAGTTGTGGCAGCTGTCAAGGATGCGTTTCACCTCCTCGTCCGTCAGTTCGTAGAAGAGGGGTAAGCGCACCAGGCAGTCGGCGAAACGGTCGCAGTTGGGCAGATGGAGCCCAACCACCTGCTCCTCATCTCCAACCCGTTCTATCTCCTGACAGTTGTCGGGACGAGAGTCGGGATGTGTGAGGTAAAATCCGCTGCGATGCAGGCTGAGATAGTGGAACACAGCCTGGATGCCGTTCTGCTTCATGTGGGCAATGAACGCCGAGCGCTCCTCGAGCGAGCGGCACACTATGTAGAACATGTGGGCGTTGTTGGTGGCGTATGCCGGAATGTCGGGCAGAGTGATCAGTCCCTTGTCGGCAATGGGCCTGAGCCCGGCATAATATTGTTCCCAGATGGCTTTGCGACGGGCCTGGATGGTGTCGATGTTCTCGATCTGCGCCCAAAGGAATGCCGAAATGAGCTCGGAGGGGAGGAACGACGAGCCGGTGTCGATCCAGCCGTATTTGTTGACTTCGCCGCGGAAGAATTCCGAACGGTTGGTGCCTTTCTCCCATATGATTTCCGAACGGCGGATGAACCGCTCGTCGTTGATTGTGAGCAGGCCGCCTTCGCCTGCAATGATGTTCTTGGTTTCGTGGAACGAGAAGCAGCCGAAATGCCCGATCGAGCCTAACGGACGCCCTTTGTAATAGGAGCCGATGGCTTGTGCGGCATCCTCTACCACCAGCAGGTTGTAGCGGCGGGCTATGTCCATTATCCGGTCCATATCGCAGGCCACTCCTGCATAGTGCACGGGTATGATTACGCGGGTGTGCGGTGTTATGAGTGCCTCTATCCTGTCCGGGTCTATGTCGGGATTATCCTTGCAGCTGTCGCAGAATACGATTTTGGCGCCCTGACGCACAAATGCCAGCACAGTCGATACGAACGTATAGCTCGGAGCGATTACCTCGTCGCCGGGCTTTATGTCGCACAGGATGGCAGCCATCTCCAGTGCGTCGGTGCACGATGTGGTCATCAGTGCCTTTTTGAAGCCATACTGCTTTTCAAAGAAATTCTGGCACTTCTTGGTGTACACGCCGTTGCCCGACAGCTTGCCGGAGTAGACGGCCTGATAGATATAATGGGCTTCTTTGCCGGTGAGAAACGGCTTGTTGAATGGAATCGTCATAGCCATATGTGGTAAACGTAGGTGTCGGTGAAGGTGTTGAAATTGCAGCTTGAATAGAATGCGCAGGCCTCCGGATTGTCGGCCTGGGTGGTTACTTCAAGTTGCAGCCCGTCGGCTGCAGCTATCGTTTCCGCTGCGTATATCAGCTTGCGGGCGAGCCCACGGCGCCGGTGTCCGGGATGGGTGGCAAGCAGGCCTATCGATATTTCGCCGCCGCGTCGGCGCAGGGTGATCATCGCGGCGTTCGGCTCGTCGTGGTCCTGGATTGTAAATACATGGTCGGCAAATCCGTGGAGCACGGAGTTGTCTATCCATGTGGTGTACAGCTCTTCCGTTTTTTTGACCGGAATGTTGGGGTCGACTGCGAAACGGGAGTGCCCTCCGGCCTCTATTGCCAGGGAATGCAGGGCTGATGGATTTCCTTGAAATGGCTTGACGTCTGTCGGCAGTCCGTTTGCTTGGGGCGATGGATTCAGGTAACTGCGTTTGCGGTCGGCAAGCAGCCATTTCCCGGTGTTGCCCTGCAGGAGAGGACGAGGTGAGAACAGATATACCAACCTGACATTCTCCACCTTGAGGTCTGATAGATGTCGGTCAATATCCTCCGGGGTCTCAGAACCATTAAGAGTTATTGAGGCGGTCTTGACTCCGAAGAAATCGCTGTCCCATTGCAGTATGTCTGTTTTCATCGGTGTTCGGATTTACGGCTAAGCACATTTCAATACACAAATATAGCGATATTTGCCGAAACCCGAAAACCTCCCGTCCATCCACCCGCAAATAAACCGGATTGTCGCTTATAGTCCAAAGCTGGCAAGCTTGGCGGCGTTTTCTACCGGGCTTTCCTTAATAGTACCGATTATTAGGGAAATATCGTATTCATCAATTTTTCCCAGATGTTGCCAGTGATTGAAATTGTAAGGACTGGCTATTTTCAGACGTACACAATCTACAAAAGAATCATATCTCAGAAATGGATATTTGGCTTTTCTGATAGGCATGTGGTACATCTTGAGATGTGGGGGAAGATGGCTGTTTATGCGGGAGTTTATTATAACACCTCCGTATACCATACCATTGGAATCAAATCCGAGAACGATGAAATATTTATCGCGGGAGCTATCGCCGGCTTTAGGCGTTATTCCGTTAGCCTCAGTCATGGTTATTTCATACACATCGCCTATGCTGATAGTGTTGAGAGCCAGTCGGGAGACTTCGTCCTGATTAAGTGCTTCGGAAATCTTCATCATTTCAAAGCCGAGTCAATGCGCAGTTGGTCTTCAATGTATGCAAGCATGGAGTCATCGGCATGAAGAACTTTTGCCATTGAGATGGGAGATATACGGTTTGTTCCGTTGACCATGCGGTTGGCTTCCTCCCACGCGTTGTCGTGAGATTTGCTCATGAGTTGCCCAAACGACAATGTTTCGTTCTCCTCAATAGCAGCATTCAAAGCCTCAAGTTCGGAGAGGGACAGGAAATTTCTGTTTGCGTTGCGTTTAGGTAAAAGTACATTGGGCGCATCCTCTCCTGCAAATTGTACGGCTTCGGATAAATCTCTTGCGAGAGGCATTTGTGGATGGTTTAATTCTTTGACCGCATCATACAATCTGGTTGGAACAGGACCGTATTTTAATGCACAGAAGTCATCTGGTACAAGTCCGCAACCCCATTTTGCGAGATGTTTCATCTCTGCGAAATAGAGTATTTTGAAGGTATGGTAGAAATCAACTCCACCAGTCTTTTCAAGAATGTACAGAACTAATTCTGTCAGTTTTTTGCTGTCAAAATTGGTCATAGGCTGCTTTGCTGGTGTGTTTATATAACGAATTTAGCTGAATGTCAGTTTGATTCAGTGCGCAAAAATACGAATTTATTTCAAAGGTACAAAATATATGACACGGTGTTGGACGTAATCTCCGGAATAATTGTTATCGTGGGGCGTCGGCGTTTAGCAGGGTGGCGATGGCGGGGATGGAGGAGGTGGCGTTCTGGTCGGTGCGCATGGGCACGGTGGTGGCGTAGTTGCGGTCGAGCCAGTAGAGGTCGGTATCGGTGGCGTCGGGCTCTTCGTTTACGATGTGGCCGGTGAGCCAGAAGAACGGTTTGCCGTGAGGGGAGAGGTATTCCTGATATTCCTCCGTCCAGTGGCTGCGGGCTGCGCGTGTCACTTTCATCCCCTCGATTTTCACTTTGGCTGGGAAGTTGATATTGAGGCATACGCCTTCGGGCAATCCTTCGGCAAGCACGCGTGCCGTAATGTCTGAAATGTAGGGACCACATTCTGTAAAGTCGGCAGCAAGCGAATGGTGCAGCAGTGAGTAGCCCACCGACGGGATGCCCTGCATGCACCCCTCGAAAGCGGCGCCCATTGTACCGGAATAGATGGCGGAGTTGCCCGCATTCGAGCCGTGGTTCACCCCCGACAGGAGTATGTCCGGACGGCGCGGAAGGATGTGGTGCATCGAGAGTTTCACGCAATCCACCGGCGTGCCCGTCACGGCACGCATCTCCGCGCCGTTGTAGGGCGGCAGTTCGTGGATTGACAGCGGCGAATTTACTGTGAATGCGCTCGACTGACCCGAATGGGGTGCGGCAGGTGCCACCACATAGATTTTGCCGAGATGGCTCACGCGGTCCACAAGGTAGCGCAGACCTTTTGCGTCGATACTGTCGTCGTTGGTTATGAGGATGATGGGCTGTTGCATGGGGTGGGATGGAAACAATGGCGGAATCAGGGATGGAGATTGTCGAACATGGAAATCAGGCGGGCAAGATCGTCCTCATTGGAGAACTGGAATGTGATCTGGCCGCGTCCCTTGCGGTCGCACGAAAACTTGACAGGGGCGTTGAAAGCTGCCGACAGGTGTTTTTTAAGCAGATCGAAATCGTGGTTTGAGAACGGGTTGTTGCTGGTTTTGGATGCAGTGTCGGCTCCCTCCTTTTTCCCTTCCTGATAGGCTTTGGCGAGTTCCTCCACTTTACGGACAGAGAGACCCTGACGGAGTATCTCCTTGTAGATTTTCAGCTGCACCGACGGATTGTCGACCGACAGCAGGGCGCGTGCGTGGCCCATGTCCACGCGCTTGTCGCGCAGGCCCAGCTGCACTTCGGCCGGAAGTTTGAGCAGTCGCAGGAAGTTGGCCACCGTGGCGCGTTTCTTGCCGATACGTTCCGACAGGCGTTCCTGCGTGAGGTTATACTGGTCGATAAGCTTCTTGAACGTGAGCGCTATTTCGATGGCGTTCAGGTCCTCGCGCTGAATGTTCTCGATAAGTGCCATCTCGGTCAGCTCGGCTTCGTTGGCGGTGCGGATGTAGGCCGGCACCGAAGTCAGTCCGGCTATTTTGGCCGCGCGGTAACGGCGCTCGCCGGCGATGATCTGATAGGAGTCGGGTCCGGTCTTGCGCAGCGACAGCGGCTGGATTATGCCCAGTTCGGCAATGGATGCCGCCAGCTCGTTGAGCGCCTCCTCGTCGAATGTGGTGCGGGGCTGTTCGGGATTGGGCGAAATCTGGTTGAGGTCGATGTCGTTGATGGCCGATGTGCCGCGGGCGGGGGTGTCGTCCATCGATATCAGTGAGCCGAGGCCTCGGCCGAGGGCGTTGCGGGTAGGTTTCATCTTCGTTTAGTGTCGGTGTGCGTTGATGGTGGAGATTCAGGAATTTTTTGCAATCAGTTCTTTCGCAAGCGCCAGATGTGAAGTGGCACCGCGGCTCTCGGGGTCGTAGAGAATGGCGGGCAGACCGTGTGAGGGCGCTTCGGAGAGGCGGATGTTGCGCGGAATCACGCTGTTGAACACCATGTCGCCGAAGTGGCTCTTCAGCTCTTCGTAAATCTGGTTGGCCAGACGCAGGCGCGCATCGTACATCGTTAGCAGGAATCCTTCGATTTCAAGCGCCGGATTGAGTTTCGATTTGATGATGCGGATGGTGTTGAGCAGCTTGCTGATTCCCTCGAGTGCGAAGTATTCGGCCTGCACGGGGATGATCACCGAGTCGGCGGCTGTGAGTGCGTTCACAGTGATGAGGCCCAGCGAGGGGGAGCAGTCGATCAGTATAAAGTCGTATTTCGGCGCCACGGCCTCGAGCAACTTGCGGAGCACGCGTTCACGCTCGGGCTTATTGATTAGCTCAAGCTCGGCGCCGGCAAGGTCGATGCGCGAACCCACGAGGTCCAGACCCTCCACACAGGTTTTCACCTGCGAGCCGTCCACGGGATAATCGTCCACCAGGCATTCGTAGATGCTCGACTGCATGGTGCGCGGGTCAATGCCGTAGCCCGAGGTGGCGTTGGCCTGGGGATCGGCGTCGATGATAAGCACTTTTTTGCCCTGCATTGCCAGTGAGGCCGCCAGATTGATTGTGGTGGTGGTTTTTCCTACTCCACCTTTTTGATTTGCTATCGCTATTATTTTTCCCATATGTGAATTGATGTATAATGGGGTGTGCCTCCCTGTGGAACAATCGCGGCGAAAATGTTAGCTCTCAGAAAGGGGCGGAATGTTCCACGGAGTTTTTCCGATGCAAATATGGGCATTTTCACCGGCATTCGTCAAAGCTTTTAGTTCTATTTAATATAATTGTTGATAAATGCCCCCGATTGTTGAAAACCCTTCCCGCCGGCTGCAAGCCCGGCGGATTGAGCCGGAACAGGATTTTAAAAGTTGCATTTCAGACCGAAAGAGAGGCGCAGCACATCGCCGGCCTTCATATAGGAGTTTCTGACAGCCTGAATTACATAAAGGTCGCATGTGCTCAGCTCGTAGAACGCGGTTATAGCCGACAGAAACCATCGGCGGTTCTCCGGGATGTTGAAACGTATGCGTTGCCCCACGAAAACGTGGATGCGCAGGCGTGTGGAGAACCAGTAGTAGCCCTGCGGATAGCGGTCCGGGTTCTTCATCCAGAACTCACCGCCGAGCACGGTGTTCAGATAAAGTCCTGCCGACAGCGGCTCAAGTGAGAACCTTCCGCGCAGCGGCACTCTCCACGGGGTGAAATTCTGTTTGAGCGTGAAGGTGACTTTGGTCCGTTTCGACGAATGCTTGGGGATGATGCCCAGCAGCAGATCGGTTTCCCACTGACGGTTCTTGCCGTATTCCCATCCGGTGCCTACCGACAGCAGCCCCATTCCTCCGGCAAACTGAAGTTTTGTATAGCTCGGGATGAGCCTGCTCCACCGTTGCACGCGCCGCAGGGTGTTGCGCTCGTAGCGTGTAAGCCTTTCGGGCACAGTGTCGGTGGGGCTGGCGCAGATTATGTCGGCCTTTTTGGACACTGTCGGCTGTGAGGCATGCGCAGCGGGGACGCATATCCATGCCAGTGCCGTCGTGAGAGCGCATATGATAGCCCACCGTTTAAAACTCCTGCAGTTCATAGCTGTAAGTGTTGTCGTCGTTGATATTGAAAAGCAGGAACTGGCGTTTGCCGATGTTGGGACACTGGTAGTAAATCACCCCGTCGCCGAACAGGTCGTCTGCTGCAAAGCTGTGCTCATGGCCGTAAAGGCAGAACTGCACACCGGGGAAGCGGGTCACGTAGTGTTCGAACACCTTGGCCACGTTGTTGTTGAACACCATCTCGAACGGTTTCACATGCATCAGGAACACGGTGCGCGATGCATGAGCCGGATACGATTCAAGCTCACCCTCGATGAATCCGAAATCGGGCACCGGCTCCGAATAATCGTATTCCAGAGCGTTTGTGTTCAGGCAGATGAAGCGCACATCGCCGGCGGTGAAGGCGAAGTTGTAGGGGCCGAACACCGTCTGGTAGCTCTCCTTGCCGGTGGCAAGGCAATCGTGATTTCCGATTACGCATACATACGGGGCGTTCAGGCCGTTGAGTATGTCGCGCTGGTGCATGAACTCCTTGGCCATGCCGTAGTCCGACAGGTCGCCGCCGTGAAGGGTGAAATCAACACCAAGGCTGTTGATCGCCTCCACGGCATCCACCGTGTCGTCAAACCATCCCTGAGTGTCGCTGATCATGGCGAACCGCAGTGAGGTGCGTCCGGCAGTGGAGGCTTCGATAAGTTCTATGTTCTTGTATGTCAGACTGGTTTCGCCGTCAATATCAACGTCGTATGGATGGCTCTCAAGCAGTTGGCAGCCTGTAAGCAACGCCGCGAGCATCAGTATCGGCATGGTTGTCAGCAATCGGGTCATAGGCAGTTACTTTGTTGCAGGCAAAGTTACGGAGAAAAAATCCCGCAGGTTGTTCCGTTTGTAGCCATTTGTGGCCTGAAAATCCATATGATACCACATAATGCATCGGATTAAACCGATATTGATCCGAAAAATTTCCGGAAAAATATCGGGTTAAAAATTTGGTGGATTTTAAAATATGTTTTAGCTTTGCGGTGTAGTGGTGTACATGGGTGCAATACTATAAGTAACTGTTCAAAATAATTTCGACAAGTTACTTACCGCAAAATTTTTATAACCCCTTGATTCTTATTGTATGATAACTTTACGCGATGCAAGCTACAGCTACCCGAAGAAGGCGGATGCCCTGACCGGCATTACCTGTGAGGTGCATCCTGGCATACATCTGCTCATGGGTGCCAACGGCACAGGCAAAACAACTTTGCTGCATCTGATGGCCGTCCTCCGCTATCCCACGTCGGGTGTCTGTCTGCTCAACGGGGAGGAGCTGCGGTTGCGCCGCCCCTCGCAACTCTGCAGGGTGCAGTATTTCAGTCCCGACATGGACTTTCCCGAGAGTAGCGTGGAGAAGATGGTGAGCCGCCATGCCCCGTTCTTCCCGCGGTTCGATGCCGCGATGCTTTCGCGCAATCTCGCCGCTTTCGGCATTGATCCACGTCGGAAATTCACCTCTCTATCCTACGGCAATGCCATAAAGGCGCGTCTGGCCTACATGCTGGCGTTGCGTTGCGAGGTGCTGCTGCTCGACGAACCTACCGTAGGCCTTGATTTCGAAGGTCGCGGTCAGTTCGGACGGCTGCTGATGGAGTGTGTCGATGAAGATCAGACTGTGGTTGTTTCCACCCATTCACTTTCCGAGTTCGAGCCGCTTTACGACAGTGTGATGTTCCTGCGCGACGGCCATCTGCTGTTGCAGGCATCGTTCGGGAAGATTTCACGACGGGTGATATCGGTTGTCACTGCCACTCCTCCGGCCGATGCCATCTATTCTGAGATGCGCATGGGGCGCTGCCACAGCATTGTTCCTGCCGGGGATGACGATATGGACTCGGCTCCTGACTGCACATTGCTTTACAATGCCCTCTCCTCTACCTCGGCCGATGAATTGCTCCGGGTAATCAACGCATGAACAAGGGAGATAACATTATTCCACATTATGATTTTACTGAACGCTCATGAATGTTAATGATAAATTCTCGATACGGCGCCTGTGGCTTGTGACGCGGCTGCATGCATCCTCAGTCTGGCGCCAGCTTGCGGACTATGCCGTGATATCCTTCGTGGCCGGTGTCCTTTTCATGGTCCAGTCCACTTCCGGCCACGGCATCTTTACATTGGTGATAATGGGACTGCTGTTTTACATTGCGTTGGCTTTCGGTCCCCTTGTATTCGCATCCCGAAAGGGGCTGCTGATGCAGACGGCTCTGCCGGCCACCGGATGGGAAAAGACCGCGTTCTATTTCATCTACGTCTTTCTTGTGATGCCTGCGGCGCTGTTGCTGCCGTTTGCGTTGTGTATGGATGTCGGTATCTCCATGGCCGGGGGTGATGCTACGGATCTCCTGCTGTTCGTTGATATCCTCACAACTTACGCGCATGTGAATCCGGTCTATTGCGTGCTTGCGCCGGCTGTCCCCATGGCCGTGTGTCTGTTAGGTGCCACCGCGTTCCGGCAGCGTCGGGCGGCCTATTCCTTCCTTGTAGTGCTGGGGGCGATTCTCTGTCTGCTGGTTCTGTCTGCCGTGGGGCTCGGGATTACTTTGGAGGGGCTGTATGAGATGAAGGTGATTGGCCATTCGGTCTACAGCGTGAACAGCAATGCGCAGCTGTTCACCGACCTGGCTCACACCATTGCCGCATATCCCGGCCTGATAGGGGGACGCTCCACGTTCGGGATGTGTGAGAACACGGCGCTTGCGGTGATTTTTGCAGGTCTGCTCTGGGCCATATACAGAACCATAAAGAACCGGCAGATATGATTACGGATTTCAGTGCTGACAAGCCGATTCATGTTCAGATTCTCGATTACTGCATGGATCGCATCAGTGCAGGGGAGTGGGTCCCGGGCGAACGCATCCCCTCGGTGAAGGAGCTTTCGGTGACCATGGTGGTGAATCCGCGCACGGTGATGCGGGCCTATGAGGCTCTGGAGGAGCGTGGCATCATTTTTCAGCGCCGCGGCCTCGGGTTCTATGTGGCGCCTGAAGCGGTTGACAAGGTGATGAGTGAACGCCGCCGTGAATTCGACGAGGTGGCGCTTCCGGCATTCCTGGCGCGGCTGCGGCAGGCCGGTTTCACTATCGATGATCTCATTGACAAGCTAACGGCGATGAATAATGAGAATTCATTACTATGATGAAATGGGACCAAGCTGAAATATCGGTGTATGGAAATCTTCATTTTCCATATAATGCTTTCATCAAATTGTATTTCCATATAATGCTTTCATCAAATTGTAGGGTCGCGACCTGTCGCGACTGCAGGCGGGAGGTTGCAAATGAATGCCTGATGCTCAAAGATATTACGCAGGGTTGCAGTCGCGACAGGTCGCGACCCTACAAGTGGATGGATGCGACTTCTGTTTACAAGAAGTAAATGCACCGTGTTTTCAATTTGACCCATAAAATGCCATTTATTTTGAAATAAACGAAAGATTAACAGTTGATTAAATTGTATTACCATGAAAGGATGGAATGTCAGAAATTTCATTCTCCCGCTCGTGCTGTGCCTGTTTCAGTCCGCAGACGCGGCAGAATTGAACGGAAAAGTACGTGACGCCGACGGCGCTCCCGTCGATTTCGCCTCTATAAGAATCTACAACACCGACTCCGTGCTGGTGGCCGGTGTGGTGTGCGACGAAGCCGGATGCTACAGCGTGTCGGGTCTGCCGTCGGCACGGCTGATAGTGTCGGCGGGATGCATCGGATATGACACCTCGTTCGCATCTGTCACGCTTGACGACGCAGAGGCTGCCGCACTTGATTTTGTGCTGCAACCGCATGAGAACACTTTGGGAGAGGTTACCGTGACGGCCGAACGCTTTGTGCGCACGCAGAACGGCCTCACAGTGATTCCTGACACACAGCAGGTGCGCCATGCCTCTTCGGGCTACGAACTGCTCCGCAATCTGATGATCCCCGGAGTGAGCGTGGATGCCTTCAAAGGCACTGTCAGCGCACTCGGAGGCGGAGTGGCGCTGTATATCGACGGTATGGAGGCCGACGAGCGCGAGGTGCGGCAGCTGCGGCCTTCCGATGTGGAGCGTGTGCAGTTCATGGACGCTCCCACGGGGCGTTACGCCGGCAACAACACGGCACTCAATTTCATCCTGAAAAAGAAGGATTCCGGTGGATATGTGGCACTGGATGCCCTTCAGCGTATTGGCTATAATGCCGGAGACTACAATCTTGCCATGAAATATTACCGCCGCAACACCCAGTACACTCTTTTCGCCGGGGCCGACTATAAGTACGTTTCGGGCGGCTTTGACAACAGGGACGACGAGATACTTTTCCCGACAGGTGCAGTTACCCGCGACTATATCACGCTCGACAACCACGAGCGCAGCAACCGTCAGTACGGGCAGGTCCGCGTCAGAAACAAGACAGACCGGCGCACCCTGCGCGTCACGTTCAAGGTGCTGCGCGAGGCCACGCCCGAGAATTTCAACGCCTCGTCGCTCACATACGGGGGCATGGGGCTGTCGGCTCCGCAAACAGCGCTGACCGACCGGATGGAATCGTCGCGCGGCATGAAGTACAGTCTCGGACTGAGCGGAACGTTCAGTCTGCCCCGGAGCCAGTCGGTCGACGCATCCGCCAGTGCCGACATCACCGACAACAATTATGACTACGCATACGGAGAAGACGGCAGCCTTGTCTGCTCAGCCACTTCCGAACGGCTCTATTCCTTCAATGCCTCGGTAAGCTATGTCAAGACCTTTCCCAAAGGGAATTCGCTAACATTGAAGGCTCATGAGATGTATAACATCAGCTCTGCCTCCTATGCGGGGGCGCATGCATCATGGCAGCATATGTGGATGTCGGAAAGCCTGCTTTTTGCCGAATATATGCAGCCCTTGGGACAGAAGGCTTCGCTGCGCGTGCAGCCGGGAGTGTCGGCCCAGTTCTATCGCGTGCATGGCAACGAATTGGTGCGCAATTATTCGCCGCGCGCCCAGATAATCTTCGCCATGCAGCCTGCACGTGGTCAGTATTTACAAATCGGTGGTGTATACGGCAACTCTTACCCCCAGCTATCCATGCTCACCGGTGCCACCACGCAGGTCGACATGGTGCAGATCAAACGTGGCAACCCGGATTTGAAGCAGTCGCGGCTTGTTAACCTTTTGGCTGTCTACGGGCTGGGCATCGGGAAAGTGAATCTTCAGGCTCTCGCCACATTCATGGGGTGCAGTTCGCTCCCTATGACCGAATATTCGTTTGAGAACGGAATGCTGCTGCAGTCGTGGCGTGGCGACGGCGAATGGCAGCAATGGAAACCCACGCTTTCGGCCACATGGATGCCGTCGGATAAATTCAATTTCACCGTTCAGGGAGGCTGGCTCCACAACCGTTATACCGGCGTGTCGCCATACATCACCACAGCCTGCTGGTTTGCCGAGGCACGGGCGTCGTGGTATGTGGGCGTCTTCGCCCTGAACGCCTATGCCACCACTCCGCAGAAAATGGCCGGCTACGACCGTGCCGTGACCCGAACAATCTGGGACTACGGCATTTCGGGAAGCTGGAGCCGCGGAGCGCTCCGACTGGAAGCAGGATTCCGCAATCCCTTCTACAGGCATCCGCGGGTACAGGCATGGATCGATACGCCGCAATACCGTTCCGAAAGCCGCCAGTACAGCCCCACAAACCGTCAGTCGGCCTACATCAAGGCGTCGTACACCGTAGATTTCGGTAAGAAAACACGTCACGACAGCCAGGACGTCGACAAGACCATCGGCAGCGGCATCCAGCGCGCCAGATAACAACATGGTTTCACCGCCGCGTCCATGCATCCGGCAGGACAATGGCGGACATTTCCAGCGGCATAACGCATGAATGTATGTAGATAAGAATGTACATGAGAACATGCAGGTCAGCATACAATAGAATATGTAGGTTAACATTCACGAGAGCATGCAGGTTGGTAATAGATATTGATAAGTGACCACCCTCCACCTCCATTCATGCGTATGCCGCTTTTTTTTTACTTCAATTCCCTCCGACATTATATTAAGTCAGCCTACAGCCTAAAGTCAGCTGAAGTCATCAACGTTGCGATTAATATTTTTTAATTTTTTCTTGCAAGTTAACTGAATATTAATTAACTTGCAAAAGTTTCATTCGCAGTAATCTGCCGGATTAACGCACACACCGCCTCAACGAATCAATCATCACACTCTAAACATACCGCCATGAGAAAAACACTCCTTCATCTGATTTTTGCATTACTATGGTTCCCATTTCCTGCCCTGGCTGTTGACGTATTTGTCAAGGACGGTTCTGTTGCCACAGTTGATCATATTCCTGGCTATGAGGTGGATGTTGCGAAAACCGCCAATGGTCTGCGCGTCACATATACGTTTGATTCCGTTGCCGTGATGGCCGATCCCGTGTTTAACGGCAAATACAATCTTTTGATAGGGGGATGTGGGGAGACATCCACTCCGGGGCAACCTGCGCTCCCGGTGCTTCTTGATCGTTTTGCCGTCCCCGCCGGACACACTTATATGGTGGGGATGGTGTCGGTAAATTATTTCAGCCGTACAGTTGCGTTGGCGCCATCGCGTCCTGCATTGTCGGAAAGTTCGGAATATACATTTTATACTGTGCCTGTAGAACCGATGGTTTCGGTCAACCAATATCTGCCGGAACAGCCTGCCTATGACTGCGGTGCTCAGACGGTGAGAAAGCAGCAGGTCGCCAATGTTCGTGTCTCGCCCGTTTCGTATAATTCAGCGCTCAGAAAAATGCGCGTCTGTTCCTCTCTCTGTTTCGACATCGTGTTCACCCCCGTAGATGACGGCGAGACTGCTGACGCGGAAGAATATGACGAGGATTCTGATTATTTTATGAAATCAATCACCTTGCAGCCGGTCGACAACAAGGCAAAAGCTCAGTTTCAGGATGGATTGAGGTCTACCGATGCGCGTATAGACTATCTCGTTCTCACGGCCGATGCCCTCAAGCCTGCCGCCCAGATGTTTGCGGACTGGAAACGCAAGATGGGATATACTGTCACGCTCCTTTCGCAGCTCGAATGGGGGAAGGAGGATGTAATGGCGTCCATCGCTTCGTGGTATGCAGAATCTCCACACCCACGCTATGCCTTGTTGTTCGGAGATGCCAGTCTAATCAGTCCATATCAGGTCGTGGATGATATAGACCCAGATGACAGTGACAGATCCTTATATGATATCCCCTCAGATTTTTATTATGCCTGTCTGGATGGGGAGGATGATTATATGGCAGATATAAATTTGGGTAGGATTCCAGCTTCCGAATGCCTTGATGCACAAAATGCTGTGTCCAAAATCATGTTGTATGAGGAAAATCCATTGGGAGGAATGACCCAATCCAAGGCCGTTTTTTCTACATATTTTCAGGATGAAAAGCCAAAAAATGGAGAGGAGGATCGTGATTATACGCGAACTACAGAGATGATATACAATGCTGTTCAAGATAAATTCGGAGCGCAACAAAGGATTTATTATTGTATGAGTAACGTTACACCACGAAAATGGTCTTTTATGTTCGGGACTGGCAGTCCAATTCCAATGGAATTGCAGAAACCATGGTTTAACTGGAATAATGGTGCCCAAGATGTGAGAGATGCCATAAACAGTGGATGTAATCTATTCTTTCATAGAGATCATGGTGGGAATGAAGGATGGTCTTTTCCTCAGTTTAACATTAACAATTTAGCCGGACTGTCTAATTCAGTGTTTCCCATAGTGCTAAGTATTGATTGCGCAGTGGGGAAGTATAATCAGAACAATAATTTTGCGAAGCAGATACTGTTTAAGCCATATGCCGGATGTGCGTCTATAGTAGCTGCTTCAGAAGAAACTTATTCGGGTCAGAATGATGCTATGGCGTGCTCAATGTTTGGAAGTCTTTTCCCGGGAAAGAAGTTCTATTATACAGGTAATCCTAATGTGAATCCTAATGCATCTTTGTATACAGGGCGAGCTTCTTCTATTGGGGATATGCTTAATATTGGATTGATAAATATGGAAAGGCAATATCCAAACCGCACTGATGTCAATACCAAGCAGCGCGAGCGTTATCACTGTTTCGGCGACCCGAGTCTGGCAGTGTGTTGGAACTCCGACAAAATATTTGAAAACAAGGCGTCAATCACTGAATTCGGAGGGTATATAACGGTGGATTTAGGTGGCGTAAGTGGCTATATATCATTTTATGATCCAGCTACAAAGGAAAACAAACGGTCAAATGGGAATTATGCCACATTCCAGACCTCAAATCCTGATGATGTGTTTATTTCAGTGACATATCCCGGCTGGCGTCCTTTGACAGGAACCTACAGCAACCTATGTACCACCGGAGTTGATAATCCCAAGGATAACTATATAGATTCATACGAATGGTATGGCAGCAATTTGCTTGTATATATGGTGATGAAATATTCTGCATCATTAGGAATGACAAGCAAATGGAAATTGAACGTTTACATTCAGCGTGGAATAAACGCTATCACAGTCGCGTCCGTTGATTTGGTGAATAGTCAGAATCCGGTTGAGGTGCGGATGCCTGAGACTATGGCAGGCGACATAGTGCGGCTCACACTGACACAGGGAAATCAAGTAATCGACAAAAAATCAATCTTAATCAGCAAATAATCATGGGGACAACGATGAAAAAACTATTCGCGTTCTTGCTCGCAATCGGTGCCTGCAATTCAATGGATGCATCAATAAAATGGGATGAGGTAGGGCAAGATACAACCGCAGAGGAAACGTATGATTTCGAGGCTGGAGGTTTTTATTATGGTATAATTAGTGAAATGCGGGGAGAAGTACATGTAATGAGTTCGAATTTACAATCTTTTGACCCATATCCACGCTACCACTCACCTACATTTTGGCCAGGATATAGGGTTAAATTCGAATTGGAAGAAGAGGACTATTACTATTGGCCTGGAGGAGAGTACGAAGGCGATATAGAAATCCCGGCGGAGGTGGAGCATAATGGAAAGCTGTACAAAGTGGTCCGGATAGCCTTCGGTGCATTTGCATGGTGCGATAAATTGACCAGTGTAAAGTTGCCTCCCACAATCAGGGAAATAAGATATGGTGCATTCAGCATGTGCACATCTTTGAAAGATGTGAATTTACCGGCCGGTACGCGAGTGTGCGGTGGCGCATTCTATGGTTGTACGTCACTTGAGTTTCTGGATTTTTCCAGATGCACATTTCAGTATAATAAGGAATGGGATCATGTGGTGTGCCAGTGTGCGGCACTACGGGAACTTTATTTCCCTGAATCATATAATGGGGAGCATTATAGCTGTTATTCTCAGTGGTATGATGAGCCTGGGATGTCCGACTACCAATGGCTTAGCGATTATTACAGGGATTATGACGATTTTCCGTATGCAGACAACATGTGTGATGATCCTGAAGAGGGGATGTTGTCTATAAAGTTGCCGAATATCAAGAGAACTTCCGTTGCTGAAGATGAACCCATATGGAAATATCCGACGCAAACGGCTGAATTCCTTGGCTGCTATAATTTAAAAGAAATACACTGTGGGACAATGATTCCGGTGCAGTTCCTCAGCAAACAGAATGAAAACGCCTGGGCGCATTTGTATGAGGATTGTGTGCTGTATGTGCCGCAGGGAAGCCTTGAGGCGTACCGGAGCACTGAGCCATGGAAGTATTTCAAGAACATCGTGGAGGAGGAAGGCACATCGGGCATCGAGGAGGCAATGCCTGATGTGGATGCGCCGGCTGACGGCGAACGGCGGATTTACGACCTCTCGGGCCGTCTGCGTGCAACCGTTCCTGCAGGGCAGACCCCCGCGCTTGCCCCGGGGCTCTACATAGAGCGCACCTCCACCTCCAGCCGCAAGCTCCGCATCCCCTGAGGTGCGGATGCCTGAGACTGCGGTGGGCGACATTGTGCGGCTAACGATTATTTCACCATTACCTTGCGTATGGTGCCGTCGCTGTAGTGCACTATGTTGATGCCTGAGGCAGGATGGCCGAGGCGGATGCCGAGGGTATTGTAGCGTGCGATCTCAACGGCGGCTTCATCGGTGGCCACGGTTTCCACGCCGGAATTGTCGGTGAGGGTGACCTTAATTTTTGCAAGGCTTTGCGGTTGGGGCATCACAAGTTCGTCGGTGGCATAGTCGCTGTAGAGGAATGTCACATAATGTTCTCCAGGCGGAGCGGGCAGCCACTCGAAATCGGTGCTGTACGTTGTGGTGCCCGACGTGGCGTTCCAGAGGGAACTACTGCTGTTTTCACCGAACGTTATATCGAATTCTTTAACTCCGTACGGCGCGGCGCCGGGGCTGATGGTACGGTAATCGTATGTGAATGTGTAATCGTTGTCCAGACTCAGCACGGGGTTGTCAAGGGGGATGGTGTTTCCGTCTCTGTCAGTGATCTTTAATCCGGTTATCTCCAGGGTGGGAATCAGGCTGGGGTCAACAGTTATGGTGGTCACATAATTATCTATGTCGGTTTTGACGGGGATTGGCTCCTTGGCATTGTCGACAAGGGTGTAGGTTATCGTATAGGTCTTGCCCTCCTCGAAATCAGGTGCTTCGGTGTGTGAGAGGTGCCGGATGAAATCAAGCTTGAACGGGATGGAAAGCGTTGTGCCGGGATTGATGGATATTTTGGTGTAGCCGAGAGTGAAATGGGTGTCGGAACCTTCGGGACAGGCTTCGACCGAGAGGACGCCTCCGACCATGAAATCTCCGTCGTTGCGTATCTGCATGTCGGTGTCTATGTGGGTGAACAACGGAATTTGGGCAGGTATATCCAGTCCCTTCATCAGGCACAGGTCGGTCTGCGGAGCAGGCACGTTGGCAATCGAGGCTTTCCCGTCGGTGACGGTGAGCAGCAGGTGGCGTTTGTAGCCGTAGACCTGTACGCGAATCGGCTCCATGTTGCCCATTGTGCCTACGGGTACAATCCAGTAGGTGCCGTCGGGCAGTCCGGAGAAGCTGCCGGCGGGAATATTGATAGTCTTGGGCCCTATGGTCTGGTCCTGCAGGCTTTCGCCCAGCTGGTCACGGTGCACCGGAACCGATGCGAGGGTCTTGACTTTGTTGCCTGATGCGTCAAGAAGGTCGAGGCTGAATGTGCCGGTGAAGCCGCGGTCGGCGATATAAACCAGGCCGTCCAGGCGGATGTGTGCATCGGCATTGCCTGTGGTGAATGCATCGGGGTTTTCGATGGTGAGTCCGGAGTGGTCGAGGGTCTGGTTCTTGATGTCCCACAGCATTACGAGTGAACCGTTGAACCGGCTGTCGGTGTACGGTCGGCGCGGATGTGCCGACACATAGAACTGCATGAACGAGTAGTTTAGCTGCTCGCCGTGATGCACCGGGGTGAGCAGTTCCGTGTTGAAAAATCCGTCGGCATCGCCGTTCCAACCCCAGTTTATATGGAAATAGTCGTCAGAATCGTATCCGTCAACCACGAAGCAGTGGCCGCCCCCACCGAATATCGACCCGAATCCGCTAATCGCTCCAGGGAAGCCGGCATTGAGGTCAGCTTTGATTATCGAGCGCCATTGGTCGGGGGATAGCTCGCCGAAGTTGGGATATACCTCAGAATCATAGCCGAAGTTTTCAACGAAAGCCGCTGCGAGGTCGTGCGCATAGCTGGTGCTCTCGTCGGTGGCATATTGCGCATGGCTGGCAGCTCCACGTAGTTTGCGGCTATGCGGGCGGCATCCTCGTAGGTTCGGGTTCCTGCTTCAGCATTTATGTTGACGGCAAGCATGGCGGACAGCATCAGTGCCATCGGCACCGATACATCCGTAAGGGATTTGCGTTGCATGAGTCTTACTTGTGTGTATGAATGAGGTTTACAGTGTGTATGGGTGGAATGGCCGCGGGGGTCAGTTGTCCTCATGTCGGTCAACCACTTTGGCGTTGTAGTCCCGCTTGGCTTCCTGCAGTATGCCTGAGGCTATGGCGGCCTTTACGCCGCGCACTGCCATGTAATATTGGAACTGCGGATGGTTGAGCAGGGCGAGAGTCCATTGGCGGTTGTCGAGCCTGTAGAACGGTTGGGTGGCGTTGCAGATGCCGATCTGTTCAAGCATGCTTTCGCTGAGGCGCTGGCAGCTTGATTCCACCGTGTTCAGCGCGTCATAGCATTCGCCGATATAGAATGCCAGGCTGTCGTTGTTGTTGTGCAGCTGCCACAGCTGATAGCTTCCGCGAAATATTTTTTCGAATTCGTGGTCGAATGCCGAGATCTTGATGAACGGCATGGTGTTGCGGAATTCGTCGCACATGCTGTCGGGGATTTCTCCTCCGCAGCGGTTTATGCTGTCGGTGATGCGGAACACCCGGGTCTGGTTGTTGATAATGTCCATCCAGGCCTGAGCATCGTCAAAGCGTTCGTCAAGGTTCTCGATGGCCTGCATCATCGATTTCTCAGCCTCGCGTTTCACGCGGTGGCTTTCACGGCATGAGTTTATGCCGAATGTGAGTGAAATGCCTATAATGGTGGCCGTTCCGCTCGCTGTCATGGTGAAGAACCATCTTGTCTCCACAAGCAGGCGGAACAGCCTTACAAAAAAGTTCCTGTTTTCTTTCTTCTCTTCCATCGGAATCAGAAGCCTGGAACATCCTCGACGTTGGTGATGGCAACGCCGGTGCCGGTGTAGCCGTTGTCGTCGTTGACACGGTCCTTGTCAAAGATTTTCAGGGTGAAACTTCTGTGATCCTTGACGCTCACAAGAATCTGATGGTAGATGCCCTGCGACTGGCTGTTCGCGTCGGCGCTGAATAGACGGATGCTGCCGTAGTCGCCCAGCGACACCGTGGTGTTCGTGCCGTTCCAGTCGCTGCCGATAACGAACCCGCAGAAACGGCGGGAAACCTCCTGGTTGTTGGCGACTGCCAGATAGACGCCTTCCACTTGCGAGGCGGTGAAAATCGGCTCCCCACTCTCGGGCTGATAGAGGCGCGATACGATTGCCTCGTATTGCTGTTTCATCTGCATGTCGGGGTTTTCAGGCTCGTCGTCATTGTTCGAGCATCCTGTGAAAATTGACATGGTCAAGGCGATAAAGAGGAATTTCAATGCTTTTGTCATTGTCATATCGTGATTCGTTGATTGGTTTTCTAAATCAGGGGAATATTTCTGCAAAGATAGGCAAAAAAATCCGCTTGCGGGTAACATTGCATGTGTTGTTGCCTGTTGGAGTTAACTTTGTTCTCCACGAAAATCATCGTGGTTCTCCATAAAATTCGCGCACGACGTTGGTTGAACTGCTGTTATTGCTTGAAATTCAGGAACTCGGCCATGCTGGACGAATAGAGACTGCCGTAGTTGGCTGCATTGTAGACCATCACATGGCTCCCGACGGTGTTGATGAACAGACGGTAATAGAGGTCGCGCATCGAGATGGACTTGTCGGCGGTTATCTGTTCGATGAATGTGGATGTGAAGCGGTTGCTCATCCACACATGCAGTTCGCTGCTGAACACGTCGGCCTTGGAGGTCTCGTCGCTGTTGGCGGCGGTTATGAACAGCATTCCCGGCACGCCTTCGCACTGCTGCAGCACACTCCCTGAGAAACATGTCTCCACCATCATGAGCAGTTTGCAGTAGCTGCGGTTGCGGTGCATAAGGCTGAACGCTGCCGAAAGGAGGTCGGCGGTCATGCCGAATTCATCGTTGTTCCAGCTCAATGCTCCCGGCACACCGTGGCCGCTCCAGAACACCATCACGTTGTCGTTCCCCGTGGATTCGACCACAGCGGGGAGCCGTTCGCTTTTTTGCCCTGTTAGGATGGAAAGGAAGTCGGTAGGACTGAGGTCCGACAGCCTGTAGTCAATCACAGCGCCGTCGTAAACATTGGCTCCTCCCGGAGTGACGCGGATTACTCCCGGTTCGGTGTTCGAGGGGTTAAGGGCTATGTCGTCCTCGGCTATGAGTATAATGTGGTCGTCGGTGTAGCCGGCCTGTCGGAGCTGCTGATAGATGGCCAGCACATCGGCCTGATGGCGGTAGTTGCTCCATTGGCTCGATGTGGCCACGAGCAGCGCCCAGTTGCCTGTGTGTTCAGGATAGGAGATGCTTCCGGTGTCCTCGAAATCCTGCATCTGCGACGCTTTCCAGTTCCATCCGGCCAGTGTGGCGTCGGTGCGGTTGCCGCCGTCGCTTGTGTTATAGTCAAGAATGATGTATTGGCCGTCGTACACTTTGTAGTTGTAGTAGGTGGTGGCCAGCACGTTGGTGAAAATCTTGGAGTCGAACCGCAGTTGCCCCGAAGCCCCGCGCACATAGGGGGCGTCGCCTCTGGCAAGGGCGTCGATCACGAGCCCCATGTCCTCGCCGGTCCAGCTTCCCATGTTCAACTCCTCGCCCGACACGATTGTGCGGAGTGCCTGCTGCAGCGATGCTTCCGGATGGAGCTGCTGATACCATGCTGCATATCCCACAAGCATGGCCGCATCATAGAGCTGGGCCTCCCCGGTGGTGGGCGAGATGCCGAAGAAGGCGCAGTAGGACACGTCGAATCCCGATTCGGGGTCGGCTCCGAATGCCACTCCTTCTATCCCCTCCGCATCCTGGCCGTAGGTGGTCAGCACATCGGTGCCGTAGGCCGTGTCGGAGAACAGCAGCCGTGGAGCCGCGCCTTCGGTGCGCGGACGGATGGCATAGGTGCGCAGCATGGGTGCGATCTCGTCAATTTCGGATGGGACACACAGCAGATAATCGGCGCCCGACTGGAGTGCCTCGCGGGCCACGTTGTCGAGCGTGGAGGCGTCGTAGGCAAAGGTGCCCCGGTTCTCCAGTCCCAGTTCCTTGGCCTGGAATGCAAACCAGTCGAGAAATGTCTTGCCGTAGATGTCGTTCTCCTTTGCAATGAGCGCCACACTTTTGCCGCCGTAGTTCACCACTTTGGAGAGCAGCACCTCGCATTGCGTAATGTCGGTTTCGGTGAGCGCCCACAGATAGCCGGTGGATGCGAATGCGCGCACAAGCTCCTCCGATGTGGCGAGAGTGAAAAAGGTTTTGCCCGTGCGGGTGAGTTGCGAGGCCAATATGGATGCATTTGATGAGTACAGGCCGCCGATTACGGCGTAGACATCATCGCGGAATGCCAGTTCACCGGCGAGCCGTTCCATGTCGGCCGACGCCTCGTCGTAATACTCAAATTTCAACCGTACGCCTGTGTCCTGATTCCTGAATGCCTGCTCGAAGTTCCCGGCAAACATGCCCAGGCACCTTGTCCAATGCGCGTCCAGTCCGTTGTGCATCGGGAGCACCACGGCCACGGTTTTTTCTGTCCATGACCGCTCATCAGGCTGCGGCGCGGGGTCCTCGTCAGAGCATCCGCACAGCATGCACACACACAGGATTGATATGAGTTTAATGAGCCTTTGTTTCATAATATTCTTTCTCTTTTTCAATGGCTACGCGGCGTGCTTCGGTCACCGCAGGCTGGAATTCCTCTTTGTAACGTGGTGCGAGAAACCAGTCGGCATAGCCGCTGTCAAGTCCGTAGAGTTGCGATTCCGGCATGGTGCCTGTGTGTATCCATTCCAGCAGGTACTGGCATATCAGCACATCGATATTCTTGATCACGGAACCGGTGATTCTGGTGGAGAGGCTTGACTGGTCGATGTCCATCCCGGCAAGGAACGGCGATGCGTCGAATTCGCGTGAGTAGCGGTAGATGCCTGAATTTGAGCCGCCGGCTACCGGGAAGATGAATCCATACTCCTGTGCCCATGTGCTCATTTTCTGATAAGCGAGCGGGGCCGACACATATCCGGTCCAGTCGTCGGCAAGATATTCTATGTCGCATTCGCCGCCGTATCCGTCAAGAAATCCGTCGCGCGCCACCGAGATCGGTCCGTCGGAATTGTTGGCAAGCACCACAAGGCTCTTTTTGCCGCCGGCACATTGTGCGGCGGTGACGCCTGCGAGGTAGGATGCGCCGTACATCGAAATCTGGAACGTGTGGATGTTCGGGTCGGCATATTCCTTCAGGCTTTCGAACAGCAGGATGCTTTTGTTGGGCGTCAGGGCAAGTTCGGAGAGATATTCCTCTGCCATAGGCTCGTAGTCACTGCTCGCCAGTGCGAAGAGCACCGGTATGTTGCTTTCGGGACGTTTGAGCCAGTCGGAAAAGATGCGTTCAGATTCCTCGAGCGATTTTGGCGAATAAATGTAGATATCGATGTCACGGTTGTCGTTCTTGAAGAGCTGGATGCCCCGTAGGATGCAGTCGTTATAGCTCATGTCTCCCAGGCCGCCCGGCGAGAACAGGAATATGATTTGTGGACTGGGGCGCTCAGGTTCCGGCTCCGGTTCGTCCCTGTGGCTGAGGCAGGAGGATGCCGCAGCGGCAATGAAAAGCGCCAAAGCCGCCGCACACGCTCTGATGGCGTTGCTGATGTTGAATAATGATATGGTTTTACTGAACATTCCGGTTTGCAAGTTGGCTTGTTTGTTTCATGATGTGGCCGGGTGTTCGCCCGGCATATTGCTGATCGGCTGTTGAACGCCGGTGGTCCGGCGCGATATCGCGAAGTTAAGACTTTCGGCGATTTTTTGCAAATCCGGCGCGCCGGGGTGGCGCGTTCCGGTTAAATGTGGTTCGCCGTGATTTGGAGATTATGAGGGTTTTGGGGGTGAGGGGGTTGAAAATCAAATGATTTTTGTAAATTTGCAGGTTGGAAGGGGTGAAGCGCCGCCTTCAGCCTGTGCCGCATGCTGTCGGGTGCGGAGGCCGGATGATAGCCAATGTGCTGTGGCAGTGCGCTTTCGTCAACGAAATCAACGTTAATGGCTCAAATCGATTCAAATACAGACACCTCATCAAAACCTGCCGATGGCGATGCATCGCAAGGGGCATCCGGCTCTCTGAGCAAACGGCTGGCTTACAAATTTGTGCATGGGAAAGGCATCTTCACCTTCCTGCGTTCGTCCGTGTCGTCGCAGATAGCGTCGTGGACCGACATGGGGGTGTGCTTCGTGTTCTTCGCATGGGTGTTCCGTCCGTTGGGCACCGACCCGATGCGCTCATTCCTGGCCACTGCCATAGGTCTTGTGGTGGGCGGCGTGGTCAACTGCTGCATCAACTACAAATTCACCTTCCGCGCCGAGCACTGCTCGGTGAAGGCAGTGGCAATCAAATATCTGCTGATATGGGGCGGCAGCTTCGTGCTGAACCTCGCCGGTACCACCGGACTGACCCATCTGCTCCAGCACATACCTCAGCTTGCCTCCATCGGCATAAAGCCCGACGGCATTTTCGCATTCTCACGTCTGAGTGTCTCGCTTGCCGTCTCGCTTGCGTGGAACTTCCTGCTGCAGAAAAACTTTGTTTACGTACCCACACGTTTTGATTCAATGGCCATACGCATTGTCGATGCGCTGACCCTTCACAACCGCCGTCACCAAGGCGACACCAAATGATAATAAACTAATCATGAGCAATAAAAACGTCTACCAGAAAGAGCGTGATGGCCTTCAGCAAGGCATCTACCGCATCATCAACCCCTTTGTGCATCTGCTGATCAGGATGGGAGTGACTCCCAACATGGTCACCACCATCGGTCTGCTCGGCAACATCGCCGCTGCTGTCATCATAGCCTACGCAGGTTATCAGGCTGCCACTTTGGGCAATCCCCGCTTCGACCTCATCACCGTGGCCGGCGTGGTGACAATCCTGTTCTCGCTCTTCGATATGCTCGACGGCCAGGTGGCGCGTCTCGGCAATATGGTGAGCCGTTTCGGCGCACTTTATGATTCGGTGCTCGACCGTTATTGCGAGCTTTTCACCGTTGGTGCACTGAGCTACTATCTCATCATGTGCGGCTATGTGGGAGGTGCCCTTGTGGCATTCCTCGCGCTTGTAGGCTCGATTATGGTGAGCTATGTGCGTGCCCGCGCCGAAGGTGTGGGGCTTGAATGCAAAGTGGGCTTCATGCAGCGTCCGGAGCGCGTGGTCGTCACGGCTCTCGGCTGCCTGGTGTGCGGCATCGTCGGTCTGGCCGGTCATGGTGGCACGGCTTTCGTCATTCTCATCGTGGCCATGGCAGTGATTGCCGTCTTCGCCAATCTCACGGCGTTCGCGCGTGTGGATGTGTGTCGTAAAGGTCTTTCCAAATGAGCGGAAACAGAATCTTAGGCTTCCCCTCGGCCGGCGAGACCCGCGTGCTGGTGCTGTCGATGGTGCTTTGGCTTGCGGTCACGGCAATGTTCGTGGGGCTGCGCCCGGAGCACATATTCCTCGGTATACTTATCGCATGCATGTTCGAGGCCGCTCCGGCATCGCGCAGGCTTGTGGTGGCCCTGTTGCCTTTCATAGTGTTCGGCATCTCCTACGACTGGATGAACATAGTGCACAACTACGATGTGAACCCGGTGGACATTGCCGGTCTGAATGCCGCCGAGCGTTCGCTGTTCGGCATCAATTCCGGTGGCTCGGTGCTGACGCCCAACGAGTTTTTTGCGCTTCACACCAACCGCTTACTCGACATTCTGGGGGGCGTGTTCTATCTCTGCTGGGTGCCGGTGCCCATAGCTTTCGGACTGTGGCTTTATTTCAGACACCGTGAGAGTGAGTACCTGCATTTCTCGCTTGTGTTCCTGTTTGTCAATTTCATCGGCTTCGCTGGCTATTACATCCATCCGGCTGCCCCGCCATGGTATGTGGCCAAATACGGGTTCGACTTCATTGCCGGCACGCCCGGCGATGTGGCCGGTCTGGGCGGTTTCGACGAATTTACGGGACTGGGCATATTCAACGGCCTGTACGGGCGCAATTCCAATGTGTTTGCTGCCGTTCCGAGCCTGCATTCGGCCTATACGCTCGTGGCCTTCATCTACTCGCTGCGCGGACGCAATCCGCTGTGGATCCGTATAGCCTTGGGCGTGATAACGCTTGGCATATGGTTCACGGCCGTATATACGTCGCATCATTATTTGATTGACGTGCTGCTCGGCATCGGGTGCGCGTTGCTCGGGTTCGTGCTGTTTGAGTATGTGCTGATGCGCATACCGGCGTTCGCACGTTTCATCTCGGCATACGCACGCTATATTTCCGGGGCTGCCTCACAGCAAAAAGCCTGATAGGCTACTGACCCATCTTGCACCCTCTGCCGAAAAAACTTTGGCGGAGGGTGGCTTGTTATAGTAATTGAATGTTCAACTTTCAATTACTGTGATTTATGAGGAAAACGATATTTGCGGCTGTTGCAACCGTATCGGTTCTGGTGGCCTCCATGTGTGCCGACCAAGCTGTGGCATGTTCCCGTGTGCTCTACAAGGGGCTTGACTCCACATTTGTAGTGGGGCGTTCGCTCGACTGGAAAACTCCCATCCCAACAAGTCTGTACGTCTACCCGCGCGGTATAGCAAAAAAAGGCTCGGACAAACCAGGTGCTGTGGAATGGACCTCGAAATACGGGGCGGTGTATTCCGTTTCGTATGACTCCGGCATCACCGAGGGGATGAATGAGATGGGGCTGGTGATCAACGGTCTGTTCTGCAAGGGGACGGTTTACGACAATGCCGAGACGGCAGGACGTCCGCCCATGTCGCTTGCCATGTTCGTCGGGTGGTTGCTCGACATGAATGCCACAACGGCCGAAGTGGTCGAGGTGCTCAAGAAGCATGATTTCTCATTGAGCGGGGCGACGTTCGACAATGGCACCGTGTCGGCGCTTCACTGGGGTGTGACCGATGCCACCGGTGCATCGGTGATATTCGAGTTTGACAACGGGGATATCAGGATATACGACATGGGGGATTACCGTGCCATGACCAACGATCCCGAATGGCCTGAAATGGTGGCAATCATCAACTATTGGAACGGAATCGGCGGCAAGAACATGCTTCCCGGCACCGTGTCCAGTCCGAGCCGCTGTGTGCGCGCCAACTATTTCGCACATCATGTAGAGCCGGTGGCTGATTCCAAGCTTGCAATCGGCATCACACGCAGCATAATCGATGATGTTGCGGTTCCCTATACATATCTGATAGAAGGCGAGCCGAATCTTTCGTCGACACAGTGGAAAACCTATGCCGACCTCAAGAATGCGCGCTACTGCTTTGAGTATGTGACGGGTGAAGGCTACTGCTACGTAGACCTGCGCCATCTCGACCTTTATCCCGGTGCTCCCGTGCTGAAGATTTCAGCCAAGGACCTTGAAAAGACCGTAGGCAACGCCAACCGTCATCTGGTGCGCACGCAGCCTTTCTCCCCCATGTATTAATTCAGATAGGCAGCTGCTATGCGGGTGGCCACTTCAACGGGGTCGCCCTCTGCCTCGGGTGAGTAATGTTTGCGGCTGTTGACCCACTGCTCGTCAATCTCGTAGAAATCTATGGGGCAGCCGATCTCGCTGTCGCCTACATCCGACCACGACACGCCGGTGGAATAGTCGGCCTCGATGGCCATGGCGGCGCGTTTTGCAAAGCGGTCGGCATATGTGTCGACAGGTGCCTCTCCGCGTGCCAGCAGGTTGCGCTGCATGTCGATCCAGCGGCTCCAGCGGTCGTGGTACAGGTCGGCGAGAACTCCTGCCCATTCGCGGTGGCCGTAGTCGCGCAGACCACCCTTCTCGCTTGCCGTGCGTGGTCCCCATGTGGTGATCAGCAGACGTGCGTTCTGCTCCATCAGGTCCTTCTCCTGCGGATTGGCGGCCAGTGCGCGGGCGTCGGCAATCCATTTGCCCACCTTGAATTCCGGACGTGTGCGCAGCAGTTCGTCCTGTGCCTTGATGAGGTAGAGGAACAGGGTGCTGTGGCGGTTGAACGCCGTGGTGTCGCGGGAGCGCAGTGCCGCAACCATGTCGTTATAGGTGAGGTGTCCTTTCTCGGCAATCCCCTGACGAACGATGTCCACAAGGTCGTATTCGTAGTTGTTGTTCCCCTTGAAGCGGGGGGCGGCTTTTGCGAAGATGCGTGCGGCCTCGATTACATCGGCGGGATTATAGTAGGGGTGCATCTTGCTCCAGCTTGATGCCTGCCATACGCGTGTGGATGGCCGTGCGCAGAACACCGATTCGGTGGTGCCTTGCTGCAGATTGCCCCACGGGCAGTTCAGGATGGTGGCGCCAAGGCGCTTCCATGCGTCGAGTATGTCGGCATCGGGTGCCTCCTCGTCGGCAGGGGTGCCGTAGCGTGCTGCGGTATATTCTTTCAGCCATTCATCGCGTGTGAACTGTTCCGGACGCCATATCAGTTCCGATGCAAGCTCGAACATGGCCGGATTGTTCTCAATCCCCTCGGGTGTGAGGCCGAAGCCGCAGAGCGTGGGCGAGAACCGTTCGGAATTGCATGCGCGGTAGTATCCTTCAATTACATTGTCCATGCGGCCGTGCAGACCCACATTGCCGCCGAAATTCAGCACCATGTTCCACATCCAGTCGTGGCCGCTGTAGCCGTCGGCGCGTTTGAACGGCGAGGGGCTTTCAGGGTCGCCCCAGTTGGGCTTTATCTCCGATGCGAGGTCGAGAACGACGATGTCGCCTTTTTTCACCCCTTCAAGCAGCTTCGGATTGGGATTCTCGTTCCATCCCTGAATCACCCATACAGCCTCGGGGTTCACGCGCTTCATGGCGTCGGCGATGATGCCGCCGGCCTGGGCGAGGTCGACGCCCTCGGTGCTGCCGCCTTCATGGAAGGGGTCCATGCTGTAGTATTTGGCTTTGCCGTTGAGCTTGGTCAGCTCGTCGTAATATATCGCTGCAATCTCGTTGAAACGCGGTTCGGTGGGTATCATGAACGCCGGGCGCACAAAACCGTTCCATATCCCTTTGCCCGATACATTCAGCCCCAGCCGCTCGTCGGCATCGTGCGGCACCATGCCCGAATAGCCCGGAAGAACAGGTTCCATGCCGAGGGCGCGCATGCGCTTCACGATGCGTTTCTGAAGGTCGGCGCGGTCGGCGTACCATTGTTCGCTGTTGGGGCCTCCCCAGCCTTCGAGGTTGTTCATCAGCCACCAAGCCTGGAATGCAGGGCCGGCAATGAATTCATCGGCCTCTTTATCCGTATAGCCCAGACGGCGCAGTGTGTTGCGCCACACCACGTCGGTGCCTGTCATGGCCAGCGGCATGTTGATGCCGTGAAGTGCCATCCAGTCAATCTCCTTTTCCCAGCGGTCCCAGTCCCAGAACGCCATCGAGTAGGAGTGGGTGCAGTAGTTCAGATAGTACCGGCGCGATTTGTCCGTTTCATGCCTTTCCGGTTTGTCGGGCACGGGGAGTGAATCCGGAATCTCCGCCGTCAGCGAGTTCCATGAAATGTGGATGTTCGGATAATATTTCAGATACCAGTTGAGGCCTGCGGCGATGTTTACAGGATTGTTTCCTGTTATCAAGGGGCGTCCGTCGGGTGTCGACGATATTTCAAAAAAATCCTTGCTGCCGGGAATCTCTTTCACGGCTATCTTTTTCGATGCGCCTTTGTCAATGCGTTCAAGCAGATTCTCCACGGGGTGTGCGGCATAGGCAGACGCCATGCAGCAGAGAGCGGCAATCGCCGAAAGTATGGGTCGTATAGTCATGATGATGGTTTTCAGGGTTGATTAAAGCTTTGATACAAGATATTTGCGTAAGGCTGTCCATTCGTAGAACGGGGCGCCTTCTTTGGCGTTGGGAATCGGCAGGCTGACATTCTGCTCGTTGTGGCGCAGAAGTGTGAGCACGCGCCCCTGCGGGTTGCGGAAGAACACCACCTGCAGGTTGGCGGCCATGGGGCTTACGCGGAAATCCTGCCATGCCTCGCAGTAACGTGCAGGGTTGCCCTCGCTGCGGCTGCAGCCCTCCACTTCCATCAGTGCAAGCAGGCGTATGAGGTGGGTGTCGTGACCGAAATGGAGTTGTACGGGCACCTCGGGCTTGCCGGGCTGTGCCAGGGCTGTGTCGGCCACGGTTATGAGCCGCTGAAGCATGTGGCGTGCGCTGTTCATGCCCGCCTGACCGTTACCTTCGGCATTGGCGTGGCGGTAGTACATGTCGAGATTCAGCATCTGCCAGAGGTTGAAACATTCCTCGGGGGTGAAGAGGTCAAGTAGTGTCATGTCCTCCAGCCCGTCGACGTCCTGAATGTCCACTGCTATGTCATGGAGCACCTTCATAAGTTGCTGCTGCATCTGTCGGCCGTTAAGTCTGGGCGCGTCTTTTTTCTCTTTGCCCGGAGCTTTTTTCCCTTTGGCAGGTGTGTAGGTCGATGCTATTGTAGCCACGAGTGAATCTGTGGCGGCCGTCGGGTTCACCATCAGCGATGCCAGCAGGCGTGTGGGGTCAATCAGCGAATCGCGCATTTGTCGTTCCATCCGGCGCCACGGCGCGTCGCGGCTGCCTATGGTGTAGGCGTCCGGACTGTCGTAGGCTATGAACTCCATATCGCCCGGTGTGGCATGGCGCTGCACTTTCAGCGATGGGTTTATCTCCTTGAGCCGTTCGGTGAATGCCGCCATGCTCATTATGCATCGCGGTACCTGTGAACTGCGTGCCTCCACTCGGGTGGAGTCGGCGAACAGCGAGGGGAAGCGTGCCGCCATGCGCGAGGCTATGGCTTTGTGTTGTCGCTCGCCAAGAGGCGAAAGCTCCCCGGCATGGCCTTTGGCATGTTGGCCGATGCGCAGCAGGCGTTGCTGCACGTCGAGTCCGAGTGGAGTGAGATTGCCGGTGCGCTGCAGAAAGGCGAACACCGAGTCGGCCATCGCGTATTGGTAATCCTTCAGACACCAGCGCGATCCATGCCGTCCGTAATGGGTGAGAAACACGGGTTCGAACCCTTCGGGCACCGTCACCTCATCGTCGGCTGTGACGGGATAGGCGAAATATATGCCTCCCGATTTTTCGGGAGTTGCGGCTATCTCTTTGCGCAGGTCGTCGGCGTCGGGCCGGCTGTCGGCGCGCCATTGCGGCTGACCGGCACCGGCAAGCAGCGGGAGAGCCGCGATGGCTATGCATATGCGTTTCATGGCAGTTGCGGTGATGTTATTTCTCGACATTGATTCCGGTGCAGTTCACCCACTTGAACTCACCGCCGAAGCGCTCTGCGGGGAATGCTGTGGTGTTCACGCTGAAATGGTCAACCTTGATGTCGGCCACATTGTCGGCATAGATGCCGTAGGTGGGGTCGGTGACGAAGCCTTCGCCCACGCACGGGCGGCGGTCGTAGACACCGCCGGGATAGCCGGTGATTTTTTCAAAGTCGAGGCTCACGTGGCTCAGAGTGATGTCCGACACCTTTCCGGGGGTGTCGCAACCCATGAATATGCCGTTCTCCGTCTTGCAGTTCACATTGAAGAAGCGGATGTTGTTCACTGCTCCGCAGCGTCCCTCGGTGGCACCTTTGGGGAAGCGCCAGCCGGCATCCTTATGGTTGCCAACGGCGCGCGGATAAGAGGTGATGTAGATGGGCTCCGATTTGCCCCACCACACGTCGGAGAACAGGTGGCAGTCTACAATCATGTTGGAGAATGTGACGTTTGTCACCGTGCCTTCGTCGCGGTTCTGGATGCCGATGCCACGGTTGCTGTCGGTGATTATGCAGTTGTCGAAAAGCACGCGGTCAATGCTGTCCATATTCTCCGAACCGATTTTCACGGCGCACGACCGCGAGGTCATAACGCAGTTGGTCACCACCACGTCGCGGCACGGGCCGTATTCCTCGAATTCGCGACGGTTCTTGAGGCAGATGCAGTCGTCGCCGCTCTCAATGAAGCATCCTGTGATGCGCACTTTGCGCGAGTGATCCACGTCGATGCCGTCGCCATTGCGGATTTTCAGGTTGTTGAGCAGGGAGATATGGTTGATTGCCACATCGTAGCATCCTATCAGGTGGATGGTCCAGTAGGCGCTGTTGCACACGGTCACGTCGCTGATGTTCACCTTGCGGGCATTGGTGAGTGTGAGCACATGCGGACGCGGGTCGAAATCGGTCACGGGCTTCAGCTCGTAGCTGTCGTCGAGTTCTTTCCCCATGAAGGCTACACCGTTGCCGTCGATTGTGCCGGTTCCTGTGATGCTGATGTTCTCGATATCCTTGCCGGAAATCCACATCATCCCTTCGCCTCGGTTTTCGCCGAAGGCGCTTTCGGTGTAGACGGCCTCGTCGGGGTTGGCCAGCAGTCGCGAGTTGGGCTCAAAATGCAGGTTCACGTTGCTGCGCAGGTGTATCGGCCCTGCCATGAACGTTTTGGCGGAGGGGAACACAACGGTGCCACCGCCGTTGTCGTAGCATTGGTCGATGGCTTTCTGGATGGCTGAGGCGTCGTCGGTGGTGCCGTCGCCTGTGGCACCGAACGAGCATACGTCGTAGCTTTTGGTGTTGGAGGTGCAGCCGGCGAACGCGAGCAGCAGCGCGGATGCAATGGTGGTGAAAATTTTCATGGTTATGTGAGTTTTTTTATTTTCTGAAGAAATGGTTATCGGGCTTGAAGCTTAAAGCTTCTTAATTGGCTCTTAGTTTTGTCCATGTGCCAAGGTCTTGGCTTTGTCAGTAACCGTCAGCCCGTCGGGAGGGGTTTCGGTGCCCCATGCCGGGTTAGGCCGTGGCCCCATTACAAATCTCAACACGCCCCCGCCGGTTATGTCGGAGTGGCTGATGTACGATTTGTTGTAGGGCTTCCCGTTGAGGGTGGCGCTCTGGATGTAGATGTTTTCGGGCGAAGTGCCTTCCGCCTCTATGGTGAACGTCCGGCCGTTGCCAACGGCAATTTCGGCACGTGGGAACACGGGCGATCCAATGGCGTAGTAGGGCGTGGCCGGGCATACGGGATAGAACCCGAGCGCTCCGAACACATACCAGGCCGACATCTGTCCGGCGTCATCATTGCCGCTCAGTCCGCCCGGCACAGGCAGATATTCCGTTTCAAGGATGTGGCGCACGGCCTGCTGCGTTTTCCACGGTTGGCCTGCATAGTTGAACAGCCACGCAACCTGATGGCACGGCTCGTTGCCATGCCAGTAGCGCCCGTGGGTGAACATCGAGTCGAGTTTGGCTGCATAGGCCTCACGTCCACCCATAGCTTCCATAAGTCCGCGCTGATGGTGAGGCACATACCAGGTGTAATGGCAGGGGGCGCCTTCGGTTATGAATTTTGTGAAGCCGAACGGGTTGCTTCCGGTGAGGAACCGCCCGTCGGCGTGGCGTCCGTTGGCATAGCCCGTGTAGGGGTCGATTATGTTGCGGTAGTTAAGTGCGCGGGCTTCCAGCGTGTCGGCATCGGCATCATGGCCCAGTGCGCGTGCAATGCGGCTGAGGGCAAAGTCGTCGAAGGCGTATTCGAGGGTGCGGCTCACCTGCTCCTGTTTGTGGAAGGCTTCTTTCACGCTGTCCTCCAAGGGGATGTAGCCGTATTTTATGTAGGAGGGGAGGGCGCGGCGCCCCATGCCGTTGCGGTAGTCGTCGAATGACTCCGGGATGGTGAACGCATTTTTGCGCATCCCCTCATAGGCTTTCCCTATGTCGAAACCGCGTATCCCTTTTACGTATGCGTCGGCTATGGCTGCAATGCAATGGTCGCCGATCATGGCCGATGTGTAGCTGTTCCAGCAGGGGAAGATGGGAAGCCAGCCACCCTGTTCATATTTTGTGACGAGGCTCTGCATCATGTCGGCCGATGCGTCGGGGGTGATGATGTTGAGCAGCGGATGCAGGGCGCGGTAGGTGTCCCACATGCTGTAGTCGTCGTAATAGGTGTGTCCGGGGGCAACGGTCTCGATTATGTTTCCCGATCCGAAACGCGGATAGCGGCCGTCCACATCGTTGAAGGTTCGCGGCAGCATGGATGCCCGGTAGAGGGCACTGTAGAACTTGGTCTGTTCGTCAGGAGTGGCGCCTGCCACCTTTATCATCCCCAGACGGTGATTCCATATGTCGGTGAGTTCGGCGCGTGTACGTTCGAAATCGGTGTGCGGAATCTCGGCTTCCAGATTGCGCAACGCCCCTTCGGCGTCGGTGAACGATGATGCGGCCCGCACAAGCACCTGTTCCCCTTTGTCAACCTTGAAGCGGACATATGCGCCCACGGCAGGCAAATTCCCGGCAGATAGCTCTCCGGCCATTACGGAATCGCCGGAGAATACGCCATATTCCAGCGGTTTGCGGTCGAGCTGCACCACAAAATGCCCTGCATACCCTGCAGGTTCGCCCCATCCCTGATAGATGCGGTGCACGTGGTTATAGCCGGTGATGCGGTTGTTGATGGTGTCTATTTCCACATGGCCCATGGCCTCGTCGCTGTTGGGGTTGACCACAAGATATGAGTCGCCGGCATTGTCGTAGGTGAAACGGAATATGGCGGCACGGCTGCGGCCGGTGAGTTCGGCTGTGATGCCCTCCGACAGCAGGCGGTTGGAATAATAGGCCGGTGTGGAGATTTCGTAGGCGTGGTCTGTGCGCGATGCGCGTGCCTGCGGCGATGTGCGCAGTGTGCCGTAGAGAGGCATGAGGGTCATTGAACCATAATCCTGCGTGCAGCCCCCTACGAGCCAATGGGAATTGCGGAATCCCTGCAGCGTGGTGTCGTTGTAGTAGTAGGGCGACACGCATTTGCGTTCGGTGTCGCGTGTCTGCGGCGTCCAGAAATTCATGCCGTGCGGTTCAAGCACGGCCGGGATGCATTGGCCAAATTCCTCGGTTTTCTTTCCGAACAGGCCGGCGGTTTTGGTGAGACTCGGTGCCGTGCCGATGCGTGTCTCCACCAGTTCGAGCGGGCTCTGCGCGGCAGCCGCGAGTGCGGCGGCGAGCAGCAGGGTTATCAGGCTGTAGGGTCGTGTCATTTGGGGTTGTTTCGTGGTGTTGATTTAAGGGCCGGGATTACTTCAGCAGGTCGGGACGCAGTCGGCGGGTGCGCTCAAGAGCCTGCTCATGGCGCCATTCGGCAATTTTTGCCTCGTGTCCGGATAGGAGGATGTCGGGCACACGCCATCCGTTGTAGTCAGCCGGACGCGTATAATCGGGTGCCGAAAGCAGATGGTCCTGAAATGAATCGGAGAGTGCGCTCTGCTCGTCGCCGATGGCACCGGGAATGAGGCGCACGAGGGCGTCGGAGATTATGATTGCCGGGAGTTCGCCTCCGGTGAGCACATAGTCGCCGATTGAGATTTCCTTGGTGATAAGGTGTTCGCGCACGCGGTAGTCCACCCCTTTGTAGTGGCCGCAGAGAATTATGATGTTGTTGAGCAAAGACATGCGGTTGGCCATGGGCTGGTCAAACCGTTCGCCGTCAGGCGAGGTGAAAATCACCTCGTCGTAATCGCGCTCTGCCTTGAGTGCCGAGATGCAGCGGTCGATGGGTTCCACCTGCATCACCATGCCGGCCTCGCCGCCGAAGGGATAATCGTCCACCTTGCGGTGCTTGTTGGTGGTGTAGTCGCGCAGGTTATGGATGTGGAATTCCACAAGCCCCTTGTTCTGTGCGCGTTGAAGAATAGAGCAGCTCAGGGGCGACTGAAACATTTCGGGAAGTACGGTGAGTATGTCGATGCGCATTGTTGCGTGGGTTATCAGGTGATTATGTGTTAGACAAGAAGCGACGGCTGATGCAGAAGCTGCATGGCAAGAAAATCGCGGAAGATGTTGCCGCCGACCGAGCTTTCGGCGATATTGTCGGGACGCCATATCCCCACGTCGGCCAGCATCAGGGGGCGACATATAACGTTGTTCCACACCCACAGTTCCCCTTCGAGGGCTATGCTGCTTTCGCTGCGGCGCACAAATAGTGCGGCGCAGTGATTCTTGTGAGAAGTGGATTCTTCGGCTGAGCCGTTGCGTCCGGGGTGCAGATACTGGTAGATGCGTCGCAAGTGGGTGTGCTCCGGCATCATTTTCACCAGTTCGGATTCGGAGATTACATCAAGATTCTTGTGCAGGGTGGCATGCAGATGCGGGAAAAGGTCGAGAATCATCTTTTCGGCGTCGACAAACAGTGCGTAAAGTTCCCGTGCGGTGGCGGCAAGCTGCATCTCTGTCATTTCGGAGGTGGCGATGGCACGCTGCCAGGCCCAGGCGGCAATGTGGGGTGATGCGGTTGCCGAGGATGCGATGTCGGGACGCAGTGCGTTCATTATTGTGAACACACCGAAGCCGGGGGCGATGTCGTAGCGGCGCAGCTGGTCGCGCAGCCACACATCGAGCGATGCCACAATCTCCACATCGGCATGTGCCGCGTCGAGGTGCACATGCACACCTGGGTAACGGCTGTCGAGCAGCGGCGAGCCGACGGGCAGATACAGCGGCGCCGACACGCGGCGCAGGTGGAAGCTGTCGAGCAGCCGCGGCTCAATGAATCGTTTTATTTCGGTGAGGGCAATTTCCGCTGTTTCCCTCAGTAGCTGTGGCCTTTGTTCCAATTTGCAGTGTTTTAGAAGGTTGTCGATGCGGCGTGATGCGCTCAGAATTTGTAGCCGATGCCGAACAGGCCCGAGAATCCGCGTGCCGGAACAAGCGGCATCAGGTAGGTGCGGCGGTTGAGCAGATTGTCGAAGTTGGCGAATGCCGTCAGCGCCGGAGTGATGCGGTAGGTGGCGCCTATGTTCAGGTTGCTGATGTCCTTGAGGTTGAAGCACTGCGGAGCCTCGGTGTCGGATTCAGGACCGTCGGGGGCAAAGATGCCGGCAACAGGCATAGAGCGCTTCATGCGCAGCTCGTAGGAGAGGTTGACGCTCAGACGGTCGATGGGATTGACTGTCACGGCGGCCGATGCCACGTGGCGTGCGCGGTCGCGCCATTCAATCCATGTGCGTTTTTCCTCGTTGCCGAATACGGTGGAGAATGAAGCTTCGGCCACAAGCAGTTTTTTGTAGGACCACCGGGCGGTGGCGCCGGCTTTCATGGCGCGAAGGTCGGTGGGCGCGAACAGAAGCTGGTTGCTCATGACCATGGGGAGCAGCCAGTCGTTGGCGGCGGCATAGCCCAGGTCGAGGGTGATGGATGCGCCGCTGAGCGGGCCGAAACGCAGGGCGAGGTCGGCGGTGATGGGGCGGTGGCTTGCGCCGTAGGCCATCATCTGCGAAATATAGGGGGAGAAATCGCTGAGTTCCTGCAGGGAGTTGAGCTTTTCGCCACCTGAAACTCGGAGTGATGCACCGAATCCGGCTGCCGGGTTGATGCCGAGAAGCACATCGGGGGCGATATGGAATTTTTTGCCTGAATTGAATGTGAACTGCACCAGCGCACCAACCTTGACAGAGGCGGTGGAGTTGCCGAAACGGTAGTAGGGGTTGAGGGTGGCTATGCCGGGTGTCTTGCCGGGAGCCGCGAGCCATGCCTCGGGATTTTCTTCGACAGCGGCGTCATCCAGTCCGGAGATGAAGTGGTTGTAGTGCAGGAACTGGCCGTCAATGTCAAGTCCTACTGACGATTCTTCGCCAAGTTTCTCGTTCACGCCGAGCGAGAGGTTGAATCCGGTCTGGTGCACGGGTGCGATGGTCTCCTCCTCATCGAGTTCCAGCCCTTTTGAGAAGTTGAACAGGTTGAAGCCGGCCCCTATGTGGTAGGTGAGAGAGTTTGAGGCGGTGCCTTCCCACTGCGCTCCGAAGTTCCAGCCGAAGGTCGACTGCTTCTTTACCTCGGGCGCTTCGGTGTCGTAGGCGGGAGTCTCGGACTCATATGCCGATTTCTCTATCACGCTCCAGGGCTGATTGAATGAGGCAAAGGCCACATCGGTGTTCAGACTCAGTGTGCCTGCAGTGCCGAAGCGATGGGCGAAGCCCACGCCGATGGTGCCTTTCAGGTGACTGAACGATCCTTTGGGCATCCCGTTGAGAGGGGAGCTTTTGTAGTGGTTGTTGTTGAACTGAGCCCAGAGGTTAAGCCCGGTGGTCTCGGTGGAAACAGGGGCATAGCCTGCTGACACACCTATGTCGGCGGTGGGGAAGTAGCCGAGGTCGATGTATCCGCGGTAGGGAGTGAGTGGATTGGCCGGCTGGGTGTGGGTTGGCTGGAGCGTGGCTATCTCGGGATTGATGCGCGAAGCTGCGGTGTAGGTGTGCGGTGGAAGTGTGGCTGCCTCGGTCCGGAATGAAAGCTGACCGGGAAAAACTGCCGGACGCTGGGCGGCACGTACCTCCGGCACGATTTCGCGCTCGATGGTTATCTCTTTGTTGAGCTGGTCCTGTGCTGCGGCCGTGAACGAGGCGGCAATGACGCAGGCTGCAGCAAGCTGTATGTCGATGAGTTTCATTTGCTCTGTGGATTAGGTCGGGGGGTTACTTGAGGCGTTCGCTTATCATGTTGAAGATGTCGGCCTCGTTGCCGGGATAGTTGTCGCGGAGCGAACGCAGGTATTCGTCGGCCTCGAAGGTGTCGCCCTTGCGTCGCAGCAGGTCGCTGAGCAGGATGAATCCGCGTGCCAGCCAGTAGTCGTGCGGCGGATTGGCCTCGATGAGCCTGTTGACGGTGGCGAGGGCCTGGGCGTCCTTGCCGCTGTCGGCCTGCAGTTGTGCCAGATAGTAGCAGCTTTTGGTGCCGTGGAGGCTTTCTATATCCTCGGCGAGGGTGCTCCATATCTCGGCAGCCTCGTCGTCTCGTTTGAGGTCGTGGAGGGCAAGGGCTTTTGTGAAGCTCACCTCCTTAAGTCCTGCGGCTCCCTGAGCCGACGATTCCAGCAGTTTGTCGGCTGCCTCGATGGTCTGCTCATGCAGCCCGAGGTCGCGCGAGGTGTTCATGATGCCCATGCGGGCGGTGTTGATGTCGGCTGCCGCCGAGGCTTTCTTTTCCAGAGCCTGATAGGAGGCCAGTGCATCGGCGCTCTTGCCCTGGTGCATCTCGGATTCGGCCTTGATGGTGAGGGCCTGTACGGCCTGCGGCGAGTCGGGGTATTTTTCGATGAGTTCGGCAGCGGAAGCCACAGCATCGGCCATGCGGCCATCTTCCGACGCCTTTTCGGCACTCAGCAGTGTGAGGCGTGCCAGTTCGGCTGTCTCAGGTTTGGGGGCATCGGGTACGCTGTTGATGAAGGCCACATAGTCGGACACGCGCCCCTGGTCGGCATAGAGCTGTTTGAGGTCGTCGGCTGCCACGCGGGCTTCGTCGCTCGACGGATAACGCCTGATTACGTTCTTGTAGTGCTCTATGGCTTCTGTCCGGTCGTTTTCGTTAAGATAGGTGATGGCCAGCAGCAGTTCGCCCTGACGGCCCTGTGCTGTGGAGGGGTAGCGGTTCACGAGCATGGTGTAGGTCTCGATGGCACGTGCGTTGTTGCCCATCTCGCCGTAGCTTTCACCCATGCCGAGCAGTGCCGACGGCACGAGTGCCGACTGCGGGAACCGTGCGATCATGTCGGTGAGGGTCTCTATCTTGCCGTTGTAGTCGCGGCGCAGACCTTTCATCACTCCCTGCTGGTAGATGGGATAGTCGCCGGCTTCGGGGTTGGTGTGGAACGCCTTTTCGTAGGTGGCGGCGGCTCCGGCGAAGTCGGAGGTGTAATACTGCGAATCGGCCAGACGGTTGTAGGCGTCGGCCATGAGAGCCCTGTCGGTAGTTGCTCCGGCATTTGATATGAAGCGGCTGAAATCGGCCTTGGCGTCGGCAAAATCTTTCAGCGCAAAGCGGGCATAGCCTAAATCGTAATATGCGAGTGCGCGGTTGGCGCTGCTCCCGTGGTTGCTCCGCAGATATTTGTTGTAGCTTTCAACGGCAGCCTTGTACTGCCCCAGGCGGTACTGGCATTCGCCTTTCCACAGCGTGGCTTCGGCGGCGGTGGCGGCATCGCGCCCCTGCATGGCGGCTGCCTGCGAGAGGTAGTTGAGCGCGCTTTCAGGTTTGCCGGCACGGAGGTCGCGTGTTCCGAGGGTGTAGAGCACCTTCTGCTTTGCGTCGAGCACACGTCCGGTGGGATTGCTAATGCGGTTGATGGCTGCAAGCGCGGCCTGATAGTTGTTGTCGGTGATATATCCGTTCACCACGTAGTCGGCCACCTCAGGGGCGTAGGTGGAGTTGGGGTAGCGCTGCAGGAACTCCTCGAACATGGCCACCGAGCTGCCGAACGGCACTTTGCCACCCTGCATCTTGGCCACGGCAAGATTGTAGAACGCAGCTTCCTGAACGGCCTTGTCGGCGTCCATGCGCACGGCCTTGTCGAGAGCCAGTGTGGCGGCGTTATAGTTTCCGAGTTTAAGGTAGGACTGTCCGATGTAGAGGAACGCGCTCTGGCCCATGGCCGAATCGTGGGCGGTGACAGGCGTGAGCGTGCTGATGGCTTCTTCATACTGGCCATCCTTGAATTCGGCCATACCGAGGATGTAGCGTGCCGATGGGAGCGGATCGGCGGCTGAGGCCACGTAGGTGCGGAGGTAGGGAATCACATTGTCCTTCATCCCCATCTGATAGTTCGATTCGCCTGCCACGCGGTTCATTTCGTTGACAAACTCCGGGTCATCAATCAGCGAAGCATTCTTCAGAAGTGCGATGGCGTTCTTGGCTGCCTGGGCATAGTTGGCGTTCATGAAATCAATCTGTGCCAGATAGTAGCTTGCTGTTACCGTGGGCATCCCGTCGGGGCGCACCTGGCGCAGCAGACTTGCGGCGCGTTTGTAGTCGCCTTTTGCATAGGCTACATATCCCTGATAGAAGCGGGCCTCGTTGGCATAATCCGCCGACGATGCCAGGCGGCTGTAGATGGCGTCGGCGGCATCGTAGTCGCCGAGTTTCAGCAGGCAGTAGGCTTCGTGATACATCGCATCGTCGGCCTGCGAGCTGTTGAGCGCATCGGTGGCCACCTGCCGGTAGGCCTTCAGCGCGTAGGCGTATTCCCCACGGTCGAACCATGCATCGGCCACACCGAGCAGCGCTGTCTGGCGCCATGCCGATGCGGGATAGTCGGCAAGGAACTGTTCAAGCAGCTTCATGGCGTCGGCGCCGGGTACGCTGAGCGCTGCAAGCGCCTGCACAACGCGGGCTTTTTCAGTTTCGGATGCGGTGGGGAACATATCGAGCGCCTTGTTGAGCTGGTCGAGTGAGCCACGGAAGTTTGCGCCGGCAGGCATGGCCACGCCGCGCTCCACAAATCCGGGCGTGAGCGGCGAGTTGATTCTGCCAGTTCCGGCATTCACCGGCTGCATGGCTGCGGCATTCATTGCAATCCCGATGGCAAACGCTGGCAGAAGCCCTGCTCTCAGAGCCTTGGCCGTGGTTGCGGGTATCTGATTTTTTGCAGACACCGGCAGGCCGGTGTTGAAAAAGGAGTGTTTCATTGTGAGCAGATTGTTTGATTGCAAATTTACAAAAATTATCAGAACTTCTCAGCTCTTATCCGCGCTTATCCGAGTAATTAAGATTATCTGAATTATCCGAGTTTATCAGAGCTTATTAGTTTAAGCTGCGGAATAAATTCTGATAAACTCTGATAAATTCTTATAAATTCTGATAAGTTCGGATAAAAAGCAAGGCGATGTGCGGGGGGCACATCGCCTTGGGGTATGTTAGTGCGCTGACGGCTTGGAGTGTGTCAGCGGGTCAGCGGCGGCTTGGAGCGGGTCGGTGGCGTGGGTTAGCGACGTCCTTTCGAATTGTTTTTGCGCTGTGCGGCCTGCTGCTCGCGGAGCATGGCCTGCTGGCGGCGCTGTGCTTCTTCAAGGCGTGCCATGAAGCCCGATTTCTTTTTGGGTTTGGCGGCGTTGGCCTTGAGCTGGGCGCGCACCTTCTCATCGTTGATGCAGGCACGGAAGATGTAGGTCTGCAGGATGGTGATGAGGAGCGACAGGAAGTAGTAGTAGCTCAGGCCCGAGGCGTAATCGTTGAACACGAACAGGAACATCACCGGCATGAGGTACATCATCCATTTCATGCCCGGCATGCCCGACGAGTTGGGCTGGTTCTGCATGTTGATGCGGGTGTAGATCACGTTGGTGGCGGTCATGAGCAGGCAGAACAGGCTCACGTGGTTGCCGTACCAGGGTATGGTGAACGGCAGGGTGAAGATTACGTCGGGGGCGGCAAGGTTGTGTGCCCACAGGAACGACTGTCCGCGCAGTTCTATACATGATGGGAAGAACCAGAACATGGCGATGAGGATAGGCATCTGCAGCAGCATGGGGAGGCAGCCCGAGAAGGGCGACGCACCGGCGCGCGAGTACAGTTCCATCGTTTTCTGGTTGCGGGTCATGGCGTTTTCCTGACCGGGATACTTCTCGTTGATTTCCTTGATTTCAGGTGCGAGCACGCGCATTCTTGCCTGCGACACAAGGCTCTTGTAGGTGAGCGGGAACAGAATCACCTTGATGAACAGCGTGAGCAGGAAGATGATAAGTCCGTAGCTTGTGATGAATTTGCTCAGGAATGTGAACACCGGAATGATTATGAGGGTGTTGATCCATCGGAAGATGGGCCATCCCAGAGGAATCAGGCGTGTAAGGTCGAGGCTCTCCTCATGTTCGGGGTCGATCTGCTTGTCGAGGCTCGAAAGGAGGGGATAGAGGTTCGGGCCGAAGAAGATGTCGATGCTCACGGGGTTGGCCGATGTGGAGCTGTAGTCCATCGTGGCTGTGGCCGAGAGGTCCTTGACGAATTTGGGGTCATCCTTCAGTTCGCGCGATGTGACCTCGGCGCCGATGAAGTCGCCTTTGGGAATCATCACGCTCGAGAAGAACTGGTTCTTGAAGGCCACCCAGTCCAGACGCTGGTTGAGCTTCTCGGAGTGTTCGCCCTGTGCGCTCACATCGTCGGGGGAGTCTCCGGAATATTTGTAGTGGATGCCGGAATTGCGCTCCTCGAATGTGCGTCCGCGCTCGTTGCGGCCCATGCGCTGGTGCCACTGCATCTCAACTGTGGCCACTCCCGAAGGGATCACGGAGGCCATGTTCTGCTGCAGCATCTCCATCTTCACCACATACGAGCCTTTGGGCAGCGTGTAGCGGAGGGCCCATTCGGCACCTTTACCGAGGTCGAGTTTCATCACCACGGTGGAGTCGTTGACCACTTCGGGGGTGAAATAGAAGTTGGAGGTGTCGAAACGCTGTGAGGCCGAGGTGAGGATGAAATTGTAGGCGGCCTCGTTCATCTGCCACACATCCACGTGGGTGGTGTCGATCTTTTCGGAAGTGTCCGATTCGGGCAGATAGTTGTAATAGTCCAGCAGTGTGGCCTGGGCTATGTTGCCTCCGTGCGAGGAGATCTGCAGGCTCAGCACATCGTTTTCGAGTGTGACAAGCTGCTCGTCGCCATTAAGATAACGGGCGAAGCCTTTGTAGCGGTCGGCGTCGGTGAGAGCCGAGCGGAGGTTGGCGATGGCGGTGCGGCGGTTTTCAGGCGTGAGGTCGGCGCCGAACTGCGAATTGACCACTGCATCATAGCTCAGTGTGGTGTCGGCAGCCTCGACGGTACCGCTCACGGTGTTGTCGGCAGCCAGGGTGAGGTTTACGGTCTTGGTGCGGTAGTTAAGCGAACCGGAAGCCGTGGTGTCAGCAGCGGCGCCTACCGAATGAATCAGTGCGGGCACCGATGCAGCCTCGGCTGCTGTGATACTGTCGATGGCGAAAGCACGTGCCGCTTCGGCTGCTTCCTTTTCCTGCTGCTCAACGGCTTGTTGCTGCAGTTCCTGCTGTAGCTTTTCTTGGTCGCTCTGGTTGAGCCACATGAATCCGAAGATTACCAGACCCATCAGAAGCATGCCAAGGAGAGTGTTTTTATCCATGATTTATGTTAGGGGTTACTGTTACGTTGATTATTTGCGCTCGTCGCGGTAGGCTATGGCAGCGTTTACGAAGCTGCGGAACAGGGGGCTTGGATTGAGCACCGTGGAGCTGTACTCCGGATGGTACTGTGTGCCGAGGAACCAGCGTTTGCCGGGAATCTCAACCACTTCAACCAGATGCGACAGCGGGTTCTCGCCCACGCAGAGCATTCCGGCTTTTTCGAATTCCCCGCGGTATTTCTCGTTGAACTCGAAGCGGTGGCGGTGGCGTTCGCTCACATGCTCGGTGCCATAGGCAGCGGCTGCAAGTGAGCCGGGGCGCAGGTGGCAGTCATAGGCTCCCAGACGCATGGTGCCTCCCATGTTCGAGATGCTTTTCTGTTCCTCCATCAGGTCGATTACATTGTGGGGTGTGGTGGAGTTCATCTCGGTGGAGTTGGCATCGGCGTAACCCAGCACATTGCGGGTGAATTCAATCACCATGCACTGCATGCCCAGACAGATGCCGAATGTGGGTACATCGTGCTCGCGGCACCACTTCAGGGCCACGAATTTTCCCTCGATGCCGCGCTGGCCGAATCCCGGAGCGATAATCACGCCGTCCATGTCGCGGAGGGTGCTGTCAACGTTCTGCTCGTCAAGCTTCTCCGAATGGATGTAGCGCAGGTCGAGCTTGTGGTCGGCGTATGTGGCGGCCTGGAACAGCGCCTCGTTTATCGATTTATAGGCGTCCTGCAGCTCCACGTATTTTCCGACAAGGCCGATGGTCACCGGTTTTGTGGCGTTCTCCATCTTGTGCAGGAAGTTGAGCCACGGTGCCATATGTGGTTCGCTTTCCGATGGCGTGTGGGTGAGGCGGAGCACTATCTCGTCGAGATGCTGTTCATGCATCTTTACGGGTACAAGATAAATCGACGGTACGTCTATCGACTGCACCACATCCTCCGGCGCCACGTTGCAGAACAGGGCGATTTTGGCGCGTACTTCGGGGGTTATTTCATGCTCCGTGCGCAGAACAAGTACGTCGGGCTGGATGCCGAGTTCTTGCAGCTGTTTTACGGAGTGCTGCGTAGGCTTGGTTTTCAGCTCCTTGGCAGCAGCTATATAAGGTACATAAGTCAGGTGGATGCAAAGACTGTCGGCACCGAGTTCCCACCGCAGCTGACGCACTGCCTCGAGGAACGGGAGCGACTCTATGTCGCCTACCACACCGCCTATCTCGGTGATTATGAAATCGTAGTCGCCGGTGTGGCCGAGCTGTTTCACACGGCGTTTTATCTCGTCGGTAATATGTGGTACAATCTGCACCGTCTTTCCCAGATAGTCGCCGCGGCGCTCCTTGTCAATGACGCTCTGGTAGATGCGTCCGGTGGTCACGTTGTTGGCGCGGGTGGTGCGTATGTCGGTGAAGCGTTCGTAGTGTCCCAGGTCAAGGTCGGCCTCATGGCCGTCTACGGTCACGTAGCATTCTCCATGCTCATAAGGGTTGAGCGTTCCCGGATCAATGTTGATGTAGGGGTCGAATTTCTGGATGGTTACTTTAAATCCCCTTGCTATCAGCAGATTGGCGAGAGATGATGAAATGATGCCTTTCCCCAGCGAGGAAACCACGCCGCCGGTGACGAAGATGTATTTTGTGCTCATTGCAGAGTGTTTTTAATGAACAACTTTTTCCAAGCTGCAAAGGTAAGAAAAAAGTTCGACACTCCGCATGCGGTGATATATGAAACAGAAACCGGAATGACAAAAATTATGGCAGAAAATAATCATGTGAAATCATGAAGAGAAATGGCCGTTCCGGTTCCTGTGATGAGTATGTTCAGTAGGTTATGCGTGACCTTCAGTGCGGGAGACGTATGGCCCCGAGCCATGCCAGTTTGTTCCACTGGTCCTCGAAGGTTATGCCCCGGGTGGAGTAGCTTGAACATTTGAAACCTGTGCGTGGCGAAATGCTCAGGCAATCGGCCGGGACATGGCGTCGGGCATGGCCTATGGCCACGGCGATCAGGGCCTCGTCGTCGGGATAGGGGGAGTGGGCGTCGGCAACGCCAAGCACCACTTTCTTCCCGGCGGGGACGTGACGGAGTATTTCCAGAGGGTAATCCTGCGACACGTTGAACGGGAGGAAGAATTTGTCGACATCGAGGGTGGCAAGCACATGGGGCATGATGTTGTCCGGATAGAGGATGAATTCCCATTCAGGCACCACACGGTCGCCTCCGGACAGATAGATGGAGCGCTCCATGTCTGTGGGCAACCCTTCGACAGAGCGGTTGATCACCTCCATTACCAGCTTGTGAAGCTGCATTATGTCCACGCCACCCTGAAGGAGCCGCTTGGTGAAAGTGGCGTCGCACAGGCGTCCGCAGGCCGTGTCGTCGAACTGCAGGCTTCTGCAGCCCAGACTGTGAAGATGCATGGCTGTGAGGCGGTAGGACTCCGCTATGTCGGCCACAAGCGCATCAACCGACTCATACATCCGTTCGGGATGGCCGTCGGATAGCGAGAACACACTCATCAGCAAGTCGGCCGGTGAGGGGAGGCACTCCCGGCAGCGTGCCCGGCCTCCGACAGCGTCGTGCAGGAAGCTAAAATCGCGGAAAAACGGATGCTCGGGGTTGAAGGCGATGCGCCCGGTGAGACGCACAAGGTCGCGCCGCGCCTCCACGGGCATGTAGGCGTGGCCCGTGTCCACACGTTCGCATGTTATGCCGTTGAGCCCGAACCAGAAATCCTTGTCCCAATGCTTGCGCCTCAGCTCGCCGGAAGTGATATAAGGCAACCCGACGGCGAGCTGCCGTTCCACAATTTCCTTTACGGCTTCATCCTCGGCCTGTGTCAGATCGGGAATGCCGATGGCACCGGAAGCATGTCGGTCGATGGCATTCGTTAGTTGGTCTGGAGCAATGAAGCTCCCTACTGCTTCAATTGGTGATGTCATTATGATGTGTGTTTAGAAAATTCCTTGCTTTCCGCAGAAAATCAGTACGATATAACCGAGTACCAGTCCGGCGATACCCATGATGAGGCCGGTTTTAACCATGTTGCTCTGCTTGATGAATCCGGTTGCGTCGGCAAGGGCGTTGGGCGGTGTGGAGATGGGGAGCACCATGGCCACAGAAGAGCAGATGGCCACACCGATGAGCAGGGTGGACACTCCGCCCAGGGCGTCGAGCTGGTCGCTCATGGAGGTGCCGGCGATGGCAAGAATCGGGATGAAAAGTGCCGCGGTGGCCGTGTGGCTTATGAAGTTGGCCATCAGATAGCAGAGCAGACCGGAGCCGACAAGCACCACCATCGGGGGCCATGATGCGAACGGCACCATTTCGATGAGATGGGCGGCGAGTCCCGACTGTTTCATTGCCACTCCGAGCGAGAAGGCTCCGGCAATCATCCACAGGATGCTCCATGAAATCTGCTCGAGATCGCGTTTGGTGATTATCCCCGCCATGCAGAGCACTCCCACAGGAAGCATGGCCACCACGTTGGCGTTCACGCCCGTTACTGAGTCGGTGAGCCACAACAGTATGGTGACGGCAAAGGTTATGTAGACCACCTTGTCCTTCCAGTGCGGCTGGTGGTCGTGGTCAATCTGCAGGGTTATCTGTTTCTGTTTGAACGGGAAGAGCTTCTGAAGCACAATCCAGGCAATGAAGAGGAGCACTAACGTGAGTGGCACCATCACCATCATCCATTGTCCGAAGCCTATGCCCATGTCCATGCCGTTGGGGTCGTTGAGGAATTTGAGTGCTATGGCATTGGGTGGCGTGCCTATAGGGGTTCCCATGCCTCCGATGTTGGCTCCCACCGGGATAGCCAGAGCCAGACCGATTTTCCCCTTGCCGTCGGCCGGGAGGGCGTTGAGCACCGGGGCGAGGAATGTGAGCATCATTGCCGCCGTGGCCGTGTTGCTTATGAACATGGAGAAGATGGCGGTGACAAGCAGGAAGCCCAGCAACACGAACTCCGATTTTGTTCCGAACGGCTTGAGCATGGTTTTGGCAAGCATCACGTCAAGTCCTGATTTGGTGGCCGCGATGGCTATGATGAAACCGCCGATGAAAAGCATGATGGTAGGATCGGCAAAGCAGTGCAGCAGGTCGGTGTTGTTGATCAGATTGGGATACTTGATTCCGTCAGGTGCAGTCTGGAAGAACCACAGGGCGCTGTTGGAAGTGCAGAACAGCAGCAGTGTCACCACCACGAGCGATGTGGTCCATGCCGGCACGGCATCGAACAGCCACATCAGGGCTGCGAACATGAAGATGGAGAGCACGCGGTGTTCCACCGGGGAGAGCGTGTCCAGAAATGGAAACAGCGATGGCGCCACCCACAGCAACAGCGGGAAGCCGATAGCGATAATGAGTTTCACCGCCTTGATGCTGACAGGGTTGCTGTTTTTGCGGTGTTGTTTTTTCCACTGGTGATATTCCTCGACCAGATGGAATCCATGAAAGATCGTGAACATTAGTAGTGTGATATGTTTTGGTTGGTATTGATTACAGGTATGGCGGCCGGCGTATGTACACACGAAAAGAGCCGCGGCGCAATGCCGCAGCTTACAACAGGTATGACCGGTGCACAGACATGAGGATGTGTACCGCCGTTGATGAAATGGGGATGTGTAGTTTTGCCGGTTGTATTCACTTCAAAATCTAATCCGCGAGATTTTTGAAATAATTGACGCATGGCAGGTCTCCTGACTCGTTCCCCTCCCGGATTGCCTTCCCGACGCTTGAGACGGTCAGTGGCACAAAAACATGTCCGACAGGTTGTGGTGGAACATACAGTAGCGGGTCTGTTCAGGCATCTCACCTGATTCCCTTTTAATCACGTCGGCGGCGGAAAGCCCCCTCGGTGAACCTATGCGCGTGCAAAGGTATCGAAAAAAAACGGTTTGTCAAACGGTGGCCATATGCATTTGTCGTTGCAATGGCCTTTTCCAGGGCGTTCAGAGCGACTCCACACGGCGTTTGAAGGCTACCATGCGGATGGCTGTCTCGGCTGCCTCGATGCCTTTGTGGCCCATAGGACCGCCGACGCGGTCGAGCGCCTGCTGTTCGTTCTCCACTGTGAGCAGTCCGAAAATAACGGGGATGGTGCAGTCGGAGTTGAGCTCGGTTACGCCCTGTGTGACGCTCTGGCATACATAATCGAAATGGGGTGTGTCGCCGCGGATCACGCAGCCGAACACAATCACGACGTCGAAAAGCTCAGTCTCAATGAGCTGTGAGGCTGCGAAAGTCAGTTCCACTGCGCCCGGCACGTCGAAGCATTCCACGTCTTTGTCAAGGTCGAACCCCTGCTGTTTGAAAAGGTCGAGTGCGCCCTGACGGAGTTTTGAGGTGATATGGCCGTTCCATTCGGCTGTGACGATGGCCACGCGCATGTCCTCTACCTTGGGCAGCGGACTTGATGGCGTTGCGCCTGCTATTGCTGTTGACATAATGGTTATCTGATAAAATTACGTACCGCTTATTTGGCGCTTTTGCCGCGGGCTGCGTCGCCGAGGTAGCCTCCGTGATGGCGGAGGGCATAATCGTGGGGGGTGAAACCGGTGCGGTTCATCACATTTACCACAAGGATGTCGCCGATGACGGTCATGAGGGTGGTGGAGGTGGTGGGTGTCAGGCCAAGGGGGCAGACCTCGGGTGCGCCGCCGGTGAAAAGTGTGGCGTCGGCCAGTTCGGCAAGCGGGCTTTGCGCATGTCCGGTGATCACTATAATGGGCACGTTGGCAATGAGGTTGCGTGCAAGCGCCACCAGCTCAAGTATTTCGCGCGTCTTGCCGGAGTTGGAGATGAGCAGCATCACGTCGTTGGGCTGAAGCACGCCCAGGTCGCCGTGCTGGGCTTCGGAGGGATGGAGGTTGACGGCCGGAATGCCGGTGGAGCTGAATGTGGTGGCTATGTTCATGGCTATCTGGCCGGCCTTACCCATTCCGGAGGTGACGAGTTTGCCGCCGCGGCGGTGCACATGCTCCACTATGAGTTCCACCGCCTTGTCGTAATCGGCGGAATAAGGTATGTTGAGGATTGCGCTGCTCTCTGCCTGGAGAATCTTGCGCATCGAATGTTCTATTTCCATAGTCAGTAAGGTTCGAGAAGCCGGGGTATGGTGGCTTCGGGTGTTGCAAATTTAATGCTTTTGGCCATAACGGCCAAATTGACGGCACATGTCAGCTTTCCATGCGTGCCAGTCCTGCTTTCCACTCGGGGCTGAGTGGGGCAGAGGTGGCTGTGGCAGGGTCGATGGCCGCCAGCACGACGGTGGCCGCACACTTCACGTCGCCAGTTTCGGGATTCACCACACGCTGGTCGAGGGTGAAGCTGTGCTGCGAGATGCGCACGCATGCCGTGAGCACCACCACCGGCTCATTGAAGTAGGTGGGCGAGTAGAAGTTCACGTTTATGTTGACGATCACAGCGGCTATCTCGGCGTCAGTGCTCACCTTATGCCCCAAAGCCGTCTCGAAGTATTTCACTTTGGCCAGGTCCAGATACTGCATGTAGGAGGAGTTGTTGACGTGGCGGAAAATGTCGAAGTCGTTGAAGCGGGGCTGTATCTCCACCATATGGTGCCAGGGGTGTTCGGCCACCGGCACGCGGGGATTGTTGCATTCGGGTAGTTGTATAGCGTTCATATTATTCACGATTCACGATGCATGATGCACGATTTTTTTGATTCATGATTCACGATGCATGATTCACGATTTTTTTTTGATTCATGATGCACGATGCATGATGCACGATGGGGTGTTGGGGATTGTTATGTTTTTTTTTCGTCAGTGTTTCAATGGATCTGGAGGGAGGTGAGAGCGTCGGCCCCGAGGGCGGTGTTGATGGCCTGCACGATATGGGATTTCTGGAATTCGAGTTCGCTTTTCAAGGGGGCCGAATCAAGATAGACGTGCAGCACCCCTTTCGCCACATAGCGCCTGATGGTGTGACGGGTTATGGTCGGTCCCATTGTGTCGGCCCACAATGCCGCGGCGCGGTGTTCGAGCACCGATGTGCGTCCGGCCGAGGCGTCGAGCACCCGGTCGATTATCTGTCGGATGGACTGCGGTTCGGTACGTTTCATTGCATCTGCGAGAATCGGCCGGCTTCCACCTGCCACGAGCAGTGCGGATGGTTGGCGCGGTTGATGATGTTGTCGAGATGGTCGCGGTTGGTGTCGGTGATAAAAATCTGTCCGAAGGCCTCTTCGTCGGCCACGAGGCTTATGAGCCGCTCCACGCGGGTGGCGTCGAGCTTGTCGAAAATGTCGTCGAGCAGCAGCAGCGGCTTCATGTTGGCAGCGCGGCGCAGAAAATCGTACTGTGCGAGCCTCAGGGCTATGGTGTAGGTTTTGCACTGCCCCTGCGAGGCGGCGCGGCGCACCGGCATGCCGCACAGCTGCAGGTCGATGTCGTCGCGGTGCGGCCCCACGGAGGTGTGGCCAACGATTTCGTCATGCTGGCGGCTCTGGTCCAGAAGTTCCTGAAGGGAGCCGGGGTTTTCGGCCAGATGGCTGCGAAGGGCCAGCGAGGGGTTCTCGCCGTCGGCGGCGATGCCGGAGTAGATGGGGTTGAAGATTTCGGTGAGTGTTCCGGTCCACCGCAGGCGTGCAGTGGTGAGGTAGTGGGCCGAGCGGCTCATGGCCAGTTCCACGGCCATGTAGAGCGAGTGGTCCACCACGTGGTCGCGCAGCAGCTTGTTGCGCTGCTGCAGGGCGCGGTTGTAGCGGATGAGGTGATCGAGGTAAACGGCGTCGGATTGCGAGATGACAATGTCCATGAACTTGCGCCGTTCCTCGCCTGTGCCGGTGATGAGGTCCTGGTCGGCCGGCGAGATCATGACGAGTGGAAACGCCCCGATATGGGCGCTCAGGCGCTCATATTCCTTCCCTTTGCGCTTGAACGATTTGCGGCGTCCGTTCTGCAGCCCTAAGGTCAGTTCCTCCTGGGCGTTGCGCCGCAGGTAGCGTCCGCGCAGGGTGGTGAATTCGGCGCCGCGCATGGTGAGGGCCGCGTCGGGCATACCCGAGAAACTCTTGCAGAAACTCAGGTAATATATTGCGTCGAGCAGGTTGCTCTTGCCCATGCCGTTGTTTCCCAGAAAGCAGTTGATTTTCGGGGAGAATTCAAGCATGGCGTCGGCTATGTTCTTGAAGTTCGTTATTGCGAGCGATTGCAGAATCACTTTCGGAGTCAGGCGGTTTAGTTCGTGAAAATGTTTGCGGCAAGGAATGCCAGGGCATAGAGCAGCATCACCATGGCGGTTGCTCCGAGCATGGGGTTGAGCGCCGCCCCTTTGGCTTTTCTGATTCTCAGCCACAGCAACACAATGATGGTGAGGGTGATGGTGGGCACGCTCTGCCAGCCTGCGGGCATCTGCCGCCATTGCGGCATCATAAGCCCTACGGCTGCCACCCCGTCGATGAGGTAGAGCAGCAGTGTGGCTCTGGGGCCTATGATGGTGGCGAGGGTGGTTTTCCCCACGGCCTTGTCGTCGGCTATGTCGCGGTAGTTGTTGACTATAAGAATGTTCGCTCCGAGCAAGCCCGTGGAGAGGGCAGTGAACCACACGGCAGGCGTCACCGGGCCGGAAATCACATAGTACGTGAGAGTGACAGGCACGATACCGAAGAACAGGATTACCGCCACTTCGCCGAGTGCATGGCGCGAGAGCGGATAGGGACCTGCGGAGTAGGCCAGTGCTCCGAGCACAATCACAATGCCGGCGGCAAGCAGCCACCATCCGCCCCAATAGATTAAGGTGCAGCCTATGGCGGCGGCGATGCCTAAGGTGAGGATTGTGGCGGTGAGCATGGCGCGGGGCGTGATGTCGCCCTCGGTGACTCCGCGTCGCGGGCCTACGCGGCCTTTGCGGTCGAGGCCGTCGCGGAAATCGAAATATTCGTTGGCAAAGTTTGATGCTATCTGTGCGAGCAGGGCGAAGATGAGGCAGAGCGTCCACGGCAACCATCTCACCTGACCGTGGGCCACGCCCAGCGCGGCTGCCATCACAACGCCTGCGGCCGATACCGGCAGGGTGCGCAGGCGCATGGCTTCAATCCAGCATGCGGCTGCCGAACGGCGGGTTGTGGTGTTCTGAGTGGCGCTGTTCATTTCAGTCGCAGTGTGATTAGTCCTGTGGAGTCGAAGCGCGGCAGCGCCATGAGCTGCACGGGAGCCATGCGCGCGTAGGGCGATTCGGAGCAGTCGCCTATCTCGGTCACTCCGGCCTGTCTGAGCGCATCCTCCACGGCGTTCAGAGCTATGTCGGGGGTGTTGTTGTCCTTGCTGAGATGGCACAGGAAGATGTTGCGCAGCGCAGGTGTGTAGATGCGGGCCAGATATTCGGCCGTGACTTCATTGTCGAGATGCCCGTTGTCCGAGCGGATGCGGGCCTTGAGATATTCTGGATATGTTCCGGCGGCCAGCATGGGCGCATTGTAGTTGGCCTCAATCATGAGGTAGTTTGCCTTGCGCATGTAGAAGTCGGCGCGTTCGGAGATGCAGCCCAAATCCGTAGCCACCACTATGTGGTGCGCGCCGTTGGTGATGTAGTATCCTGCGTTGTCGGTGCCGTCGTGCATCACCTCGAACGCCAGCAGCGTGAAGTTGCCGATGGTGAACGGGTGCTCCTTGTAGATGGCGTGGTGATAGTCCTTGATGCGGTTTGAAATGGCATGGCGGCGAAGCAGGCCGTTGAGCGCACGCGGCGTGCAGAACACCTGCATGTGGCGGTATTTGCGCAGAAAGGCGTAGACGTAGCGCACGTGGTCGCTGTGGTCGTGTGTAAGGCCTATCCCCTTCACCGTTTTCATGTCGACGCCGTTGCGGTGCAGCTCGTCGACAACATGCACCATGTCCACTCCCGCATCGATGAGGAATCCCGATGTATCGTCGCCGAAGTAGGCGCAGTTGCCCGAACTTCCGGAGCCGAACGAGATGAATTTCAAACGGTCGATGGTGGGGAGTGCTTCAAGCGGCGAGAATGTGTCGCCGTCGTCGAACAGCATTCTTTCCCGTTTCTCCTTTTCGGCGGCGAGACGTCTTTCCGCCTCCTTCTCAATGGCAGGGTGCACAGGAAAATCGTCGGCGCTCGTGAACAGCGAGTCGTCGAAGTCGTCGAACAGCCCCGGCATCCCGGGCTGTATGGTCGGACGTTTCTTGTAGCGTGCCATTGTTTACGGTTGTTATTTTTTTTGCGTCGGACTTGTCGGACTGGTCAGACAGGTCTGAATCAGGAGAAGAGGAGGAATATGGTTGGAATCTTGTCGTAGTTATAGGTTGCTGTGGCCCATTGCGACAGCGGGCGGGTCACAATGCTCTGGCGCGAGCCGGTGAGGTCGGAGGCCACGCATAGCAGCATGCTGCCGGGGAGGCGCGTGGTGAGTTCGGCTATCAGGCGGTTGTTGCGGTAGGGGGTCTCAATGAAAATCTGTGTCTGCCGTTCGCGGGCTATGCGGCGTTCCATCTCCTTGAGGCGTGCTGTGCGTCGGGTGGCGTCGATAGGAAGGTAGCCGTTGAAGGCGAAGCTCTGCCCGTTGAACCCCGACCCCATCAGGGCCAACAGGATGCTCGACGGGCCGACGAGCGGCATCACCTTCAGCCCTTCGCGCTGAGCCACGGCTACTGCGTCGGCTCCGGGATCAGCCACTGCCGGGCATCCGGCTTCGGAAATCACCCCCATGGGGTGTCCCTGACGGAGCGGCTGCAGCATGGCCGACACCTCGCGTGCGTCGGTGTGTTCGTCCAGGACGGTAAACGTCAGCGAATCAATGTCGGTGGCCGGGTCCACTTTTTTCAGGAACCGGCGTGCCGACCGCACGTTCTCCACAATGAAGTGTCTGATGCCGCGCAACAACGCGGCGTTCTCCGCGGGGAGAACGCTACCGATGGGGGAGCTGTCGCTCAGCGGCACGGGGAACAGATAAAGTGCCGCCTCCACCTTTGTCGGGTTGATTTCCTGTTCAGTTTTCACGATAACAAAATTACTGATTTTTTTCCGCATTGGCAAATCAAATACATGTGGCGGCGCGTGGTGTGATGCACGATTCACGATGCACAATGCACGATTCACGATGGATGATTCATGGTAGGGGCGCAATTTATTGCGCACGTACAATGGGGCGGCCGCGTATGGCCGGGAAAATACGAGGCAGGGGCGCACGTGCTGTGCGCCCCTGCGGTGTGGGTTTGTGTGTGCGTCAGGCTGGATTATTTGCGGATGAGCTGCTTGCTTACCTTGTTGCCCTGACGAACGATGTAAAGGCCGGTTGTGGGTTCTGCCACGCGGATGCCCTGCATGTTGTAGTATTCTGCGGGAGCGTCGGCGTCAACAGCCTCGATGGCTACGCCCTCGATGCCGGAACTTCCGTTGCCAAAATATTTGAAGTTGAAATCCTTGAATGCCATGCGGTTGTTGGTGGTTTTGCCATCACCATCAACGGCATCATTGATTTTGTGCATTTTGATAAGGATTTTACCGTCGTCGCCTACAGTGAATTTCTGGGTGGGGCGATATTTGTTTTCATAATAGGCATCGCGTGCGGTATTGCTCCAGATCCATCCTGAGTTGTTTTCGGGATCCAGTTCTTCTACGTCTACTTTTGTTCCGTTGATTGTGAAGTTGAGGGTTCCGCAGTCGTTTACGATGAAGCCGGTGTATTCATATGTGCCTGCAGGAGCACCTTCGATTTCCTGGTAGATTACATCTTCGGTGTCGGTTGTTTCGGGCTGGTCGCATGTGAACACCCATACATTGGTCTTGTCCCAGTTGTTGCCTTCAACCCAGTAACCGCCGCCGGCTTTTGCCGATTTGGGGTTATGAATCCACGCTTCGTCAATGGTCTTGTCGTAGGGGGAAAGGTCGTGGGCCTTGATAAGGAAAGTGGCGTTCATCGGATTGGCTTCGGTTGCGTCTTTCAGTCGTTCTTTCATCTGCTCGACAGAAAGAATCTCCCAAAGCTGCTTCTCATCGGCGGCATCGGCGGCATCGTGGTTGAGGAACACATGGTCGTTCTCAGGATGCTCCCATGTAAGAGCTTCTCCATTGTTCACGATAGTATAAAAGCCGTCGTTGTTGGGCGAAGAGATGGTGAATTCAAGAGCATCAGAACCATCGACAAAGCATTCGTGGTTGTTATCGATCTTGATTTGGCCATTGCCAATGGGTGTTGTGAGCTTGAAAGTGCCGTTGCCATTCTTTTCAACGGTTACGGGCAGTCCGGATTCTTTCAGGAGTCCACGGGTTCCCCACCAGGATCCTGATGCAATTTGAAGTCCGTTGGCTTTGTTGATGATGTAGCATTCACCTGTGGGAACGTCTTGTGCGAATGCGGCGGTTGACAGCGCTGCGGCTGCCAGAAAGAGTAGAGATTTTCTCATGGATAATAAATTTGGTAAAATATTAGGTAATTAGGTAATAGACTAAACGGTAAGGAGAGCGAATATGGGCGCAACACAGCGCCGAATCCTTTATGTATTATGTTTCTTATTTGCTGATGCAAAGATAATAATTATTGCCGGAAAGACCCAACAGAAATTCCGAAATATTAACATAAATTAATTGAGCGTCTCTCTGCGCTCCTTATAGGAACTTATCAGAGTTTATCCGAATTTATCAGAGTTTATTCGGCGGATAAGTTCTGATAAGTTCTGATAAGTTCCGATAATTCTGATGAATACGGATGGTTCTGATAATTCGGATAAGGGGTGTTTTTCAGACTAACGGCAGGAGGATGGTGAAGGTGGTGCCTACACCCGGTTCGGAATGGCTGACGAAGATGCGGCCGCGGTGATACTGGCCTATGATGCGTTTGGCCAGGGTGAGGCCCAGGCCCCAGCCGCGTTTCTTGGTGGTGAAGCCGGGGTTGAACACCGCTTTCTGGTTTTTGCGCGAGATGCCTTTGCCGGTGTCGGTGACGGTGATGCAGGCGTTGCGTCCTTCGCGCGAGGTGACGATGGTGATTGAGCCGGTGCCTTCCATGGCGTCAACGGCGTTTTTGATGAGGTTTTCCATTACCCATTCGAACAGCGGTGCGCTGAGCCGCACGTTGAGCGGTTCGGGGCAGAGGGAGGTGGTGAGGGTGATGCGCGATGAAATGCGCGTGGCCATGTAGGATGCCGCATGGCCCACCACGGTGTTCACGTTGTCGGTCTCCATCTGCGGCTGTGAGCCGATTTTCGAGAAACGCGAGGCGATGGTGCTGAGGCGGTCTACATCCTTGTTCATCTCGCGCACCATCTCGGGGTCGAAATCCATCGACCGCAGCAGTTCCATCCAGGCCATGAGCGAGGAGATGGGGGTGCCGAGCTGATGGGCGGTCTCTTTCGACAGGCCCACCCACACCTTGTTCTGCTCGGCGCTGCGGGTGGAGTTCACGGCGAAGTAGACCACAAGGATGAACGCCAGCATCACAAACAGCTGGATGTAGGGATAATAGCTGAGCCGGCGCAGCAGCTTCGAATCGTCGTAATACAGGTGTTGCAGATTGTCGGGCGTGATTATGATGTGGATCACGTTGGCGCGTTTCTGCAGGGTGCTCAGTTTGCCGCGCAGATAGCGTTCGTTCGCAGCCGAAATTACCCATGGCGTTAGCGAATCCACCGGCTCGGGGAGGTCGAAATTGCGGTGAAGCAGTATGTTGCCGTCATCGTCGGTGAGCAGTACGGGGATGGTGTGGTTGCGCTCGATGATACTGAAAAGGAAATCGATGTCTGACGATGAGGCGGCGTCGTCCGACATGCCTATGTCGGCAATCTGTTTGGTGGCATCGGCCCAGATCTGCATGCGTTCGCGTTCCTGTGTGGCGAGGTCGTTGACCAGGTTGTTGCTCACATACAGGAAAAATGCCACGAGTCCGACCGACACGGCCAGAAACGCGGCCACTCCGAAGCGTCTGATTTCGTAGATGTTCATGGTTGCGGTCTGGTGACTAAAAATCCGGAATGTCGCTGACGTCGATTCCCTCCCGTTGGGCTATGAACAGCGGTACGGCATCTTCGGTGTTCGGCCCTATCACAATGTCGGCAGCCTCTTTCACCTCGGGGAGGGCATTGCCCACGGCGACGGCCGTTGTGGCCACACGCATCATGGGGAGGTCGTTGAGATTGTCGCCGAACACCATTGTCTCGTCGGCGCCGACGCGCAGGGCAAGTTTGCTGACAGCGTGAGCTTTCGACACTCCGGGGGCATAGATGTCGATCAGTCCGGTATCAGGCATGATTACGTCGGGATACCATGCGGTGGCGCAGTCGGTCACCTTCCGCAGTTCCTCCGAGGCTTGCTTTACGGCTTCAACCGGTCCGATGGCGAAGAACAGCGCCACGCAGTCGAGGCGCGCCGGCTGCTGGTCAAGGTGGAACCGTTTGAGTTGCAGATGGCGGCGTTCCTGATAGAAGCTGTTCTCGCGGCGCGACATGGCTGCGGGGTGGTAGACGTTGAGAAACGAATCGCCGCTGAGGCAATAGATGAACGGCCGCAAGGACTGACGCCCGAAAGTGTCGCGGATGCGCTCCGCATCTGCCTCCGGGATGAGCGTGCAGCTTTCGAAACGCTCGCGGGTGCGGTCCCACAGGGCGCCCCCGGTCATAACGATGGCGGGGAGGGGAAGTTCCTGACCGGAGGGGGTGGTGTAGACGCTTTGGCTGATTCCGGCAAATAGCGGCTGCACTGTGGCCGGGGTGCGAGCCGTGGCAGGCGTGACCATCACGCCCCGCCGCGCCAGTTCGTTGAGAATGGCGGCGGAGCGCCGGCTTATGCGGCTGTCCGCACCTAAAAGGGTGCCGTCGAGATCGGTGACGTAAAGCGTTTTTTTCTTTCCTGTGTCCATGTGTGGTGTCCGCCGCAGGGCCGTGCGGCTCAACAAAATTAAGGAAAATCCGCGAAATTAGCAGCGGTAAGGATAATTTTTGCGAAAAACGCTCTGCTTTCCGAACCATTGTGACGCGTATGCTATTTTATTATTAGCTATTTTATTAGTAGCTTTGTATGTACAAACTAAAAACAGATATATGACATTTGAAGAATTAGGCGTGAACGAACCGTTGAGGCGCGCCATCGAAGAACTTGGTTTCGAGGCTCCTATGCCCGTGCAGGAAAAAGTGATTCCCCATCTGCTGGGGCAGGAGGGCGATGTTGTGGCCCTCGCACAGACCGGTACGGGTAAGACCGCAGCGTTCGGTCTGCCGGTGCTGCAGCGCATTGATGTAGACCGTCATGTGCCTCAGGCACTGGTGCTCTCGCCTACACGTGAGCTGTGCCTTCAGATCGCTTCCGATCTGGCGGACTTCTCCAAATATATGCCCGGACTGAAAGTGCTCCCCGTCTATGGCGGTTCGAGCATACAGAGTCAGATCCGCTCGCTCCGCGAGGGTGTTCAGATTATAGTGGCCACTCCCGGCCGCCTCATCGACCTCATCGACCGCGGTGTGGTGAAGCTCGACGACGTGCACACCGTTATCCTCGACGAGGCCGACGAAATGCTCAACATGGGTTTCGTAGACTCCATCAACCAGATTCTTGAGCATGTTCCGCAGGAGCGCAAGATGCTCATGTTCTCGGCCACGATGCCGAAGGAGATTGCCAAGATAGCCAACCGTTTCATGCACGATCCGGTGGAATTCGTGATCGGCACGCGCAACGAGGGGGCTGCCAATGTGCGCCACATCTACTATATGGTGAACGCACGCGACAAATATCTGGCTCTTAAACGTATCGCCGACAACTCGCCCAACATCTACGCCATAATCTTCTGCCGCACCCGCCGCGACACCCAGGAGGTGGCCGAAAATCTTATCCGTGACGGCTACAATGCCGATGCCCTGCACGGCGACCTCTCGCAGCAGCAGCGCGACATTGTGATGAAGAAATTCCGCGACCGCGTGATCTCGCTGCTCGTGGCCACCGACGTGGCCGCCCGCGGACTTGATGTCGACGACCTTACGCACGTTATAAACTACGGCCTCCCCGAGGACACCGCCGTGTACACTCACCGTTCGGGCCGTACCGGACGTGCCGGCAAAACCGGTGTGTCCATCGCCATCATCCATTCGCGCGAGAAAGGGAAGTTGCGCGAGATTGAGCGCATAATCGGAAAGACTTTCGAACGCAAGGAGGTGCCCACCCCCGACCATATCATCGAGAAGCAACTGTTCTGGCTTGCCGACCGCCTTGAACGCGTGGAGGTGAACGACGAGGAGATTGCGCGTTTCCTCCCCGGCGTGATCAAGAAACTGGGCTGGCTCTCCAACGAGGACCTTGTGAAGCGTGTGCTCTCGCTTGAGTTCAACCGTCTGCTCGAATACTACAAGGACGCACCGCAGATTGACTTTATCGACGAGAAACCCCGCAAGGAGAAGAAGCACCGCGACGACGAGCCGGCTACTAAGGAGGAGAAGGACCGCCGCACGGCATCCAAGGGGATGGAACGCATCTACATCAGTGTGGGCAAGCGCGACGGTTTCTATGCCGGCAACCTCATCGAGATGCTCAACCGCCTCGTGCCGGGCAAGCGCGTGGATGTGGGCCGTATCGACCTCATGCCTGGCTATTCGCTTTTCGATGTGAAGAAGTCCGATGCCAAGCGCGTGGTGGCCAATCTGAAAGGCGCCGACTTCATGGGCAAGCGCATACAGAGCGAGGTGGCATCGGCCGACAAGGACTATGCCAAGGTGTCCATGCGCCGCACAAAGGATAAACACGCCGACGAAGCGCCCGCGGATGCCTACGACAGTTTCGAGATGTTCAAGAAGCGTTCGCGCCGCAGCCGCCGCTGACTACTTACACCCTAACAGCACACTGAAATGAAACGGATTATATTCATGGCCATAGTGGCTGTTGTCGGAGCCTGCATGGCCTGGGGACAGTCGGAGATGAGACTTGGCACCACGGATATGGCAAATGCCGGTGGGCTGACGCCATCTGCTGCCTTCGCCGATGCGCCGGCGGCCGTCTTTCCCACCATCGACCGCATGACGCGCCTCGACATGCTCGACTATTTCAACAGCGGTTCGGACAAGCCGTCGAAAAACGCGCTTGCCGGAAATGCCCGCGTACTGTCGCTGACGGATTCGCAGATTAAGGTGGAGACCTCGGGCGCACAGACAGTGGAGATTTCGCTGCTGCCGCAGAAGGTGGATACACTGCTGGTGGTGGTCACCACTATAAAGACTCCGGTGGCCGACAGTTCGGTGGATGTGTACACCTCCCGCTGGCAACCGGTCAGAAACGAGATGTTCACTGCTCCCGGTCTGGAGCAGTGGATGCTCCCCGAGGCAAAAGATCAGAAGGAGGATCTGGAGAACCTCTATCCGTTCACTCTGGCCTCGGCCACTTTCAATCCTCAGGATGGAGTGCTCACACTCACCAACAATCTGGGTGAATATCTCCCTGAAATAGAATCGAAGGGGCGCGAAAAACTGCTCCACAGCTCCCTGAGCTACCGCTGGAACGGCAAGCGCTTCGACATGATTAAAAAATGAGATGCACCTGGCGATTTTCCTTTATTGTACGGATTGAATTTTGTACGGATTGAATTTTAATTGTAGGGTCGCGACCTGTCGCGACTGCAGTCTTGAAAATCATAATTGGCGCCAATAGGCAGTCGCGACAGGTCGCGACCCTACGATATGGGCGGTGTTATGATAATCAATGAAATAACAGCGGAATATCACAAATTCTGAATGGAAACAAAAGTGCTGTCGCTGCTTGAGCTTGCCCGTACGGTGGCTTCGCTTGTGCAGCGTCCCGAAACACAGAACGTATGGGTCACTGCGGAACTGCTCGATGTGGCGGTGCGCGGCGGCCATTGCTATATGGAGCTGCTGCAGAAGGACGAGCGCGGGGTGCAGGTGGCCAAGGCGCGTGGCGTAATCTGGGCCAACACCTTCGTGCGCATCGACCATGAATTCTATGCGGCCACGGGCCAGCGGTTCGCCACCGGCCTGAAAGTGATGCTGAGGGTGTCGGCGTCGATGCATCCCGTCTACGGATTCTCACTGGTGGTGAGCGCCGTAAATCCGGAGTACACCATGGGCGACCTCCTGCGCCGCCGCCGCGAGATTCTCGCGCGGCTCAAGGAGGAGGGGATTCTCGAGCTTAACCGTGAACTGAAATGGTCTGTGGTGCCGCAGCGCATAGCCGTGATTTCGGCTCCGGGAGCCGCCGGCTACGGCGACTTCATGAATCAGCTTTATCACAACCCCTCGCATCTGCGCTTCCGCACCCGGCTCTATCCGGCTGTGATGCAGGGAGCGTCGGCTCCGCGGTCCATAATTTCGGCTCTGGAGCAGGTGGCGGCCGACAGCCATCTGTGGGACGGTGTGGTGATTATCCGAGGGGGTGGCGCCACCTCCGACCTTCAGGCTTACGAGGATTACGAGCTTGCCGCCAACGTGGCACAGTTCCCGCTGCCGGTGGCCATCGGTATCGGCCATGAGCGCGACGTAACCGTGCTCGACTGGGTGGCCAATCTGCGTTTCAAGACCCCCACGGCCGTGGCCGAGTGGCTCGTGTCGAACGGCGAGAATGCCCTGGCATTCCTTTCGCAGGTGGGCAACCGCATTCTGCAGTTTGCCACACAGCGCATTTCGGGCAACCGCGAGCAGCTTGCGCAGGCCGAAAGCCTGCTTCCGCTCGCTGCCGCAGGTGCGGTGGAGAAGGCGCGCGGACGCATGCGCAATGCAGCGGCACAGCTTGCCGGACTCAGCGGACGCCGCATTGCCCCGCAGTTCACGCGTCTCGACATGACGCTGCATGCCATCACGGAGGCTTCACGCAACCAGCTGCAGAAGCGTGCGGCCCGGCTCGATGCTTTGCAGACGCTGCTTGATGCGCTTTCACCCATGGCTACGCTCAGGCGCGGCTACTCCATAACCCGTGTCGGAGGCCATGCCGTCACATCGGTTGCCGAACTGCCCCCCGGCACCACCATAGAAACCCAGCTTGCCGACGGCACCGTCACCTCCACCGTAAATTAGAAAATAGGAATCAACAATTACCAATCGTGCATCATGCATCGTGAATCGTGCATCAACCATCGTGCATCGTGCATCATGCATCGTGAATCAAAAAAGTTATGACACCGGTAAAAGAACTTACATACACCCAGGCTATTACAGAACTTGAAGGAATCCTGCGCCACATGCAGAGCGACGAGTGCGACATCGACCGCCTTGCGGCGCTCACACGCCGTGCCACCGAACTGATCGGCGAATGCCGTTCGCGTCTTGTGGCAACCGACGAGGAGCTCAAAGCCATCCTCGAAAATCTCGACAAATAACCGGCCAACCGGTTTCACCAGTTGTTGCGACGGCGGGCCTGCTCGTCGCGTGCCTTGTCCTGCTCCCGCATCCGTTCGATGTGGCGGAGAGCCTGGGCGTGGGTGTCGAACACGTCGTTGTACACGGCCCATTTGCCGTTGGGCAGCTGGCGTGCCGTGTAGTCGCGGTTCTGCAGCCGCTTGAATAGGAATGCCAGACCGATGCCGGCTGCCGGGCATGTCATTACGATTGCTGCCACTATTTTGCCTCCGGTAAAGGCGGCGAACGATAGTGTCACCATGAACCCGATTACACCCACGATTAGCAGCAGTGTGTCCTTCACGGCAGAAGAGCCACCTTTTGCGCCATTCATGAGCAGCGGGATGGCGTAAATTACAACCAATCCTATCCACTGATTGCCTGCAATCATGTAGCCGATTGCCATAGCGAAATATTGGAACACGGCGGCAAGAAGCACAGGCCATATCCTCACACCTGTCTTGGAAAATGTCCACACCAGAATCACGTAGCTGAATTCCAGCACAAGATAGAGCGCAACGGGAATGAAGCCCAGTATCGCCTTGTTCAGCCCCATGTTTTCAGGCAGACACCACCACACGGCATCGTTGCCAAGCATCAGTGTCTGGTAAATCTGCAACCCCACAGCCAGGACGAACGGAACGGCCGATTTGGCTACGGTGCTCCGCAGGATAAGTACCACGGCAAAGAGCATCAGAATCAGCTCAAGCACCGGTAGAACCGGGCCATGAAGGAAGTTCCACATGGCCGAAGCGGGGTCGAGCCGGGTGAACGCCAGATTGTCGTGAATGAGACGTTCCAAAGAATTGAGACCTCCATTTGTGGCAAGCGTGTCGGCGCTCTCCGGCGTTGCAAAGGCAAATATCGGTATTAGAATCAGAACCAGACAGGTGAGAAATGTTTTCATAATGATGTGGTGGAAAGAGGGGTGAATTAAATGATTTGAACGGGGGATATGTCAGGTGGAGAGAACTATGGCGCGGACGTCGGAGAAATCGGCGTGGCGCAACGCTTCGGGTGAAATCAGGAAGTCGAGCACCCCGAAATCCATGAAGTTGAGGTTGAAATCCATTCCGGCGAATGAATCGATTTGCAGGAGTATCTGCCAGTCCTCGTAAGGGTGATCCCACGATTCCCACTCGCGGTGGTCGGGACGGGCAAAAAGAGCTTGGTCGTCATCGGCCAGCGGGTCGTGCTCGCGTGTGAATGAAATTTCCAGTGCATCGGGCGACATGGGTTGATCTTCGTCATCCACAAGCACTACCTCGCGCAGCCCGGAGCAATCCTTCACGTAAATCACTTTCACCGCATCGGGTGCGCTTATCGCACCGCCAATGCAGTCGGTGTCGGCGAACTGGCCGAGATAGTGGTCGATTTTTGCGAAAAACAGGAGCAGCCCCGTCGGAGGAAGCGGATTGGCCCCGTCGCCGCAAAACGCTTTCAGCTCGGCAAGGTTTATCTGGCAGACGAATACATAGGGATATTCGTCGCCTGCGTCGTCGATGTACTGCGGGTAATCCATCCCCTTAGGCAGTGCCGGACTGCCCCAGAAGCGGGAAGCCTCCACGGCAAGTTCGCCGAAAGGTTTTGACAGTCTGAGATATATCGGTTTCATGGTCCTTTAGTCCTCCTCCTGACAGTTTTCGGGTTCCCAAATCATGTCCATTATCTCGCTGGCGTCCTGATTGCCGTTCTCCACGGCCGTCATAACCAGGTCGAAGTAGTAGGTCATGTCAAGCATGAATTTTTCGGGGTCGTTTGAAATGGCGGCGAACCTCAGCCATGCCCACCCCTCCTCGTTGTCGGGTGCGAGTGCGCCTTTGTTTATGCCTTCCCACAGGACGCCCTCAAACATGCTCTCGCGCACAATTTCGAACGAGTACCAGTTGTTGCAGGCCATCAGGAGTGCCTTCAGGGGATACAGGCCGGTGACGCCTTTCTCAATGAGGCGGTCGATGTTGTCCATCACCGCCTGCTCGCTGTCGGTAGTTTCGTTGCATACCGACCCTTCGAACGTTTCATGTACTTTGCCTATCTCCATTATTTCCTTCAGAATCAGGCGGTAAAGGCACCGCATGCCGTTGTCTGCTGCCATATTGGTTATGTTTTAATACTTTGAATATCAGATTAGTCGAACATCACGCCGGGATTCATCAGCGCCGGTGATTTCCATCGTATGCCGCGACGTGCGAGGGCGGCGCTCTTTGCGCTCCAATATCCGAAACAGTATCCCATGCCTCGGGGCACATCTTTTAACTCTTCGGCAATTTCGCTTTCAACATCGGCTATAACTGCCTCATACCCGGCCGTGCGCTCCACCGGGTCGAACTTCAGATGCCGGTTGTAGCGTTTGCAGAATTCCGCCATAGGCAGCTTCGGGTCGATATAGTCGCGGAGCATTTTCAGTTCGCCGAGGTTGTCGCTGTTATCGGGGTCAAGCCTGGCAATCTCCTCGCGCACGGAGATGCAGAAACGCGCCGACTGGGTCTCGTCCATCTGGTCGAGCATCTGGCAGAGCAGGTTGGCCTTTTCGCCGGGCGATTCGTATTCTCCCGGGAGTGTGTCGGGCATAGACAGCATCAGTGCGAAAGCCTCAGCGCCGAGACGGATGTTTTTCCACAGGTCGCCGAAGGTGTCGTGATTCTGCACCATTGCAGTGAATATCGCTGCAATCCGGTATGTTTTTTCGTTCATGGTCAGGTGAATTTTAGGGTTATTACTGTGACATTGTCGGGAGCTCCTGCGCTCAGGGAAGCATCGACGAGTGCCAGAGCCGACTGGACATGGGTCTGCATCTCAGCCTCCGTCACATAGTCCGACAGGCCGTCCGAGCAGATGATGTACTGGTCTCCCTCCACAATCTTTGCAGGTGTTATGTCGATGAATGCTTCCGGAATGCCGAGGCAGTTGTACATGAGGTTGGCCGGAGCAGACGGGTCGTTGAGCCGGTTGCGTTCGGAGTGGTCGCGCGTGAGCTGGCGGAAGTTGTCGTAGCGCAGACGGTAGGTGCGTGAGTCGCCGCAGTTGAGTATGTATGCCTGGTCGAAATAGAGTAGCAGGCCGGTGAGTGTTGTGGCCATGCCGTTTCCGTGGCTTTCGGCCATGATGGCGTCGTTGGCGGTCTGAGTCCACCGCTTAAGTAGCATGATTATCTCGTTCGGTTCCAGACCGGCGGGGAGCGCCTCGACGAAAGTGTCGAACAGACTGCAGGCAAGTTCCGAGGCTTTTTCGCCCCCTTCGCGTCCGCCGAGGCCGTCGCATACAACGGCGCCGAACTCCATCCCGTCTTCGGGAATGTCGAATTCGAAGGCGTCGCTGTCGTCGCGCACGGTCTGTCCTCCGGCGTATGCCATATCCTCGTTCTGTGTGCGGACAAGGCCGGCGTGGCTCACTATTTCAAATCTCAGTCTCATTCCGCAATAAAGTCATAATAGTTGGCCAGCCGCACGGTGTCGCCTGTGCGGAAGGGGAGAGGATTATAGCACCACTGGCCGTTGACGGCCGAACCGTTTCGCGAACCGAGATCGGAGAGAATCCAATGGTCGGCCTCCTGCCACACCTGGGCATGCCGGGCGGAGATGTACTCCAATCGGCCGAGGTCACGCTGATAGGGGCCTTCGAGGCGTCCGAGCACAGCTCCGTTCTGCAGGTTAAGCGTAATCCTTTCGGCACGGCACACCAACCGCGTGGGGCATTGTGCGCGCGGTGGTTCCTGAACTGTTTGCCCGGCATCCTGAGGCGAGTTGCCCGATGTCAGGGCGTCGGCGGCCACGAGCTTCTTGCCGCAGAGGCCACAACGCTTCCCTTCCCCTTTGCCGGGGACACGGCAGTCGGGGCAGAGGTATATTTTAGCGCCGCACTGGTCGCAGAACAGGCTGTCGTCCTCAATGTCGGCCTTGCATTCAAAGCATTTCATGTCAGGTCATGTCTTCAAAGGTGAATATATAGAGGTCGTCGCGGGTATAATTGCCCTGCCGGCGCAGGCGTGCGCCCTGATTGATGCGCACCTGGTCGAAATACTTCACGGCCTCGGCGGCATTGCCGAAACTGGCGGTCTTGTGGCGAACGAGCTTGTCGAAATAACGGTGCATCTCCTCGCGGGCGTCGTCGTCCATCCTCATGCCGCGTTTCCTGCAGAGGTTCTCGAAAATCACGGCCAGTTCGTCGGCGGTGTAATCCTCGAAGTAGATTTTTTTCCTGAAGCGGCGGTCAAGTCCGGTGTTGGTGTCGGACCACGCTTTCATCTCGCGCGGATAGCCGGCGGCGATGGCCACCATCTTCCCCTCGTAATCGTTGAGAAGGGTGAGCAGTTCGGGCGCGGCGTCCTTTTCGCCGTAATGGCCGTCGTGCAAGCCATAGGCCTCGTCGATAAAGAACACGCCGCCGAGGCCGCGTTTCACCATCTTGCGGGTCTGCGCGGCGGTCTGCCCCACAAATCCGCTGATGAGGTCGGCGGGTTTCACTTCAAGCAGCTTGTTGGTGGGGAGGAGCCCGAGTGAGTGGAATATGTTGCCCATGATGCGCGCCACGGTGGTTTTGCCCGTGCCCGGATTGCCCAGGAACTGGTAGTGGCACATGGGCACGTTCGGCTGCCGCTCCTCCAGGCGGGCGCGTTCCTGCTCGGCAAATATGGAGTCGGCGAGGTTGCGTATCTCCTCTTTCACGCTTTTCAGTCCCACAAGCCGGTCAAGTTCGCGGAAGCATTCCTCCAGATCCACCTTTTTCGCTTCCTCGTAGGGGATGTCCTCGGCCTTTATGCGCATCATCTCTTCGGTGGGGATGTTGTAGATGTCGAATTCGCGCTGCAGGCGGTCGCCCTGACGTTTCATGGTTGTCTTGAACAGTCCGATCACGCTCCTCGCGTTTCCGAAATTCTCGTCTTTCGCGGCAACCATCTCGCAGATGGCCTTGCGCAGACGGTCCTCCGCCTCGGTGTCGAGGTGCATGTTCTGCCTGCGTGCCTGAAGCATATAGATCTCCTCAAGCTCGGTGGCTGAATAGTCCTCGATGTGGATGCGGTCGGAGAAGCGGCTTGCAAGCCCCGGATTTGCATTGGCTATGAATTCGTCGATTAGGTTCTTGTAGCCGGCTATTACGGTTATGAACTTGCCGGCGTCGCCCACCATGCGTGTCATAAGGCTCTCGATGGCCGCCGTGCCGTCCTGACTCTTGTCGCAGGGATTGTCCATGGGAATGAGGCTGTAAGCCTCGTCGATGAACAGGATGCCGCCCAATGCCTCGTCCACGGCCTTGTCCATATTGCCGGCGGCTGAATTGGCCATGCTGTCGAGCAGGTGTTTCTTTTCCCGCACCACCACCTTGTCGGTGGGGAGGATGCCTGCTGCCTTGAACACGCGCCCCAGGCGTTTGGCCACTTCGGTTTTGCCGGTGCCGGGATTTCCGGTGATGGCTATGTGGATGCCGTCGTTCTCCGGACTGATCAGTCCGCGCTCCACCCTCTGCCGCTGGATTATGGCCTTGCCGACGATGGAGCGTATGGTGGCTTTAAGATTGCCAAGCCCCACCATGTCGTCGAGCGAGGCGAGCACCTCCTCCACGGTGGTCTGTTTCTTTCCTTCGTCGCCCGTAATATCGTCCGGGATGATGAACGGGGGTGAGGATGGATGGTCGGCCAGACGGGCCTTGACCCTGGCGATGGCGGCCGAATAAGCGTTGCGCACCTCGCGGGCATTGCCGAATCCCTTCTGACGCATGTTGTACATGTTCTGAAAGTAGGCTTTGAGTTTTTCGTCGGCTTCGGGCGAGAGCATGAAGCCTTCGCCGCCGTTGGCCACCATGCGGCGGAAAATCTCGGCGAGTTCGTCGGGGGTGTAGTCGCGGAAATTGATGGTCTGGTTGAAGCGGGACTTGAATCCGTCGTTCAGCTTCATCAATGCTTCCATGTCGCGCTCATATCCGGCTAAGATCACCACGATTTTGCCACGGTAGTTTTCGGTGTAGCGTATCAGCGAATCCACTGCATCCTTTCCATGCTCGTTGTTGGTGAACTGATAGGCTTCGTCGATGAAGAGCACGCCGCCCATGGCCTGATTGAAGAATTTCTCCACCAGTTTGGGAGAGTCGGCCACATACTGCGATATCATCTGGTCGGCACCAACCTCCTTCAGATGCCCAACGGGGAGAACGCCCAGAGCGTTCAGAGCCTCGGCAAAGAGCCGTGCCATGGTGGTTTTGCCCGTGCCGGGATTGCCGATGAAACGGAAGTGGTCGTTGAGCCTGGGTTCGCGGCCGTTGGCCACGTCGGTCTGTATCACCTTGGCTATGCCGCGTATGCGCTCCTTGATTTCGCGCACGCCTACATATTTGTCGAACTCGGCCATTACCTCGTCGAGGGTCTTGCGGCGGAACTCCTTGCCATGTACGCAGTCGGGGCCTATCACCGGCGAATCCCCGGGGAGGTCGAGGGCGGCGTTGCTGATGGCCTGTGCGCGTAGCCGCGCTATGTGGCCGTTAACGCCGGGAGCCTCGTCGGGGTGACGGAGGTCATTGATGAAGATGCGTTCCAGCTTGGCCCGGGCTTCGTCCGAGAGGGTGCGGCGTTCCTTGGCGAGGATGTCGTCAACTATCTTCAGCAGACCGACAACGGTGATGTCGGTTGTGGCAAGGTGGTAGCTGACGGCGTTCTTGGAAACGGGATTGTTGTCGAAAAACGCTTTCAGCGCGTCGTCGCCGGTTATGGCCACTACGGGCATCCCTTCCGCACCGCTCCATTCGCCGATGTAGTTGATGATGCTGTCGAGCTCTACAATGTCGGTGGCTTTCGTGGCGGGGCACAGGCGTTGTGCCTCATCTATGATAATCATGTTCGGACCGGGCTTTATTTCGCCTTTCTGCAGGCTCTCTATCCAGCCGCGGTATTCCACCGGTTTTATCACGTTGGGTTCAGGGTCGCGGAGAATGCCGGCGCTGACCAGGGCGCGGGCAATGGCGCGTGCCACAGTCTTTTTCCCCGTGCCGGAATTGCCGGTGATTACGAAACTGAGGGGTAGGCGGCTCCCTTTCACACCGTTCTTGCGGCACCATTCAGCTTTTTTCCGCGCTTTGGCAACTATGTCGGTTAGTCTGTCCACAAGTTCCGTTTTGTCGTATAGCCCTGCGAACATGCCGCTTTTCGCCGCTGCCTGAGGGGCTGAGGCGTTTTGTGCCGGCATGGCTGTTCCGCACCATTTGCAGAACCGTGCCTCCGGTCTGTTCGGTTTTCCACATTTATCGCAGTTCATAGGTCATTTCTTGTTTTTTTTGTAGAGTACGCGGCGCGTGTTGCCTTTGGAATTCACGTATGTGCCTTCAAGAGTCGTGCTCTCGTCTGAATAGACATTCTCTTTCAGGGTCAGTGTTATCTTGTCGTTGGTGTCAAGATAGAGTTTCAAAGGAGCCTCGCCTTTCTCTTTTGCCACCATGGTCTGGTTGGTTTGGCCGGCCTGATAGTCGATTGTCATGTCGGCCTGCATGAATCCGTCGGCGTTTTCGTAAAGTTTGATTATGCTCGGAGTGCCCTGCACATTGCCGGTGTATGTTCCTGTTATTTCCTGCTCTTCAGGTTTTAGTGACAAGTCAAGCCTGTCGGAGCCTACATGGCATATGGCAACACCTCCCATAGTGATAATAAGCATTACAATCGTACTTCTGATAAGGCTTGGAAGCATCTTTTTTGCCTTCTCGGTGTTCTGGTCTATCTCATCTTCAAGGCTGCCCGACTTGACATGCGGCAGGAGCTTGTCAAGGGTATCGAATGCCGCACCGGCACGGAAGCGCAGGATGGTTTCTTCCCATGAAAGTGAGCTGCCTGAGTCAAGTGTGTGCCTGAGGTTGAAAAAGATTTTGCTCCCGAAATAGATTACTCCGCCGAGCAGAATGGCAATGATTACCCATGGCATTGCCGGGGATAAAAATCTGAAAATAAGGTCGATTATCCAGTATGCCGCGAAACCGCCGATGGCCATACCGAAAATGCCGCCTTCAACACAGATGAGAGCGCAGATTATGCCTATTATGATAGCGAGACCGTGCCCGAGGCCTTTGGATAGTGCTATTATTGTGTCGCTGCCGCTGGTAGCCGCAAGATAGCCCATCAGTGAGCATACGCACAGCATTGGAATGAAACAGAACACTGCGGCAAACGCCCTGAGCAGCCGCACCGTACGCCATGCCTTCCGGTTGCGCCCAATGACCTCCTCCACATCTGTGTCGGGGGCATCGGCGATATAATCGCACTGCGGGAGGTGTTTGCGGATGAACTGATAGTATTCAAGGGTGCGCGTTGTGTATGATTTGGCGGAATAGTCGGCATGCGGGTTCTCCTGAAATTTCAGGGTGAGCCAATTGGCCAGGAAGGTCTGCTCGCGGTCGCTGAAACCGGAAAGGTCGGCGTTGGCCACGTCGTCGGGTGTGGTGAACGTGATTCCTTCGATGGTGACGGGTATGCTTCCGCCGTTCCATCCCGCAAGAATTTTCAGCTCGGCAATGGCGATATTGTAGGGACCGGTGCGTTTCTGCGCGTCGGTGCTTTTGGTGTCCATGCAGTAGGTCACCCAGTCGCATTGTGTGTCGAAGCCTCCGCGCACATAAAGATAGGCATGAAGCTTTGAGCCGTCGAACACCTTCCAGTCAATTATGTCCCAGAACTCTTTCCCTTCGGCCTCCTTGCAGATCTCGGCGGCGAGAACCCGTGCAATCTGTTCGGGATTCGACATGTCGGAGGTGGCGAGGGGATCGCCGTCAAAACCGATGTCGGGCAGCAGGCAGAAGTGCATCAGGGTATTGGTGAAAACATCCTCGATGTTTTTCGCTTCGTCCATGAGTTTTAGGCCGTGACCCACGAGCGCCGCGTCGCAGTGCCGCGCCCATGCAATGAAATCCGGGTCGTTCTGATAGCCGTTGTCCCAGATTTCGGACGAATAGAACGCCTTCCGGTATTCGTCGAGAGAGGTGACAGGCACGAAACTTTTCTTACCGTCCTTCACCACCGGCACGGGATATGGTAGCGAGGGGTCGAGCAGGAAGGCAATCTCACGGATGTAAGTCGCCTTTTGCAGATGTGATTTACGCTGATACTTTTTTACGTCGGCACCCAGACCCACGGCGTTGCAGAATACCCACAGCGCATGGTCCGTCGTGCCGAGGGCATTGCCATAGCTGTTGCAATGGGTGTAAAGTTCGGCTGCAAGTTCCTTTTGCGAGCGGATAGGGTTCCCTTTGATGCCGGTGAACGGCATCGAGGGGTCGAGTTCCATACATGCTGCGTAAAGCCCGGTGTCGCGGTCGGCGGGATGGCGCATTTCTGTTATGTCGCGCATCTGCATGGCCACTTCCGGACGGTCCACATCCTCCAGCCACTCGGCGATGCGGTCGGCATAGAGATATTTCTTGGCCAGTTCGCGGTTCTGCCACATGATGCGGGCCAGTTCGGCGTTGTTGTGGGCTATGAGATTCTTTTCGCCACTGAACACTATCCGGTAGTCCTTCAGTGAATTATGGTCTGCAGAATCCTTAAAGATAACCTCCCCCTTCGCCCAGCGTTTCACCTCGTCGAAACCGGCACGCTTGTCTGGATTGTTGCGTGTGAGTGCTTTGATAAGCGAAAGCATATGCTCGCTCATCTCCTTGCGTGAGGGGTAGGGGAGTTCTTCGTCGAGTTTCTGACGCACGAGCTTGTCCTCGTCGGCAATCAACAGTCCCTCGCCTTTCCACAATGCCAGGAGCGACATCCCCATTGAGAAGAAATCGGCCTTGGGGTCAACGTAGGTGAGTTGGCCCGGAATGTTGATGTAAAGCTCAGGGGCAGTGTAGAGCTTTGTGCGGCCGTCGTCGGCCACAGCGCGTCCGTTTTTGTCGAGCATTCGGGCAAATCCCCAGTCGGTGAGAACGAAACGCTTTTGCGAACTGTCGGAGAACAGGAAGTTGGCCGGCTTGACATCGCGGTGCACCACGCCGTTGCGGTGCAGAAAATCCACTGCGGCCGTCATCCGCAGGGCAATCTCCTTCAGCTCGTCCTCATTCCCGTGCAGTTGCATATGGGCGAGTGAACCGCCGGTGCAGAGCTGCATCACCTCGTAGTCGAAATCGGCGTTCTGCACATCGTCATGCCAGATGCCGTGGGCGTAGACGTCTACCAGCAATCCGCTGCCGCGCAGCTGCATGAGTTTGTCAAGAATGGTGTGGTCGGGGTGAATGCCGTGGCGGTAGAGCTTCAGGGCGAAATGCTTTCCGTTGGCCTCTATCTCGAAAATTTTGGCCTGACCGGATTCGCTCGAAATGAGGCGCACGGTGCGGTAGGACACGCTGCCGAGGATGTAAAAACTGTATTCGGGCGTTTCGACAGAGCTTCGTGCCGCTTGCTTTCCGGAGGGCGCTCCGGTATCGCTCCGCTGAGGAGGGGCGTCGCCCCATGCCGCACGGCCTCCTGGAGCGGAGGTGTCGCTCTTTTGAGGCGCATCGCCCCAGCGCGGCCGCTGTGCGGTCGACGTGTCGCTTTTCTGCGGGGTGCCTCCCCAATTTTGATTAACGCCCATATTATACCGAAGTCAGTGAGGTTGTAAGCCAATCAGGCCGATGTCAGTCAATGAGATAAGTGCCGGTCAACGCTTCCACTTCCTTGAAAATCCATGTTCCGCCGAGTTGCGGCTCCATGCATTCGGAAGGCTGCCGGTGGGTGCATCCGCAGTAGTTGCACACCCATCCCTGCACTTCCATGCGGAGCTGTACGGAAGTGATTTTGCGTGCGCTGAAAAAGTTGCGTTTCTCCTCGGGTGTGGCTGCGCTCGGAGGCATCATGGCATCCATCTGCTGCTGCAGTTCCGCGGCTTTGGCCTTGTAGGCCGCCACGGCGTCCTGCAGTTTGGAAAGTGAGAATTGTTCACGAAGGGTTGCGGCTGCGGGTTCTGCCGCAGACGCAGGAGCGGGATTCACAGGGGGTGCCGGAATGGGGTTTACTGTGGGTGCCGGAGCATCGGTGAACAGTTCGGCATAAGCGGCAAGCACCCGGCGGTTGGAGTCGGAAAGCGTGCACGATTCGTCGGGGCCTGTGGCTGTGGCGCCGGGCTGCCCGGTGGCTTTCATGGCTTTGCGGCCCTCTTCGATGACAGCCTCCAGTTCGGCCATCTCGCGGGCAAGCTGCTCGGCGCGGCGGAAATGTGGGTCGGCCTTGGCCTCGGCCACAGCCTCCTGAGCCTGCTCGTTGAGCGGATAGTTGCAGTTGCTGCAGAAGCTGCGGTGGCTCACGGTGCCGCATCGCGGACATGTGATCCCCTCCACGGCGTTGCCGCACTCCGTGCAGAAGGTCACGCCAGGGTCGAGCGGCTCGCCGCAGAAGGTGCAGCGGCCGCCGTAAAGCTTCCTGATGTCGGCCTGCCGGTAGGGGCTGAAGGTGGTGGACCGGTGCTTTTCCCGGTCGAGATGAAGTGTCTGTTCTTTATGCTGATGCATTCTTATTATTTGCTAATGATACCTTCCGGTTTGATTGGGTGACTTATTCGAGCCGGATGTCGATGCTGCAATAGGCGTAGGAAAGTCCTATTTCCGGTATGGTGTAAACCCCGTAGGGCGCAACATTATAGTGCTTTGGTTTATATTCTGTGTCGAGGGTGAGTTCGGTGCCGTTGCGGATCACGGCGATGCGTTTCACGTAGGGCTGGTAGTGTGACGGAAGCCAGCCGTTGATCACCACCGGCTCGCCCTCCGGAAAATTCTCCACGGGGATTCTTATTACTTTACCGCTCACGCTTCCCAAAGCGTTGGTTTCTATTGAGATGATTACTTCCATGGTGCCTTGTCAGTCGCTTATTTTGAACAGTTACTTAATCCGGCAGGCCAAGCTCTACCTGCAGGTTTGTTTTCTTTATGTTCATTTAAATTATTATTGTCAAGTTCCTGGCTGATTTATAAAACCTATCTAATAATTTTTCCAGTGCCACCCTTTATGAAAGGCGCTTCATTGATCTTTCTACTGCGTTCAAAGAAATCAGCCTTCTTCTTTCGTTCTGCGGCTTCCTGCTCATCTTTAGCCTTCTGTTCTTCGTAAGATAGTTCTCTTTTGGCGGGGGCACTTCCGGGCATGAAGAGAAGCAGCAACAGAGCCCATGGCACCACGGTTATGACCATTTGCACGAAGAGGTTCCAGAGTGCCATTATTAAGCCGAATGCGGCAATCAGGAATCCTACAAGATACACTAAGCCGAACACCGTGAGCCACATCCCTTTGAAGAATCCGAACATCTTGATGTTCATGATGATTGTGGTGAGCGAGCCGATGCCGACAATGGCAAGGAACAAGCAAGTGCCCACAACTTCCTGCATGGGTTTGCCCATGTGGAACAGTGCGCAGATAAGCAGCACGATGGCTATGACCGGGAGCGACACAACAAGGGAGATGCCCATGGGGATCACGCCGCTTGCAGAGGCGTATTCACCGTCCTTCCCGACCATCAGTTTGCAGTAGAGGGGATAGCTGGCAAACTGACCTAAAAGCACGAGCGTGAAGGGGAGCAGCCTCAGGGTCGAGCCCCAGAAACCGTATCTGTCATTATCGCACCACCAGAACATGTCGGTACCCAGAGCAAGCCATGCGTCGATTTCCAGATAGCATGCGGCCGCTATCATTACCGGCATGAGCAGAATGGCCAGAAAACGGAAGAACTTAATTCCCATTCCGGCCACCCCAAGCAGCAGCGAGCCCACAACAAGCAGGATTATGTAATAGTAGGGGGTGAGGGAGGTGTAAAACTTCCCCTTGGGTGTGCGCCATGAGTTCTCCAGTGTGTTCCACGGGTCTTCGGCGCCGTCCTCTTCGATGAAGCAGAGATTATGTGCGCGGACCGCGTAGGTCTTGCCGTCGATGCGGATGGCCGCATGGTTCGGGAACTCCTCAATCTGCCGGACGTTGCGGAGGGTGTCGCCGTTGGCTATTTTGAACAGATGCGCACCAACGACCTCCTTCCCCTTGACAGTGGAGAGTTCGCTCACCTGAAGCGAATCGCCCATGCGGGTGTCAACAACATAGGTCAGGGCGTAGGCCTGTCCGGTAAAAAACAGAATGAGTGCGGTAATGATTGTCCTTAAAATTGCTTGCATTTAGATTTAAGTGAGGTGTGATAATTGAGTGGAATATCGAATTTTACAAATATATGATAAATAATCGGATTCCACAACCCCGGGCAATCAAAACGCAATTTATTCAGTGATATGGCGGTAGATGGCTTCGGAGATGCGGGCTATCACCTTTTCGGCGTCCTCCTGCGGGCCCGCATAGTCTTTGACAAACACAGCCACCGAGTAGCTGCGGCCGTCGGGCAGCGTGACGCGGCCGCCATCGTTTACGGCAACCACCTCGCCGCGTTCGTTCACATAACCAGAGCCGGTGCGGTGGGCGAATTTCACGCCCTCTTTGCCGGGCAGTCCTCCCTGAATGCGTGCTGTGCCGGTGTTGCAGCGGCTCATGGCATCCTTTATGAAATCCTGCATCGGGGTGGGGGCGAGGCTGTCGGTGAACAGGCGGTCGACGAGTTCAGCATAAGCGAGCGGCGACGTGCGGTTGGCGTAGGCGAGGTCGTGTTCGCGTTGCATCTGTGCCTCGGTGTAGGAGATGTTGAATGCGCCGTCGGAAGTGATGCTGCGGATGATGCTGTCGGTCTGCGGCGCGGTGGCTACCAGAGAGAAGAGCAGATTGCTTGCATTGTTATCGCTGTGTACCAGCAGGTAATCCATAAGTCCACGCGCCGAGATGCGCACGGTGTCGGCAGTGTAGTCCTTCAGCATGGGGCTCCAGGTGTCGGTGTGGAGCGCGGAGCGCGGGATGTTGAACACCGTGTCGATTGTCTGCCCGCGTTCACCCAAAGTGCGGCATACGGATATGGCCTCCTGCAGTTTGAACATGCTCATCATCGGATAGTCAGCCGAGTTGTTGACTGTTACGGTGTCTGTGCCGTCGAGAATCACGGCGACTCCCACCTGTGCCGGCACTCCGGCAAGCAGCGAGTCAATCTCATTGGTGAGCGCTTTACGGTCAAGAACGGCAGAGTCGCAGACTGCGGAGGAATGCCGGCATGATGTGGCGGCCAAAAACAGCGCCGCAGCAGCGGCGCCTGCTGCAATGTAACGTAAGAGGTGCATAGAAATTTGTGATAATGTGGTGTGCTATCGGTCTGTCGGATGTCAGGCGGGGCGGTAGATGAGGAGGATGCGGTGGCAGGGGTTGAAGAGGGTGCGGGCGGTGTGCTGTAGCGAGAGGGGGGTGATGGCCAGATAGGGGCTCATGAAATCGTCGGGGTTTTCGTGGTGCATTTCGCTCATTGCGAGGGTCTGGGCCACGGTGAGGTAGTTGAGCATGCCGAATGTGCGGCTTGATTCGAGGCGGTTGATGCAGAGCTGCAGTGTGTGCGCGTCCACCGGCTCGGAGGCAAGCTTCTGGAGTTGTGCGTCGATGGCGCGGAGGGCCTGCTCCTCGGCCTCCCGGCCGTTTTCGCGCAGGTTGGCGTTGATCAGGAACAGCCCCGGTTCTTCGGCGCCCTGTATGGCGGCGTCGATATCGGTAAACATGTCGGTGCCCATGAGCAGTTCGCGATAGAAGCGGCTTGCTTGCCCGTTGGCAAGCACGTCGCTTATGATGTCGGCCTCGAAGTATGCCTGCTTCCCGTATGGCGCCATGGGGTAGGCGATGGTGAGCACCGTCTGCGGCACGTTGCCGGTGAGCACCCCGCTGCGCGGTGCATCGGGAAGAGGCTCTGCGGGGATGTTGCGCAGCGCAATGGGGCGTGCCGGGATGTCGGCGTACCATTTCTCGACAAGTGAGCGCACGGTCTGTGCGTCCACATTGCCGCAGATGGCCAGCACGGCGTTGTTGGGGGCGTAATGAGAGTAGAACCAACGGCGTTCGTCGTCGGGCGTAACCTGCTCGATGTGGCTGAATTCCTTCCCTATCACCGGGTAACGGTAGGGGTGCACGGTGTAGGCCAGGCGGCGCAGGGCATGGTCGCTGTCGCCGTACGGCTGGTTGAGGCACACCTGCTTGAACTCCTCGATGACCACGCTTTTCTGTACCTGCAGGCCCTTTTCGCTGAACGCCAGTCCGCGCATGCGGTCGCTTTCAAGCCACAGGGCTGTCTCGATGTTCACAGCCGGGAGAACGTCGTAGAAGTTTGTATAGTCGTTCGAGGTCCAGGCGTTCGACATGCCTCCGGCTGCGGAGAGCGGCGCGTCGAAATCGGGCACGTCGGGTGTGCCGCTGAACATGAGGTGTTCGAACAGATGGGCCATGCCGGTGAGGTGGGCCGACTCGTCGCGAGCCCCCACATCGTAAAGTGTATTGACGGCCACCATGGCAGTGGTGGTGTCGTGCACATGGACCACTCTAAGTCCGTTGGCCAGTGTGAAGCGGTTTATTTCCAAGATGGTGCGTTTGTGCCGTGCGGCATCGGGGAGGACAATGGTTTACAGCACCTTCATCGAGAGGATGCGGATGTCGTTGACCGGGCGGTCGTTGCCGTCGGTCTGGGCTTTCTCGATTTTGTCGACAACATCCATCCCTTCCACAACCTCACCGAACACGGTGTACTGGTTGTCGAGATGGGGGGTGCCGCCAACGGTGGTGTATGCCTCACGTTGCTCTGGAGTGAGTTTTGCCGGGTTCTCGGCAGCCTTCTTTTCCGTGATGGCCACCAGTTCGTCCTGCAGGGCCTGAAGTCCGGCCTGGTCGCGGTTGCGGCGGAGGGTCATGATCGAGTCGCGGTGTTGCTTGGCCAGCTCGTTGAAAATCTGCTGTTTCTGCATCATGTCGAGCTGACGCTCCATCTGGTTGAGCGTGGAGTCGTTGTAGGCTTTTCCGGTGACAATGTAGAACTGCGAACCTGACGAGCGGCGCTCGGGGTTCACCTGATCGCCCTGACGGGCAGCTGCCAGCGCTCCGCGTTTGTGGAAGTGGCGCGGATAGACAATCTCGGCATCGATATTATAGCCGGGACCTCCTGAGCCGAGCATCTTTCCGGCTGGTGCGTTTTTCGAGTCGGGATCGCCGGTCTGCACCATGAATTCGTTGATTACGCGGTGGAACAGCACATTGTCATAGTAGCCCTCGCGAACGAGTTTGAGGAAGTTGTCGCGGTGACGGGGGGTGTCGCCGAAGAGGCGCACTTTGATGTCGCCCTCGGTGGTCTTGATTTCCACAAGGGCGTCGTTGTTTTCAGCTTTGGTCATCTGAGAGGTTTTTGTCGGTTTCTTTCCGGAGGCGGCCGAACGGCGTCCGAGCGTGATGGCACCCGCCACCACTACAGTGGTCAGGAGCAACGCCGCCAGAATGGTGTTGCGATATTTTTTCATAAGTAACTGGTAAACGTCGCGAGGCGACGCCTGGTTCATCCGGGGCGATTAAAGGGCGCCCTGCGGATTCAGACGTTTGTAGATACGGCGGAAATTGTTGTCGGAGGCAGACAGCTCGGCTGCTTTCTCGGCATAGTCGGCGCCGTAGAACTGCTCCATGAGCGCGCCGATGTAGTTGCGTTCGCGGTCCTTGTCGATTCCGAGGGCCACGAGCCGTTCGATTGCCGGGGCGAATGCGGCTGCATCGATTGCAAACAGATAGCGTGCGGCGCTGATGAGGAACTGGCCGGTGAGATCCACACGGGCTATGTTGCCGATCAGGAAGTCGAGGTCTTCGTCGGTCATGTCGCCGATGTGGTTGGCGATGTATTCATAGGTGGTCAGGCCGTCGGTGTCGGCGTCGAGCCGTTTGAGGTCGGTTGATTCTATCATGGTCAAATGATTGGTTGTCACGGTTGTTGTTGCCGGACTATCCGGGCCGCGGCATGGCATGCCTGCGGAGCCTGAATGTCCAAACTCCACAAATTTAATAAAAATTTGACAACCGAGTATTAATTTTGAATTTCGAATTGAGAATTCCGGCAGTTTTTTCGGCGCGTGAGGTATGTTTATTGCCGTGGGATAACGAATTATAAATGTGGTTAATGTTTGTGTAAATCGAGGTTGCGTGTTTGGAGCTGTGTAGCTAAAGGTTTACCTTTGCCGCCGTTCCCTTACATTCATGAAAATATTGCGCGACATCCTGTCGCAGCGGTTTTGACTATGAAAAACATGTACCGCAAGAATTGCTGGTTCTCACCCGTTTGATAGTATGCCCGGTGGTGTGCCGTGTACTCCGGATGGCGAACTGAGCCTTTGCGCGCACGTAAGCCGAAAGGCATGTTTTGTAACAAAAATGTAGCGAATATTTTTTTAATACGGATTTTTAACTTATCTTTGAAAGCTTTAATGGATTCGTGTCAGCGCCGCGCGAGGCGTTACCTGCGGTTAAAATGCGAGTCAATCACCTTGAATACAAATGTAATATAATACCTAATCAAGCTTAATTTTATGAGATTAACACTCTTTCTATCGCTGCTGCTCTCAGCGGTGCTTTCCACTATGGCTCAAACAGCTGTGGTGACCGGTAGCGTCGTCGACGCCGATACGGGCTCGCCCATTCCGGGTGCTGTCGTTACAATTCCGGATCAGGGAATCTCTGTGACCACCGGTCCTGCCGGCGATTTTCGCATCAGCAATGCTCGCCCCGGCGAGACCACCATCACCATTGTGGCTCCCGGTTATGAGGGGAGCGCTTCGCAGGCGCTGCTCTACAATGGCCAGAGCATCGACACAGGCGCGTTGCGCATGTTTGCCGACTTTGCCGACAACGAGTTCGTGACCGACAATCAGAATGAATTGCTTTTCGACGAGACCATGCTCGACGACGAGTCGGGAAACTCGCAGAGCGTCAACGCCCTCACCGGCTCGAACGATGATATCTATTTCCGCTTCAGCCGTTACGGCTATTCGCCGCTGTACTCCAACTACCGCGGTTACAACAGCGTGTGGAGTGACACGTACATCAACTCGCTCCCGATGAACGACCTTGTGCGCGGCGGATTCTCCTTCCAGCAGCTTGCCGGCATGACCTCGCGCGCGTTCCGCAACTCCACAGCCACCGTTGGCCTCGGCGCTGCAAGCTACGGCTTCGGCAACATCGGCGGCAGCCAGAACTTCTCGACAATCACCGAGGGCTACGCTCCTGGCTTCAACGGAACACTCAGCTACACCAACTCCAACTACAAGTATCGCGCCATGGCCACCTACTCCACCGGTATGCAGGCCAACGGCCTGGCTCTGACGGTTTCGGCCATCGGACGTTATGCCGACGAAGGCGTGGTGCCCGGCACATTCTACACCGCAGGCGGTTTCTTCCTCTCGGGCGAAAAGATGTTCAACAAGAACCACTCGCTCACTCTCACATTCTGGATGAATCCGCGCCGCTACGCCAACGGCAAGGCCACCGTGCAGGAGGCCATCGACCTTTCCGGCGACAAGCTCTACAACCCCACATGGGGCTGGCAGGAGGGAAAGAAGCGCTCGGACAACATCCGCGAGAACTTTGACCCCACCCTGATGCTCAACTACATCTACAAGACGGAGAAGACTACCGTGAACACCGGTGCCGCTCTGCGCTGGGTTCACTACGCGCGCACACGCCTTGCGTATTACAACGGTAACGACACCCGTCCCGACTATTACAAGAATCTCCCGAGCTACTGGACCATGCTGGGCAACGACAATCCCGAAATGGCCGCATATTATACCAACCTCTGGGAGAACGACGAGGATTTCCGTCAGCTCGACTGGGACAGCTTCTATGAGGCAAACTACCTGAACAACTATCAGAACCAGTCGCTCCCCGAAAGCCAGAAGAAGGGTTCCACCTACATTCAGCAGATGGAGCACTCCAACCAGTTCAACTTCATCCTCGGCTCAACCATCAACCACCGCCTGAACGACAACATGAGCCTGCAGGGAGGTCTGAACTTCAACTACACCAAGACCATGGACTATGCTACCGTGAAGGACCTCCTCGGAGGTGAATTCTGGACCGACGTCGACGGTTTCGCAGAGCGCGAGCTCAACAACCCCAACGCCAGCGCCGACATCATCCAGAACGACCTCAACAACCCCAACCGCCGCGCCGTGAAGGGCGACCGCATCGGCTGGGACTACAGTATCTACGCACTCAAGGCACAGGCATGGCTGCAGAATCAGATCAACTTGGCAAAATGGGATGTGAACTACGGCATCACCATGAGCTACGAACAGTTCTACCGTCAGGGCTACATGCGCAACGGCCGCGCTCCCCAGAACTCGTTCGGCGAGTCGAGCACTCTCCGCTTCAACGATGCAATGATCAAGGCCGGCGCCACCTACAAGCTTGACGGCCGCAACTACTTCACCCTGCAGGCACAGTACGGAACAGTGGCTCCCGTGATCAACGACGTGTACATCTCGCCCCGCGTAAAGGACACCACCATCGGCGATCCCAAGAGCACACGCGTGTTCTCGATAGACGGCCGCTACACCTGGAACTACCGCCGCTTCCGCGGTTCTATCTCGGCTTACTTCACCGACATGAGCGATGCCGTGGAACGCTACGGATTCTGGGACGAGAGTCTCAACGCCTTCTGTAACTTTGCGCTGAGCGGTGTTCACCGTCAGTACAAGGGTATAGAACTCGGCATGGCCTACCAGATCACCAACTCGCTGCGTGCCACATTCGCCGGCAACTTCTCGCGCTACCGCTACGCCAACAACCCCTGGGGTACACGCTCGGTGGAGAACGGTCTGCTCCCCGACCAGACCAACCAGTTCTTCCTCAAGAACTACTACTGCACCTCCACACCCCAGACTGCATTCAACATCGGCCTGGCATGGAACGCTCCCAAAAACTGGTACTTCAACATCGACGCCTCATGGCTGGCCGACTACTACGTGCGTCTGGCCTACCCGCGCCATCAGATCATCGACGGTCTGGCATCCTATATGGGCACCGAGCAGAAACTCACCGAGGCTGTGGATGCATTCACCGACCAGGAGAAACTCAACAACCAGTGGGTGATGAACCTCTCCATCGGCAAGTCCATCTACATCAACCGCAAGGTGAGCCTGAACTTCAACGTTTCGGTAAGCAACCTGCTCAACAACCGCAACCTCATCACACAGGCCACCGAGCAGTTCCGCATCGACACCAAGACCTACAACCCCAACGCATTCCCCACGAAATACATGTATGCCCAGGGCACAAAGGTGTTTGTCAACGCCGGTATCCGCTTCTGATGCGAATGGCAACCTAATTTTCACCTAAAAAGCAAAAAGACACAACAGATGAAAAAATCGATTTTATATATAGCGTCGATGCTCGTTGCCACCGCCGGTTTCACATCGTGCGACGACGACTTCGAGCGTCCGCCCATGGAGGATTACATCCCTCATGCCACAATGGTGGCCAACACCACGGCACAGGAGCTGAAAGAGGCTTTCAACCAGCCGACAAACTACTATAACGTGCAGATCGGCACCAAGGCCGATGGCAGCCACTACATCGTGAAGGGGCGTGTGACCAGTTCCGATGAAGCAGGAAATGTCTACAAGAAACTTATGATTGAAGACGCAACCGGCGGCCTCATTTTCTCGATCGACAACAGCAAGCTCTACGAGACTTACCGCATCGGCCAGGAGGTTATCGTCGACGTCACCGGCCTCTATTACGGCAACTACGGCACAGGCATGCAGATCGGTATCAGCGCCGAGGCTACGAGTGCCCCCAACCGTATCCCCAAGGATACCTGGGAGGGCACCACGACCCAAAAGGGTATCTGCGAGCTTAACGGTCTGGCCAATCCCGACAAAGTGGATGTGCCCTCGATGACCGTGAGCGAGGTTAACGGCCTGCTCCGCAACGATGCCTCCAAACTGGCATGGCAGGGACGCCTGGTGCGCATCACCGGTGTGCATTTTCAGGCTCCCGGCACACTGCTTGCCCGTGTGCTGGCAGCCGGCGAGACCAACCCCAACAACACCTCCTATCTGATTGACGACAGCAACAACCGCATCGCCATGAACACTTCGAGCTACTCCACCTTCGGAACCACCACCAAGGCTCCCAAAGGCACAGGCGATGTAGTGGCTCTGCTCACACTCTACAACAACAACTGGCAGATTGTTATCAACGATCTTGCCGGTCTTGAAGGCTTCGAACCTTGGGTTGACGAACCCGAAAAACCTGTAGAGGCTGTCGGTTCGTTCAGCGTTAACTTTGATGGAGAGGTAATGCCCGAAGGATGGACGCAGAAACAGCTCGCCGGTAACAAGGAATGGTATCTGCGCACATTCGACAATGTTGCATATGCATGCATGACGGGTTACAAAGGCAATGCACCCTTCGATTCATGGCTCATCTCTCAACCTGTCGATGCCGCAAAAATGACGGCCAAGACCCTTTCGTTCGATACTCAGGTGAACGGTTACGGCTCGACGACGACAACTTTCAAGGTGTTTGTTCTTGACGGTCCCGACCCTGCAACAGCCAACCGCACCGAACTTACGGCCACCATGCCCGAAGCTCCTGCAAGCGGCTACAGCCCATGGACAAACTCCGGAACAATCTCACTTGCCGCTCAATCCGGCGTGTTCTACATCGGATGGCAATATGCCGCCACACAGGATGCCAACTATGCAACTTACGGCATAACCAACATCGAAGTAAAATAACCGTTTCATTCTGACAAACAAGAATCATGAAAATTTTCAAATCCTTTATATTCGGGTTGATGGCCGCGGCCACCCTCGGCGGATTCGTTTCCTGCCAGGATGACATCGACGCTCCCGAACCTATCGCCCCGGTGGCCGAGAACCTTGATAAGGTGAATACCACCATCTTCGACTTCAAGAAGGAATACTGGCAGGACGACCAAAATTATTGCAAGCAGGTAGGTACCAAGCCCGACGGCGAGCATATCTATATCAAAGGTCGTGTAATTTCGTCGGACGAGAGCGGCAATGTGTTCAAAAGCATTGTCATTCAGGACGAGACCGCAGCACTGGCATTCTCGGTGAACGCATATAACCTTTTCCTTGACCACCGCGTAGGTCAGGAGGTGGTTGTCGACCTCACCGGCATGTATGTGGGTAAATACAACAACCTCATGCAGATGGGTTGGCCGGATGAATATCAGGATGGGCTGCAGACCACCTTCATGTCGCCTGAATTCTTCAAGGCCCACGTGGAGAACAACGGCATGCCCGACCCTTCCAAGGTGATTGTGCATCAGCTCGACGCCATCAGCGACATACCCAACGGAACCGACGGCCTGATTGAATGGCAGAGTCAGCTTGTGCGCTGCAACAACGTGACTTTCGTTCCCAAGGCCAATCCCAACGAAGCATCCGAACTGGTCACTACCTTCGGTATCTACAAGACCAACATGAATCAGGGCCTGCTTCTTGCAGGTCAGGAACTCACACTGCGTGTGAGCGGTTATGCCGACTTCGTGAACGAGAAGATGCCTACCGATCCCTGCGACGCAACATTCCTGCTCTCATACTTCGGTACGGGCTGGCAGTTCATGCTCATGAACACTTCCGACATTGAGAACGTGGGTAATCCCACTTTGCCCAAGGGCACCAAAGAGAATCCCTGGACTGTGGCCGATGCCATCTCCGAGATTTCTGAAGGCGCCACTCCCCAGGGCTGGACAGCCGGATACATCGTTGGTACCGTGGCTCAGTCGGTTACCGAAGTGACCTCGAACACCGACATTGAATGGGGCGCAGATGCAACCCTGGCATCCACCGTTGTCATCGCTCCGACAGCCGACTGCACCGAAATCAGCCAGTGCATCATCGTTCCGCTCCCTGTAGGCTCTACAATGCGTAACCTCGTGGCACTCCGCGACCATCCCGAAAACCTCGGCAAACTCCTCACCGTTTACGGTACACTCGACCATGTGTTCGGCTCCTACGGCATCACAGGCAATACCGGCACCGGCGGTGAATTCATGCTTGAAGGCGTTGAGGTTCCCGACGAACCGCTTCCCGGTCAGGGCGACGGCACCGAGGCAAGTCCCTACAGCTGCGCCCAGGTAATAGCCATGAACCCCTCCAGCACCTCAGCTTCGCCCGAAGGCGGCTCGCAGGTATGGATCACCGGCTACATCGTCGGCACCATGCCCAAGGAAGGTGGAACATACCTCGACAAGACCAACTTCGGTGTGCCTACCGACGGTCAGGCATCCAACATCGTGATCGCTCCCACCGCCGACTGCACCGACGCCTCGCTCTGTGTTGGCATCCAGCTTCCCACTGAAACCGTTGCTCCCGGCGTCCGCAAGGCTCTGAACCTTACCGACAATCCCGGCAACCTCGGTGCGAAAGTAAGCCTGTTTGGCGACGTGATGAAGTATTGCGGAGGCCCCGGCCTGAAGAATACCTCGAAGTACACCATAGATGGCGGTACAACGCCTCCCACTCCTCCCACACCTTCTGAAGGAAGCGGCACTGAGGCTGATCCGTTCAGTGTAGGCGCAGTGCGTGCGCTCGATCCCCAAAGCACTACTGTTGCCGTCAAGGAAGATGTATGGGTGAAAGGCTTTATCGTGGGTTACTACAAGGATTTCGCCGGTCATTTCACCGCTGATGGCGCACAGGCTACCAATATCCTTCTGGCAGCCGACAAGAATGCCACGAGCATCGACCAGTGCGTCTGCATCCAGCTGGTATCTAAATCAGATACCCGCGCGGCTCTCAACCTTCTTGACAACCCCGGCAACCTCGGCAAAGAGGCATCTGTACGTGGCGATGTCATGAAATATAACTCTATGCCCGGTATCAAGAACACCGACGCCTACAAGCTTGGTGGGGGCGGGGAAACTCCCACCCCTCCGACCTCAGATGTAATCTTCGAGGAGACGTTTGAAGGTGGGTCGCTCGGCAATTTCACGGCAACCGTAGAAACCTCCGGTTCGTGGACAGGCTGGCGTGCCAATACGCGTACTCCGCTCTGTGCCATTGCCAATTCTTATGTGAACAATGTGAACGAGGCTGCCACTGCATGGCTGGTATCACCTGAAATCAGTCTGGCTGGTGTCACCAGCGCAACGCTGTCGCTGGAGCAGGCATTCGGTTTCCATTTCCCCACCAAGCAGGATAGTTTCTGCACTGTCAATGTACGCGAAAAAGGTGGTGAATGGCAGCAGCTCACATTGACCAACTTCCCCGCGAAAGGCACAGGCAACTGGACAGCCGATTTTGCGCTGAACACCATGAGCCTGAACGCTTTCGCAGGCAAGACCATCGAAATCGGATTTAAATACGTGAACGATGGCAAGCAGAGCATCGCATGGGAAATCAAGAATGTGAAGGTCACCAAGTGACATCCCTTGACAAACCGCTAATCTGAAATAAATCCTATAAACTTACAGGGCGATGTGCCAACTGCGGCACATCGCCCTCTGTTTTTGTATCTGCCAGCGTGGCTATTATTTTTGGGGTGTCGGGGCAGGAGCGGCTTTGCTGATGGTGACGAGGTAGACGCCCGTGAAGATGAGGACCACGGCGAAGCCTTTGAGCATGTTGAAGCTGTCAAGGCCGAGGCACACGCCTATCAGCGAGGCCACTATGGGCTGCACGTAGTTGTACATCCCCACGATGGTGGGGCGCAGGTTTTTCTGCCCGATCATGATGCAGACGTAGGCAAGGTAGGTGGCGAACACCACCACGTAGGCTATACCGGCCCAATGCAATGAGGAGAGCGATGTCCAGTCGGTGCGGAGCATCTGCGGCATGGCGGCCGGGATGGTGCCGCATGCTGCGAACAGGAACATCCATTTCATCAGCGTCACAAGCGAGTATTTGCGGATGAAGTTGCGGTAAAGTGTGAGATAGAGGGCGTAGCTGAGCTGTGCGCACAGCACTATGAAATCGCCTAATGCGGGATTGTCGCCTTTCATGCCGGTGTTGAGTCCGCCGAACACCAGAATCAGCGCTCCGCATGCTCCAAGGGCTATGCCGCCCGCTTTTTTCAGCGTGATAGGTTCGTGAAGCACCACATAGGCCAGCACCATCACCCACATGGGCATGGTGGTGGTTATGATCGACGCTTCGCCAGGCGAGGTTAGGCCGACACCGAAAATGAAGCATCCCTGATTGAAAAGCACTCCCAGCATGGCGGCTCCGGCAAGGAGCAGGAGATCGCGTGGCGGCACATGCTCGCGCGGACAGAACAGTGAGGTCAGCCAGAACAGGGCAGCCGCGCCTGCAATACGGAAATTGACCATGAGCAGGGGCGTAACCACTGAGGTGGTGAGCACAAGTTTGGTGACGGGCGACATCAGTCCCCACATGGTGTTGGCGCCCAGCATGGCCAGATGGCCTTTTAGCCTGAAATCGGACATGATTGTTGTGATTCTTTGTTTTCCGGCTGCAAAGTTACAACAATTTCATTATCCGCGAATCCATGTAGCCATCCGCAAAATGCCCGTTTTTATCCGCGCGATATGCGGCGTCCGGGCGATGTGTTGATGATCAGAGGCACGGTTTCGGCCGTGATAATGCTTGTGTCGAGGCCGAGGGCCGAGCGGTAGGAAACGCCAAGCTTCCTCAGCGCCTCATAAAGGCGCATCAGTTGCCCTGCGCGGCGCGGGCAGTTGCTCGACGGGGAGAATACCCTGTGGAGTATGATAAAGCGGAAATCGCCGGGAATGCCCTCTTTGCGGAGTGAAGGATAGGTGCTGGTGAGGTCGATGTCGCCCGTGGCCACAAGGTTCTCTACCACCTGACGCAGGTAGACGCTGATTTTCGGGGCTACCCTGAAGCCGAGCCGCATATTCACATAGTAGATAGTCTGCGGCACCACGATGTCGACGGTGTATTTCAGCGTGTCGGGTTCATCCACATCGAGAATGTGGATGAACCAGTAGTGGTCGGCGCGTTTGGGCTGTTTGTTCACGATGGAGTAGATCAGTTTGCTCTCAATTCTGGCAGGATTGTCGGAGAGGGTGAGATAGACCAGATTGGAGGCGTATTTGGGGATTTCGCGGTCGTTCTTGATGTCGGTGATCAGGCCTGCGCATTCCGCCATCTCGCGGTACTCGATGAACCGGGCGCGGGTGCGCGATGCATTGCGCCACACAATCATTACGGCCGCCACAAGTCCGGCTATCAGCAGGCTGAACCAGCCGCCATGGGTGAATTTGAAAAGGTTGGCCACGAAGAAAATCCCTTCGAGCGTGATGAACACACCTGCGAAAAGCACACATGCCCAGCGGTTTACCCCTTTGTGGCGCAGCCAGAATGTGAGCAGCAGTGTGGTCATGAGCATGGTTATGGTGATGGCCAGCCCATAGGCCGCCTCCATGTGGCCTGAATCGCGGAACAGGCCAACCGTGAGGAGGCAGCCGGCAAAAAGCATCCAGTTGACCGACGGAATGTAGAGCTGTCCCTTCTCAAGCGAGGGGTACTGTATGCTCAGACGTGGCCAGAACCCCAGGTTGATGGCCTCTGAAAAGATGGTGAACGAGCCGCTGAGCAAAGCCTGGCTTGCTATGATGGCCGCCCCGGTTGACATTATGATGCCTATGAGCGTGAATCCCTGCGGCATGATGGCATAGAACGGATTGATGGAGGTTACATCTGTTCCCTCATGGCTTATGAGCCATGCGCCCTGGCCGAGGTAGTTCAGAATCAGCATCACTTTCACGAACGCCCAGCTTACGGTGATGTTTTTGCGGCCGCAGTGCCCGAGATCGGAATACAACGCCTCAGCTCCGGTGGTGCAAAGGAACACGGCCCCGAGAATCAGGAACCATCCGGGTGATGAGACAAGCAGTTTCACTGCGTACCACGGATTGAAGGCCTTGAGGATGGCAGGATAGGCAGCAAGGTTTATGGCGCCCAGGACACCGAGCATAAGGAACCATACAAGCATGAAGGGCCCGAAATATCGCCCGATACGTCCGGTGCCTGCCTGCTGCATGAGGAATATGAGAAAGATGATAAGCAGAACAATAGGTACCACAGGTACGGCAGGAGCCACCAGCCGTAGCCCTTCGATGGCCGATGTCACGGTGATGGCCGGGGTGATTACACCGTCGGCAATGAGGGCAGCCGCGCCGATTGCCGCCACGAGGTAAAGCCAGCGCTTCGGGATGCGTCGCAGCAGGGCGAACAGGGCAAGTATGCCGCCTTCCCCCTTGTTATCGGCGTGCAGGGCCAGCAATACGTATTTCACGGTGGTCTGGAGCGTGAGTGTCCAGATCACGCAGGATATGGCGCCGGCGATGTAGTCCACGTCGAAATGCGGATTCACCCCCACGATGGCTTTCATCACATAAAGAGGTGATGTGCCTATGTCGCCGAACACAATTCCGATGGTAACAAGAAGTCCCGCCAACGACAGGCGGCCGAGAGCCGATGCATGATGTGATGTACACTGTTTTTCCATACCATCCAAACGCCCGTGCCACCCCTTTTGTTTGCCGGTTTTTATTCCTGTTATTCCTGCGGTTCGATGAGTTGCAGTATATCGGCTTTTAGTCTCGGAATATGATTGATGACAATTGCCCACAGAATGTCTGGTTTCAGGGAATCGTAGGCATGTATGACATAATTTCGCGTATCGACAATTTTCCGAGACGAGGTGATGCTGATGTTTGGTTCGATTTTCAGAATTCGATTCATCGCCTCTCCCAATATTTCGATATTACGTTCTACAAATTTGCGGAAAACCACGTCATTTTCAAAAACATCATACTGGCGTCCGAATCTGTTTTCTGCCACTTCTATGTCGGAAATCGCCTGTAGCATATCCTCAAGATATTTTTCTACTGATTTATCCATAGATCAATAGTTTTGTGGTGTCTAACTCTTTGCGGAAAATCTTATTTTTCACGGCATCATCGCAGACAAGGTCTATGCGGCGGCCGAACAGAGCCTCGAGTTCATGCAAGAAGTCGAAAAAAATATCGGCCCAGTCAAGACCTTCGCGGTTGATGGTTTCCGTGTCGAAATCGACCGACAGGTCCACGTCGCTGTTGTCGTTGAAATCTGGAGTCAGGATTGAGCCGAATACCCACAGTTTTGCCACCCTGTACTTTTTGCACAAGGCCACAATCTTGTCCATATTCATTTCTATCAGCTTCATTCTTTGCAAAAATAATCATTTATAATGATATAACAAAAAAAGCGAACTCAGATTGAAGTCTGAATTCGCCTTGGGGGTGGTGGAGTACAGCGGACTATTAATAAAGTTAAGGGCGATATTTTGGGATAAAGGGGTGGGCTAAATATTGCTGATAGACAGAGTGGGGGGAGTTCGATAGAATAAAATGGGATTTATTTTGATAAAGTGAGATGTGTGCGTAAATTTGTGCGTAACTTTAAATTTGCTGAGATGGCTGTAAATTTTTATCTCGACGTGAGAGTGGATAAACGGGGAGACGCGCCGATTAGGGTGAGTATCTCGATTCGTGGGGTGCGACTATTGACTTCATCCGGACAGAAGATTTGTCCGGCGAAATGGGATGCCAATAGGCAACTCGTACGAAAAGGTGCAACCAATGCATCGGGTGTGGTGTGGTCGGCAATAAATTCTGCACTCAATAAGATAAGGGATCACTACCTGGAGCTTGAAGGGGATTGTATTGCGCAGGGCATCCATACAACAGTGGCGGATTTAAAGGCTGATTTCGCCCGAACTTTTGGCCGATACAATCGCAACCCATCCAATGTGACGGATGGTGGTGACAATTATACGATTTTTGATTACATAGATATTTTCATAAAAGAGATGGGGGAGAGCAATGGATGGACGACAAGTACATGCCAAAAATTCTCTGCCCTTAAAAATCATTTATCTGCATTTAATGAAACACTATCGTTTGAGGAACTAAGCGAGGACAATCTGTCGAAATTCATAGTTTTTTTGAGGGAGGACCTCAACATGCGTAATTCTACGGTTGCGAAGCAGCTGGCATTTCTGAAATGGTTTCTCAGGTGGGCCACAACTAAGGGAGTTAACTCAAACAGGGCGTTTGAATCGTTTGCGCCAAAATTCAAAACGGCACCAAAAAAGGTCGTTTTTCTGGAGTGGGATGAGCTCATGCGGGTTTTTCGCTTTGAAGTGCCCGATAATGGTGTAGAAGTCCGGTTGAGGGACTGCAACGGCGAGACATATGTTAAGGTCGTTCATGACGCAGCGGCGATTGCTAAGACCCGTGATATATTTTGTTTTTGCTGTTTCACCTCTTTGCGCTATTCGGATGCTCAGAATCTCAAAAAAACAGACATTAAGAACGGTGCTATTACGATTACAACCATAAAAACAGCGGATACTCTGACCATTGAGCTGAACAAGTACGCACTTGAGATACTTGAGAAATATCTTGATCAACCGATGTCGGGAGGTTACGTGTTCCCGAGAATCACGAATCAGAGGATGAATGTCTATTTGAAAGATTTATGTGAGCTCTGTGGCATTAATCAACCGATAACACAGACCTATTATAAGGGTGCCGAGAGGCATGATGAAACAGCGCCGAAGTTTGAGATGATGGGCACGCATGCCGGTCGCAGGACATTCATATGTAATGCCCTGATGCTTGGAATCCCGGCTGAAACCGTGATGAAGTGGACTGGGCACAGCGATTACAAGGCGATGAAACCGTATATAGACATAACCAATTCTGCGAAAGCAAAAGCAATGGCCAAGTTCAATGATCTTACTTCAGAGAGTTGATGTGTTGGTCCGGTCTTTTATAAAAATCACCAATGCCCGTAAGAAGCCACATGGGGGAGACACCATAGTCTCTCACAAGGAATGAGAGCCACGACACCTGAAAGATGTCGCGTTCCGGTTCTTTCTCCAGTGTGTTCAGGTTCCATCGGTTGATGCCATACTCACGGGTAAAGGTCTGCTTTCCCCTGATTTTGCGGTCTTCCTTCAGACGATAGAGGGCTGCAAAAAAACGCTTCACGATTGCTTGGCTTTCGGGAGTTTGCATGGCATGACAGATTTAGCGATTGCATTATTGACACGGGCCTCAAGCGACTGCCGACGTTCAGCAAGGAGGTGCTCCCAGTGGGCAACCTCCTCATCGGAGAAGTCAGGATAGGATTTGCCGCTCAATACCTCCTCAAAGCGATGGATCTCATCGGGAGACATGACAGACAGGAAACGATCTAACATGAGGATAGACTGCACGTGGGCATACGTCTCCCGGCGCAGACCGAACATCTTGTCATCGTTCAGCATTTCGCCCTCACCGAGGAGCAGCCATCGGGCATTTATCTCCGGCAGTTTTTCCAGCAGCGTCAGCACAGGCTGTAACCCGAAGTTTTCTCCACGCAGCAGTTTGGCAAGATACTGAGGAGTCCAACCGAGAAGCTCGGCAAATGCCTTCTGCCGTCCACCGGTCTTATATTTGATTATATCTAAAAGGCGATTGTTCATGAGATAGCCTTTATTTTGCCGTGTGTCGCGCTGTTCAGCTTCGGGTGGCACAAGTGTCCACGGAAGACCAGAAGCGCGGCGTGTGGCGATTTTTGAGTGAAATAACTTTATCGCCTATTTATTATAGATCAAAACCGTTGCACGAAGCTGATCAGCATAATTATATATGTCATCAAGCGACTGAATCTCCACCTTCTCTTCATTGCGCTCGGCATCGAAGAGACCTATGTATTTCACCGATTTTGCATTGAATCGCAACCGACATATTGGACGGCGGTTATTATCGTCGAGCAAGATGGAAAAATACGTCTGCGCGTCCCGATATACCACACGCGACACATCTACTACAGGGCGAAGGATTGCCTTAACAATCAAATAGCCCTCTATTTCTTCCTGAGTTGTAACAATTCCTTTCTCCTCATCAACGGCAACAACGCCAAAGGGCAATGCCGGCATCTTTTCAGGATTAGGCTCGCCTGAAGGGGACTCTTCATGCGCCGTCTGTGGTTGAGGAATCTCGGTCGTTGTTTTCATTGCAATACCGAGGCGGTCTGAAATGCGATCATTGATAATGGTCTCAATAGCGGCAGAGACCAAAGGTCGGAACTGGTCGAGAACCTTCTGATTGATCACGCCAGAATAAACTTTTTTTGCAATGAAGCGTACGAATTCGTCTGCAGGATTAAATATTTCGCCCAGCAGAACGGATTTTAACTGAGTGGTATATTTTAGCTCCTGAGCAGTACTCAAAATCGCATCCACATTGTAATAGGACTTGTGAAACTTCTTCAATTGTTCAATATCCGCGTCCGAGAGGTCAAGAAGATTGACTACAAGAAACGGTTTGCTATCCATAATGTTCTGCTTCTCAAGGTCGGTATAGAACCGATACTCGACACCATTAGTAAGAGCGCCAAAGCGAGCATTTGAAGCCACAAAATATTTCTGGAGCTGGGAATTATGCAAATCAAGGTTCGATGAGCAATGTTTGCATTCAATCAAAAGGATTGTTTCGTCGTTGTGCTTTATGGCATAATCTATTTTTTCGCCCTTCTTTTTGATGAGGTCACAGTCCAACTCTGGTACGACTTCAAATGGGTTGAATACGTCATAGCCCAAAGCCGATATGAGAGGCAGCACGAAAGCGTTCTTTGTAGCTTCCTCCGTCTGGACTACATCTTTCTGAGTTTTTATGCGTTCTGCAAGTTGCAGTACGGAATCTTTAAAGTCCATTTGATATAGATTATATAGTTAACGAATTTCTGAAGATATTATGCGCTTGGCTTTGAAAAGCGCTCGCAAGTCAGCTAATGCCACAGTCATCTCACCGTATCCTTCATTATCTGATCGAAGTACCAGATAATTCTCAGTGAGAAGGTGATTGCGTGCTACGCGCTTAACCACTACATAATCGCTAAACACAGCCACTACAACACCCTCGGCATAGTGCCAGCTGCGCGCGGGTATTTCCTTTGCAAGAATTAATGACCCGGAGGGAATTGTCGGAAACATAGAATCACCATCTACCTCAAAGATTCGCAAGGAATCAATTTCATTGCGTTCGTTGCCAAAAGGCACTATCGGATACTTATCTAAATCAGCATTACGACCTTCGGAAAGACTCTCTACAAAAGTCGCGGTGGCTGAAATCGGCACGAAGTCAACCATCATGACGTCTTCGTCTTTTTGATCGGCTGGGAACACCTCTCCAACAATCTTAGCATTCGAGGCGGCTCCGTCGCTTGCATTCAACATATTGCCCTCCCCTGTCAGTAGCCATGATTTTGATATCCCGAACTTATTGCTCCAAATTTCAGCTTGCCTCTTGCCAAACCGCTGTCGTCCACCAAGCAATGCGTTTACATAGGCTTTTGAGACACCAAGGCTTTCAGCTATAGCGACTTGTGAAAGACCTATAGCCTTAAAGTAATTTTGGAGTGCTTCATGAATCTCCATTGCAAATAACTAAATAATGTTAAATGATTTACTTTTTGTTGCTGGAGTAAATTATTATGATTTACTTTGCATCGGAAACGAAAACGTAACCGCACAAAAGTACAAAATCAAAAACGAAATTAAAAATTTAACTGAAAAGATTATGACAATAGAAGAATACAGCACCCTCATGGGATACGGGAAAATCTGCGAATGGACTGAGTTCGCGACTGCGGATACCCTCTACATGGTATTGGAGGATATGGACAAGCAGACATTCTGCCGGGAGTACAAAAAGATTGCGGGCAGCCCGTTGATACAGCTGCTTGCAAGCGCGGTAAGAAAAACAGAACTGGAGTCTGAAAACGCTTCCGCTCAGAACAAACGTACGGCATTTTCCCTGCTGAGACAGGCTGCACGCCTTAGGCGGGGCATAGTGAGCAAAGAGGACATGGCTGAAAGTCTCGACGGGATGGCCATGAGTTTGATTGACCGGAAAAGCTGCATCCGGCACAAAATTGCAAACAACCTTCAGCTGACGGAAAACGATCTCAAATACATAACCGACAATCTCGAATAAGACATGGACAACGCGACGCATTACATCATCTGCACCAAATTGTGCGATATGCCCCAAGAGACAGTGGCCGAATATATCGGCACCCTCGACAGGCGAGGGGTCATAGATTTCTTCGGGCTGGAGAATGATAACGTGGAGAGCTACACGATACAGGTGGCTGGAACGCCTGTGGTTTACGGACACAGAAAAGCGATACTATGAATCCCAAGAAATTCACAGCGACAACAAGCTGGCGCAAATCAATGCATTCGCTGCCCGACAGGATACGACTTGAGGTGTATGACGCCCTGTTTGATTATGTCGAGACAGGGAAAGAGCCGGAGATGACTCTGGAAGCGAAAGCGGCCTTCTCGTTTATCCGTACTGACATAGATCTTGAGGTAGACAAGACCATAGCCGTATGCGAGAAACGGCGTGAAAATGTGATGAAGCGGTGGCATCGCGGCACCATAAATTCAGAGTAATACGGGGTCAGACCCCAAGAGAGGGGCGATCCTCCGGCAAGAGAGCCGGAAAAAGCGAGATAACAATCGCAATCCAATTTTTCCACGGCCTCCGGAATTCTTTGCTAAGGCAAAGCGCTGAAGCGATGAGCAAGCCCGGAGGCATTCAGGGAGATTCTGTGGAGACCCGACATGAAACCTCGGTGCAGCAGGTCCGACTCCTGCGCCTCCCACTAATAACAACTCAAAAAAGAATGAATATGACGCAGACATTGACACAGCCAAAGCTCAGAATGAAAACCGCGTTGCAGGAAGAGCGCGAAGCACGCGACCTTGCAGTATTCAATGAATACCACGCCCTTGTATCAGTGGATGGGCAGAGCAAGACGGAGGTCAACAAGTATCTGATGCAGAAATACAACATCCGCTCCACAGGAACACTTTATGTGATACTGAAACGCGTGGAGGCAAGATTAGAGGAGGGCTGATCATGGAACTAAACGGAACAACAATCATCTGCCTGACCGGGGAGCAGCTCAAGGAATTTGCTCTGGAAACAGCAAAGGCAGCGATGGCGTTGGCCAAGGGTGAGGCAGGCAAGACGCCGGAGTCGGCAAAACGGTATGTCTACGGGCTCCGGGGCATCCGGGAGCTGTTCAATGTATCCCATGTCACGGCGCAGCAATATAAAAACACCTTCCTGGCGGAAGCCGTGATGCAGAGAGGCCGGAAAATCGTCGTCGATGCTGACAAGGCCATGGAGCTTTACCAACAGCATCTTGCAGCAATCAACAGATAAACTGATATATAACAAATTAAACTTACAAGAAAGATGGAAAACGCAATCATTGAAGTTAAACAGGCTGAGATGCTCGCCGCAATCAATCGCACTGAAGTTGACATGCAGATCGCCACTGCAAAGCAGTACCCCCGAGACATCACACAAGTGCTTAACAAGATCTCCACCTATGCCAAGATGGATAAGGAGACAGCAGAGGACTGTTTCTACGTTCTGCGACGCAAGGACAAGGACGGCAACGATTCACTCATTGAGGGGCTGTCTGTCCGCATGGCGGAAATCATTGCCTCAGCATGGGGTAATCTCCGGGTTCAGACCCGCATAATAGGCAATGATGGCCGCATGATTACTGCACAGGCGATGTGTCATGACCTCGAAAGTAATGTCGCGGTTTGCAAAGAGGTTTCACGTTCAATCACAACCCGCACAGGCAAGACTTACTCGCAAGACATGCAGATTGTCGCCGGAAACGCAGCGACCAGCATCGCCTTCAGAAACGCAGTCCTTGCAGTTATCCCGAAAGCGATAACCAAGAAGGTGGTCAACGATGTAAAAGCAGTTGCGATGGGACAGACCCTCGACCTTGAACAGAGCCGAAAGAATGTGATCGCATATTATAATCGGGCTGGTGTGAAAGCCGAACAGTTGCTGCATTACCTTGGGGTCAAGGGCGTTGATGAGATTGACCAGCAGATGATATTCGAGCTCCGCGCCCTACGCAATGCCATAGAGGAGGGTACGACAACAATCAAAGAGACTTTCATCGATCCGGAGAAAGAAGCGCAGGCGACGGCTGAGGCGGTCAAGAATGCCTCCAAGGCTAAAGACAAAGCTGCTGCCGCGATGGCTGCGGCAACGGGTTCTGATGCCGTACGCAATGTCGAAGATATTGAGGCCGAAGAAATCGACACTGAAACCGGAGAAGTAAAGAAGAAATGATGTCAAAGTGTAACTAATTATGAATAAGCGAGTTATGGGGGGGGGTAAAAGCTTCCTATCATGGTGGGCGAATCCAAAAAATCGCAAGAAAGTCTATGATTCAGACAAGGCTGACGCAGAGGAGCTGCGAAAGCTGACCGAGAAAGAAAATACAAAAGTAAAATGACGTCGTAGAGAACTTTTGTCTACGCTAAATAACCGAAAACATCACAATGAGCAACGTAACAATTATAAGACCACAGAGCCGAGAAGAATGGCTCGATATCAGAAAGAGCGGAATCGGCAGCTCCGAGGTTGCCACTATAGTAGGGCTCAACCCGTGGGAAACTCCGTATCAACTATGGCGACGCAAGACAGGGCTTGACGAACCTAAACAGGAGAACGCGGCCATGCGTAACGGGCACCATCTCGAAGATGCGGTCAGCCGGATGTGGAACGATGCCACAGGACGGGAAATCATTAAACGCAGCGCTATTGACTGGATTATCCGGGACAACGACCGTCCCTACCTCCAAGTAAGCCCCGACCGCACCTATTGGCTCGGAGATAGCCGCAGCCCCGAAGCAAAGGGCATCCTCGAGATCAAGACAACACGGATGAAAGTGGATCCTGACGACCTTCCGAAATATTGGTTTACACAGGTGCAGTATCAGCTTGGAGTTGCCGGATATACGCAAGGTAGTCTCGCATGGCTTTCAGCCGGACAGGGGTTCGATTTCGGATATCAGGACCTTAAGCTTGTGCCGGACTTTTATGAATGGCTCATCGATGAGGTGTCAAAATTCTGGACCGACAACATCGTTGGAGGGCAAGAACCTGCAGCGGGTAACGTGGCCGATGTGTTGCTCAAGTATAATTCTCATACAGGAGGCAAGATCATTGAGTGTAGCGACGAAGTCTTTGAGGCCTACAAGGAACTGAAAGAAGTGAAGAAGCTGATGGATGAGGCCAAAGCTCACAAAGAGGAGCTGGAGGCCACGCTGAAAATGGCCTTCCAAGACGCCGAGGCTCTATCATATGGCGGCGAAACGATAGCCACATGGAAAGCTCCCAAACCCAGCAGCAAGTTCGACGATAAGGCATTTATCGCAGAACATCCCGACATGGCAGCCCCATACACGCGCCAAGTGCAGGGAGCGCGCAGGCTTCTTCTTAAATAAAACCGGAAAACACAGGGGCATGATCAGTATTTCCAATGCAGATAGAGACAAGGCGATAGAATTCCTGAGGGCATATGCATCCCTTTTACAGGAAAGCGGAATGTGCTCCACACGGATGGCAAACGCCCGAAGGATGGCGCTTAATCTTGCAAATAAACTGGAACGTAAATCAAAGATCCCGCAACCGGGAACCCCGACTGCAAGCAACCTAACCGAAACAGACAATGGCCTTCGAAAGTAAACATATATGCTCCGCCCATGGGCGGGAAGAACGAAAGGACTCCCAACGCTGCTGTAGTGCGTGGTTAGCCCTAAATGCGGAGCATTTTTCAAATCACGCGAATATGATAACACTCCGGGAGAATCAGGAAGAACCTATACGTAAGGCGATTGCTTTCTTCAAAGAGAAGAAACCGAAGCCGAGCCTCATAGTATTGCCTACGGCATGGGGCAAATCGATACTCACGGCATTTGTTGCCAAAAATACGACAGACAAACTGATAGTCCTCCAGCCCTCAAAAGAGCTGCTTGAGCAGAACTTTAAAAAGTATGACGCTCTTTGCGGAGGATTCGGCAGCAATGCCGGAATCTACAGCGCGAGCTTCAACCGACGCGAAATGGCACAGATTACCTACGCGACCATCGGCTCCATCAAGAACCTCGGTGCGGAATTCAAGCGGCACGGCTTCACGAAAATGCTCATCGACGAGGCCCACCTCTACCCGCGCGAAGCGGACTCCATGCTCGGACGCTTCCTGGCGGAGAGCGGAATCACCCACGTCCTCGGCATAACCGCGACCCCGGTCAAATTGCAGACAAACCGCGACCGCGACGGCGAGACATACTCCAAACTCGTGATGCTTACTTCCCGCTCGAAGAAGGGCAACTTCTTCAAGGACATCATACACGTGGGTCAGGTGGAAGAGATGGTGCGTCTCGGCTACTGGAGTAAGCTACGCTACCAGGCGGAAGGCTTCGATGACAGTCTGCTCGAGTTCAACAGCAGCAAGAGCGAATATACCGAAGATAGCGTACAGCGAGCCTATGATGCAAATGGCGGCCCCGATGCGATCCTGCGCGTCCTTGACAGCAATCCCGACAGGAAACACATCCTTGCTTTTGCGCCAAGTGTAGCGGATGCAATAGCCCTCTCCGAGCATTATCCCCACTCAGCGGTCATTTACGGAGATATGGACGACGCTCAGCGAGAACAGGCAATCGCTGACTTTCGAGCCGGTAGACTACGTGTACTGTTCAATGTCAGGGTGCTTTCAACAGGATTTGACTACACCAAGATAGACTGCATAGTCCTCGGCATCAGCACCGCCTCGATAGCCCTTTATTACCAAATCCTCGGACGCGCCACCCGAATAGACCCCGACAAGGAAGACGCACTCATCGTCGACCTCGGAGGGAACGTGAAGCGTTTCGGCAAGGTTGAAGACCTTTACTTTGAAAAGGGCAAGATCTGGCGTCTTTTCGGCTCCGGAGGGCTGCTTCTTTCCGGCATTCCCATAGATCAGATAGGGAAGTATACAAGGGCGGATACACAGGCGATAGACAACCATCAAGAACCGCCAATCGAAATCATGCCCTTCGGCAAATACAAAGGGGAGCGCATAAAGGACATCCCGGCAAACTATAAGCAGTGGATGATGCGAACCTTCGAGTGGAACAGCCGTAACGAAAAGCTACGCAAAGCCATTGCGGCATCACTTTAACAAACCTCAAACCATTACAACCTCATGGAAGAAAGAAAGAGCTTTGTGTTCTTCACGAGCTGGGCGAAAGTCCTCAGGAAATATCCTCCCGAACTGCGGTGTCAGATTTATGACGCCCTGATCGAGTATGCAGAGACTGGAGATGTCCCCGAACTTGGCGAAGTGGCTCAGATGGCCTTTGAATTCATCAAGTCGGAAATCGACCGCACTCAGGACAAATACGACAGGACCTGCGAGAAGAGGCGGAAGGCCATACAGAAACGTTGGGAGAAGAGCAAAAATACAAAAGAATACAATAGTATGAATAGTATTCAAAAGAATCAAATGAATACTACCCATACAAACGATACTGAGGATGAGGATAAACATGAGGATGAGGATAAACATGAGGATGAGGATGATACCAAGAAGATAAATCTTCATGGTGGTAATAATAACGCACATGCGCGCGAAGCCGACCTCTATGATGAAGCAGGTCTCATTGAAGAATTTTTCGCGCCCGAGAAGCAGGCTTCGCTTGAGGCGCTGGCTATGCAGCTAAGCCTACCTCTTGATGAGATGAAGCGCATGGCGATTGAGGTGGTCAACGATTGGGCCTTGATGGGGCAGAGACATCCAAATTACAACGATGCCTCACGACACCTTATCAGCACTCTGCGGAAGAAAAAACAATGGGCAAAATCCGCGGCTGTGACGACATTCTCCGAACCGGGACTGGGCGCCGGGGAATTCCGCGATGCCAACGGACATCGAACATACGGAATGAGTGGCGTCATAGTTCCTGAATCGGCGCCTCCACGTCCATCAGTGGCACATTGGTGGAGTGAGGCCTCAAGAATGTGGGAGAAAGCGATATGAGCAATCTGGATTTTGAAAGATTCGGTATAGACGTGAGCCGTCTGAACAGCCACGCAACGAATGCCAAGACATACTGTCCGCAGTGCCACGATCAACGTCATGACAAGCGCGACAAGAGCCTTTCGGTCAATATGCAAACCGGAATGTTCAAGTGCCATTATTGCGGTTTCAGCGGATGTGCGGCTGTTCCAACGGAAAGCGATAAGCAACAATGGATGAAGAGTCAGCCGTGGTTCAGACCCGCTCAAATCCGCAAGCAGAAGCCGGAATACAAGCGACCCACCCCGAAGCCACACGCACCGATGGGAGAACGCGCACTCGCATGGTTCGCAAGCAGGGGCATCAGCCAAGCAACCCTCGAAGCCCTCAAGGTAACGGAGGGTGAAGAATGGATGCCGCAGAAGAACGGCAAAATCAACACGGTTCAGTTCAACTACTACCGGGACGGACAACTCATCAACACCAAATACCGCACAGGTGACAAGTGCTTCAAACTTTGCTCGGGCGCGGAACTGATACCCTACAACATCGACGCAATCAAGGGGCAGAAAGAGTGCATCATCGTTGAGGGCGAAATGGATGCCTTGAGCTTCTACGAGGTCGGACGGCACGACGTGGTCAGCGTTCCCAACGGAGCAAATGCAAACCTTGACTACCTCGACGATTTCATAGAGGACTACTTCGAGGACAAAGAGACAATCTACATCGCGGTCGATACAGACGCGAAAGGTGTCATGCTCCGCGATGAGTTGATCCGGAGATTCGGTGCGGACCGGTGCCGTGTGCTTGATTTCGGAGAGGATTGCAAGGATGCCAACGAACACCTCATGGCACACGGCAGGGAGAGCCTTCTGCAATGCATCGCACAAGCTCCGGAAATCAAGGTTGATGGAGTTTTCACAGTCTCAGATTTTGAACAGAGCCTCGACGCAATCTTTGAATTTGGGTTGCAGAAAGGTGTAACGATGGGACATGAGAACGTTGACCGACTGATCAGTTTCGAGACCAAGCGACTCTGCATGGTAACAGGCTACCCTGGAAGTGGCAAGTCGGAATTCATCGACGAGATGGCAGAGCGGCTCAACATAAGGTATGGCTGGCGTTTCGCTTATTTCAGCCCGGAGAATGCACCACTTGCCTACCACGCAAGCAAGCTGATCGAGAAGTTTACGGGAAAGCACTTCGACCAAAAGCACCTCACATTCGGTGAGTACAAGCAAGTCAAGGAACACCTCGAACAGAATTTCTTCTTCATCTCTCCGAGCGACTACAAGGTGGACACAATCCTCGAAAAAGCCAAATACCTCGTCAGGCGCAAAGGCATCAAGGCTCTGGTCATCGACCCATATAACCGCCTCGAAGACGAAAAGAGCGGCATGAAGGAGACTGATTACATCAGCCAGCTGCTTGACCGGCTGACCAACTTTGCACAGCAGCATGATATTCTCATCATCCTGATGGCACACCCCACAAAGCCAGCTAAAAACAGAGATGGTAAGATTGATCCTCCTACACTCTATGACATCAGTGGCTCAGCACACTTCTTTAACAAGGCTGACTTCGGACTTGTGGTCCACCGCGACCGGCTCAATAACACCGTTGAGATTCGCATTGAGAAAGTCAAGTTCAGACACCTCGGAGAGCCGGGAACGGCACTCATGAAATACAACCTCAACAACGGACGCTATACCCCCTATTATCCCGAACAGGAGCCTCAATGGGATAACACCAACCATCTTGTCGAGGAGGAGCGCAGACGCGCACAGGACGCAGCGGAAGCGGCTCATTTTGACTTCGACGATTGGCTGCGCCCGACAGACGAGGAGGCACCATTTTAACCACAAAATACAGCAGACAATGAAAAAGACCGACGTTTTTACACGTATCAAATGCCTCGACAAGGCGTTCACATTCGCTGAATGGAGCGAGCATTGCAAGGCAGAAAGGGAACACCCGGAAAAATACACCATAGCGGCAGAGTTCCACGGATTCAAATACAACTATTCGGACATTTGCCTCAACCCGGAAATAGCCTTCGAGTGGCAAGGAAAGAAAGGATGTCAAGTCAAGATCACACTTTCAGAAAGCCCTGATGGGTGGTCTTACGGGATGAGCGTTCAACTCGGAACGTATGGCTCGAGCCACGGCTGTCCGTATGTGGAAAGCGGAGACCGGGATTGCTACGAGACAAAGGACGAAGCATACGAAGCCGCAATCCGATCCTTATGCGAAAGCAGAGATTGGTTCAAGAGAACCCACTGCGACATCAGCACGGATGACGAAGACCGGGGATTTGTCGCATACATGAAAGGGATTGATTCCGAAAGACAAAAAGCAATCCGGGTCATAGACCAACTTGAAGAATCAGTCAGACAGCCTACTCTTTTCGGATATTTCTAACGGACAGTATGAGACCACAGGGAACAGGCATCGTCGAACTCCACGACACGAAACAGGACGAGCGCGGATTCTTCTGCATGAAGCTCGTGGACTACTTGAACGAGGAAGCGCAGATGGGGACGGAAACCTACGCAGAACTATGGGACGAGCGATTCAGCCAAGCCAAGACAGGGCTGTGCGCATATCGGGAAAAGTGCCCCATATACGCCCGGACTACCGCCGGAAAGCCCCGGCAATTAACCTTGTTCTGACCACCAGTAAAACCGAACACAAATAAACCGAACAAACCATGACAGCAGACGAACTACAAACCCTCGAATCCGAGTTGCAGAAGCGCGGCTACCGGAAGTTTACTGGAGGCCTGACCGACAACGAGACCTACGCATGGTTCAAGAGCCTCAACAAAGAGGAGGACGAGGATGGCCATGTAATCAGCGGCTATCAGGTAGCCTTCCGGGTGTGGGACTTCCGCATATACCGTGACAGAGATGCGCCGCCTTACGGCTTCGATTTCTGGACTTCGCCACTCGGCACCGACTTCCGCATGGACTTCGTATCGAATTGGGAGCCGATTGCAGACATCGGCACCTTCGAGCGCATGGCGGCGGAGTTCAATCAGATGGTACGCAAGTATGTAAATCCTAAAAAAATAGAAAGATGAAATCAGAAGAAATCACCACCCTCGCCCGCGAGTTCAGCAAGGAGCACGATGACAGCACAATCGCCTATCACGCCGCCAAAGACGTAATCAACTTTCTGCTCCGCCGATTCTGCCTTGTGGAGAAAAGCAAATTGATTGAGGAATACAAATCCGCGACAGCCAACTTCAACAATGCGAGCGACCCTGTAATACCGACAATGGATTATTATCTTGGGACAATGAAGTTCATAGAATCCCTCTTCCCCGAAATCGCAAAGGAGGTGGAGGGATGAATGTTAGAAATACGCTGAAGTCCATCGGCAACGAACTGCTCCTCATCGTTGCCTTAGCGACCTTTATCGTGTTGGTAACGGCATTAGGAGTAGTTGCCACAATACTGCTTATGATGTTAGGACATTGGATTGGAATAGGTAAGGATATATTCATCTATTTCGCCTTGTTCTGTATATCTTGGAAAGTATGGGACGTCTTGGCTTGGGTAGTTGGAAAGATAGCCGACAGAATCGAGCGTAAAAAGGAACGTGAATATTTTGAACGATTAAACAGAAAACAATGACAGACAAAGAATACGAACAGAAGAAACGCGAGTGCTGGGAGGAGTATAAGCGAGAAAATCTCGACGGCGAAGTTCAATGGCGACCTATAAGCCGATACGATGTGTTCTGTGCCGCTTTCGACCGCGCCTACGCCCTCGGCAAGCAAGAAATCAAGCAAGAAACTAAGCAAGAAATTGCAAACCACAACCGCCACTTCGACAACATCCTCAAAGACGGCTTCCGCAACGAGAGGAGGCTGAATATTGCGGCGCAGATGATGCAAGCCCTCGTATGTGCTCCGCTTATTCCCGGCGTTGACCCCAACCCTCCGGCCGAGTATCTTGCCCAGACGGCACTCAGGCTTGCCGATGCGCTCATTGCTGAATGGCGTAAAGATTAATCCGGCAACCAACATTCAACTCAAACCAATTTCAAACAAAAAAACAATGATACAAATCCAAAAACAAACATGGTCAAAAAGAACCCTCTACCTACTCATAACCGACGGCGGCAGTGTTCAGCTTGACATCTACACGCAGCCACAGGGAGAGTACGGCATAGGCGCATTTATCCACAACCTATGGGTGCAGCCTTACTGCCGGAAAGAGGGCAAAGCCAAAGAGCTGCTCGACAAAGCAGAAACCATTGCCCGTAATACAGGCATCAGCGCAGTGTACCTCGAATGGGAAGCGGCAGAAACCTCGACATGGATGCTCGACCACTACATCAGCCGTGGATACGAAAAGCTGGAATACGGCAACGGATACGCACTATTGAAGAAACCATTAAACCCATAAACCCCAAACGATATGGCAAATGAACACGCAGATCGCGAACTGCTGATTTGCAGTGCTGACGGCGAAATGAAACCTGTGGGCAAGCTTGTGGAGCAATCCACAAGCCTCGAATCGGAGGAGAGTCCCGATTGCATCCCGACAAAGAGCAGCTTCTCATTTTCTTTTGAGATGCCAAGCCTTTCAAAATGGTTTGAGGAAAATGCCGAGCTTAAACCCATAAAAGAAGCACAGGATATGCTTAACCGATTACGAGACTATCAAGCCCTATGGCGTAAATATTACGGCTTCGGGATGCGCAAAGAGCGCAGGAAGATAGAGCGGAATTTCAACGCACTTGCACAGCGTTTCGTAATTCATTGTAGGCAATATGGAATAACAATCAACCCCAAAACAACAAGATAACTATGGCAAATTACAGCATCAAGACTGACCTCCTCAAATTGCAGGGGGCATTCGTAACCAACATCAAAGGCAAGACAGCCACCAAACGCTGCCTCTGCATCCCCATCGACGAGAGCGGTCTGTTCCTCGGAGAAAAGGGCTGCTATCTTAACATGACCGCAATCGAGATGCAGAACCCACAATACAGCGACACCCACTGCATAAAGGTCAGCCACGATCGTGAGGTGTACGAGCGCATGACCGACGAGGAACGGGCAGCGCAACCCATCCTCGGCGGACTGCACGAACTCAAGAAGAAGCCACAGGCGGCTGTGGACTTGACCGCCAATAACAATCCGTACATGGTTGGAGCAGAGGAAGACCTTCCGTTCTGACCGCCACGACACAGAGACCGAGCAACCGGGCAGACAGGGGGAGCAATCCCCCGTTTGTCGTGTATGCCCACAGACGCGCAGAAATGCCCCAAATTTCAACGATACGATGCAAACCAATAAAGTAACAACAAGAGCAAAGAAAACGCGACAGACGAAGTCACAGATCCCAAAAACAGATTTTTTTACACTGCTCTGCCGCTCTGATTTGAAAGTAGAATGTATCAAGGAGCATAAGTTCCACCCCGCACGCAGGTGGCGGTTCGATTACGCAATACCGGCGCACAAGATAGCCATAGAGGTGGAGGGTGGGGTGTGGACCGGTGGCAGACATACTTCTCCGAAAGGATTTCTCAATGACATGGAAAAATACAATACTGCAACCATTATGGGCTGGCGAATTCTTCGCACAATTCCTGATGAGCTGTGCAGTAATATTACGCTCAATATGATAAGAGAGGCCATTCGAACACCAATACACCTGCAGCCAACATCGATTTATCCACAAAAGTGATTATAATACAATCATATTATCTTATCTTTGCAAACATAACGCGCACGCAATGAAGACTGAAACAATTAAATTATCGCAAATCAACATCAACGCACGGAATCCGCGCAAGATTTCAGACACGCAGCTCGAAAGACTTGTGCGCTCAATTCTCATCTTCCCGGAGATGCAGACCCTGCGCCCGATAGTCATAGACGAGACCTACACAGCCCTCGGCGGCAATATGCGCTACCGGGCATTAACCGCAATCTCCGAGAAAAGCCCAGCAGAGGTCAACATGATGCTCGCCAACAGCTGCAAGGGCTACGCACAGAAGACCGAAGCGGAGCGACAGAACCTCCGAGACTATTGGGCAGCATGGCTCGCAGACCCCACGGCAATCATCGTACGAGCCGACCAACTGACCGAGGAGCAGAAGCGAGAATTCATCATCAAGGATAACGTAGCTTTCGGCGATTGGGACGATGAGATGCTGACCGCAGACTTCGACCCCGATGAGCTTGTTGATTGGGGACTCGGAGATCTTGACGATGAGCCGGACGATGGCGATGCTGATGAGGATGACTACGGCGAGGAAGACGCAGCCAACGCTCCGGCCCGGTGCAATCCCGGCGATGTGTGGCTACTCGGACGGCACAGGCTCATGTGCGGAGACAGCACCAAAGAGGCTGATGTGGCCATACTGATGGGCGTAGAACAGGCACATCTTCTGCTGACCGACCCACCATACAACGTGGACTATCAAGGCGGCACAAAGGACAAAATGAAAATCGCCAACGATAACATGGATGACATGGCATTTGTCGGCTTCTTGACCGCGGCCTTCAACTGCGCCATTCAAGCAATGCGACCGGGTGCGGCTTTCTATGTGTGGCACGCCGACAGCAAAGGCTATGAATTCCGCACGGCTCTGAAGGAGGTCGGACTGACGCTCCGGGAGACGCTGATATGGGTCAAAAACGCGCTCGTCCTCGGAAGGCAGGATTACCAGTGGCGGCATGAGCCGTGCCTGTATGGGTGGAAAGACGGAGCAGCGCATTACTTCGTCGATGACCGCAGCCAAAGCACCGTAATCGAAGATGCCGGGGTGGACTACCGTAAGTTCAAGAAAGACGAACTGCTGAAGCTCGTGCTTCAACTCACGGACGTGTCAGTACCCAACACGGTAATCTACGAAGATAAGCCGACAAAGAACGACATCCACCCCACCATGAAGCCTGTAAAGCTAATGGCGCGACTTATCAAGAACAGCACCAAGCAAGAGCAGCTCGTCCTTGACCTTTTCGGCGGCAGCGGCTCAACCCTTATCGCTTGCGAGCAGATAAACCGCAAGTGCTTCACGATGGAATATGACCCTAAATACTGCGACGCAATTCTCGATCGCTGGGAAAAACTTACAGGAGAAAAAGCTGAACGCAAAAGAACTTAAAACTGTCGATAATGAGCAAGATGCAGAATCAGCGGCGCAGCCAAGCAAAGATGGCCCGGTTGGAGATTGTTGCACAGATGTTTCTTCGTCAGCATACCGTGCGTCAAATCCGAGCAGAAGTAATGAAACGGCTAAACTTATCCACTTATTCCACAGCAACGGTTCAGAACGACATCCGGACAGTCCTCGAGGAATTACAACAGCAGCGGCTCGACAATGCAGAATACGCGTTGCAGTTGGAACTTGAGCGCATCGACGAGACGTGCCGTGAGCTATGGGCGCAATGGGAGAAATCCAAAGAGGACCACGTCCGCACCATGAAGAAGCGTAAGGGAGTGCCACAGTTCGGAGACGAGGGCGGTAAGAGCAAAACTACACAGATAGAAAACCGGGAAAGCAAGTTTGTCGGTTTCGGCAATGTAGCTTATATATCCGAGATCCGTGCCCAGCTCCAGGAACGACGTAAACTGCTCGGACTCTATGCACCGGAAAAGAAAGAGCTCTCCGGGGAGCTTTCCTTTGCAAATCTGCTAATGGAAAGCGGCATGCTTGATGAAGCAGAGGCGAACAGCTCGGAATTTCCCGTGTAAGCCGCGCTGTTCGTTGGTCTCGCTCCGAGTTGAACAACCGCCCACCAACAAGCACGAAAGCCCACAGGCGCAAAATTCAGAGAAAATAACTCCACATTTCAACAATGGCACGACAGCAAGACATCATACTCCGGCAAAGGGGCATCGACCTATTGAATTCATGGCGGCAAGATTGGAACAAGTTCATCCGTGAAGCGTTGGGCGCGAACCTTGACAAAGAGCAGCAGGCAATCGTAACCTCGGTGCAATTCAACCCCCGAACCTCGGTGGCTTCGGGAACAGCACGTGGGAAAGACTTTGTCGCTGCTTGCTGCGCTGTGAGCTGCCTGTTCCTTACCCCACGGTGGAACAGCCGCAAGGAGCTTGTGGAGAACACCAAAGTCGCTCTGACAGCACCGACGGACAGGCAGGTAAAGAACATCATGATGCCGGAGGTCGCACGACTTATGGAGAGAGCCAAACAACGCGGCATCGTTCTTCCCGGAAGCGTGACCACAGACCGAATCCGCACGAACAGCCGCGAATGGTTTCTAACAGGCTTCAAAGCCGACGAGCAGAACCACGAAGCATGGTCTGGTTTTCACGCGGTGCATACGATGTTCATCGTCACGGAAGCCTCCGGCGTATCAGACAACATCTTCGACGCAATCGAGGGTAACCTGCAAGGAGACTCCCGAATTCTTCTTGTGTTCAACCCCAATACCCCAATCGGATATGCGGCACGAAGCCAAAAGGGAGAACGCTGGGCAAAGTTCCGGCTCAACTCACTGACCGCACCAAACGTCACGGAGAAGCGAATCATCATACCCGGACAGGTGGACTACCCGTGGGTGGTTGACAAGCTCGAACAATGGTGTATGCGTATCCGCCCCGACGAGGTGCAGCCGGAACTTGATGACTTCGAATTCGAGGGGCAATGGTATCGCCCGGAGGACTTGTTCAGAAAGAAAGTCCTCGGAAAGTTCCCAAAGGTCGGAGACGATGTGCTGATACCGCAGCAGTGGATAGAAGCCGCACAGGAACGATGGAAACAGGCGCATGGCAAAGAGCCGATCGAAAGAGACGGAGATATTCGGATGCTTGGCGTGGACGTGGCTGGCATGGGACGAGACGCGACTTGCTATGTCGAGCGCATGGGCGCATGGTGTTCCGGCTTCGACAGCCATAACTCCGGCGGCACGGCAGACCACATGGAGGTTGCAGGAAAGGTGGCGACATGGAGGAGACGTAACCCCTACGGCTTCGTAAGCATAGACACCATCGGAGAGGGCGCAGGGGTTTATTCCCGATGCCGTGAGGTGGAGAACAGCCCGGAATACATAATCAGCTGCAAATACAGCGAATGGGGAGGAAACAACCCCGACAAGATGAGAGACATAACCGGGCAATATCGCTTCGTGAATATGCGAGCCTATCTGTTCTGGTGTGTCCGGGATTGGCTCAACCCCAAGAACAACACAGGGGCGATGCTGCCGCCCGACCCACTCTTTGAGGAAGAAGCGACGGAGATACGGTGGTTCTTCCGTTCCGACGGCAAGATACAGATAGAACCAAAAGAAGATATAAAGAAACGTCTCAACCGTTCAACCGACCGCTTCGACGCTCTCGCCAATACCTTCTACCCGATGGATATGCGCAGAGCCATCGACATAGAACGCCTCCAACGAATTTTTTAACAACCCCAATATCAAAAACAAATGCCAAGCATCCAAGAAATCCTCGGCGCAAATACGACCGAAAGAGAGCGAATAACCGCGCTCAAGCAAAAGACCGTCAGTGTCCCAGCGTGGGCAGGCAGAAAGGGTCTTGAAAGCGAGTACGACCCCAAGAAGCACCCTGTCATGGACAAGCAGATATACCCCGACATTGTGCGCGATGACGGAGTAGAGAGAGTAACGCGAATAACCCTATCGTTTCAGAAACTCGCTGCAACACGCATGAGCGAACTCTGCACAGGCATACCCGTGAAGCGAGTGTATAAGCCGGAGGGCGACAAACAGAAGCTCGCAGCGGAAGTGATAGAAAAGATATTCGACCGCAACCGCATCAACAGCGTCAATACCAAACGATGCAAACAGTTGTTCGCAGGATGCGAAATATTCACGCTTTGGTATGCCGTGAAGCAGCAGAACAATCTCTACGGGGTCAACAGCCCCATCAAGCTGCGCTGCCGGACTTTCTCCCCAATGCTCGGAGACGAGTTATATCCGTTCTTCGACGAGTACGGAGACATGACCGCCATGAGCATCGGCTACACCCGAAAGGTCGGGCGCAAGAACGTGCAGTATTTCGACACCTACACAGACGGAGAGGGCAGCCGCCACATCAAATGGAGCAACGAGGGCGGAGACTGGGCTGTGGTCGAAGACGAGAAGACAACGCTCTTTAAAATCCCTGGAGTTTACGCTTGGAGACCGATGCCGATATGGGAAGACACATCCAGGAACGTGTACGAGATGGAATGGTCTCTCTCTCGAAACGGCAACTATCTCCGGGAGAACAGCAAACCCAAATTCGTGGTCTGCGCCGACGCTGTCATTCAATACGGTGACGAGAAAAGTCCCAACAAGGAATTCAAGGCGGTCTCACAGTTCCCATCGGGAGCAAAGGCGGAATACGTCACATGGGAGCAGGCGACCGAGAGCCTCAAGTTCCACATCGAGACCCTGCGAAGCTTGTACTTCACGCAGCTTCAGCTCCCGGATTGGAGCTACGAGAAGATGAGCCAACAGGCGCTCTCCGGGGAGAGCCGCAAGCAGATGTTCATCGACGCGGAACTCAAGGTAGGAGACGAGAGCGGAGACCTTATCGAATTCTTCGATCGAGAGGTCAACGTGGTCAAGGCTTATGCCAAACGTGTGATGGGCAGCGCATACCATGCCGACATCGACGCTCTCCCGGTTGAGAATATCGTAACCCCCTACCGTATCACGGACGAGAAAGAACGAGTGGAAAGGCTGATGACCGCCAACGGCAACAAACCCATCATGTCGCAGAGAGAGAGTATCGAGGAATACGGACACTCTGACAACGTCGACCGAACGCTCAAGGAGATAAAGGAAGAGGAAATCGCCGACTCCTTCGATTTGACCGAATAAACCAATCGCATCATGGCACGAACACCAGTCCGCCTACCCAAAAAGAAGCTGCCGGAAGCCCCGAAATACCGATGCCGGGACTGCGCCCATTCCTACGATTGGCAGAACCGGGCACTCGACGGACATCTGATACTCTGCCGATGCCCCTACGACAAAAAGAGCCAATACGGAATGTTCTGCAAGTTCCTGTCGGACTACCAGTGCAGCGACCATTTCAAGAAACGAACAACAGAACCCAATGCCAAAGCCAACTGACTACGACAAGACGCACCTCCGCAACATGGCGGCGATCGGTACGCGCATAGACCGCATCTTCAAGAAAGCTGCCGAGGAAGCAGCCAAGATTGGTGTGTCCATAAAATCCCCCCTGCCCGAAGACCGCATTTTCAGCTTCGATGATTACCCAGCGACCAAAAAGCAGATCGAGCGACTTATGACCGCCCTGCAAGAGTCGATGGAGACAGCCATCGTGAACGGAGTGCGGTCTTCGTGGACATTGAGCAACAACAAGAACAATGCCCTCGTGTCGCGCATTTTCGGAGGCCGTGTCGGCGATTTGAGCAAGGAACAACACCGACGTTACTTCTCCACCAACGGAGCGGCTCTCGACGCGTTTCTGCAACGTAAGGCGCAAGGGTTGAACCTTTCCGACAAGGTGTGGAGATATGCTGAATCATTCAAACGAGAGATAGAGCTGGGTCTTGACTTGGGAATTCGCACCGGGGAAAGCGCGGCGCAAATGTCTCGAAGCCTCCGACAGTACCTACAGCACCCCGACAAGCTGTTCAGACGGGTGCGGGACCAGCATGGCAATCTCAAGCTCTCCAAGGCGGCGCGAGACTACCATCCCGGACGCGGTGTTTACAGAAGCAGCTACAAGAACGCCCGGAGACTTGCCTGTACCGAGACCAACATGGCATACCGCACAAGCGACCATTTACGCTGGCAGCAGATGGAATTCGTGGTGGGCATCGAAATCAAACTGAGCAATAACCACACGCTGAACGGAGTGCCGCTGACCGACATCTGCGACACTCTCGCCGGACGCTACCCCAAAGACTTCAAATTCGTGGGCTGGCATCCCCACTGCCGCTGCCACGTCGTGACGGTTCTTAAGACCGATGACGAGATGGCGGAGGACACTCAGCGGATACTTGCCGGAGAGCAGCCGAAGAAAGGATCTGTAAACACCGTGCGCGACGTTCCTGACGCTTTCAAAGGCTGGGTGGAAGAACACGCCAACCGCATAGAGATGAGTGGAAATTTGCCCTATTTTCTTAAAGATAACCGCAAGATAATAAGCAATCTTTTAACTGAGAAAATGCCTCAATTAATCGCAGGAACAGGCGACCCCATATTTGATTATATCGAAAACTACAACCTACCCAAGTCTATTCGGGACAGATTCGAGCTGTACAACAGCCTCAAGTCTTTCAATGACTTCAAAATGTTCTTTGCCGAGCGTGGCATTGAGCTTTCAACCGACTTTGAAGAATTATTAGATAAAGCAGACGAATACTTTGAACCGATTGCTTTACAGTGCAGAAAATTATCAATAGCATACGATACATACACGAATTTGTTAGGGAAAGATTGCCTAAAATCTCTAAAGCGAATCAACCTCTTTGATAATGGAGAAGACATGGGCAGTGCACAAGCAGCATATTTTTATAATATGATTGGCGAGAAAGACCCTTGGGCTGGCGTACTGAGAATTCGAACTAACAATCTCAATGGACATACAGCATTCCATGAATTGGCTCATGTGATACAAGATTCTGTTAAACTAAGGGGCGAAGATGCTGTGATTGCAGCTTCACGCATTATTAAGGAGTGCGGCTTAGATAAATCCGTAGGGGCGTATTTCGGGGCTTCTGCTTACGCAATGGAAGCAGAGAGAATGGCGGACGCTTTTGCAAATGTTTTCACGCGCAAAAAAATGAGCAAAGAGTTTGAATTCTTTACGGAAGTAAGGAAATACTTGCGCCATCCTCAAAATGAAATAAAGACAATCGAGGAAATAGCAATCAAAAGACACGCCAATAGAGACGTAGCCAAAATTCAAAAGACATGGAATGCCCGTCGCATAGCCAACATCGAGGATGCTGCCAAAAAGGGGCTTTTCCCCAAGGAATGCCTGAAAGGGCTCTCCGCAATGAAACTACCAGAATTCAACGCCCGAATTGCATACCTTCAGAAAACCGCGCAGCGACACGCAGCAAGGTCTCCGCAGGACATCGAGGACATCAAGAAAGCATGGAAAGCCAAGCTCACGAGAGACAAAAACACGCGCATCATGGCGGACAATGTTCTCAAGCTACGCTCCGAATATCCCCTCGACGTGGACTTCTCCGCGCTTGAGAAAATCATCGCAGACAACAATCTCACGAAGCTGCGAGAGGAAGCTCGGAACGTGGCACAGGTAATCAAGACGATCCGCGCAGAGGAAAAGATGCTCTCCGACATCATCCCGGAGGTTCACGAATGGCACAAGTCATTCAACCTCGAAAGTCTTAAGGCGGTTAAGACCTCAATCCTTAGCAAACTTGACGAATTCAAAGCAAAGGGATGGGGAGACTTCGATACCAAGACAAATCTCGGACATCTCAAGCACAGCCTCGAATGGCAAGCCAACTATATGGCTACCAAAGGACAGCTCAAGTATTCGACATGGGAGGTGGCGCAGAAATCCTACCTCAAGCTCGTGGACAAGGCGCAGGACTTGCTCGATTGGGAAAATATCGAGACGGACATCGAATTGCTTAAAGCCTTTAAGACCAAGAGTAAAGAATTTGGAAATCTACTCAACAACGCAATTGCAGCACAAGCGGCAGGGGACAAAGCAAAAGCCCAACTATGGGTCTATAACGCCGGACTCAAGAAAGACCAACTCGAAGCCGCGAAAGCAAAGGCAGCAGCTGCGAGAGCCGCTAAAAAGGCAGCTGCATCGACCGAAGCACCTGTTAGCTTTGGAGACGAGTGCTTCACAGAATCTCGTCGCAAGGCTGCTAAGATATTCAGAGACGCGATGGAAGCAGAAAGCAGTGAGTTATTCGATGAAGCGTCCCGACTTTACCAAGCCGCGACAGACGCATTCAAAGAAGCTGCTGAAGACTATACAGAAGCATCGGGCTATCTTACGAAATGGCTGCGAGGGCTTGACGGCTACCTCGAATCGAGCCTGAGCTATGCGCAAAAGGCGGAATTCCACACAAGGGAATTGTCAAGGATAATCGGACAGGCGACGCTCAAACGAGATATGTGGCTGTATCGAGATGAGCGAGCCGCATTCTTGGCATTGAAAGCCGGAGGATTAGACCCGGACACCCTACAGGCGCAAATCAAGGAGTACGCCCGTAAAATAACTGCACGATACAAAGCCGCAGGACGCATGACAGCCAAGAGAACGAAAGAACTTGAGGAAAAGATTGCGTGGTTCACGGATTGGAGAGCAAGACAGCTTGTCGGGAAAAAAGGCATCGATCCGTCGATCCTTTCATGCGGTTCTCACGAACAGCACAGATTCAATGGAACAGGCGGAGACAACCGATTCGGCAGACCAAAGGTTCGCCTTGAGATTTACTGCCCAAAAGGAACGCAAGCCTTGTATGCCGCTCCATTCAATCACTACAACCGCAAGGTTACGAGTGGCAGATTTTGGGATGGAACGAGCCACACTATCTCAATCCACGAAGCAGAGGTATTCTTGCAGCGAGACACAGAATTCAGAATCGTATCTGCAAGATGGGACGCTAAAGAAGACCGATGGTTCGTTAAAGTTGAGGTCATAGGACACAGAGCGCGTGACTTCGAGATGCAATCCACGCCAAGAGGTTACAAAGCTAAGTTTAAATAACAGCAACGAGGACGGAAGCAATACAGCAACCGTCCTCGTTTTTTGCTTGATGGAATCAGAGACTCGCACTCTTCCAGTCCGTGTAGAAGCGTACCCAATCCCCGGAGGATGCAACGCCCTCATTCCAATGCTGGAGCAACCGGTAGAGCGCAGCCTTAAGCCCGATCCACACACCGTCTGACTTCTCGAAGTCGAGCAGCCCGGCGGCACGGTACTCGTCCATGATTTCGGCGGATTTTTCCGAAAGGGTCTCGGTTTTAGCATCCGCGATTTCACGCCCTACCCAATCACGCTCTGTTTGCCACAGGAAAGAGGGAACGCCGGACGTGAAAGGGTTTGCCTTTTCGCCCTTGTAGTAGCGGCAACAGCGCAACAATTCATCACGATTTAAGTCCATTTTTATAGCGATGTTCAAATTTAACAATCACGTCAAGCATCTCAGCCGGGAGCATCGACAGAGCCTTCTCCCGGATATCGTCGGGAATCCCCCAGCGAGCCTCGGCAAGAGAACCGACAATCGCTGCGAGAGTGTCCGAATCGCCACCCCAAAGAACAGCCCGCCGAATGGCATCTTCAAACCCTGCTGATTGCAGGAGGATATGGAAAGCGAGAGGAACACAACCCTGACACGTCTCGTCAAAGACACCACGCGCAGGAAGATGCGTCCTCCAATTCCACTCATATCCATAATTCTCGGAGACAAGACCGAAAACATCAAAGGAATCCGGCGCATTGCCAAACTCGCGGAAATTGAAGATAGCACGAGCCACGACGGAAGCTCCGATAAGTCCCTCCACATGGTTGTGGGTCGGAGCAGCCGAAGCCAACGCAGCCCGGAGCGTCGCCGCTTCCGAACTGAACGCCCACCCGACAGGAGAAACACGCATTGCAGCACCGTTGCCGAAAGAGTTATAGGGTTGCGGATTTTCAGAGTGCAGCCACGCATTGAACGAGCCACCATAACCGCCCATCGGATTGGGATACTTGCGACCCCAACGCTGGAGCGCAGACCCGAAGCCCTCCCCGGAGACGAGCGCATCAGCGACAGCTATCGTGCAGACGGTATCGTCCGTGAAAGAGCTGCGCTTCGAGAACAGAGGGAAGCGAGGATTTGAGGTGTTGGCGAATTCATAAGGCGAGCCAACGATGTCGCCGATTATTGCTCCTAACATAAGCAGTTCAGAGATTTAGATTACAAAGTTAAGTAATAGTTCGAGAATACGACGAAATTAGATCCATTTATGACGCTTTGAGACAACAGGCTCACGCTTGATGATGCAACGCTTTCCTGCAAAGGCTGCGCCGTCCGGAACTTTGAGGTTGTAGAGATGGCCGAGGGTACAGCCTATCTGCTCCACGGAGAAGACCTCGTAGATGGCGGCAAGCGACGAAAACAGGAAATATCGCTGTCGGGGCTTGTCGGCAAAGGGCGCTGCGAAGAACAGCACCCCATAAACATAACGACCGAATGGCATTAGACAGCAGGTATCAAAGAATTCTGAATATGGATAGCCACCCACCGAAGCTCGTCCTCGGTCAGAGCGACACCCGGATAGAATTCCCGGCAGAGCTCAGTGTCAGGGCGATCCCCTACAGGAGTGCGGAGAAAGTCATGGAGACCGCAGATGGGTTTAAAGATTCCCTCCTCCGAAAGAGGCAGAACGATATCCGAGGGGTCGAGGTCTGCAGCAATGGCAAGAGCCATGACAGCCTCGGTGGTCTTTTCTGCCCAGTCCTCGAAGACTTCAGCAGGGTTGTAATGCTTCCAAAGCCAATTCTCGAAGCGGAGCATTTCAAGATTACGCAGTTCTTTCATTTTACAGTACGGTTAATGGGTTCGACATTGAAGCGAGAACGGACATCCACGAGGATGCAGCCGGAGACATTCGAGTCCGGGCAGAAGATGCAGAGACACGACATGAGCGGAATCCAAGAGAACGCCACGCTCGGATAACTGAGGGCGAGAAACTCGCAGAGGGAAGCGAGTAGGTAATGGTCGGTGGTTTTGTATTGCAGAAGCATATCTGAAGAATTTGAGGGGCGACCCGGAAGCCGCCCCGGTTTTTATTTCCAATTTTTAGCAACTTCTTCGAATTCCTGATACACACCGTCCCGGAGAAAAAGCATATCGCCCGAACCGTCTCCCCACCAATCGGTGACATGAGACAGATGGCGACCAACTCCATCATTCGGGCAGAGCTTCTTGTAGATGGAGCGGAACATGGCGGAGATTTTACGACCTTTGAAATGACCGCCTCGATGAGCGTCATTCGTGCAATAGCCATAGCAGTGGACGGTCTCCACGTTTCCGGCATCATCAAGGAACTCATTGTCGCAGTCACCCCATGCGCCGTAGCGGATAGTGTCGAGGAGCAGAACAACTTCCTCCCCGGAAAGTACATCGATAATTTTTTGAGCTGTTGAATTCATAACAGAGAGTTAAAAAGGGTAGATTACTTGCGATAGAAAGAGAACTTGATACCACGGCGGAGCTTGCAGTGGGTAACATCGTTGTTGATGTCGCGCTCGGCACGACCGACAAACTTGTAGAACAGCTCCTCCCCGATAAGGGCAATCGCGCCGGACACGCCGACCAACACGTTCAGCTTGTCGCCGGAGGGCGAAAGACCGTTGACCTTGATGAGATAGTTGCGGTTGATATAGGAGGAGGGATAAAGGGAAGCAGTTGCAGATGCCATGATTTCAAGTTTTAGAGGGGCAGAACGCCCGTGGTTTATATTCACGACACAAAGTTACATTAACTATTCGGTTAATACTTCATCTTTTGAGAGAAAAATTAACCGAACGGTGTATTTTTAACAATTTAGTAGGGATTTCGCAAATATAGTATGTTGAATACATAGATAAGATGGTGCATAATTTTTTTCTCAAATTTTATATGCTTATATTGTAAACACATTGATAAATATTGTATCTTTGCGAATTAACTAATCAGTATAGCATTACAACATCGCGATGAAAAAAGAAATTCTTGAAGCTCTCACAACCAAATTTTCGGGGGTGTCAGTTTCCATTCTCGACAGGATAGCGACCAAGCTCGCGAAGACTGTCACAACCGCAGAACAGGTCAAGACCGCAGTAGAGGGAGTGACCATTCAGCAGGTCATCGAAAGCTACGGAGACAGCCGTGCGACCGAGGCCTCCGACACCGCTCGTAAGAACGCGGTGCAGGAGTACGAGAGCCGCTACGGACTGAAAGACGGAGTGAAGACCACAACCACCACAACTGGGGGCGAGCAGCCGACAGGTGGCACCGCAACCAATCCGACAACCGGGGGCGAGGAAGTCCCTGTATGGGCGCAGAAACTGATTAACGACTTCGCCGAATTCAAGGCTTCCAAGACAACCGAAACCCGAACCCAGCAACTCAACGCCGTAATCGGCAAATTGCCCGAACCCATGCGCAAGGCTTATGAGCGACTCCCTCTCGACAAATATTCTGCCGAGGAGTTCAACACACTTATCGCAGACATCACGACCGAGGTCGAGGGCATCGCTGACGATACGGCAGCGCAAGGGGCTGTCTTCGGCAAACCTTCCGCGTCAACAGGCGCACAGAACAAGACTGAACTCACCGAAGCGCAGAAAGCTGCAATCTCACATCGAGAGGGCATCCCTGCCAACGGTAATCAGCCTTTCTAAGTTTAACCCATCAACTCACTGAAGAATGGCAAAAATGACCGTAAAGAAAAGACGCGATGACCAGACACCTCGCGTCTTCATCCACAAGACAGCCGACATTCGTGGTGGCGTTTCTGTGGCAGCTTCGGAACTCGGTGGAGACTATCTCCGTGAGGGCGCAATTCTGAGCGCACCCGTCGATGGCATCACTCACGTGGTCAAGACCGCCGAGGTCATCGCCGAAGTCGCAGCAGCCGACACGACCATCAAGGTCTCGAAGTTCCACAACTTCAAAGTCGGCGACTGCATCATGGTTGAACCCGGCAAAGTCGCACACAAAATCACAGCGATCGACGAGACCAACAAGAAGTATGACACCCTCACGGTAAACACTGCACTCGGCGCAATTGCCCTCGGCGGTTTCATCGTCGAAGCCGCCGCAGAAGCGACAGGCGCAGAAAACAGCAAGTCGCAGCTCAAATATGAGCCGCAGTCCGTCAATGGCACCGGGCAACCTTTCGACCCCAAGTCGAACATCAGCACTGACGCATGGGTAATCGGTGTGACGCGCAACAACCCCGTCCCCGAATTCCTCATCGCCAAGCTGAAAGGAATCATCAATCTCTAACCCCCGATAAGCAATGGCAACAGTAGTAAATACACTTATCCACGGGCTGAATCAGCAGATGGTGGAATGTCGACTGAACAGCATCGACATGAAGCCCTTCCTTTTCGGCACTTACTTCCCCGTGAAGAAAAGAACCGGCTTCAATTGGGAGACGCTGACCAATCAGATCACAAAAAAGAACGTAGCCGCTGACCTTCACGCAGACAACGGCACTATCATCCGCAAGCGTCGTCCCATCTTTCAGAGTGCGAAAGGCGACCTTCCGTACATCGCCATTTCTCGTGAAATGACCCGTGCGGACATGAAGCGTTATCAGACAGAACGCGCTCTCGCCAAAGACGATGACGCGACCAACCTCGTCGAGTTTTGGGGCGAAGACGTGGACTTCTGCGCAAACGGTGTTCAGTCCGAGCTTGAATACATCGCATGGACGCTCCTGTCAAACGCTGGCGTGATGAAGTTCACGACCACGACCAACGCGACATTTGCAAACGAATTCGACCTCGACTACGATGTCGATGACGAGCAGAAAGTTGTCGCTCTGAGCGATTGGGGCAACAAGGTAACCGCAGACATCATCGGCGACCTCGTGAAAATCCGCGAGGAGCAGAAGAAATACGGACGCAATCCCAAGTTCGCCTTCATCAACCTGAACGAACTCTACCGCATCGCCTCGACCGACCAAATCATCAAGGCTTGCGCTTCGTTTGCGTCCAACGCCCTCAACATTTCGCAGACCCCGAACCTCGCGCAGATTAACGCGATGCTCAAGGAACAGGCATGGCTGGGTGGTCTTCAGCTCCGCGTCATCGACCAAGATATCACTCGTGAATTCGATGACAAGCCGGACATTACAGGAAACCCATTCGCCGACCACCGTCTCGTTCTTTCGGAAACCGAGAAGCTGGGTTCTACCCAGTACGACATCCTCGAAGATGACGACACGAGCCACTGCATCATCCGTGCCGTGCGCTCCCACACCGTCATCAAGAAGTATGGCACCATCGAGCCGAAAGGTGAGGTAACCATCGGCGAAGCCGACGCAATCCCCGTTCTCGACACGGCATACCGCAACGTCTACGTCCGCACCGACAAAACCTCATGGGATTAATCTCCCCGTAATGCGAAGCATCAATGGCACAAACCAACCTCGACGCATTAAAGAGCGTGAACGCTTACCCGATACCGCTGCGCACCCTCACGGAGACAGCGGAACGTCGTAATATTTCGCTTGCCGCTGAAGCCTCGCAGGAGAGTCTGCTTGGCAGGGATTATCTCCTGGCTAAAGCAGACCTCCTGCTTTGGCTCTCCGTCGCCCCGAACATTTCACAGGGCGGTCAGTCCTTCTCGTTTACTGATGAACAGAGAAAGGATTTCAAGCGACAGGCGTACGCGATTTATGACGTGTACGAGCCGATGGCAAATGCCGGGTGCGTCTCATACGGCTACAAAGGAGACAGACTATGATAATCGAGAACGGCACAATCGAATTCAAAGAGAAGACCCCCGGAAAGATTGACCCGGAGACAGGCTACCCCACTAAACCGACAGCGGTCGGCTGGAGCAAACCTATCCCTTGTCAGTTCCTGCCAAACAACCGCAACAACCTCGGTAGGATCAACGGCGAGCGTTTCACGACAGCCACCTACACGGTACTGATCGAGGAACAGGAGCTGCCCGAATCCGAGCAGATACGGCTGACGGACAGGAGCGGAAAGAAACTCGGAGAATTCTCATTGATTGCGCCCCCGGAAACCCTCGAAGCGGTCGGAGAGATAAGGATTTTAATATGACCCCGTGTGTTGCCCTGTGTGGCGTTTCTTTCGGTCGGGTGGAACAACCATACCATTTGCACGATAAATCGCCACAGAGGGCAAATTTGGAGAAAATAACTCACGGAAATGGGAATCACGCAGAAGACCCCGGCGGCAGAGATTGACGCTTACATTGAGCAGCAGGTGGAACATATGACAAATGCGCTTATTTACAACTTGCAGTTCATCGGCGAAAAATGCCTCAACGCCGCCCGTGAGACAAACTCCTACAAAGACCGCACAGGCAACCTCCGAAGCTCCCTCGGATACGTCATCGTTCTTGACGGAAAGATAAAATATCAGAGTGACTTTGAGGTGGTCATGCAAGGCGACAGCGGAGCAAAGAGCGGAATCCAATACGCGAAAGAGGTCGCCCGGCAATTCCCGGAGGGCATTGTTCTCATCGTGGTAGCCGGAATGCATTATGCCTCCTATGTCTCCGCCACGGGGCGAGACGTTCTCGACAGCGCGGAATTGCTTGCAGACAAACTTGTGCCGCAGATTTTGAAACAACTCGGATTTAAATAACACGACCTAATGGCTAAGACAGGAAAGCAGATACAGGGCGACATTCGCCGTCTCTTGAAAGACTCGACCCTTTACACCCAAATATCGGGAGAGGTCTATCGGAACGGCTACCGCCCACGAGACAGCCGCATGGAAGATGCGGTCGTGACATTCACTGCCGGACTGCCGGACCAAATACAGACAGGCGTGGTAACCGTCAACATCTTTGTGCCGGACATCGACCCCGAAGACAACGGCACATGGCTGGAGGATGGAAGACGAACCGAGGAGATAGAGAATCTCGCACAGGCATGGGTTGACAGCCTAACGGCAGAGGTCTCATGCTACAAGTTTAAGTTACAGCAAACAATCTACACGGAAGCCGAACCAAGTATTAATCAGCATTTCGTGGTCGTAAAACTCAAGTATGAGTATTTCGGATAAACAACAAATCAAAATTTAACAAAACGAATAATTATGGCAACAATTTCATGGGGTAAGCCCTCTTCTTTTGAAACAACTCCATCTGTTGACAGAGCTCCCGCCGCTGACGCCACATGGGAAAGCATCGAGACTCCCAAAGAGGGCACCTTGCAGATAAATGTCACGGAAGGTGCCGAACATACAGCCAACGAAGAAGGAGGTGGGCTCGTTGATATCCGCTTCGACGCCAACACCTACGAGCTCCAGTTTACAGAGTTTGTGAAGAAAGGCAAGGATCCGATATTCGAGGATGTCGACGGCGTGGTGGCCGGTGAGCATGCTTTCCGCTTTCTGCCGGAAGACGATACATGCGAAGGTCGTCAGATTGACTGCGCTATCGTGCGCGTAGTTGAGACCTTCACTACTGCCGAAGGCCTACTCCGTTTGCACAAGTGCAGATGCAAGAAACCCAAAACCGGTAAAACTGTCAAGAAGTACACCAAGACTGCGTAAGCACTACATTCCTAAGCGAGATGGAGCGGTGGTAGCTCGCTGTGTTTCTCCCGGCACAGAGGTCGTGGGTTCGAATCTCACTCTCGCTTCCAAAACAATACCACATAGAGATGGAAAAGACAATAGAAGAAAAGGTAGCCCAGACCATCCTCCAGCAACCGGAGGAGATAACCATCGGCGGCAAGACATATACCATAGCACCTCCGAGTGTAGCGACACTGATTCTTGTTTCAGGGTGGATCTCTCGTTTGCCAAACATAATTCTCGATGAAAATAAGATTATGGAGGAAAGCCTGTTCATAGCAAAAGATTGTGGAGAATTGGGGGATATCGCAGCCACGTTAATCCTTGGGGCAAAACACGTCAACGACATTGTGGAAAGCCGCCACACGGAAAGGAAACGGCATCTGTGGGGATTATTCAGCACGAAGCATACGGTAGTCAAGTACGAGACAAAGAAAGAACGATTGAGCCGGGAACTGCTGGAAGACACGACACCAAGAAACCTCCACAACATCGTCGCCCAAGCCCTTCTCAAAATGCAGGTCGGTGATTTTTTCGGGCTTACCACTTTCCTCACAGGGATAAATCTGATGCGTCCAACGAAAGTGGGAACAGAAGTGACAGCATCTGGGCAATGATATCAGGAATTGTAAAGGCTTTTAATCTCACGATTGATTATGTTCTTTATGATCTCAGTTATGTCAACCTCATGCTATATGGCGCATCGCTGCCCTCTTACAAAGGTCCTAAAGGCAAAAACGGGGAGGGGCAGAACAATAAGGTCATCAATGGAGACGATCCGACTAAACAGGCGGAAATAGACAAGTTATTCGACGAAACAAACAGGAGCTGATGGAAACAGATAAAGGCGGTCTGTTTTATGCAACAGGCATTGATAATTCGAAACTGAGGATAGATGCGGCAGAATCCCGAAACATTCTTGCCGGAATTGGTCAATCAGCCATACAGGAAGGCGCTCGAATGGATGCCGCGTTCAATCAGGTCGCAAAGACACTGGGTGGCCTTTTTGCCATCAGTCGACTAAAAGATACTGTCGCTCAGATTGTAGAGGTGCGCTCAGAAATTCAGCGTTTACAAACGTCGTTTAAGACTCTTGCTGGGGAAAGCAAAGGGGATGCGTTATTCTCTGAAATCAGACAGTTTGCCACTTCCACGCCGATGATGATGAAAGACCTTGCTGCGGGGGCGCAAACTATGCTTGCATTCAATATCGAAGCAGAAAAGGTCATGCCGATATTGAAATCTATCGGAGATATATCAATGGGTGACGCGCAGAAGTTCAACAGCCTCACCCTTGCATTCTCGCAGATGAGCGCCACCGGCAAGCTCATGGGGCAAGACCTTTTACAAATGATCAACGCCGGATTCAATCCCCTGTCAGTCATCAGCGAGAAGACCGGGAAGTCCATCGGAGAACTCAAGGAGGAGATGGAGCAAGGCAAGATAACCACCCAAATGGTGACCGAAGCCTTTATGTCGGCAACCTCCGAGGGTGGCAAGTTCTACGGAATGCTTGAGAAGCAGAGCCACGGAATCAAGGGCGCAATCTCTAACTTTGAGGGAGCGATCGACGATGCACTTAATGACATGGGAGCCTCCGTACAGGACACCACCATAGGCATCATCAACACCGGGACATACCTCGTTCAGCATTACGACACAATCCTCGACATTGTAGGAGTCCTCATTGCAACCTACGGCACATACCGCGCAGCCTTAATCGTAAATGCCGCAGTGGAGCAAATGATGGCGAAAGCCAGTGCGGAACGGATTGCACTGATAGAAGCAGAAATCAGTGCCGTAGGAGTAAAGACCGCACAGGAGCAGCTCGCCACTGATGCGGACATTGCAGCAGCCGTCTCCAAAGGAAACCTCACGGAAGCGGAGGGACTGCATATCCTCGCGCTCAAGAAGGAAGCCGCCGCACGAGTAGAATCCCTCGCCCTTGCCGCGAAACAGGCAGCAGCAGAACTCGCAGCAGCCACAGCAGCCCGACAGAACGCCGGAGTGCGCCTACAGGCTGCGGAAGCCAACGCCACAGCAATGCGCATCGAATACGAAGCCGCCCTCGCCAAAGGGGAGGTATTCGAGATAGCCCTTGCCAAAGAGCGGATGGAGACCGCGCAGACAGAGATCAACACAGCATCGCAGCAATACCAAGCAGCAGCCACTGCGGAAGCCACAGCAGTCAAGACAGCGCAGACAGCGCAGACAACTGCGAACTCCGCAGCGCAGCAGCTTAACAACATACAGGTTCAGCAGGGAACGGTTCAGACCGGGATATTTGCAACAGCCGTAAGGATGCTGACAAATACCCTCAAGGCTCTGTGGGCAACCATGATGAAACATCCGGGGGCATTGATTCTTGCAGCCGTTGTCGCATTGGGAGCAGCCATTTATAACGTCACGAAGAAAACGAAAGAACTGAGCGAAGAACAGCAGATTCTTGATGACGTGACCGGGCAAGCCACGGCAAAGGTTGCAGACGAGAAAACAAAGATAGAAACCCTCTCCGGCATCGTTCACGACAACACAAAGAAACTCGAAGAACGAAAGACGGCACTCCTTGCCCTGCAAGAGATTGTGCCGGACTACCACGCTGCGCTCACAGCAGAGGGCAATCTAATCAACGACAACACGGACGCGCTGAATCGCTACATCGACGCGCTCTTGAAAGCCGCCAAGCTCGAAGCCATCAAGGGAGGAATAACCGAGACCTTCAAGGAGCTGACGAACCTCGCAATGGACGTGAAGAACGACCGCTCCGATTATGGTGCTTTCTTGAATTTCTTTACATCTGACCAAAACATTGAAAAGAACAAGAAGCAATGGACGGCGTGGTATAACGATTTTATTAAAGATCCATCCAAATACACCCGAAAGGGACAGGGCGGACGAACCGAGGTCTTGATGGGCAGCGGTCTATCCGCTCAATGGCTTCATGCAGACATGGGCGAGGATTGGATTTCAGAATCGGAACGAGATCTCATAAAGGCAGCAGGGAAATACGCTGAATTTTCGCGTCTCTACAAAAATATTCTCGCCGAAGACGTAACCACCAACTCGAAGCCTTCAACAGCCCCTAAAAAATACAAAGACGAGGTCGCCGAACAGAGGAAAGCCCTCGCCGATGCACAGGCGGAAGTCAAAAGGTTGGAAGCAAGCGCGACCGCCACGACAGCCGAGGTAAAGAACGCCCATGATGCCGTTGAGCTTGCTGAGAAAAAACTTAAAGAGCTTGGCGTTGACATCAAGGCTGAACAAAAAAGTGGCAAGAATGCAAATCATATTGCGACAGAGACAGCTGAACGAAATGAGAAGATTCGGCAGTATTCTGAATCTGTGATCAAGGCTCAAAAAGAGGCTGAATTTGAAATCAGACAAAATGAGATAAACCTCCTCAAAGATGGTCTCGAAAAAACGCTCAGGCAAAATGACCTCAACTATGATCGGTTGATATTTGCTAACAAGCAGCGTAGAACCGACATGGTGGAGTCTCTACGCGACAAGGCGGAACTTGAGTGGACGAATGCTAATCCGAAGGCAAAAGATCAAGGAAAGGTGTTCGACCGGTCTGCCATCACAGAAAACGATTTGAGCGAAGAGCAAAAAAAGATTCTGATGCAGTATGAAACGCAGGCTCAGGAAATCCGCATTCAGGGTGAAAAGGAGGCCTTGGAGGCGATATTGGCCGATGTGCTGACCTACGAAGAGCAGCGTTTGAAGATTGCAGAGGAATACGCCCGTAAACGCGCTGCACTCTACACAGAGGATGAGAACGGCTTCAAAGTGCTTCGCACCGGGTTTTCGGAATCCAACGTCGCCGAACTAAACAAACAAGAGCGGAAATCCCTCAAAGAGCTTAACAGCCGCAGGGCTGCCGAACAGCTCGAGCAACTGAAAGGCGACATCAACTGGGACGTGATATTCGGCAACGTATCCAATCTCACAGGCAAACAGTTGAAGCTGATAAAAAAGCAGCTTCAGGAGTTCTACAACAGTCCGGCGTTCCGCATGGGCGCAACCCCTGAGCAGCTCAAGACCATTGCTGATGCAATGGAAAAAATCAATGAGGCCGAACGTAACAATTCCGGCTTCTTTGCAGGACTGAGCGATGCATTATCAACATACGATTCAGCAAAGCTTCGTTTCGAGAATGCCGAACTTGACCTCGATATGGCCAAGCAGACCGGCAATAAGGATATCATTGCCATCATGCAGAAACGCTACAACGAAGCGCAGAGCAACCTGCTCTCTGCTCAGGGAGCAGTAGGAGATGCCACAGATGCCGTTGTGACGAATTTTAAGACTGTGAGTTCCGCTTTATCTTCATTATCAAATGAAGCGGGTCTCTCTTTAACGCAACTTGGTGGCACCATCGAGACCTTAATAAATACATTCGGTAATTCCGGCTCAAAGATAGGGGGTATAATCAGTGCCGCCCTCTCTCTGCTTGATGCTATCGGTAAACAAGGCCTCGACGGATTTGTAGGAAAGGTGCTCAATGGCGTTTCTCAAGGCGTTGGGGGAGTTCTTGATACGGTAGGCGGCATTTTCGGCATTGATGGTCTCGGAGGATTGTTTAACGGAGATTCCCGAAAGGAGAAACGCATTGAAAGCCTTCAGGGAAGTATCGATTCGCTGACGCGGTCGAATACCCGGCTTGAACGAGCCAATTCCAAACTGTATTCACGAGAGAAAGCCTCCAACTATGGCAGTCAGATTGACAACCTCGAAGCGCAAAAGCGTCTCATCCTTCAGCAGATGGCCGAGGAGGAAGCCAAAAAGGACACCAACGATGACCGCATACAGGAATGGCGCAACCAGATTGAGGATATCGGCCAACAGATTGCCGACCTGAAGGAAGCTGCGAAAGATGCCATCATTGGCGAAGACATAACTACAAGCATCGATAATTTTGCCACGGCAATGGGAGATGCCTGGGGACGCACTGCCGACAAGGCCAAAGCTGTAAAGGACTATGTCCGAAGCCTGCTGCGGCAAATGGTTGTTGAGGCCATGAAAACTGATCTCACGCAACCTATAACGCAGTTGCGTGAAATGATGCTCGGATACATGTCGGACGGCATTGTGTCGGACGTGGAACAGGCAGAAGCTCAGAGTTTTATGTCAAAGGTTAGCAAAGACATCTCTGACCGATATAAATGGGCTGATTCGATTCTTGGCGGTTCTGCGTCCGGACAAGACGGAGCCACAAAAGGTGGATTTGCTACTGCGACCCAAGATAGCGTCGACGAGCTTGGTGGTAGGGCTGCCGCTATCCAAATATGTGGCGAGGCACGCCGTGAACTCTTGACCAACATCCGCGTAGACGTAGCCGAGCTGAAAGCCCAAGTAGCTGCCGGTGCAGAGATTAGTGCCGAGATGCGAGGGCTTATGCTTATTGCGGCCAGCCACCTCGAAACCATCGCCCGCAACACAGATGAATTATACGAAATGAACGAACGGCTCGGAAAAATCGAGCGAAACACCCGATGAATATGACAACACCCGATATACAGACCAAGTCTACAGTTGATAAAATCCGTGCCGGCGCGAGAGAGCTCGGGGCATGCAACAAGGCCAACGGCATCCGTTCGTTCGCGGATGTGGCGAATTCTTTGTTTTCGCCTCAAGGCAGGGAATTTGCCTTAAAACATGATTTCCCCACCATCGAATTGTGGCGATCGGCAAAATCGGAATGCTCCAACCTGTCAGAGTATGAAATTTATGTTGATGTCCCGACACTCACTTTGCATCTTGATGGGATGCGGCAGCACGTGGCTCTCATCGGAGATACAACAGCAAGGATTGATATTGATGCGCCTGATGCGTTGCATCATATCATCCTGATGCACGGAGCATCGGTTGAAGTGAATGCCTCAAATTATGCCACCTTCACCCTTGAAGCCGATAAATCCTCAGCATATATCCTTAATCTCGATAACACCGCAAAAAGATTATGAGCGCATCAATGATTATAAACGGCACGGATGCCCGCACGGCATGGGGTGTAGTTCCTGCGCCGGGATTCACCGCCGCACTTCTCGCCCCGGCGCCATTGAAAAGTCCGGTACAGTCAGAGATAAGGTTTGAACACGGCACGCGAACCATGGTAATACCAAAGCTCGCCAAACGTGACATAACGATGGAACTGAACATCCTTGCAAACAATCCTCAGCAATTTCTCACGCGCTACAACGGATTTATTTCTGAACTTCACAAGGGTAACCTCGATATTGAAACTGATGCTATCCCTGACACCGTGTTCCATTGCAGGTTCGTCAGCGCAACGCAGTTCTCTCACTTTTCAGGTCTCGCAAAAATAATCCTCAAGCTCGAAGAGCCTAATCCTGCCAACAGAACATGATTACAGACATTGCTTTACACAGCGCATCCACTGGACAACAGATTGCAACCGTTGCCATCGGAACCGGAAGTAAACGATATTTCCAGCTGATGAAGCACGACTATGTGGAATTGAAGTTCAGTTCTTACCAGCCGTTCAGGGTGAACATCGGCGACTGGATTATGCTCGACAGCATCGGTCGCTATGAGGTGACAAAACCGTTTGACCCGGCTGCAAATTCATCAGGTGAATACGGATATGAGCTTCAACTTAACGCTCAATATTGGAAATTCGCCAACAAGCTGATGAAGTTCATGCCGCAGATCGGTGGCAAAGAAACCTCATGGACCTATACTGGCACGATGGCAGACCATGCAAACATGGTGCTGTGCAATCTTCGTGCGCTCGCATTCAAACGCACCACAGCAGGCACTGAACAATTTATCGCAGGGCGCGAGGGCTTTTGCCCCGGTGGCGATAAGGATGTTGCATGGGAAGCGGTATGGGATGAGACCGTTGATGCCACCAAGGCCGTCACGCTCAAATTTGACAGCACCAACATCATTGACGGCATCGGCATGATTGCCACCGAACTTAACTGCGAATGGTGGTTTGTCAATAATACATTGCACTTCGGGCGTTGCCTGGTGGGTGATGATAACCCCGTACAGCTTGAAAAAGACAAGGAGTTTGCCACCCTCGACGGTCGCGAAACCAACGAGAACTATGCCACACGCATTTTCGCCTACGGAAGCACACGCAACCTTGCAAGCACCTACCGTAAGGAGCTTGTGTTCGAGGTCACTCAGTCTTCGGGGAGAGACATAGTGGACGGCACGCGTCCGCTCCGGCCTGAATGGTTTAACAAGACGGCAATACAGACTGAGTCCACTGTGCTGAAAAAGACTGTGGCACGCTCGGGGCTGACCGTTCCGCTGCGAGTGAACGGCATGACGCACACCAAAAGCACACAGATAGCCGACTTTACTCTTGACAGCCTCCCGGCAGGAAGTTATGCGATAACCAACAGCGCATCCGGAGCTTTCCGCGTCGGTGTAACCATCAAAGATTATTCCGGCAATCATTCCGACCCGACAGCTGCTCCCGAATGGTCCGGTTTAACATCCGAGGTGTGGATTGCCGTCACAGGCAAGATGGGTGTCAACAATACCCAATGGGACTTCAACACCCATAAAACAGATTCGCCACAGCGCAATCTTGACTGGGAAAGACCGACATACTTTGCACTGACCGACAACGGAGAATATGCAACCGGCTTTGACCTCCCTCTCGAACTGCATGACGTACATATAGCCGTCCTGATCCGAAACAGAAATGTGGCATATGAGGACGATTCGTACAATGTCACCTCTTTTGTTGACATTTCATCGCAGGGCGAGCTTGAAGTGGTCTGCAAAACTCCGGCAAAGAAAATCGAGGGACTTACAGTCAAAGTCCTTGATGGCTCAGGTGCGGTGTCACGAACGATTGCCGGTGTGACATTGAATCCCGACTTTGATACCGACGAGACGGAGGCCTCCACGTTGCGGTTGCCTTCCGGTGATTCATTGGCAGTCGGCACAAAGTTTCAGCTTCCCGACTTGCGACGCAATCTGGTCCCGGCATCTTACTTCACGAGTATCTACGCCGCCTTTGAGAAATATAACGACATCACGGTAAACGGAATTGTCACACCCCGGCTCATGCTTCCGCTCCATGACGAGAACGGAGTGGCAATCAACGGTTACATCGATGCATGCCCATTCACAAGCGAAGAAGAAGCCATCGAAGATGTTGTCGTTTTCGAGGATGTCTATCCGTCACGAGTAAGTGAAATCACGGAACTTTGGCGCAGCGAGGAATATGCCGATGAGACCGAGGAGCAGGATGGCAGCGTGACCACCGAAACATGGCGTGCGTTCGTCTATCAGGATGACCTCTTTAACGAGAACAATCCGTTCGATGCCGATGCTTACATGATTAACGGCGAGACACTCCGGATAACATTCCAAAGCGGGATGCTTAACGGGCAGACATTTGAGGTGAGATACATCGCCGAGAGTTGCGGTTTTGAGATTATACGCGATAACGATACACTTTTACCTAATGACGTTGTATGCCCCAAAGTAGGCGACAAATTCATTCTGCATGGGTTCAACATCGCCATGCTCTCCGATGAGGCAACCGATTATGTGGACCTTGCGGAACAGGATTTGCTGGCCAAAACGCGCGAGTACATCAAGAACCTCAATCTCGACCCATCAGCATATCGCATTCCTCTTGCGTGCGATTTCGCTCAGGAGCATTGCGCTGATATCCCCGGAGCGGCATGCTTTCCAATCGGGCAATCGGTAAATATCGTTTATCCTGAATACTTCGAGAATGGCCGCAAAAGCCGTGTTATCGGTTTTGAGATTCCGCTGGATATTCCCTACGACAATCCCATTTACATCATCGGGGAAAAGCCTCAGTTCTCACGAATCGGTGCCATCGAAGATAAGCTCAATAACGAGCTTAAGATTGCCGGGAGTGTCGTTGCATCCAGCTCATCAGGAGGAAGCTCGTCGGGTGCATACATCATCAAACGCAATGACACCACGCCTGCATCAGACGCGAACCTGTTCAGCGCTGCAAGGGCAAAGGTTGAGTTTGCTCTCAAAACGGCGGTACAGCGAATCACCTATTTATGGAAATTCATCCGTGGTGCCGAGTTCGGCGAATATGTCGAAGGGCAGACTGGCGGCAAGATGGATGCCGAGGGCAATGCCGAGGTCAAAAACTTGCGCGTGCGTGGAAAGGCTATATCAAATGCTGCTTTCGAGGTGGGCGAGTTTTTGGCGGGAGTGAGCGGGGGATTTTTCGGGATCGACCAAAACGGGGATTCTTACCTGGAGG